>Ga0123355_10000152_pt1 | contig 83323 bp, 82 predicted proteins | sample TergutEmb28metaG_3_FD_89872 | JGI IMG/M metagenome (GOLD analysis project Ga0123355, IMG submission 89872) | Embiratermes neotenicus P1 segment gut microbial communities from Petit-Saut dam, French Guiana - Emb289 P1 | ecosystem: Host-associated > Arthropoda: Insects > Digestive system > Gut ... | reverse complement strand
TTGAAGTTCAGCACGAAAGTACGAATATGGCTCATTTATGATTTTTTCAATAATCTGCTCTGTTCTAAATCTATTCCAATCATCGGAAAGTTTGTCCCACATTTCTTTTATTTTTATAGTTCTATTGTCCATCTGAACCCTCCATACGCCTGATAATGTGAATTTTGCATACAATTCACGTAGATGATTATTGCATGACAGTGCGCAAAAGTGCACTTATACCGATTCCAAATTTAAACCTATCTGACAGAGCGGCTGCGGGAAACGCGGAGCAAGCGCTTTCCCGCGCTTAGCCGCGATAGGCAGATAGGATTTAAATTGGAATCGGTATTAAAAGAGATAAGGGCGTTTGAAGATTGTATCAACCCACAACCCAAACGCCCTTAAATTATATGGCTTTTATTTTTTGGAACTTTTTCTCATGGTCTTGGCTTATAGCCGTTAGTAATTCCAACTTTTCGTTTACGGATTGCAAACTGTCGAAATCCGTGTCCTGGTGTTGGGACATTAGTTTGAAATACTTGTCAAGTTCATCAAACTTCATGCCTATAGTGGAAAGCAGGAAGCTTATGCCCATGATATCGGTTTTGAGAAACTGAACATCGGCCTCTATCCTGTCCAGCCGCTGGTTGGTTTGCTGCTGCCCGGCCACAAGAGAGTTAAGCATTTCCCCTTGCTTTTCCAGCATTGAAAGAATTCGTTCTTCGTTGTTCATAAGTACCACCTCGGGCAGAAGTCAGGAAAGAAGATATATCATTAATGATATATGTCGCACCGAGGGCTATTATACCAAAATATATAACTCTTCTACAACACCGGTGAAAGCTGTACTTTGGCAGCTAGGTTTTTTGATTCTTCATTTGAAAGCGCAATCTCCCCCTTATACACAGCATGGGCGGCAGATTGCGCTATTTTTAATATCTCCATATCCCGGTACAGGTTTGCAATTGAAAAATCCGGTAAACCATGCTGCCTTGTACCAAAGAAATCCCCCGCGCCCCGTTGGGTCAGGTCAAGCTCGGCCAGTTTGAATCCATCGTTTGTTTCGGTCATGGCTTTCATACGTGCTTTTGTTATGCGGTTTTTAGTGTCTGTTATTAATATGCAATATGCCTGGGCTGTGCCCCGCCCAACTCTGCCCCGCAGCTGGTGGAGTTGGGATAGGCCAAAGCGCTCGGCGTTTTCTATTACCATTAAGTTTGCGTTGGCTACGTGTACGCCTACCTCAATTACGGTTGTGGATACCAGTACCTGGGTTTTCCCGGCCTTGAAATCGTCCATTATTTGCTGCTTTTCGGCTGGCTTCATGCGGCCGTGCAGGCAGGCTATTGTTATCGCCGGCAGGGCGGCGGATAGTTCTTTAGTGTAGTCCAGCACATTGTGCATTGCTAAATTTGGCTGGACGGTTGTATCGGGCTTAGAGGATTCGCTTTCGCTTTCAATGGCGGTTTCTTCTATTGCCGGGCAGATAATATATGCCTGTCTACACGCTTGTGCTTCTTTGCGTATGAAAGATTGTATCCTTTGCCTGTAGCGGGAGTCTACACAATAGGTCTTTATGGCCTGCCGCCCAGGGGGCAGTTCGTCTATAACAGATATATCCAAGTCGCCGTATAAAATAAGTGCCAAAGTGCGGGGGATTGGGGTTGCGGTCATAACCAAAGTGTGGGGTAGGGGAGTTGCGGCAGGGCCGCTTTCTGGTTGTTGTTCGTTACATATGCAGGCAGGTGTGTTTTCCTGCCCTTTTATTGATAACCGGAAGCGTTGGTTTACGCCAAAGCGGTGCTGTTCGTCTGTAATTACCAGCCCCAGCTTTGCAAAATCTACACCAGTTTGTATCAGGGCATGGGTGCCTACAATCATAATTGCCGGGGTAGACGCAATTTTTACAAGAGCCTCGCGCTTTGCCTTGGCGGTTAAGCTGCCGGTTAACAGCAGCACTTCTATTTCATGGGCCTTAAAATACCGGGAAAAATCGTTATAATGCTGCTGGGCAAGTACATCTGTTGGGGCCATAATTGCAGCCTGATAGCCGTTTTTTATTGCCAGATACGCAGCTGCCATGGCTATGGCGGTTTTGCCGCTTCCCACATCGCCTTGGATTAGGCGATTCATTCGTGCGCCCATTGTGAAATCCCCAGTTATGTCGGTAAGCACCCGCAGTTGCGCCGCTGTTGGCGTGAAAGGCAGGCTGCTTATAAAATCCGATAATTCCGTATTCGTAAGCCTAATGCCCGGGGCAGCGGAGTTAGCCCCCTTAAGGGCAAATAGCGCCGTCTGCATAAAAAATAGTTCCTCGAACACCAGCCGCCTGCGTGCCATCATAAATGCCTGGTTAGACTCGGGATAATGGATATTATTAATAGCCGCCGTGCGGTCACACAGTTCGTTGGCCTGCCGTATAAGAATGGGCAGATTCTCTTTAAACGGAGAGGCGGCTTCAGGCTCGTTTCCGTATTTTAGCGCCTGAAAAATCAAGGCTCGAAAGGTTTTTTGTGAAAACCCTTTGGGAGTGGTATAGACAGGCACAATTCTTCCTGCGGAGAGCTGCGTCTCGCCGCAAATCTCATAATCAGGTGATTCCATTTGCAGTTGGTTTTTGTAGTCCAGTTTTACGTTGCCCGTGAATATGTATTCTTGTCCAATCCGGAAATATTTCTTTAAATACGGCTGGTTAAACCATATAATATCCAGCTTGCCGGTAACATCTTTTAGCACGGCCTTGGTAATAGTAAGGGGCCTGGTTCTTGATGCTTTCCTTGGTGGGCTAATATTCTCCGGCTCGTTAGATAATATTCCGCGGATGGTATTAACCGCTCCCGGGATTAACTCCTCTACGGTTTTAATCTGGCTGCGGTCGTCATAATCTCTTGGGAAATAGTTTATCAGGTCATAGACTGTGTTAAGGCCCGCATCCCTAAAGGCTTTAGCACGTTTTTCTCCTATGCCTGTGAGTTTTGTAATATCCATTGGGGTTTTCCGGCCTTTGTTTGCAGTTTCTGCATCCATCACGAAACTGAGATAATTTAGAAACTGTGTTCATAGGAGGCAATATCGAATTGACGCGGCAGATTTTCGCCAATCAAGGAGACGTTTTCGCCGCTTGCCCACAAGGCAAGCAAGAAAAAGTCGACGCAGAATGGCGGAAATCTGACCGCCAAGGCGATATTGAATCCTATGAACATAGCTTCTTAATATGTGTTGCTGTTGATTTCAATTTTAACATCTTTTCTCAACTGGTACATATATACATAGCGCTATAATCTTATATCGGCAGCTTGACTCATTTTATGTGTCATATTACAATATCTTTCGTTGCGCCACTGTGACGGAATTGGCAGACTTGCCGGATTTAGGTTTACTGGTGCATATAGTTTCAAACCAAGTTGCAAGCGGATGTGGTGGAATTGGCAGACACGCGAGATTTAGGTTCTCGTGCCGCAAGGTGTGCAGGTTCAAGTCCTGTCATCCGCAGAGATAACGTATAATCCGAACCAGGAACCAGTCGTTAAGTTGATTGGGGATGGGTTCGGATTTTTACTTTGGTTATGATTTTAGACCCAAAAAGCATGAATGTCCACTGTCCTTTTAGGAAAAATTCGTATAATGCGTAGATGAAAGAAAAAATCGACGGTAATGGTTGACCTTAAATTACCAGAGCGATACGATGTTCTAAAAGTCAGTGACAGGGGGTTTACCTATGCAATTTAACCAGTTCATATGGGATAATTTCAAGGGAACACAAAAAGGGAAAGATTTAATAGAGTTCTTCGTTAATTACAACAGGGTCATTTCAATATCTCAATGCGCCCTGTATAGAAGTATCAAGAGAAATGTAAGTTACGATGATATGGACTGGAATCCAGAAAAAGAGGATGAGATTTGCAAGGCCGCTTATGAAGATCTATGCAAAACGCATAACGAGTTTTCATTGCTATGTGATGAGCTAATTCAAAGTCTAAAAAGCGATGGTGTAAATATTGAAGTAAAAAGCTTTGAGGAGTTTGAGCAGCTATATGAAAGTATAATACGTTGGATTGACCCTTCAGATGACGAAGAACCAGAGCGCATTCTTGATCCTGCAATGATTCCTATTGAATCAGACCGTCTTTATTATTTGTGGCCAGAATACTGCTTTCCATACTTTTTCGATGATTCATATTATCGGATAGAGGCCATTTTCAAAGAATTTGGTATATTTATACCACCCGTACCCAAAAAGACTGATATGTATGGGAGGTCGCGTCATTACTTAGAATTATGCAAATCGGCATACAATTTCCGAATGAAATTCGGTATGAGTGAGCATGATTTTCCTGCATTCCTCTACGGCTTTGCAGTTGAAGTTATGAAAAAATATGAGGTTGCCAATACGTTGCCAGAACCAAGAAAAGCGTATTTTGTTGGTAGTGGCAAGTATCATGGGGAAGCTGGTGATTTTTCGTATTTAGATAATGTTAATGACTCCAGCATTACAAGATGGCAAGGAAATCCAGTGACTCAACCTGGCGATATTATTGTAATGTACTGCTTATCACCAAGAAGCTATATTCACTCAATCTGGAGAGCAGTTACGCCTGGGTTTCTGAACCCTTTTTTCCATTTCTACAAATCGATATATGCAGGTAATCCTGTTGTCATTGAGCCACTCTCGCTTGAGGAAATGAAAAAGGACGATGTGTTAAAGGAAATGCCACTAATCAAAGCCAATATGCAGGGGATAAACGGAAGGGTTATCGAAAAAAATTACTATGACAGAATTATTGAATTGCTTGCAAGCAAAGGGGTTGCAATAGAAAGTTTGCCACAATTAACAAATGATTTTGTAGCTGATGTAGCTTTGAAAAATGAGAAGGATGTAGAGCTGTGTCTACTAGAGCCGCTCCTAATAAAACTCGGATATAGTGAAGCTGACTGGAAAAGGCAGTTCAAATTGAGAATGGGCAGAGGCGATAGAGTTTATCCCGATTATGTTATATTCCCAAATGAGGATAGGAATAACGAATCGGGGTATTGGGTTTGGGAAGCGAAGTTTTCAATCGCTAACAGTAAGCAGTTGGAAGAAGATTTTGGGCAAGCCAAATCATATGCCCTTCGTTTGAACTGCAAGGGGCTGTGTTTGATTTCGAGAGAAGGTGTGTGGGTATCAGAAGCAAAGGAAAATTTCGATTTTAGCAAGGTGTCTTATTGGTCATGGGAGCAGATTGGCGATGTTGATTATTTTAATCAGATGTTCAAAACAGTAGGCAACAAAAAAACTTTCAACTGATGCAAATAGTTAGTTTAAGGAAATTACTTAGTTTGCTTAGTTTTACGAGTGAACGCATTTACAAAAGGAGCGTACAATGATGTGTATTGATTGGCAAGCCGTTTCGGCAGTTGCAACTTTTTTTCTTGCTATAGTTGCAATACTACAAACACACAAAGCTAACAAAACCGCAGCTGATGCACATGAACTCAGCAATGATGTTCAAGTTAGCAGAGGAGGATGCGTAGTCTATGGATAAAATGAATGTTCACGGCAGAGATATATCCGTTACAAGTCATTCACAAAGCGAAGATTATATTTCCATAACGGACATAGCCAAGCATAAAGACGAAAAAAAACCGCGCTTCATTATCCAAAACTGGATGCGCAACCGCAACACTGTGGAGTTTTTGGGTTTATGGGAACTTCTCAATAATCAAAATTTTAACCGTATCGAATTCGACACGTTTAGGATGCAAGCGGGAATCAACAGCTTTGTTTTGACACCACAAAAATGGATTGATGCCACGGATGCAGTAGGGATTATTTCAAAAGCTGGGCGATAGAGCAGTTTCGATAACATTCCGGAATAATTTTCGCTGATTCTGCGAACGCATCAACGCATAATCAGTGAAAATTATTCCTCAGAGTTCTCGAAACTGCTATATGGCGGTACATACGCATATAAAGAAATTGCTTTTGAGTTTGCATCATGGGTATCAGTTGAGTTTAAGCTGTATCTCGTTAAGGAATTTGACCGCTTAAAGCAAGTGGAACTAGAGAAATTTGGTTGGGATATTAAGCGCAATTTGACCAAGGTAAATTACTTAATCCATACTGAAGCGATAAAGGCCAACTTGATTCCACCAGAATTGACCAAAAACCAAATCTCCAATGTATACGCCAGTGAGGCCGATGTACTAAACCTAGCACTTTTCGGCAAAACAGCACGCCAGTGGCGTGACGAAAATCCTAACCTTGCAGGCAACATGCGGGACTACGCAACCGTAGCGCAACTGGTTTGCTTGCTCAACTTAGAAAATATCAACGCACTTTTTATAAGCGACAATATTCCGCAATCCGAGAGACTGCAGCGTCTGAATAAAATCGCAATCGACCAAATGCATATTTTATCGGATGACAGCAGGGTTAGAGCGTTGGAACTTCACAATATGAAGTTTGGAGGTGGCAATGCTTGAAAGCTGTAATTTATGCAAGGTATTCTAGCGATAATCAACGCGAGGAGTCCATCGAAGGGCAATTGCGCGAATGCAAAGCCTTTGCAGAAAAGCAGGGTATGACCATCCTCACAAGCTATGTTGACCGCGCTTTATCTGCCAAGACTGACAACCCCCGCAATTTCAACAAATGATAAAAGATAGCGAGAAAAAATTATTTGATGTTGTGATTGTATGGAAACTTGATCGCTTTGCACGTAATCGTTACGACAGCGCACATCATAAAGCAACCCTGCGTAGAAATGGCGTGAAAGTTGTATCAGCAACAGAGCCAATTCCAGACGATGCAACAGGCATATTGTTGGAGTCTTTACTTGAAGGTTACGCAGAATTTTATAGTACCGAATTAGCTGAGAAAGTTAAACGTGGCATAGTGGAAAATGCCTTGAAATGCATTTCGCATAGACGCTGTAAACCGTATGTTGAAAAACTGCGCCTATATTGGCGAGTATAAGGAAGAAATCCAAAAACCAATTCTAACACGAGAACACATCATGTTCTGGTTGCACAAATTCCGTGGGATTGATACAACTCAACGTGAGCAACGCCAACGCCTAATAGATGCCTTCGTGAATGCCGTATATCTCTACGATGACAAAATAGTCCTCACATTCAACTACAAGGCAAAACCATAACAATGGCGGAAATAGCAGCTTCGCTAGCTTCGGATATAACCGTTAACAGTGCATAATCAAACAACGCCACATATATGTAAGTCAAAACGGAAGCCCAAAAACGGGCTTCTTTTTTGCTTTTACGGGTTTTTATTGTAAATTATAGTCATTCTACCCTAAAATCGGCCCAAGGCGGCGAGGATTTTAGCCGCAAGACAAGGAGGGGCTGACGACGCGGGCCAAGAAAGCCCGCTAAGAAGTGCCGACGCAGGGTTATGGCTAAAACACCGACGCATTGGGTCAGTTTAGGGTGGAATGACTATAGTTTCGAAATCAGTCCAGCCTGTCACCCGAAGGAGAATACGCCAAGAAACGTTCTCGATTTCTGGCTCAGGCTGGACTGTTTCTCATCTATAATTCCCTATACCTGCCTGATATTACAACTATATACCTTTAAAACTAAACCCAAATTTCAGCTTGGATGGCAGCAGATATTCATCATGAGTACGGGCACCCCAGGAGTTATCCCCTGCAATACCCATTTGCATTAGGTTAACCCTTACAACCGTGTAATGCACGGCAGGCAACTCGTAATCATGCATGGCGCTTTCCAACTCGTGTGGGGTGTATGGCAGGGCGTTAAACTCCATGCCATCCCCTTCAAATATGAAACCGCGGCCTATATTATCTGTAAGCTTGGCATAGCGCACGCCTACTTTATTGCCGCATTCCTGGGGCACAAGGTAGGCAGCCATATTGTCTGCTACCTTGTTGCGGTATACACCAAGTTTTGCGCCGGTTGCCCTGTCTACATAGGTTTCCTCTGGGCCCATGCCGTACCATTCCAGGTGCTGGTAGTCGGCGTTTAGCTTAAACATCATGCCAAACTCGGGCATTGGCGGTAAGTTTTCTGGGCTGCATAGCATATCTACATTAACCGTGCCGTCACCGGTAACGGTATAGGTAACTTTACATGAGGATACCGGTATTGTTGGCATAAAGTACGTGTAGATAATGGTAGCGCAGGTATCGGTATATTCTAATACAGGGGGCTCAAGCTTTTGTTCGTTCAGGTTAACCTGGCCGATATAAAGGCTGGCTGTCTTCCACTGAGAATAGCGTATGGGCATACGGTTGCCGATGTCGTTATCCACTGGTGCCCGCCAGAAGTTTGGCATGGGGATTTTTTCTATCATTTCCCGGCCGCCATATTTATATGACACAAGCCCGCCCTGGCTTTTTGAAAATATAGCCGTAAAATTAAGGCCCTTAACACCGATGTTATCGGCGTTGTGTATTACCTTAATAGTTTGCGGGGCTGCTTTAGGGCAGTCTGGCTTAATATTGGCTACAACTTCTTGCTCAAATGCAATTTCGTGCCCGGCACTAGCCCACGATGTGCCTTCTTTTAAGTGGAATGACACGGTTACTGCATATTCGCCGCAGCTTGTGAAATTATTGTATGGCAGCTTGTACTCCGCTGTTGATAGGGGCGGCACTGCTGTTTGCAGCAGCTCGCAGGAAATATATTTGCCGTTTTTATGCAATGATACAACACAGCTATAAGCAGACGAACATGTAAATAAATGCTTGTTTTTAACCGTTACTTTGCCGTCTTTAATGGTTGCCGTAAGGGGCTGGTAATTGTATTTGACTGTTTGCATCTTTGGGGAGGGGCGGCGGTCACCGTACATTATGCCGTTGCCGCTAAAATTATAGTCCGCCGGGCGGTCCCCAAAGTCGCCGCCGTATGCGTGAAACTCTTTGCCATAGCGGTCTTTCTTTATTATAGATTGGTCCACATAATCCCAAATAAACCCGCCTTGATATCTTGGGTGGCTTTCCATAAGTTCTATATACTTATGCATAGCACCCCCGGAGTTGCCCATTGTGTGGGCGTATTCGCACAGGATAAAGGGTTTTTTGGTATTTTCTTCTAAATATTTGGCTACGCCCTTTGCACTTGTGTACATTTGGGAATACATATCTGTGGAATCCGGGTAACGGGGATCCCAATGCACGCCTTCGTAATGCACCAGGCGGGTAGGGTCAAGCTTGCGGAAATGGTTTGCCATATCCAATAGTACCGTACCCCCATATGATTCATTGCCAAGGGACCATATTATTATGCTGGGGTGATTCTTGTCCCGCTGGTATAAGGATTCCGCCCTGTCTATAATAGCGTCCCGCCATTCGGGCCTGTCGCCAGGTAGGGCGGCGCTTACACCGTGCACAAGTGCTTTATCCCACTGCCCATGGGTTTCCAGGTTAGCTTCATCTATTACATAAATGCCGTATTTATCACATAGTTCGTAGATATACGGGTGGTTTGGGTAATGGGATGTGCGTAGGGCATTAATATTGTATTGCTTCATATTAATGATATCCTGCTCCATGGTTTCTGTTGGTAATGCCCGCCCAGTGTAACAGGAAAACTCGTGGCGGTTAGTGCCGTAGAAGGCAATCCGCTTGCCGTTTATGCACATTAGGCCATTGAGCATTTCAAAGCGGCGGAAGCCTACCTGCTGGACTATAACTTCCTGCAAGCTGTTGGCCTCGTTATATAATTCTATGGTTAGCAAGTACAGGTTTGGATGCTCTGCACTCCATAACGCTGGGTTTTGCACTTTATAGCAAAGGTCTTGCCCGGATGTTTCCCGTATAATTTTACCGCCGAAACGCAAAGTTGTATTAACATTCCACTTTGCGTCCTTTAAAATGCCAAGTTTAACCGCAATTTCACCCTCAGTAAAATCCTCAGACAGGCTTGTATCAACCTTTAAATCCCATACATGGACTTTTGGGGTAGAGAATAAATACACATCCCTAAAAATGCCGCTAAACCGGAAAAAATCTTGGTCTTCCAGCCATGACGCTGCAGTAAATTTAAACACCTGTACCGCCAGCTTATTCTCCCCTTCTACAAGATAGGGCGTAAGAGTAAATTCGGAGGGAAGAAAACTATCTGTTGCATAGCCAACATAATACCCGTTAAGCCATACGGCCATTGCCACTTCCACTCCCTGGAAGGATATATGAATATCCTCACCCTTCATGTTCCCCGGCACCGTAAAATATTTTACGTAAGATGCAACAGGATTAAAATCCTCGGGGATACCCCCCGGCTCAATATCCTCTGTGCCGTCCCAGGGATACTGGCGGTTTACATATTGGGGAATATCATGGCCCTGCATTTGAATATGCCCGGGCACGGCAATATCGTCCCAGGCACGACAAGAGTAATCACCTTTGAAAAAATCTACAGGGGTCAAACTGTAGTTTTTTGCATAATGAAATTTCCAGATACCGTTTAATGAAAAATTAAAACTGGATTCCCCGCACATAGCCTCGTTTGTATTACGAAAATATTTGTGGCTGGAATGTGCCGGCAATTGGTTTTCCCTGAAATAACCGGGGTCCTTAACTTTGCTAAAATCAAAACTCATACATTACGCCTCCATTATATTATTTTACCGCCCTTGTATAGCGAACGCACTTGAGAACCGCGAAGCAAGCCAGAAAATCGCAATGCACCAATGCGTTTTTTGGCGCAGTCTGAGCGGGCTTCTCAAGCGCGTTCGCTATAATATTAATTACAATGCAACTCATCATACCTAAAGAAATCAAAGTCAGCATGAAGCTTTGTACCGGCAGCGTCTATACAGTGCATTCCAACAAATGCCCCGGTAAAAAACCCTCCGCCTGACACAAAATCATCCGATAGCTTATAGGTATCCAGCACAACCGGAACTTCATTCCAAACCTTCCCATCAAACGAATAGGAATAAACATAGCTATATTCACGAACCTGTACTTTTATATAAACGGCTTTTACATCTGCCGGAACAGCAATTGTATTGCCTTCTAAGGGGTTTGCGAACCTGCCGTTTTCGGCAGTCATTAAATCCAGGATCCTTCCCTTTTTTTCGTCGTTGGTTATATGCAAATAAGTCCAGTTCATTGTATTGTAGTAGCAGGCAAGCCCTGCCATCTGCTGGAAGTTTGCAGGGTTAAACTCGACTTTAGTTTCGGCGTCGAAATTAAAACTTTGCCACCTTCTGGCAACAAAGGCTTGTGTGAACTGGGATGTAAGGGACTCACGCCCATATAAGCGCAAGTGGCCCGTGCGCTCCTTAAGGGTTGCGATGTCTTCGCTAAGGGGGATGCGTAAGGATTGGAAATGGATATTAAGGGTATCCGTATCAAAATCGTCTTTAATATCGTAATCGGGTGGCCATTTGACCTCTTTAATATTGGGCACTTCAATTGTCATTGAAGGGGAATTGCCTCCCACTACATAGGGCCAGTCATTCTTCCATTCCAGCTTTTGTATAGCTGTTTCGCGCCCAAGTGGGCAGTAACCCCGGGTTTGTACTACTAAATCTTCGTTGCGGCCCGCTGCGCTTACGGCATTATCAATTTGAAGGGGCCTACCTACCAGGCATACAAGATACCAATCACCTGTGTGCGCCTGGACAATAGATGCATGTCCCGCTTTTTGCAAGGGATTGTCCGGCGCGTGCTTAGATGATATTAAAGGGTTTTGCGGGTGGACTTCATAAGGCCCACATATGGATTTTGACCTTGCTATTGTTGCAACATGGGAATATACCGTTCCGCCTTCTGCCGTTAGCAGATAATAATAGCCGTTAAGCTTATATAAATGAGGGGCTTCTGTAAGCTTATGCTCTGTTCCCTTAAAGATAATTTGGGGTGTGCCTACAAGTTTTTTTTGCGCGGGGCAGTACTCTTGAAGGACTATGCCGTAGAAGCTGTGATTAGCCACACGTTGGTCCCATACCATGTTTACAAGATATCTTTTCCCGTCGTCGTCATGAAACAGTGATGGGTCGAAGCCGGAGCCGTTTAAGTAAATAGGCTCGCTCCACTGGCCGTCTATGGTATCGCATGTTACAAGGTAGTTATGACAATCTTTCCAGGCGCCGGATACTACTTTTACGTCTGAGTAGATAAGCCAAAACTTGTTGTTATGATAACTAAGCTGAGGGGCCCATACCCCGCCGGAGTTTGGGTTGCCGCGCATATCCAGCTGGCTTACTCTGTCAAGTGGGCGCTTTATTAGCCGCCAGTTTTTTAAGTCTTTTGAATGGTGAATTTGCACCCCGGGAAACCATTCAAAAGTTGATGTTGCGATGTAGTAATCATTTTCTACCCTGCAAATGCTTGGGTCGGGATTAAAGCCTTTTAGAATTGGGTTTTGTACTGTCATGTTCTCCTCCTTTTCTTTACTATTATATTGTAGTGCATGGGCTATATAAGTTCAATGATTCATTGGCTCGTGAGTCTATGTACAATCATATGATTTCCAAACGCTGCTTACTTTGAATGCATAACTCATGCAATCATGATATAGTTCCGGTGTAGAGTTGTGAAAAGTTTATATTTGGAGTGATATATGTGATAAAACTGCATGGGAAAGATATATATCTGGCGGCACTTGAGCGCAAAGATTGCAGAAAGATATGCGAAGATAATGAATATAATTTTAACAATCCATTTGAGCCCACTCTGTTTGGTTGGTCTGTTGAAAATTCAGACGAATGGTTTGATGAAATACAGCGATTACTCAAATCTGACGTTAATATCCGGCTTGGAATTTATCTAAACGATGGGACAGTAATCGGGGATGTTGCCTTGCAAAACATAGATAGAGCAAATCGTTCGTGTTCACTTGGGATAGGTATAGCTAAAGTAGAAAATCGCAACATAGGTTATGGGGTTCAAGCATTATGCCTTGTACTGGAATATGGTTTTAATAATCAAGGGTTTGAGCGCATTACCGCAAGCACTATGGAAATCAATATCCCTGCACAAAAAGCGTTGGAAAAACTGGGATTTGTCTTAGAAGGACGGGAGCGCAAAGCAGTTTATTTTAGAGGCAAAAAGTTCGATGTCTTTAATTATGGTTTGCTTGCTACTGAGTACGAAATGAAATAAGTGTTTTCATTAGAAGCTTTATGATGAAAAGGATTGATAGGCATGTGTGGAAGATACTCTGCCCCGGCAGAAACGGATATTATTGCAATATGCGGCATTTTGCATGATATATCACTGGGTATTATAAACGACGATTTCCTTGAGTATGTGAAAACAGACGACGAAGTGCGCCCGACAAACCATGCACCGGTTATTACTTGCTTGGGTAATGGCACAGTATCGCTGCAGGACATGCGTTGGGGCTTTAAAAAGTGGGATGGCAAAGGCGGGCCGGTTATTAATGCCCGTGTTGAAACATTGACAACCAAGAGCATGTTCGCGCCGCTGCTAAAGGTAGGCCGCATGGTTGTGCCGGCAAACGAGTACTATGAATGGAAAAATATAGGCCGCGATAAAATTAAATATTCGATAAAGGATGCCGGTGGCAATGCTCTTTTCATGGCTGGCCTTTACAGGGAAGGGGACGATGGCCGGGAGTTTGTAATTATTACAAAAGATGCCAATGAAGGCATTGCAGAGATACATAAAAGAATGCCCGTTATCCTTCATGCTAATCAAATAGCAGATTGGCTAACGGGCAAACTATCACCTGATGATATAAAAAATCTGGACTTTAACGCATTGTTGACGCCGTGGGAGGGCGCATTAGTGCAATTGAGTTTAGAGTAGGCTGCGGAACCTTACACTCCGGCCCTTAAATTAGATATGCTGCGCTTTTCAATAGACAGGCCGCTAAATTCATGGTCCCCCCCTTGCCCTGTTGGGCTTTGGGCCTCAATACCTACTTTAACGGTGTTTTCTGTCGGAAGCATACATAACCTTACCATATCAAATTTCTCCCCGTCCAGGGAATAGTGTACGGCAAAATTGCAGCCTACACGTGCCACCTGCAGCCATATGGAATCCGCTGTTAAATTGCACCCGTTGGCATCGTCAGATACCTTGTTTGTTACTACACTAACCACGGCAGTTGTATTAAAATCGGATTTTTCATAGGCGGCCTTAAGCCACAGGTTTTCATCTTGTATAACCATAATGCAGGCTGCATCGTAAATCGCTTTAAAATCCGGCTTTACTTTAACCCGGATTACAAAGTCTCCATCAACGTCAGTGTATAAAAACGGCGCGTTCCCTTGAGGGGCTTTGAAAACCCCGTTTTCAGGCACCGGGCTGTTAAAGAAATCGCTTAATGGTGGGGCGGCAATGGTTAACTTGTCCCCGTCTGTGTTAAGTTCACTTTTGTTTAGCCATTTGAATGAATTGATGTTCATGGTATTTTGTCCTTTCGCTTATTCGTGCGTCAACGATATAAAACTCTTCATTTGTTCAACAATTTTGTTGCGGACTTCTTCGGTTGCTTCACGTGGTTCATAGTCTTCTGTGGTAATGATAAAAAGTCTGTCTCCCAACAAAAGGAATCGTTCCCTATCAATACTGCTTACATGAAGAACTCCCGGGGGCATCAAAGAAAATGGTTCGATGTAATTTTTATGTGTAATACAGATAATTACACTGCTATCATTGAAAAATGAATAATTGAACCCAACCTGACCCATAACTCCAAAAAGCCTGATGTAGAGATGCTGCATTTCATCACTTAATATAATGGCCTGAAGATATCCGCCTTCTGAAGAGAGGCCGAAAATATCTTTAATAATTACTCTTGGTTCGTCAGTTGCTGATGACGGCTGTGATGCTTCTGCCATTGCGCAAGCAGTAATAAAAAGCAGCATTAAAATACCTAAATATAATGACAGCACTAGGCTTTTGTTTTTCAATTTGGCCGTCTCCTCCGTTATCTGTCCCGAGCCTTAGTATACCGCGAAATATTCAAAAGCACCCCGGCAAGCCCCATACTAACAACCAGCGACGTACCGCCGTAGCTAATAAATGGCAGCGTAACCCCGGTATTGGGTATAGAATTCGTAACAACAGCCACGTTAATAAGCGCCTGGAATGCAATGGCAAAAACTATCCCGATTGCAGTCATGGATGCAAAAGTGCTATGGGAGTTAAGGGCCACTTTAATGCCGCGCCATATAAAAATCCCAAACAGAAGCAGTATCATAGCCGCCCCAATAAACCCAAGTTCTTCTACAATAATGGCAAAAATAATATCGTGATGGGATTCTGGCACAAAGGTAGCCTGCCGGCTTTGGCCGATACCGCTGCCAAAAAGCCCGCCGCTTGCAATAGCGTAAAGGGATTGTATGACCTGGAAGCCCCTGGTCTGCTCGTATGCCCATGGGTCAAGCCAGGCGCGGAAACGGCCGCCTCTAAAGCCGTCGCCAAAAGTAGCGTCGTACCACAAATAGCTTACTATAGCTACAACCGCCGCAGCTCCCCCTGCAGCAAAGCGCAATATATGCGGGCTTGCAATAAAAATCATACCAAAGCCGATAGCGCCAACTATAAGGGCAGAACTAAACCCGCCATATGCCACAAGCCCGGTTATAAGCAGCACAACGCCGCCCATGAAAAACAGGCCGGGCCAAGTTTTAAGCCTGGTTGGGGATTTATCCAGCAAAAACGCCATCATGAAAATAAGCGCCGCTTTTGCCACCTCGGAAGGCTGAAATTGCTGTATAACAGGGAATGGAATCCACCTTGTTGCGCCGCGGCTGGCGATACCTATAACAACAACCGCAACCAATAACCCCAGGGTTATTACATAAATAAGCGGAGCTAAGCGCCTTATATGTTCGTAACTTATGTTGGCCGCAATATGTAGCACAACAAATCCAACGGCGGCCATAATCGCGTTACGTCTTAAGTAGTAAAACGGGTCGTTATTATAGTGCACGTACCTTACCGTGGTGCCATAACTGGCTGAAAATACCATTACCACACCTATCAGCACAAGCAAAGCTACCACCAAGTATATGGTGTAGTCCATTGAGCCTACGTGTACTACCTGCTCCGGCTCTTGGGCGGGCCTTGCCGGGCGGGTTTTGGGTTTTGGGCGGCTGCGAAAGGGGTTTTGCGGCCTTGGCCTTGGGTTGTGATTTGGGGCGTGGCGGGTCATTGTGTTGCCTCCTTGCTTGTGTTGTTATCTAAATTGCGTTTTTGATACATAGGCTACTTCAGCGGCTCACTGCACCGGTAATGCCTGAACAATCTGCCGGAATATATCCCCACGCTCTTCATAATCCTTGAACATATCCATGCTGGCACAGGCCGGAGAAAACAGCACAACTTGCCCGGGCTTTGCCACTTCGTAGGCGCGGTTCACGGCTTCATGTAAGCTGCCTGCTTGCTCATAGGCGGTGAATCCGTTTTTTATGCAGGCTTCTATTATTTGGGGGGCGGTCTGGCCTATTAATATAAGATGCATCACTCTTCCGGAGAAGGTTTTTACTAACTGGTCAAAATTGGCGCCTTTGTCGTAGCCGCCGCCTATTAGTATTATTGGCTTTGTTTCAGATGTAATGGCCTTTATAGCCGCGTCTGGGTTGGTAGCTTTGGAGTCGTTATAATAGTCTACGCCGCAAATATTTGCTACATGCTCACGCCGGTGGGCTACGTTTTTGAAAGCTGTAAGCCCTTTTGCAATATGTTCAACCTGTACCCCGGCAGCCAGGGCCAGGGCCGTTGCGGCCAGGGCATTTTCGTGCATTATATTTAAGCCATCCAAAGATATTATGTGCTGTTCGTCTTGGCTTTCGCTTATACGGGCGTAGATTTGCCCGTTTTTTTTATATACCCCGGAGGGTAGGGCAGTGCTTTCGCTAAACCATACAACTCGGCAATCTGGTTTCATGGCGCGGGTTATTGGGTTATCATAGTTTAACACAGCCAGGTCGGGATGTCTTTGATTTGCGAATATTCGTGATTTCATTTCTATATATGTTTCCATATCTTTATGACGGTCCAGATGGTCTTCTGTCATGTTTAGCACTGCACTTATATTGGGCTTGAAATTTACGGCGGTTTCCAGTTGGAAGCTGGATATTTCCGCAACAACTATGCTGTCCGGGGTTAAATCTTGCACCAGCGAGGTTAGGGGAATGCCTATATTGCCCGCCACCACTGTTTTAGGGTTGTGGAGGGTTAGTATTTCCCCAAGTAAGGTTGTGACGGTGGTTTTACCATTGGTGCCGGTTATGCCTATAACCGGGCATGGGCATAGCTTAAAGGCCAGTTCTGCTTCGCCCCATACGGGTATGCCTATGGCTTTGGCTTGTTGGATAAAGGGTAGGTAAATGCTTAGGCCGGGGCTTATTACCACCAGGTCATACTCGCCAACGATAGCGTCGGGGTTTTGGCCCAAATAAAGGGCTAGGCCCTTATCTTTGGGGTTGTAGGCCCAGTTTATACTTTCTTGCAGGTCCTGTGCGGTTACAGCAGCGCCAAGGCTTACCAGTAGCGCCGCCGCAGCCTGGCCGCTTCTGGCCATGCCGCATACCAGGACTTTTTTTCCATCGAAACGCATACAAGCCTCCTGTCGCCCCATTACGCGATTCCGTCATCAGCCAAGCATGAAAATCGCTTTTATCGGTATCATCAAAACCGGAAAAAGGTTTACCATTTGTATCAAAACCCAAATAAGCCTTTGACAAAATCATCAAAACCGGACTTTCTATAGCCCTTGCATGGCCAAATATCCCAGCAAACAAGCCATGGCGGTTATCACATAAAAAAATGCCACAACCTTTGTCTCCGGCCAGCCATTCAGTTCAAATGTATGGTGAATTGGCGCCATTTTAAAGAACCGCTTCCCGCCGGTCATTCTAAAATAGCCCACCTGTATAATCACGCTTAAGGTTTCGATTACATAAATAACAGCCACAATTACCAAAAAAAGAGGCATCCGCAGCATAAGTGCCACTGCGGCCACAAACCCCCCTAAAGCCAGCGACCCGGTATCCCCCATGTACAGCTTGGCAGGGTGGGAATTAAACAACAAAAACCCAAGTAGGCTGCCCACCGCCGCCCCAATAACAGGCATTGCAGGGGAACTGTGAACCCAAGCCGCAAACAGGAAAAACGTAGCAATAAGCGCCGTAACCCCTGCCGCAAGGCCGTCCAGGCCGTCGGTAAGGTTTGCGCCGTTGGTAGAGCCTAGGAAAATAAAACAGGCAAAAATAGGGTAAAAGTAGCCAAGATTAAGTTCTAAATTTGGAAAAAACGGTATTAAAAGCGCGGTAGAATAGCTGTCCAAGGTACGCCAATACAGCACAAAGGCTACCGAAATGGCTATCTGGCCAATAAACTTTTGGTAGGCCCTTAGCCCCAGGGAGCGCCGCTTTGAGATTTTAATAAAATCGTCTAAAAAGCCGATAATCCCAAAGCCGATTGTTACCAGTACTATGGCCATGGCCTCCGGGTTATCGCGCATAAACACCATTGCCGCAAGCAGGAAGCTGATGATTATCATGATACCGCCCATGGTAGGGGTCCCGGCTTTTTTTGCGTGACCCGCAGGGCCGTCGTCCCGTACGTATTGGCCAAATTTCAGCCTTATCAGCGACGGGATAAGCATCGGGCACAGCACTATATTAGCCACGAAGGCTATCAAAATAGCGTATACAGCTGTGTTCATTGCGTTTTCCATGTTCGTATCCTTTCAAGTTAGCTTGGCGTGGAAGCCTTTGTCGGTATCATCAAAACTGGAATTAGCTTGGGAATAAGCCGTTTATTACATCTTCAAAGGCCATCCCCCGGGATGCTTTTACCAGCACAACATCTTTTGGGCGCAGTACTTCCGGCCATTCTTTTAAGAAATCGGCTACAGTGTCGAAGTGCAGGGCCATTTGGGGTGTGTCATCCCGCTTGTCGGTTTGAAGCAGAATTTTGCCCAGTTCCTCCAGGCCGGGTTCGGCGTTGGTTTTTATGCTTACCGTCCGCTTTGGCATATCGAAAAGCCTTTCGGCGTTTTCGTCAAGGAGGGGCTGGTTGCCGGTCCGGCCTTTATCCCTTTGGCGTTTTAATATGGCCTCGTAGAAGCCTTCGTTAATCCACCAGGCCATGCTGCCTATAGTTACAAGCAGGTTTACGCCCATATCTGCGGCAAAGGCGCCTACCTCCTTGTGCCTGGGTTCGGACACATGGCCCAGTTCGTTCATTCCGCCTAATATGCATACCTTGCGGCCGTCTTGGCTTACGGTTACTTTTATGGACTCTTGCATGGAGGCGGGGTTGGCGTTGTATACGTCGTTTATGATGGTCATCCCGGCTACGTCCATTATCCCCAGCCGGCCGCCGGGAGGTGTAAAATCTTCAAAACCTTGGGATATTTCTTCCGGGCTCAGGCCCATTTCTATGCCTACTGTGGCGGCAAGTAATGCGTTTTTAACCATGTGCGCACCGGGCAGCGGTACGTTAACATGGATATCTTGGCCGTTTATTTCAAAAACAGCCTTCCCCCCTGCTATGTTTACTTCGTTCATTAATTTTATGTTGGAGGAATTGGGGGTTAACAGCTTGAAATGCGCGGCTTTGGCCATTGCTATCTTGCCTGTTAGCAGTGGGTCGTCTCCGTTAAAAATTGCCATGCCGTTTAGGGACAGGCCGTCTAATATCTCCAACTTGGCGTGGAGTATGCCTTCACGGTTCTTAAAATTTTCTATATGAGCGTCGCCTATATTGGTAATAACCGCTATGTTTGGCGCGCCGGTTAGGCTTAGTTCGTGGATTTCGCCGCCGTGGTTCATGCCCATTTCAAGTACAAGAACCTCGTCTTCCGGGGTTAGCTGAAAGATTGACAGCGGCAGGCCAATATCATTATTGAAATTGCCCATGGTTTTCTGGGTTTTGTATTTACGGGCCAGCACATTGGCTATCATTTCCTTAGTTGTGGTTTTGCCGGCACTGCCGGTTATTGCAACCACTTTTATGTTGTGTTTGCGGCGATAATAGGCCGCAAGGTCCATCAAGGCACGACGGGCGGATTTTACGAATATCAGTGGGCCGGGGCTGGATAAGCTGTTCTCCCGCTCGGTTAAGGCACAGGCCGCGCCCAGTTTAAATGCCTCTTCTAAGTAATTGTGGCCGTCGGAATTCGCCCCTAACAGCGGTACGAATAACGCGCCGGGTTGGATTTCACGGGTGTCTGTGCAAACAGAGGTGACGGTGCTTCCGCTGCGGTCACTTATTATCCGGCCATTTATGGCCGCTGCAATTTCTTGGATTGTTAACTGCATAACTCCTCCTTAGGTTACAGGTCAAAACCCCGGGGTTTTGCCCCCAAGGTCTTTATTCAAGCGTACTAAGCGCCTCTATTGCGGTTTCATAGTCGCTGAAATGAATTGTTTCTGTGCCAATAATCTGATAATCCTCATGGCCCTTGCCGGCGATAATCAGCGCGTCGCCGGGGGTTAGCATTTTTACACCGGCGAAAATGGCGTCCCGGCGGTTTTCTATTATTTCATATTGGGCAGCCGTTGTCTTTATGCCTTCTTCTATTTGCACGATAATCTGGTGAGGGTCTTCGGTGCGCGGGTTGTCCGAGGTTAGGATGCAGTAGTCTGCCAGTTTCCCGGCGGTGCTGCCCATTATTGGGCGCTTGATGTTATCTCTGTCACCGCCGCAACCAAACACTATTATAACCCGGCCTGTTGTGAACTCTCTCACACTTTTAATAATTTTTACTATACTGTCGGGGGAATGGGCATAGTCTACCAGCACATGAGCGCCTAAACTGTTGGGCACGTCTTGAATACGGCCCGCAACCCCTTGTATTTTGGCGGCGGCTTTGCATATTTCATCTAATGAAAGCCCTAACTGCCTGCATGTGCCTATTGCGGCTAATGTATTGTAGATGTTGAAACGGCCCTTGTTATGCAGGGTTACACGGCATGGGTTAAAAACCGGCCCCGGACCCGGGGTTTTGAAAACGGGGGGTGCAGCGTTTGGGCGGCCGGTCATTTTACGCAGCCGGTATCTTGCGGATACTATCTGCGGAACCCGCTTTAGCCGTGGGGAGCGGTTTCCGGTAACGGCTCTATTAGCCGGGGCACTACCGTGAGTGTCGGCGCTCCCTGCCACTGTACTGCCGCCTAAGTCAAATACCATTCCATTTGAAAGATAATTGATATGTAGGGCCGTAAGCCCTGCATCGCTTTCTAACCCGTAGGTCAAATGACGGCCATAAGGGGCCTGGTGCTGCAACATAACCGGAGTAGAGGCATCGTCGGCGTTAACTACCGCAAAGCGACTTTGGGCAAATAGCTGCGCTTTTGCCAGCCTATAATTGTACATTGTGCCATGCAAGTCCAAATGGTCTTGGGTGAGATTTGTAAACACACCAACATCGAAAACCAGCCCCTCAACTTTGTAAAATGCCAATGCGTGGGAGCTTACTTCCATTACTACATATTTTACACCGCGCTCTAACATGTGGGCGAAAATTTCCTGCAATTCCAGCGGGTCCGGGGTGGTGGAGGTCGCGAAGGGGATATCTATTGGCATAGTGCCTATCCGGACCCCGTTTGTACCTATTATCCCGGTTATATGCCCCGTGTTTCGTAAAATATCTTCTATAAAATGGGTGGTTGTGGTCTTGCCGTTTGTGCCTGTTACGCCTATTAAGCTAAGCTTATCGGCAGGCCGCCCGTAGGCATTTGCGGCTATTATAGCTAAGGCCTTACGAGTGTTTTCTACTTGGATTACCGTTAGGCCTATGGGGTAGACGGTGCGCAACTGGCTTGCACCGGTATAGCCCGGCGGGCGGGGGTGAATACGCCCGGGCTTTGCCGACCATGGATTGGCTGCAACCGCTGCCTCTTCATCGTACTTTTCTACCAAAACAGCCCCGGCCCCGGCCTTTGCTACATCATCTATATACTTATGCCCATCCACGCTAAGCCCCAGCAAGCAAATAAACAAACCCCCTGCCGCAACCCTACGGGAGTCTATTGCAACAGACGAAATTTCCTGGGACATACCTTTCCCGGCCTGCAAAACTTCATACGGTACATCTTGTAGCAGCCCCTGTAACGTCATGGTGTATCCATCCCCATCCAAAGTAAAATCCGTTCGCCCTGGTTAACCAACTCTCCCGGAATGGGAAATTGGTCTACTACAGTATTACCATTTCCTGACACATCAAAACCCAGCCCCGCCTCTGCCAGGGTTTTTGTGGCCTCGGCTTTTTCCAGCCCACGGGTATCAGGTAAAACCACCGGCGCCGTGCCGGGTGTTGCTAATTCTTCCTCGTTAAACATGGGCATAACCCCAAGATACGGCAGCGCGTTTTCCAGAAGCACCTGCATAACCGGCCCGGTTACTTGGCCCCCGTAGTAAGCGCCCTTTGGCTCGTCTACCAGCACCAGCGCAACTACGTTGGGATTTTCCGCCGGGGCGAAGGCCATTATAGATGAAATATACCTGCCGCTGCCCCGGGGCAGTTTCTGGCTTGTTGCCGTTTTCCCCCCAACGCGATAACCGGGTATGTACGTGCGCCGGCCGGTGCCCATGCTTACAACGGTTTCCAATATATAACGCATCATTTCGCTTACGTCTGTTGGGATAATTTGCTCGCCTTTTTCATGGGCAAACTCATGTGCTATTATGCCGTTTGAATCCAACAGCCGCATCCCTACATGAGGTGTGACCAGGTGCCCGCCGTTAATTACCGCCGCGGCTGTGCGTACCAGCTGCAAAGGCGTGATTGTTAGGCTTTGGCCGAATGCCATGGTTGCAAGTTCTACCGGCCCCATTTTATCTGCGGCGTACATAATGCCTACTGCCTCACCCGGTAAATCTACGCCGGTTTTTTCATGAAGGCCAAAGCGCATTAAATAGTCGTGAAAAAGTTCCGCCCCCAGCTGTTCCCCTAAGGACATAAACACCGGGTTGCAGGAATTTTGTACCCCTTGCAAAAACGTTTGGGCCCCATGACTCCTGGGGTGCCGCCAACATTTAATTTGCCGCCCGCCAACCGTCATGCTGCCGCTGCATGAAAAAATCGTGTCCAAGGTAGTCAGGCCTTCAGCCAGACCTGCCGCCGATGTCACGATTTTAAAAGTAGAGCCTGGTTCATAGGTATCATTTATGGCAAAATTCCGCCACATCTGGTTAAGGGCATTCATTTGCTCTTCCTGGTTTAAGGTTTCCCATACTGCCTGCAGGTCTGGGGATTGTATGGTAAAAGGCTCGTTCAAGTCAAACCCGGGCTTATTGGCCAGGGCATATATCTGCCCGTTTTGCGGGTTCATTAGAATTATAACTCCCCTGAGTGCATTCTTTTCCCTTACCAGCATTTCTATGGTCTGCTCCGCATAGGCTTGCAGCACAGCGTCAATGGTAAGTACCAAGTCATAGCCGTCTGTTGGCGGTATGCGGTATTGCCTGCCATGGGGCATTTCCCGCCCGGCTACGTCCGTTTCCGTTAAAATGCGCCCGGGCTGGCCGCTTAGGTATTGGTCATACTTGGCCTCCAGCCCAATAATCCCTTGGTTATCCCGCCCCACAAAGCCTATTACATGGGATGCAAGAAACCCAAAGGGATACACCCGCCGTATATCTTCATCTATTACTACGCCGGGCAGGTTCATCCTCCTGATACGCTCGGCTATTTCAATATCCACTTTCTGGGCCACCCTTACCAATGCCACCCGTCTGGATATTTTTTCTAAAAGTTCGGCTTCGTCTAAGTCCAACTCCCGGGCCAGTGCCCTGGCTGTGCCGGGCAAATCCCCCCGGGCTTGGGCATAAATTACGCTTATAGACGCCACCGTCTCGGTTACCGCAAGGCCTACCATATTACGGTCGTAAATACTGCCTCTGTTAGGGCTGATTAACCGGTCACGGGTCTGCTGTTCAAAGGCCAGGGCTTGCAATTCCTCACCCCTAAACGCCTGAATAAAAAACACTCGTCCTATAAGTGCCAGAATTACGGCTTGCAACACAAACATAGTATATAGCGCTTTCTTGCGTATACCCAAAGATGGCTTCATAGGCTTACCTTTCTTACTAATGCTCCGTATAGCCTATGAATTGTTGGTTAGCTGTATTCCTCCAAATCTACCGCCGCTATCTCTGCTGCTTCTTCAAGTTCATATTCTAAGCCGCTGTTAAACTGCCTTAAAACGCTAATGCTAATAAGCCCGCCAATCCGGGAAATAAGCAAAGTAACAGCAATAAGCGAAATTGCCATATTGGCATGTGTAAACCAGTCTAAAACAAAGTTAGGGATAGCAACAAAGTCCAAAGGCGTAAGGCTAAGAATCATAACCCCAATTGAACCTATAATAATTAACACGCTTACAATATTATGGATTCCGTTAAAGGTCCCAATTCCCGTTAATGGGTCAAAATTATTGGAATAAATATTATCCCTAATCCCCTTAAGAATCGAGAACAGTGACCCATAATAGAACGTAACATACAGCACAATCACAGCCAGGGAAACCAGAATAAGCACCAAATCAAAGGCAGTATCAAAAATACTAAGCCCGAAAAGCACCTGCCCGTCCATGCCAAACCGAAGGGCAAGCCCAGCTGCAACAGCCGCAATTATGGCTAAATGAAAAAAGAATGTAAGCCTAAACAGCATAAGCCCGGTAAGGGATTTTTCTGAGGGCTTTGGCACTCTGGAAGCCGCAATAATCAGCCACATAGCTATAACCGGCGGAAGAGTAAATATCACGGCGGCATATCCTAAAAAGCCCCAGTCATGGTTCACATAAAGCCCAAGTATAACCGGTAATAACAAGCCCCCCAGTGTATACAAAAGCGTCCCAATCAAAAATGGCGAACTTATGCCGAAGCCGTGGATACGGTCTGTATATCTGCCTAAAGGGTGAGGCCCGTCTTCTTCGTCTGTGCCGTCACCGAAAAGGGTAGTAAAATTTTCGTTACTGCTGTAGCTTGTATCTATTTCCTTATTGTTGGGGGATTCCGGCTTTACATCTTGCATAGTATCTTGAGAAATGTCCTGCCGGGCACCGGTATCGGGGGAAGGGCCTTGGGTAAGAGCGTTATATTTCTCAATACACTGCAGCAAAAAGGCACTGTACTCGGGATTAGGATTTTCCTGAAGTTTCATATCCAGGTTCTTAATGAAATCCTGCTTCTCATCCAACTCAAGCCCGTCGTAATACTCGGTAAATTTTGCAAACTTTGCTGCAAGGTCTTCGTTTAAAACCGGAGTTTCGTTTATTGCTTCATGGGCTTGTGGGGGAGCAGGAGATTCTACGGCTGCCCTAACAGCCCCTGGCCTATTCTCCAGGGCTGATAATTGGTTTTGCAAGTCATACGCCGCGTCGTCATTAACACCAAGTGCCCGCTCATAGGCCTTGGTCTTATATATGATGCCCTTGTGCAGGGCCTCTGCGGCTATAAGTTCGGTGCCGGTGCCGCTATTACGCATTAGATATGTATCTCCAATGGCGCTGTATAAATTGTAATCTATGTCATTACTGCCGTTTTCGATTATCAAAACCCCGCGCTCTATCAGACGAATGCCTTTAACGGCATCCTGCTCTATGGGGGTTTTGCCTAAGCGCCGTGAAAGCGGCATAAAAGACCCGGCGGAATATACAATCCCAAGCTCAATGGCGGACCTGGGGGAGCCGAACATTGTCGTAAGCTTCTCAAGCAGCCTTAGAGCGTCTTCCGGGTTTGCTGCGTCAAAATCAGAATGCATGTGTAACCACGCCAAGCGGCGCATAGATATAGCCCGGCCGTCATAACCTTCTACCGTTTCCCAATAAGTATGGCCGGCAGACTTGCCCCACCAATATGCCATTTGGGTATATGCCCCTCTGGGGTCGTTCTTTCCGGCTTCGTTATAAAGTTCGCCCAGGTAATACTGCGCCCTGGGGTTATTGGCCATGGCGGCTTCTTCAAGCCATACTTTTGCCGTCTGTACATTCTTGGCAACATCCTTGCCGGTGGCATACATATAGCCAAGCATAAACTGGCTTTCGTCATGGCCTTGCTCTGCCAGCCTTTGCAGTTCTTCCAAGCTTCGCACTATGGTATCACCCTTTATACAATTTTTGTTTGAAATCGGGCTTTGCTTAAATAAAGCTATCTATCCGCGATAAGCCTCACTTGAAACCCCCGTTCCACTTCCGTACCCGGCGCGGGAAATTGGCGATATATATTAAGTATCGGCGCATCACTGCTGCCCGGTTCTCTTTCAACGGAATCGGCTGTACCGGGTGTAAACTCACCGGTGTCATAATTGCCCGCCCCGCCTGAAGATGCAAGCACAGCTGTTAGGAAAGTTTGCCCAAGCATGGTTGACGCCTGGTCAAACGACAGGCCAACTACGTCCGGCACAATTACCATGTTTTCATAGGTGTCACTTTCCGGGTCCAAATATATGAAAACCGGTGTGTCCCGGGGCATTGTCATACCGGCATGGGGTATATGACGGTCAACTACCGTGCCCCTGCCTATTATTTCAAAGTTCAGGTTAAGATTATTCAGGTTTTGCACAACATCCGTAACCCGCCTGCCTGTGAAATCCGGCATAGGCTCGTTGCCGGGCAGTACCAATTGGCCGTTTTCGTACGCATAGCCCTCGGAGGGGCGCATACTGCGTATTTGTATCACTTCTAAAAAGAATTCCCTTACAATGGGGGCAACGGTGCTGCCGCTGCTTAGCTGCCTGTCTTCTACATGATCTATTGTCATCATAACAACGATTTCCGGGTTTTCCACCGGCGTATAGGCGATATAAGAAAGGGTTAGGCCCTCGTTTGCGCCTCCGCGCCCTTGCTGTGCGCTCCCGGTTTTACCGCCTATTGCGTGGCCGGGGATGGCGGAACTGCGGCCTGTTCCGCCGGCTGCCGTTACCACTTGCTGCATATCCCGGCGTACAAAATCAGCCGTTTCCTCGGATATAGTGCGCCGCACTACCGTTGGGAAATTTTGATGCACGAAATTGCCGCCAGTATCTACAATCTGGCTTACAATAAAGGGCTGCATAAGATTGCCGCCGTTAATTAACGACGCAAAAGCAGTTATTGATTGGATAGTTGTGGTGTTAAAGCCCTGCCCGATAGAACTGGTAGCCATTTGCACGGGGCCAAGCTGGTGCAGCGGGTACATAACAGCCGGGGAAGAAAGGTCAAACTCCCCGGGCAAATCTATGCCGGTGCGCTCCCCAAAGCCGAAATAGCCCCTGTAACGGTAAAAGGAATACCGGCCCAGGCGGCGGTTAATCTCAGCCATTGCCACATTGCATGACCGGTACATAACACCCGAAAGGCAAAGGCTGCCATGGCCGCGCCTGTTCCAGCAGTACACGGTTCTGTCGGCTATATTAATATGCCCGCCGCAAAAGAAAGTATCACTCTCGTTTATAACACCCTCCTCAAGAGCCGCCGCTATAACGAAGGGTTTAAAAATCGAGCCGGGTTCAAAAGAATAATTAATATGAAAATTGGTCCAGGTGCTAAGCCTGCGGCCAAGCCGTTCATCTTCGCAGATATGCTCCCACCCGGCGCGCATTGCCGGGTTTGTAAAATAACTGGGGTTTCCGGGTTCCGCAAGAGAAAAAGTGGGGGCCTGGGCCATGGCAAGTATCTCGCCTGTATTGGGGTTCAAGGCTATCAGGCCAACCTGCAGGCTGGCGATATCACGATAAGTACGGTCAACTATAGCTTGGGCCGCACGTTGTATTTCCATATCCAAGGTTGTAACCAATGTATACCCATGCCGAACACCGTATGATGCGAGTATTGGGTTGCCGTGGTTATCTATGTCGGTAAACATCCGGCCCGGTGCGCCGGTAAGTTCCGCATTATACGCCAACTCCAACCCATGGAAGGAATCTCCCCATTGGAAGCCTATAACATGAGGCGCGAAAAAAGGGTCCGCGTGCCAGCGAAGGGTATGCGCCCTTGCATGTACATCGGGAAGGCGGGGATTATCCCCAAGAGGGCGGGCAATGCTATGGGGTACTTCCCGCATTATGAAATACTCATGGGTATTGTTAATTAAATCTCCGTCGGCGTCTCGTGCAAATATGGCGGCAAGCTGGGCTTCCGGTATGTCGAAAGCCTCATGCAAGGCCGTTATAGTCTCCTGAAGCAAATCCCGGCCCCGGGGGTTAGGCCTTTCAACAGCAAGCCTAACATCCACAAAAACATCATATACAGGCCGGCTAAGGGCTATGGTTACAGCATTACGGTCCGTTATTTCCCCACGCTGGGCGTTAACGGAATCATGTACTGCCGCAGTACGAGCCTGCGTCCGGGTCGCTTCAAAAATCAAATCCCGTTCACTATGAATCTCCTGCCAATACCAAATTCGCCCAAGTACGCCCAACAGGCAAACACTAAAAAAAACACCCATTAGCACAGCACGCCTATTACGGCGGCGCTCATGCAAGGGCGCTTTATAACTGTCTTCTCTTTTGTTCATGCTGCGACTCCTAACTTGCAATATTATCTTAAGTATGGCACATGCCTGTTGTTAAACTAAATAACCCGTTCAACCAAGCCCCGAAGAAAATCAATAACTCCCCGCCAAAAATGGTTTTCCTGGTCAGAGACAGGGGTATATCTAAAAACTACATTGCTTTGAACAGGCGCGTAGAAATAAATTATTTGGGAAGGGTCCGGTTCGCTTAAGCCAAGGGCCCGGGCCCGCCGTGCTATTTCTTCGTGGGTATAGCGCTCGGTAGTTTCTGCGGATAAATTCAGGTTATGCTGCAGCTGTGCGTTAAGTGCCCGGGTAGATGCCGCAACTTGCCTATTCATATTGTGAATTGTGGCAAAACTAACGGCACTGCCTACCCCCACAATAAAAACCAATAGTATAGTTATCGCCAGCCGCCATGATACGCGCTTACGCTCCTTGTGGTACAAGAAGTATACATTGCCCCGCTTGCGAACCTTAGTATCAGAAGCCGCCGGTTGAACGCGCCTTGCGCGACGGGTATTTGGCTGTTTGCGCCCGGTTGCAATATGCTTACGGGGGGTAGGTTGATTTTTCCGGCCTTTTGCGGCGGAGGATTGGGGTGGTGTTTGGGCTCTCATATTCTCTCCCCTATGCGTAACTTGGCGCTTGTTGCACGGCTGTTGCTTGCTAACTCTTCAACTGATGGCAGAATGGGCTTTTTTGTGATAACACGCATAAGCGGAGGCTTCCCGCATACGCAATAAGGTATATCCCTAGGGCAAGTGCAAGGTGCGGCAAGCTGGTTAAAGCAGGTTTTTACTATGCGGTCTTCCAATGAATGGAAGGTAATCACGCTTATGCGCCCCCCTGGGTTTAAGTAGTTTACGATGTTCTCAAGAACCCCGTCCAGTGGGTGGAGTTCGTCGTTAACGGCTATCCTCAAGGCCATAAACGAACGCATTGCAGGGTGGGGCTGGGCCTTATTACCGTATCGGGGCATTGCCTTTTCTATTATGGCGGATAATTCCAAGGTTGTATCTATAGGGGCTTGTTGCCTTGCGTTTACTATGGCCTTGGCTATCCGCCGGGATTTGCGCTCCTCACCAAGATTATACAGTATATCCGCCAGCCGCTCTTCGGGGTAAGTATTAACTATATCATAAGCGGTAAGCCCTGTGTCCTGGTTCATTCGCATATCAAGGCGGCCGGGATAGCGGTACGAGAACCCCCTTTCTGGGGTATCCAGCTGGTGGGACGAGACGCCCAGGTCCAAAAGCACACCATCTACCTTGTCCAGATTCCTGTCATGCAAAATTTGAGGCAAGTCGTGGAAATTGCCGTGGATAGCTTCAAATTCTGTTTTGTATCCTTCATGAATCTGTGCTGTGTTTAGCCGCTTACTTGCGGCGGCTATCGCGTTTATGTCCCGGTCTATGCCTAATAGCCGCCCGCTGCCGTTTAATTGGCTTAGTATTAATGCGGAATGTCCTCCGCCTCCTAGGGTACCGTCTACGTAAACGCCCCCGGGACGGATAGCCAGTGCGCTAACCGCCTCCCGGGGCATAACCGGTATATGATTAAAATCCTTAATCACGAATCGTAAGTTGGGTAATCCCCCGGTGTGGCAGGCGGGTCATACGAGGGCGGATATTCAGGAGTAGGTTCCGGGGTTGGCATAGCGTGGTATGGCGGCGGGTCAGGCTCAGCCGGAGGGTTGTAATGCTCCGGTGGTTGAGGGGTATATTCGTATCCACCCGGAGGAATGGTGGGCTGCGGTATATTCCAGGGCCAATCGAAACCGTCGCTTGGGGGTGGCGTGGTAGGTGCATACTCTTCGTATCCGGGTTCATCGGGCAGATGCCAATCATAGTGATAGTATTGGCAATTGACGCATATGCGTCCCTCCAATACGGCATTGGTAAATGCAAATTCCCGGCCGGGTACATGAATACCCTGTGCCCAGTCGGGCATAGGCGGAAGCCACATTCCAACACGGTATGACACAAACATCGGGTGACAGGAATCCCCTGCCAGTAGCCCGCTGATATCGCATATACGATGCCGCTGGTGAACCGGACATGGGGTAGTAGGCATACCGCCTGGTGCAAAAAGATCTGATATTATGCGGCCGCCACGTGGGTCCGCATGGCAAAACTCAGACGCGGGATGGCCGGAATCGCGGCAAACACTGCCCACGAACACGCCGCTTGGCCGCTCGAATGACCTGGCCGGCAAGCCGTAGTGGACACGTTCCATTATTGTGCGCCAAAGGCCCTCCCGGTACCTGGTGAAGTTATTGGGCAGGGGCCTTGGCATATCAAAGCCAAGCCATACAGCGCCGGTGAAATAAGGGGTGTAGCCTACGAAGCCGGAATCGCGGCCCTGTTGGGATGTACCCGTCTTGCCGGATATAGGAATATCCCGGCGCAAATTGGGGTCAACAAAGTTTTGGCCATGGCCGGTAGCGCCTTGGGCGCGCAGGGTGTCCAGCATGGAATTGGTTACAAGATAGGCTGTTTCGCGACGCATTACTTGTTGAGGCGCATGATTATTTTCTAAAAGAAGTGAGCCGTCTTGATGAAGTATATGTGTATAGAAAATAGGCCTGTTATACATGCCTCCGTTTGCGATAGTGGCATATGCGGCGGCTAACTCTAGCAAAATTACACCTTGGGTAGTGCCCCCAAGTGCTAAAGACGGAATACGGTCAGACCATACGCGGCCATCTGTTGTTTCACCTTGCAAAGTTGTAAATCCAAAGTTAAGCATGTATGCGAAGGCAGCTTCGATACCTACCTCGTCCACCAGCGCTCTTACCGATACAACGTTCATAGATGTGTGTATCGCTTGACGGGCAGTTTGGAAACCGCGATAGCTTGGCCCCCACCAGTTGCCCGGCCTATAGCGCTGGCCGCCTTGGGGATGTATTGCCCATGGTGCGTCTTCAATGGGGCTTGCAGGGGAAAGTATACCCATATCAAAGCCCGCCGCAAATATCAAAGGCTTTAACTGGCTGCCGGGTGAACGTGTGGCTATTGTAGCGCGGCAATGGGTACGGCTTTGGGTTTTTTCGCCTCTAACGCCCCGTATTGCCAGTACATGGCCGTTATGATGGTCCATTAAAACGAAAGCGGCCTGGGGCTGGGGGGTGAATATACTTGTTTCGGACACTATAACGTCATGTGTGCCAAGCATGTCATATTGCATCTCGTTGATGGCCGCTTCGGCTTCTTCCATGTTACTGACGGTGCGCGACCTTGTACGGCGGTGTGTTTCGTTGGTTAAGGTGTTGCGCGTGGTAAGATCGTAAAATACATCAATTTCAAACCGGCCCGCACCGGTGGGGAATAAGGTGTCATCCAGCATTACTTCGTCTACTATGGCCTGCTTGCGCATATCAACTGTGGCGTATATACGAAGGCCGCCGGTAAACAACAAATCTTCAGCGGCAAATATTGATAGTTGATGCTCACGCATTAAGTCGCCACGTACTTGAAGAAAAAGCGCGTCTATAAAGCAGTCGAAGGGGGACATGGTATCCCTTATGTCACCGGCTTCATTACGTACTATGGTATCAAACACATTGGAATTCATGGCTTCATAATGTTCTTCTTCGGTGATAAACTCCAGCCTTAACATATTGTTCAGCACAAGCTGGGTACGTGCCCAGTTTCTATCCGGGTGCCTGTCTGGGACTAGCCATGTGGGATTTTGGGTTATTGCGGCTATTGTTGCCGCTTGGGCCAATGTTAAATACTGCACCTCTACCCCATAATAAAAAAGTGCCGCGGCTTGTACGCCGTGGTTGGTACGGCCTAGGTTTATGGTGTTTAGATATTCCTGTAAAATATAGTTTTTTGCCGCACGGTTGCAGCCCAAAAATTCAGTTAACTCTCTTTCCAGGCGTACGGCTAGGTACTGTTCTTGGAGTTTTGTGGTCAAGTCGCTGTCGAAACGTTCCAGCCTGTTTTTAATTAACTGCTGAGTGATAGTGCTGGCGCCTTCGGATGTAGCATATGCAGGGTTAACCAGACGCCATACGGCACGGCCAATACCGCGCACATCTATGCCGTTATGATAAAAGAAGCGCTCGTCTTCAATAGCAATAAACGCATTTTGCACATGTTCGGGAATTTGCTCCAGGGTAACATGGGTACGATTAACCCCGGCGTGAAACCGGGCAAGTTCATCCCCGGTGCGGGAGCAAACAACAACGGAAGAATAACTGCCATGCTGCACATTAAGGGGAAGCATATCCGGCGCATAGGCCAGTACCCCAAGCCATGCCCCAATGCCTGTAGCACCGGCTGCAAATACACCAACCAGCACAACCGCTAAAACAGAGCGTAAAAACAACAAGCTAATTTTATTGCGTATACGTACAGTTTGGGAATTCTGCCGTCTTCGCCGTCTCATATTACCTAATCGGGAATAGTCCATTTTTCTCTCCTTTCAAAAAAACCACGCACATATTACATACGTGACTATATTATAACAGATTTGAAAAGCCGTTGAAAAGCTTTTTCAAAGACATGAAAACTACGGAGTTCCGCCCTGCACCCATACTGGGTGGTGCGCAGTTTACGTGTATCGAACGTCTGGCCCTGTAAGCAAAACATTATAAAGGGGCTGCCCCGTTAAGCATTTTCGTGCATATTCATGCATTTACCCCGACATTGCGAGCGTAGCGAATCAATCCAGTATTTGCACAAGATTGGATTGATTCGCTACGCTCGCAATGTCGGGGTATGCATGATTATTCACGTTTTTGCTTAACGCCACAGCCCCGTAACAAAACCGGAAAAAGGTTTACCATTAGTATCAAAACCCAAAAAAGGTTGTCCATTAGTATCAAAACCGCCCACGCATCATTTCGTCATAACTAGGATGAACATAATTTTCTATTATCTGCATTTAATGGATTCTGCTTCCCAAGATTACCGGGACTTCCATGAAGACTCGGTTACGGTATATTCCTAATATAACCTCGTCGCCTGGGCGGCTGGCAAACAGTGCATCCCTGTATTCTTCAAAACTGGTGATGAATTGACCGTTAAATTGCACAATAAGGTCAAACTCCTGGATTCCTGCGTTATAGGCCGGGCCGTCCGGAATTACGCCGCCGTCCCTTACCAACATACCAAGTGCAGGCAGGTTGAATTGTATACGTATTGGTTCTGTTATTGGCAGGGTGGTTAGGCCTATAAATGCATGTCTTGTGGAGCCTTCTTCTTTTAACATAAGCAGCAACTCGCGGATATCGTTGATGGGCAGTACGTAGCCCATGCCTTCTATCCCGTGGCCGAAGAGTTTGGCCGTTACTATACCTACAACTTCCCCGTATTGGTTTATTAAGGGGCCGCCGCTGTTGCCCTGGTTTACCGCCGCATCTGTTTGAAGGACGTCTAGGGTTAGGGGGATGTGGGAGTTAGGGTCGTTTACTGTTATCTGAAGGCTTACAGCGCTTACTATGCCCTTGGTAGCGGTTTGGCCGGCGCCCATAGCGTTGCCTATGGCAACAACAGAATCACCCATGCGCAATGACTCCGAGCAGCCTAGTTCTACAACGGTAAAAGGTACGCCTTTTTCTTCTAAATCAGACTTTGATACGGCCAGTACCGCAAGGTCGGATTCAATATCCGCCCCAATTGGACGGGCATATACTCTTTCGTTGTCGTCTAAGGATATTGTTATAGAAGAAGCATTGGCAATTACATGGTTATTTGTTGCTATAAATACATAGTCATCGTCTTGGGCGAAAATAAACCCGGAGCCTGCACCCGGTTGCTCTACCGGAGGGAAAAACCCACCGCGGGGAACGGTTGCCGATACGCTTATACTTACAACCGCGTCTTTTACGGTGGAGATAACTTGGGTAAAATCGGGAATATGAGGGTCTATTGCTACTATCAGCGGCTCAAGGGCAATAGAATGGAAACCGGGCTGAGGCTGAATTGCTTCAGCTATTACCGCCGTCGGCTCCGGCAGAAAATGCCGCATTGTTACATAGCCTGCACCTAACCCTAAACCAAGAAATGTACCGCCTATAGCTATCGCCAGCATAGCTATCGCCAAATAGCGGGTGAAACGGCCTTTTTTCTCCGGCGGGGTGTATGTGGGGGCCGGGCTGCTTGTGTAAACGGGGCGAGGCAGGGCGGTATCTTCCGGGTATAGTGCATTCAAATGAGAATGATGGTTTATGTCATTCACAATTGAATCACTTTCCGATGCAACAGCAATTTCATGCTCGTATTTTGAATTGAAATTGCTATATGGGATGTAAGGGGTGTCTGGTTCGGGGGGCTCGGTTTTTATAAGGGCGTTGGTATCGATACCGAAGATGTCTGTGTCATGATTAAACTCGTTCATTTTAAACCTCCTTGAATTAGGAATTTCTTGCTGGATTTTGAACCGAACTTTTTTATTCCACACTGTTCTTTGCTATGTGTGCTGCATTGTTCGATAAATCGCGATATTGTAAATCCATGTGCATTATACATTGCCTTAAAATTTTAGTTGTATACAATTTGTAAATTTTGATTTCGCCTGTAAAAACGTGTATTTCTATGAAAAAAAAATTCTTATTGTGTGTTCGATGGCGTGTTTGTATTAGGGGGTTTATTCTATTGTTGTAGGCATATGCCTTCATATCTACATATGATGATTTGGTTTTGTTTTAAGCAGGCGTATGTTTGATTGTGTTTATAGTTAAACTGTCGCTGGCGATAATCTTACTATGCATTGGTAGAATAGAGGTATACATGGGGATTCGGATTAAGTTAATTAAAAATACATTAGGCATTATTGGGTTTGGTATGGTCATCGTCCTATCGTTTTTTATTATCAGCGATGTAGAGAAGACACTTAACATCGGGTATGGCGCGAGTATTATCCCAGTGGTGTATGTAGATATGCCTGAGCCGCTTTTTCCTGTATATGCACAGCCTGCTATGCCCCGGCCGCCTGCTGTGCCGGAACCTGTTCCTCGGATTAATATAATTGCAACAGAGGGATATTTTGCCCAAAACGGATATCCCCTTACTGCTTTTGTAATGCTTGGGGAGCAGGAATTAAGCTTTCATTTGGCTGAGGACGTTAATGCGGATGATGCGTTAATTACCATTCATAGCATAATGGAAGTGTTTGACATGGCCTATGAGGCTTTTGCAGGCAGGTATTTTTATGAGTATTTTTTGGTAGCCGGTTCCGGAAATATATCAGCGCGGCGGATTAACTACAATTTAGCCAATCCATTTCATGGTACGTTAACATATTTGTATTTCGCTCAAAGTCAGAGTTATCCTCTTCCGAAATGGTTATGTATGGGGCTTGAGAATTATCTTATGGGGAGCGGTAATGCGCTGCCCCTTTCTAATGAAGATTTAGCAGAATGGCTTGGGCAGGATGCGGGAGGTGTGCCGTTTGGCGATGCTTGGCTTGTGTCGTCTCTTAGCCCAGTTGGCGTTACTTATGGCGAAATTCTTAATGCTGCTTATACACTTGTAAGAAGATGGTCCCAGGCTGGGGAACTGTACAATATTGTACGGTTGGCACAGGCGGACACTCGTGCTTTTGCAGCCTATTTAAACGATTATATCGGGTTGCTTACAGGCTGTGATGATGTTTTGGCAATGCATTTCCTATATAAGTTTGGGGCTTTTGATGTAATGGCGGAACACGGAGAATATAGATTTGTGATTGACGGCTATGTATGGACTTTGGCAAGAATAGTAAACCTTATTGAATATATGGATGCAGCAATAGGTTTTGTAAGTTATCGCTTCGCAATGGGCAATACTGATAGTATTCGCGTAACCTTGTATCCTTTTGGTGCGGGTAATGTCCCTGACGCAATAGCTGAAATGGCCGATATGTTTGACTGGGAGGCAAATAGTGTTAACTTTGTTTCCGGCGATAAAATCACATTGGCAGGTGTTGCCCGTTTTGGGCCGTGGGCCATATCCCATGAAGTGGCGCATATACTTTTATTTAGAGAGTTTCCCGAGTATAGGCCGCCTACATGGGTGTGTGAGGGCATGGCGGTACTTGGGGAGATACTGTTTAGAGATGCCTTTGAAGGGATACGGCCCTATAGGTTTTCTGTGCCTATGTTGTCAAATATAGATGCCTTATCCAGAAGCGGTGCAGGGCATACTCTGCCGCTTTTCTATGGCGAGGCTGGCTTTGGACGGAATAGCTGGACATATGATGACGCAGGTTCCTTTGTGTTATATCTATATAATAACTATGGGATAGAGGCACTTTTAGAGATGTTTAGGACTGATAATTACAGCCAGTTTGACAGGGCTGTTGAAATATTCGGAAAGGGATTGGAAGAACTTATGTATAGTTGGCGAGAGTTTTTATGGCCAAACGGAGAGCCGGCTGACTGGTGGAGCCGATGAAGCGCCCGGAAGTAAAACGAATAGTATCCTGGGCCGGGACGGCTTTGATGATTGCGTCCTTGGTTTTTTTAGTGAGGCGTTTATTTGACCTTGGCGCTGATATAGATGTGGCGGCACTGGCTTCTGCCGGTGTAATTGTTGGTTTGGTGCTTGTTTCGCTGCTTGAAGGGCTTGGCATATTGCTTGCGGGGAGTAACTTTCGTGCGCTGGTAAGAAATGTTTCCGGGGTGCTGGTGGATAGGCCCTTGGCGTTGGTGGTTTATACCATTTCTAACTTGTATAAATATATCCCAGGCGGGGTTATGTATGTGGTAGGGCGAAACCGGTTGGCTGTGGAAACGGAAGATTTAAGCCACCCTGAGGTAGCACTTTCTACTGTTATAGAAGGGGCGCTTGTAGCCGTTGCAGCTATTGTTATCGTGATTGTTACTGTATTTGACCATGCTCATGAATATTTGCGGCAGGTGGAATTGCCCACGACCATTGCTATTGTGCTGATTACTATTGTTGTATTGGCTGGGTCTGTCGCGTTCTCATTTAGGAGAAAGATTGCCGCGGGACTTGGGACATTGTTTAAACAAATGCAAGTACTAAAGCCTTTGGTGCTGGTAAAGCGCTTTGGGTTTGCTTTACTTATAATGGTTTTGTGGGGAGGAACGTTTCTTGCGACCCTTATTGTGCTGGGGCAGGAAATGCCTCCGGGGTTTGCGCCTACGATTATCGGGTTGTTTTTGCTTGCTTGGCTTGCGGGTTTTTTAACCCCGGGCGCGCCAAGCGGCCTTGGGGTACGGGAACTGATTTTACTGATGTTTATGGGTTCTGTGTTGGATGAAGGGATACTTCTGTCTGCCATGGTTATCCATAGGGTGCTTGCGGCGGCAGGGGACGTGGCCGCTTATGGTGTTGCTGTTGGATATGGGCATATTGCTAAAACCCGTGAAACACTATAATATGATTCAGATTTGCTTATGATTTTGAACGGAGAGTTTTATGGTCAACCAACTTAAAATCATCACAATGACACGGCTCGCCCTTTACGACAAGCATGAAGGTGTCGCTGACCGTGCAGCTAACGATTATTTCCGGCATGATTATATTTACCGCAATAATCTTGGCACAAGGCTTGCTGTGGGCCTTGGCAGCATTATTATTTTGGTGATTTATTGGCTTCAAGCCTTTCTTCTTAACGAAATGGATTTGTTCGAACTTAATTTTCAGCAGTATGCCACGGATTCTCTTATGTTTATTGTGGCTGTTCTTGCGGTTTATTCCCTTATTGGCACAATTCAAGGTACACGGCAGTATTACTTGATACAGAAGCGCCTTGCCCAGTACCAGGCCTTAGTACGCCAATTAGAAAGATTGGAAGAGCGCGCTCATATAGCTAATGATGAAGAAGCGGCAGATGCCGAACAACCCATACACACATCGCCGCCAAGAACAAAGCCACCGGTGAGTACAAGAAGGCCGGCCCCAGAGTATGCGGCGCCGCCGATGCGCATAGGTGGGCAGGCAACCGGGCCGGAACGGCCCGTGGCCGCAGGAAGTGCTGCCAAACCGGGACAACCCGAAACCACAGAAGGTACAGCAAGGCCGGGCCGACCCGAAACCGCCGAAAATATAGCAAGGCCGGGCCGACCCGAAACCGCCGAAAATATAGCAAGGCCGCCCCGCCCCGAAGCCGCCGAAGGTACAGCAAGGCCGCCGCGCCACGAAACCACCGAAGGCACAGCAAGACCGCCCCGCCCAAAGCCGCCGGAACCGTCGATGCCGCCACGCCCTGGCCCGCCGCCGGGATATGCAAGGCCGCACCCGTCATCTATACCGCCGGCCCGCCCTCCAAGGCCAAGGCCGGAAGGTTCTGCACTGCCGGAGGGAACCAGAATACCCAGGCCGCCCGGTAAACCGGCAGGCAGCTAAGAGGCAGACGACTCATATAGGCGTTTCGGTTTGAAACGGGCTGAAGCAAACCGGAAAATGCAACGTTCCAATACATTTACCGGCGCAGTCCAATTACAAACGAAATTGCTACAGGATAAAATGTTGGGGCTGTCATATTAGTAACCAAGACCGCCCAGTTAAAAAGGAGGCACCTAATGGAAGTGGTGCTAATTACACGGGAAGCCGTGGTAAAGTTTTTTAAGCGTTTTGAAGTTTTTTTCGTGCCTATACTAAAATTCTTGCTTGGGCTGTTTATATTCTCGCGGATACTGTCTATCGGATTTGTTCACGAAACCCTTGAGCCCTTTTTTGATGCCGTGCCCAATATGTTAACGTCGTTGTTTGCGCTGCTGTTTACGGTTATGCCTGTTAATCTTAGCTGGCTGATTATTATCATTAGCATTACCGCACAAATTTCGGCAAGTATCGAACTTGCTGTTGCGGTGTTTCTTTTCTTATTTTTAATCTTTATGTTTTATGGGCGCATGGCTGTTAAGGAATCTTATATTATTCTTTTTGTTGTGCTGGCCTACATGTTTAATATCCCGTACTTAGTGCCCCTTATTATTGGGTTGTATTTCCCTGTGACAGCTATAATACCGGTGGTTATTGGTGTGTTTATCAGCGCCAATATCCCTATTGTGCTGGATTCATTAGAGCCTACTGCCTTTGACTTCGGGGAAATGGATATCCCCGGTATTATTACAGAACTTCCCGGTGTGTTTACCGACGCATATACAACATTCGCGGCCAGGTTTGGGGACAGCACAGCCTGGGTACTTGAGGCTGTGGTTTTTGCCATGGTTATAATTGTTGTGTATTTTGTAAGCCGCCAGGCCATAGACTGGTCTAAGGAGATTGCAATAGGTTTGGGAGTATTTGTTATAATTATGGGCTTTATTTTAATGGTTGTTTTTGCGGGTGAGACAATAGCCATTTTCCCAATGATTATGTGGAGCATATTATGCGGTATTATTGCAATATTCGTGCGGCTGTTTGATTCGGTATTGGATTATCAGCGGGCGGAGTCTGTACAGTTTGAGGACGATAATAATTATTATCATGTACGTGTTGTACCCAAAGTGATTATGACAAAACCAAAGCGCGTGGTGAAGCGTATTCGCCCGCAGGCGGAGCCGGAAGCTGAGGAGTAGAGCATTTCCATTTGAAGTGAGTTGATTTCAAGCGGAAATGCCATATGTTGTTGGATGGAGAGTAACATATGTTTTATGCCTTTTTAGATGGGCTTATTGAGTTTACTAATATCCCGGTATTAACGATACCGGCGTTTGGCCCTGCCCAAGTGCTGGATATCTTAATTATTGCCGGGGTTTTGTATTTGATTTTGCGCTGGGTTAAGCGTACCCATGCATGGGTATTAATACGGGGCATAGTTATCATGCTTGCGCTTTGGTTTATTGCTAATGTATTTGACCTTGTGACATTGGGCTGGCTGCTTGAGCACATGTTTACCGTAGGGCTTATTGCTTTGGTTGTAATATTCCAGCCGGAACTGCGGAAGGTGCTTGAACAAATGGGCCGCGGCCAGTATCTTGCCTCCTTTAAAATTGACAGCGAGCAAAAAGTATATGCAACCGACCAAACAATAGGCGAGATTATAAAGGCTGCCAAGATGATGGGCGAGGTTGATACCGGCGCGCTAATTGTAATTGAGCAGGGTGTGGATTTAGGCGAACAGGAGCGTACAGGCATAGCCATTGACGCCCAGGTCAGCAGCCAGCTTTTACTTAATATTTTTGAGAAAAATACGCCCCTGCATGACGGGGCTGTGATTATACGCAATAACCGGGTTGCGGCAGCAAAGTGTATTTTGCCCCTTTCGGCGGAATCTTTAGACAGTGCGTTGGGTACCCGACACCGGGCTGCCGTAGGTGTATCTGAAGTATCTGACGCCAGGGTTATAGTGGTTTCCGAGGAAACGGGAACAATATCTGTAGCCATTGACGGGCAGCTTAACCGTGGTGTTTCGGAGAGTAAAATGCGGGAACTGCTTTTGTTTGGTGAGCCGGCTAAGCCACGTTTTGCCTTCTTTAGGGGCAAGTCTGGGAAGCGGAGTTAGTAGTCATTTCCGGAAACTCCGAATTGAGCGGCCACAAATACATGTTAAAGCCCGCTATATTAGCGGCCGCAAATGAAGTTTCCGATGAAGAAGCGATGCCGACGAAGGAGGCATGGAGTAAAGTATGGTAAAAAAAATTCTATCCTTTTTTTATACAGATTTACAGTGGAAGCTAATATCTTTGGCGCTGGCTGTAGTTGTATGGTTTTTTGCCATGCACCTGCATGACCCCCAGGTTAACGAGACTATTGCCAACCCTTTGCAGTTAGTAAATGAGGCGGTATTGGCGGATAACGGCCTAATACTGCTTAACCGGGACGAGTTGTTGGAAGCACGGTTTAACATAGGTGTACGGGCATTAAGAAGCGCCTTTGCGGATTTGTCGGCCGAGCGTACGGATTTTTACCCCTTTGTGGATTTGCGTGCCGTTAACAGTGCCCATGCCCGTAGTTCCGACGGGCCGGATACTCAAGTGCTTTCTGTTGTGGCTAACCTGGCGTATGGGTTTGACCAGCTGTTTTTACGGGATGCCAGCGGCAGCGCCAATATTGAAGTGCAGCTGGATATACTGGATAGGCGAACATTTCCTGTAGAGGTGGAGTATACCGGTCAGGTTAGGAACGGTTTCGAACGCAGGATTGTTCAGCCGGTTAACAGCAATGTAACGGTAATAGGTGCCAGAACCCATGTTAACAGGGTTGCATATGTAGGTGTAGAAATAGACATAAGCGACGCCAGTGTGGACTTTGATGTCCCAGAGGTACCCCTGAGGGTTTTTGACCATAATGGTGAGGATATTACCCATTATGTTACGCTAAGCGTGATGGAAACTTTGGTAAGGGTGCAGGTTTTGCCGGTGCGGACAGTGGGACTTAGAATTGTACCGGTTGGTGAACTTGCGCCGGGTTTTGCGTTAGCGTATATAGAGCCGTCTGAGTTATTTGTGGACGTGGTAGGCAGTGCGGAAATATTGGACGATGTTGAATATATATTATTGGAGTTTGGCCTGGACGGCTTAACCGAAGATAGCGAGGGGCAATTAGCTATTGCGGACTTCTTGCCAGAAGGGCTGGAGTTAAGTTATAACGCCCCCACGGAGGTTACGGCCAGTGTGGTTATTGAGCCTATTATGAGGCGAACATTTTTTGTACCTGGAAGTAATATAACAACCCGGGGAATAGGTTTCCTGGCCGACCCGGTAGATGCAGTTGCAAATGTGCGTGTGGTTGTAAACGGGCCTCAGTCATGGGTAAGCGCTATGACCATGGCCGATATTGGTATCGAAATGAATTTGAATAACTTGCCCGTAGGTGTGCAAAGGGTGCCTTTGACCGCAACATTGCCGGAGAGGGTAAGCTTGGCCGAGCCCCTGCAATCCATATACATGCAGATACATGTCCCGGCCAGGGATGAGCCGACAACAACAGAAGAACCTCAGCCTGAGGTAACACCAACTCCTACGCCGGCGCCAACACCGGCGCCAACACCAACACCATCCCCTACGCCGGCTCCTACTCCAACCCCAGCGCCAACCCCACCTCCAACTGAAAACGGCAATGGAGAAAACGGTGAATATCCACCGGATGACCCATATAACGGCGGCTTATACCCTCCCGATGACCCATATAACGGCTACTATTATGAGGGTGATTGATGTGATGTAAAGGAGACATACAAAACCAATGATAAAACAATGGCTTAGCAGGAATAGTACCGTGGCCTCGCTGGTGTCTTTGGAGGGCAACCCCCGTTATTGTATATTTACAGAGCCCCTTTGGGGTATACCATGGGCGCTTTTTTCGCCATTTTTTACGCTTTATATGTTTAGTTTGGGCCTTGGGGATGCCGATATTGGCATCCTTCTTTCTGTTGGGCTGGCTATACAAATGTTTTCGGCCTTGCTTGGCGGGGTTTTGACGGATAAGTTTGGGCGTAAGATTACAACTTTTTTTACCGATATTTTTACATGGAGCATCCCTGCCTTAATATGGGCCTTTGCCCAGGATTTTCGGTGGTTTCTTGTGGCTGTATTGTTCAACAGCTTTTGGCAGATTAGCAATGTTTCGTGGCAGTGCCTACTTGTAGAGGACGCGCCGCAGGATAAGATTGTTCAGCTGTATCACTTGGTTTACATAGCCGGGCTGCTTGCTGTTTTTTTTGCGCCTATTTCCGGATATTTTATTGGGGTGTTTAGCCTTGTGCCTGTTATGCGGGTGCTGTTTTTGATTACCTTTGCAAGTATGACTGTTAAGTTTATTATTTTGCAGGTATATAGTAAGGAAACGGCCCAGGGCGTGGTGCGGATTAAGGAAACTGCCGGTGTGCCTATGTACCGCTTGATTGGGGAGTACGGTGGTGTGCTTAGGCAGATATTACGCACACCGGCTACATGGCGGGTGCTTATTCTTATTACCTTGCTTAGTATCCAGCAATTGGTTTCCAATAATTTCTTTGCGCTGTATGTTACACAGGATTTGAACCTGCCGGAGCATTTTCTTGCGGTGTTTCCAATTTTGCGGGCAGCTATTATGCTGGTGTTTTTTCTTGGTGTGCAGCATAGGCTTAACCGGTTTCCTCAATATGCGGTGATGCTTGGGGGGCTTTTGCTTTATGTTTGCGGGTTTGTGCTGCTTGTTTTAACTCCTCCACAGATGATGCCGATGCTGTTGGTTTTTACGGCGCTTGATGCCTCGGCGGCGGCGCTGTTTCTTCCCCGACGGGATGCGCTTGTTATCCAGAATGTTGACCCGGCGGAGCGGGCGCGGATTATGAGCCTGCTTACGGTTATTATGCTTGGGGTTTCCAGCCCCTTTGGTTTTATTATCGGGCAGCTATCGGATATTGATAGGCGGATACCTTTTGTGGTGTGTATTGGGTTGTTTTTGTTGATGGGTGTTATTGTTTCACTTGAAAGGAAGAAGGGTAATGAGCCGGAAACAGTTGAAGGACAGTGATTTAGTACGTGTTGTAAAGCCCGGGTGCTATAGCGGAGGGGAGTTTAACGCTGTTTACAAGCAGCCAGAGAATTTGACCCGGTTTGCATTTTGCTTCCCGGATACCTATGAAGTTGGAATGAGCCATCTTGGGTTGCAGATATTGTATTTCTTTTTGAATAAGCGCGAGGATACCTGGTGCGAGCGGGCATTTATGCCGTGGGTTGATATGATTGACTTGCTTAAGGAGAAGGACGTGCCGCTTTTTGCTATAGAGTCCGGAGACGGGCTTCGGGATTTTGATATTTTAGGGTTTACCTTGCAATATGAAATGTCGTATACCAATGTGCTGGCTATGCTGGACTTGGCGGGGGTGCCGCTGCTGGCTAACGAGCGCGGGGAGGAATGGCCGCTGGTTTGTGCCGGTGGGCCTTGCGCTACTAACCCTGAGCCTATGGCTGATTTTGTGGATTTTTATTATATCGGGGACGGGGAGGCGGCCCTTGATACGGTGCTGGATATGTACGGCGAGTATAAGGCTGGGCGGCTTTCTGCTCAGGAGGGTAGCGACGATAGGGTATTAACAAAAGCCGATTTTTTGGCAAGCATTTGCCATATCCCTGGGATATATGTGCCGCAGTTTTATGACGTGGCATATAACGATGACGGAACCCTTGCAGGTTTTAAGCCAAACCATCCCGCTGCACCGGAAATGGTATCCCGGGCGTTTTCGACCTCCCTAGGCTTCTTTCCTGACCGGTTTATTGTGCCGCTTACCGAGGCCGTGCACAATCGGGCCGTGGTTGAGATAGCGCGGGGTTGTATGCGGGGCTGCCGCTTTTGCCAGGCGGGGTATATTTATCGCCCACTTAGGGAGCGTACGCTACCGGAAATTTTGGCCAATGCCGAGGCGCTTTTAGATTCCACTGGCCACGACGAAATTTCCCTGCTGGCCCTTAGCGCCTGTGACCATGAAAATTTCGCCATGATAATAGACGAACTTCTGGAGCATACGGCTAAGCGGCGTGTAAATATATCGCTGCCCTCGACGCGGATTGACGCGGTATCCTTGACGGCGCTTGCTAAAACTCAAGCCGTTCGCAAATCCTCGCTAACCGTGGCGCCAGAGGCCGGCAGCCAAAAAATGCGTGATATTATCAATAAAAATTTATCGGAAGAAGATATATTGGAAGGCTGCTACCTGGCCTTTCAGGCGGGCTTTGACAAAATCAAACTCTACTTTATGGCGGGGCTGCCGGGGGAAGAAGAGGAAGATGTGCTGGCCATTGCCGCCCTTGCGGAAAAAGTGGTAGACACATACTACCGGCTGGATTACGAGGCCAGAAAGCGCCCGGTTAGCGTATCGGTAAGCACGGCATGTTTCGTGCCAAAGCCCTTTACGCCCTTCCAATGGGCGGCAATGGCATACCCTGGCGATTTTGCGGAAGACCAGCATGCGGTAAAGTCCCGCATTCGTAAAAAGCAGATAAGCTACCGATACCATGATGCCAAAACCGCCCAGGTTGAAGGGGTGTTGGCAAGAGGTGACAGGCGGCTGGGGCGGGCTGTTTTGGCCGCATACCGGGCCGGTGCGGTTTTTGACGGCTGGAGCGAGCGCTTCCGTTATGATATATGGCTGTCGGCCTTTGCCCAGGAGGGGATAGACCCGGCGTTTTATGCCCATAGGGAGAGGCCCGTGGATGAAAAACTGCCGTGGGATTTTATTAATATGGGGGTTTCTAAGAAATTTTTGTTAAGAGAATGGGAGAACGCCCAGGCCGGAAAGACGACACCCAATTGCCGTGACGGCTGCGCCGGTTGCGGCTGCAAGTGCGTTTAAGGGTTGCACTGTCCTTCCCAAAGCCGAAACAACGATAATGTATAGCGAATTAAATGAGAAACGGTCCTCGCCCGAGCAGAAATGCGAACGCTTCTACGCATTTTCTGCGACAGGCGAGACCGATTTCGAATTAATTCGCTATAATAAGGTGAATTTATGGTAGACCGAAGAGGAATTTTAGACGAAGAAGTTTTTACGTACAGAATCACGAAAGACGAAAAGGTATTTATATACAGCCATGGCAAGCATGTAACAACCCTTGCCGGAAAGCGAGCGATCGCTTTTATCGGTATCATCAAAACCGCCGGAGAAAAGGAAGCCCAGCTAATCATGGCCAAAGCAACAGGCCATTTTAAGCATGGCAATGAGAGGGTGGCCAAGCAATCGCGTAAGCGTTGACCTTAGGAAAGGAGCCTTAAATGAACCCACACCAGCCCAAAAGATACGAAGACAAGATAGCATGGGATTATTCCATATACGAGCAAGGCATGTATGTAATATGCCCAAAATGCAAAGGCATGGCAATAGCAAAACTACAGCATGGGAAGCATCGTCCCAACTGCCAAGTTTGCCTCAGGGCGCTAAAATGCAATAGCAAACGAGCCTGCCGGCTGGATTTCCGCTGTACCGCCTGTGGTGATATACATTCCAAGCGCAGAAAGCCCATTGGTGCGCTTACGGCAAGAGGGGAATGCATAAACTGTCAGCGATACTTTAGAGTAGAACTGGATGAAAGCAAACGGGGATTCAATTTGTTAAACACAAAATGCCCCCACTGTGACACGGTTAACACAGCCAAAGTACACGAGGCAAAAGGGAATGGGAGTAACAACTATATAACCTATACCTATCACGATGCTAACGAGCCTGTATTTAACGGATACCACCTGTATTTCTATGCATCCTATAAGGGCAGCCCTGTATGGGCATACAATCGCCAGCACCTGCAATATCTCATAGATTTTATAGAAGCGGATGTGCGCGACAAGCCGAGAGGTTTCTTATATATAGCAAAAGGTCTATCCATCCGCCTACCGAAGTTTATGCACTTGGCTAAGAATAGGGATGGTATTTTAAAAGTCCTGCGGCGTATGCAGGATATGTAGCCACTAGCCCCAAACACCAATATGCGATATACTGCCTGCATATCATATATAGCAAGATAAGGAGTTAGCCATGAGCAAAAAACCCATAATTTTTAGCGGAATGCAGCCCACTGGTATCCCAACCATAGGCAGTGTACTTGGTGCACTACGCAACTGGGCACGGCTTTCTACAGACTATAACTGCCTATACTGCGTTGTAGATATGCATTCCATAACCGTAAGGCAAGACCCTGAAACCCTTCGCGGCATGTCGCGCCAGCTACTGGCCTGGTATATAGCCCTGGGGATAGACCCAAAGGAATGCACGCTGTTCATCCAATCCCACGTCCCCGCCCATGCGGAACTGGCCTGGATTCTTAACTGCTATGCATACGTAGGGGAACTTGGGCGCATGACCCAGTTCAAAGATAAATCCGCAAAGAACGAAGAAAATATAAACGTTGGCCTATACACCTATCCCGTGCTGCAAGCGGCGGATATACTGCTATACCAAACCAACCTTGTACCCATAGGTGACGACCAGCGCCAGCATCTGGAATTATGCCGTGACATAGCCCAGCGCTTTAACGGCGTATACGGCGAAATTTTTGCGATACCCGAAACCTATACCTCCCCGGTAGGCGCCAGAATCATGGGCCTGCAAAACCCCGAAAAGAAAATGTCCAAATCCGATAAAGAGAACGAAAACGATGTTGTACTAATTTCCGACACACCGGAGGCCGTAATCAAGAAATTCAAGCGGGCCGTAACCGATTCCGATAACGAAATCCGTTTCGCGCCGGAGAAACCCGGCATAAGCAACCTGCTGACAATTTACGCCTGTGCCACCGGCAAAACTATCCCTGAAAGCGAGGCAGAATTTGCCGGAGAGGGCTACGGCCAACTAAAGATGGGTGTAGGAGAGGCAGTAGTAGCCATGCTAAAACCCTACCACGACGAATACGCAAGGCTAATGGCCGATACCCAATACCTGGACGATGTTATCGCACAAGGTGCGGCAAAGGCCCGTGCAATGTCGGAAGCTACCTTACGAAACGTGAAAGAGGCTATCGGTTACGTTATGCCATAGGCAAAACATTATCCTCAACCCATCTGGCCAGCCCATCATTATCGTTGGTGCCGCAAACAAAATTACTAACGCCCTTCACTTCCTGGAGGGCGTTTTCATTTTCATATCCCCGCCACCTTCCTGGCAAATAGCCGGTTAGCCGCATGGCGGTGAGGCATACCTGCCGAATTGCAGTCAAAAATATACTCGGAGCAATGCTCTACCGCCCAATCATGAAAATACATAAATAGCTGCCCTGTCTTCCATTGATAAAAATTGCTTAAATCATCATCCGGCGGCAAATCTATAAACGGTTTTTCCACAAAAACATGAAACGCGACAATACCGTTTTCGTTTACATGAGCCTTATAATTGGCCATAATTTCATCCCGCAATTCCGGCCTAATATAGTGCAGTGTACCGCTGGAAAACAGAACATCATATTCCTCGCATAGCCGGTAATCGCATAGGTTAGCGCGAAATGTCCGCACGTGAACCCGGGCTTTCTCCGCAAGCCGTTTTGTTTTTTCAATCCCCGCTTTGGAAATATCAAATGCGCTTACATCATATCCGCAGCGGGCCAGAAACACAGCGTCCTTTCCTTCGCCGCACCCTATATCTAAGATTTTTACGGGGCCAACCGGCGGTATTAACTCTAATATTTGCAAGCACATCTTCGACGGCTGAACGCCCCAGTAATAGTCCTCTTTCCTGTAATCGCGTTCATAATGAGAGGTATCTCCGCCGAAAGCGGAATACCCCAGCAGCTTGTCTACACTAATATTAAGCGCCTGGGCAAGTTTAGGCAGCAGGGCCGTATCGGGAATAGTCTGCCCCGTTTCCCATTTGCTTACTGCCTGAAATGTTATCCCAAGCTGCTCTGCCAATGTTTCCTGTGTCAGGCCTAAGTCCTTTCTGTACCGGGATATGTTTCCTGAAAGAATTTCACGCATAATGTACCGCCTTTCTAAGGAAGTTTGGTAGATTTCTTTCGAATTCACATATTCATTACTGCGCTTATTATGGGGTCTGCGTCGTTTCAAAACAATAACTTGATATTTGAGATTTAATAAAACTCAACCGGTATTTGAAGCCACGCATCAATGGATTTTCCGGCGCAGCCTGAAGCCCAATTTCAAACGAAATCGCTATATAGGCGTTTCGATTTGAAATGGGCTGAAGCAAGCCGGAAAATGCAACGCATCAATGGATTTTCCGGCGCAGTCTGAAGCCCAATTTCAAACGAAATCGCTATAGCATTTTACGCAAATTTATGTTACAAATTAATGTGAAATATTATCCTCATCTGGAGGCATTAAATGCGAAACTATGAGCGAGAAAAAACAGAAAGAGTAAAATTTATTCAAAATGTGATAACCTCCGCCAAGGTAAACGGGGTGGTGTTTGCCAACAGCGGCGGCAAGGACGCGGCACTGGTAGGGATATTATGCAAAATGGCATGTGATAACACCATTGGCCTATCTTTACCCTGCGGCGTAAAGCGAAATTACGGGTCTGACCTTAGCGACGCAGAACTACTATCCCAGCAATTCGGCATAACAAACAAAACAATCAGCCTAACCCAAATTCGCGATGGGCTTACCCAGGCAATAGATAGTGCAGCCACCGTAACAGAAACGGCAATCGCATACTTGGCCCCACGCCTGCGTATGGTCACATTATATGCCATAGCAAACAGCGAAAACCGCCTGGTAGCTGGTACGTCTAACCTAAGCGAAATTTACACAGGCTACTCAACAAAATGGGGGGACGGCGCATACGACTTCAACCCCATTGCCGACCTAACCGCCACTGAAGTGCTGGAATTCCTGCGCTTTTTTGGCGCGCCTGGTAGTATAATAGAAAAAGCCCCGTCGGCGGGCCTGTTCGAAGGCCAAACAGATGAAGCTGAAATGGGCATAACCTATGCCAGTTTAGACAAATTTTTGCTAACGGGCCAAACGTCTAAACACGATGAAGCCATCATAAACAGGCTTCATTCCGCAAGCGAGCATAAACGCAAACCGCCTATATTTTACGGAACAATATCGAAACTGCACTAAAGGGGATATGTATGTCTAAAAAAGGAATTTTTGTATTCGGGATTTTGCTGCTGGCCCTGGCGGCGGTGGCACAGTATACCTTCGAACTGTTTGGGGTTGGCGCACAGGATATGCGCATGGAAAACACAGGTCAGTATATTGCCTATGCCCTGGACTCGAACCCGTCTTTTCACAGTAATAACTCCCGTTTTTATTTTTTTACCAATCGTTCAGGTATCAGATATCTGCCGTCCGGGGGTGAACCACGCTGGCAGGAGACATTAACCCTTACCCGGCCCCGTATGTCCGCCAGGGGCGATATTGCAGCGGTTGGCGAAGACGGGGGGCGGGTTATACGTGTGTTTAACGCCAGCGGCCCTATGAGTATCGTGTCTTTGGACAACCCGGCCCACGGTTTTTTTATTAACGAGGGCGGGGATTTATGTGTAATAATGGCAGTAGACGGGGGTTATCATGTCCATGCTTTCAGGCGGCATAGCACAGACCCTTTCTTCCGGTTAAACCTCTATCACCGGGATAACCCAATGCGGTTTCCCATTGCGGCAGATGTATCTGAAAACGGTACGTATGTGGCCGTCGCATATTTAAACCTATATCGGAATCTGCTAACGGAAGTTCAAATTTTTTCTGCTGACCGCAATGTCCGTTTTGGCACAGAGGCTCTTTTTGCCGGTGCGGATTTCCCGGATGAGACGCTTATTGCCATGCGATTTGTATCTGATAATCGGATACTGATAATAACCGATAGGCGAGTATCCATGCAAAGTGTAATTGGCAACGCCATGGAAGAAGACTGGATGCTACCCCTTTATAACCGGTTGGACCAACTGGCGTTTTGCATCGGTGGGCGCTTTGCCTTTGTTTCCGGCGCGCCTATAAGCCCGGATACCCGGGATGCGGACCCGGTTGGGACAGTAAATATTTTTGATATAAACGGCCAAACAGGCAGGTTTTATCTTGGCCGCAGGGCAACACACCTAACCATGGGCCATAATGCGGTAATAGTGGGTGCCGACAGATATTTCCGTGCTATTAATTCCCGGGGCGCAAGCCTGTGGCAGCATACAGCGCGGCATGATGTACGGGATATTCTTTTCTTAGATAACACAAACACTGTGCTAATTGCAGGGGCTACAAGGGCGTATGTATGGCGCTGGCAACGGGCGCGGGGTGAGGAGTATATACAATGACGTACGGGAAAAAAGTATGGCTGATACCTGATGCGTTTTATAATTCCCAGTCCACGGGGCAGGTAAGTCATGAGGCGGTATGTGTGCTTAATACATCTGACATAGATGCGGTGATTAATATGACACTGTATTTTGAGGATAGGGACAAAATGGAGGGCTTTATCGCCCATTGCCCCGCAGGGCGCACCCATCATATAAGAATGGATAAACTGTGCGCCAAATGCGGCGCAGCGGTGCCTATGGATGTGCCATACGCGATACTGGCCGAGAGTAACATTGAGGTTGTGGTGCAGTATTCAAGGCTGGATACATCCCAAGCCGAGATGGCCCTTATGACAACCGTGGCTTACCCGGGTGGGTAATTGAAACCTTGAATCCTTTGCGCGGTTTTTAGGTTTACAGCAACACGCCTAAAAGTTCCCCAATATGGGCCGCGCCCATTACACGCATACCTTCCGGCGCCCGGAGTTTGGCCTTGTTGGCTTCGGGGAGTATGCAGGCTTTAAAGCCTTGCCGGGCCGCCTCTATAACGCGCCGTTCGGCCTGGCTTATTGCCCGTAGTTCGCCTGCAAGGCCTATCTCACCTATTACCATGGTATATGGGTCTATTGCCTTGTCTTTATAACATGAGGCCAGTGCCGCCAGTATACCCGCATCGGCGGCGGGTTCATCTATTCTTAGCCCGCCGGCAATATTTACATAGCTGTCAAAGGTTTGGAGTTTGTATCCGGCGCGTTTTTCAAGTACGGCAAGCAGCATCACCATTCGGTTATAATCCATGCCGTTGGCGGTGCGCCTTGGGGTGCCGAAATTCGTGTAGCTTACCAGGGCCTGTACCTCTGTAAGCAGGGGGCGGGTGCCTTCAATGCTGCAAGTTACTACAGAGCCGGGTACCCCTATAGGCCGGCCGGCCAGCATATATGCCGAAGGGTCCGAGATAGCGGTAAGCCCTTCTTCCCCCATTTCGAATACACCTATCTCCTGGGTTGAGCCGAAGCGGTTTTTCACACTGCGTATTAGCCTGTACGCATCCTTGCCTTCTCCTTCGAAGTACAGTACCGTGTCCACCATATGCTCCAGTACCCGTGGCCCTGCCAAGGAGCCTTCCTTGGTAACATGCCCAACAAGCAGCACAGCCGTGGATTGCTGCTTAGCCAAATGAGTGAAAAAAGCCGTACATTCCCTGACTTGGGTAACGCTGCCCGGCAAAGACGAAAGTTCGCTAAGGCGCATGGTTTGGATGGAATCTATTAATAGCAGCGACGGTTCTACCTCTTCTACCGCTGCCTGAATACTATGTATATCTGTTTCCGCAAGCAGATAGCACCCGGGTACGTTAACTTTTAGCCGGTCTGCCCGCATCTTAATTTGGCTGGCACTTTCCTCTCCGGTTACATACAAAATACGAAAATCATCACTGGCCATGTGGCGGCATATTTGCAATAAAATCGTGGATTTGCCAATGCCCGGGTCGCCGCCCAAAAGAATTAGGCTGCCATCAACCAGGCCCCCGCCCAGTACCCGGTCAAACTCCGGTATCCCGGTGGATATACGGCCTGTGGCGCCGGTGTCTGTTGGGATGTCCCGTAGCAGGGTAGGGGAGCCGAAATCATCGTTGGATGCCGGTATCCCGCCTATGCGGGGGGGCTTTGAGGGCCGTACAATTTTTTCTTCTAAGGTATTGTACTGGCTGCAAGACGGGCAGCGGCCCAGCCATTTGGTTTGCTCGTGTTCGCATGAGATACATATGAATATTGTTTTAGCTTTTGACATTCAATTCGCCTCCAACAAAATAGCGCGCCACACCTTAAAAAGGGTTGGCACGCCACAAAGTCAAAAACTCGCTGGGTAACATAACCGCAACCTTTGAATTTTTGAAACCATCAATGTCTCTTGTGATAATATAGTCAATGTTTTTCTCGCGTGCACACTCTATCTGTAAACTATCTTCCAGGTCTTTGAAGCTAGGACTATCTAATGCTAGTAATATCTGCTTGTGACCTATCTCTATAATCTCAAACCTATCACAAAGAAGCTTGGATAAATCTCTTCTCTCCTTGTTGCTATAATCCTTGCGTGTGATATAAAATATATTAAGAATGGAATGAGCCGCTATATAACCCCGTAGCTTGCCGCGTGTACATAACTCGACAATTTCTGCCGCGTTTTGATGAAAAGGCGGTCTTTTCATAATCCAATCCAGTACTAAATTTGTATCAAGCAAAAGGGCCATGTTTTTCATTTAAATATTCGTCCCTTTCCTTGTCAAAATTAATATCCCTGTCAATACTTCCGGAAAACTTATGGAATAATCGCATTGCCTCTTCATCTGACATGGAATATTTGGCAGATTCCTCTTCAGGAAAAAGAATAATTATTTTGCCCTTGCGTATCGGGGCCTGCTTGTCAAGGGTTACTATTCCATCTTCGTAAAAACCTTGTATAGCCTGCATGACACAACCTCCCGCAGTTTCAGAAATCTCTACCAAGCAGTATAGCATACAAATCCGCTATTTCACCACTCGCGCCTTACTCACCGCCTCAGCAAAATAACCAGGCAAAGATGCGTCAAACTCCATAACTTCACCGGTAGAAGGATGGCAAAGCCTAAGCCCCTTAGCATGAAGCACCTGCCCAACCGTATGAAATGGCTGCTTCTTAGGCCCATAAAGGGGGTCCCCCAAAACAGGATACCCAATATGAGACAAATGCACCCTAATCTGATGAGTCCGCCCCGTTTCCAGCCGCGCTTCCACCAGCGTAAAGCGGGGCATACGCTCAAGCACCGTCACATTGGTAGCGGCCTCGCGGCTTTTGCCCCCTTGCCGGGCTGTGATTGCGGCCATTTTCTTACGGTCATTATGGTGGCGGCCAATGGGTACATCTATACGCATACTGTCTTGTTTTACCCGCCCTATGCATAGCGCATGGTACGTACGGCCCATCTCACGGGCGGCAAGCTGGGCCGAAAGGGCATGGTGAGCCATGTCATTTTTAGCAATTACAATAAGGCCCGAGGTATCCTTATCTAAACGATGGACAATCCCGGGCCTTAAAACCCCGCCAATCCCCGAAAGGGACGGCCCCAAATGAAATAAAAGCCCGTTAACAAGGGTGCCGGTGTAATGCCCCGCCGCCGGGTGTACCACCAGGCCTCTAGGCTTATTTACCACAGCTATATCCCCGTCTTCGTATACAATATCCAAAGGAATTTCTTCTGCCGCCACTTCATAATCCACTGCCGGCGGTATGTTACATACAATTATATCCCCGGCCTTTAACCGGTCATTTTTACGCAGCGCAAGGCCTTCGCGAATGGCTTGCCCTTCCGATAAAACCCGGACGGCTGCGCTTCGGGTCAGGCTGTCTATGCTTTCGGATAAGAAAACATCAGCCCGTAGCCCACAATATGCCTCTGCCACAACAAGCCGGGTTTCCATGCTTATTCCACGGCTTCCGGGGTCTTGGATGCACCAAAAAACGGCACATCCTTAACAATAAACAGCACAATAAAAACAAATAAAAACGCGCCAACGGTAACATAAATATCCGCTATATTAAATATCGGAAAATCTATAAACCTAAATGCAAGCATGTCCACAACAAAACCAAAGCGAACCCGGTCTATAAGATTGCCTACGCCTCCGGCAAATATCATAACAATGGGTATGCGCACAAAGTTAAATCTTGTTTCCGGCGGCAGCAATGCAAAATACGCTATAGCCAGCCCCATAAAAATCAGCTTAAACACCGAAAGCACCAGCTGCGCCCCGCTAAACCCTGCAAGAAGCCCAAAAGCCGCCCCGGTGTTCTCTAGATATGTCAAATGCAAAAAGCCCTGAATCAGCGGGCGCTCGGGCTGGCCTTGCAGGTTTGCAATGGCCCATAGTTTCACCAGCTGATCCAAGGTTACTAAAATTGCGGCGCAAAGGCCGTATATCAAAAATATCCTTCTGCGAGATTTAAGCATTAGCAAATGAAATGCCCAGAGCCCTGGCTACCTGAACCAGTTCGCCATTAGGGTCTACCAGTTTGCTGCCGCTAGTGGATACTTTCGCGCTGCCTATTACATCTTCAAGGCTAACATGCCCCATCTGTCCGTTTTTAAGGCAGACCATATTTCCAAATTTGCCTTCTTTTATAAGTTCTGCCGCGTGTACGCCGTATCTTGCCGAAAGCAGCCTGTCTGCCGCAGAAGTTTCGCCGCCACGCTGGATATGGCCAAGTACACAGTGGCGTACTTCGTTTTCAACAAGGGACTCAAGCTGGTTTGCGATATAGCCAGCAACGCCCCCAAAGCGCATTGGGTCGGGACTGTCATCTACTACTTTGGCCACTAAGGCGCTGCCGCCTTTTTCACTGGCGCCTTCGGTTACTACTACTATTGTAAAGGGCTTACCGTTTGCGTTTCGTTCATTAATTTTTTTAACTATTCCGTCAAGTGTGTAGGGAATCTCCGGTATAAGAATAACATCGGCAGAGCCTGCGATACCTGCGTGAAGGGCTATCCAGCCGGCCGAACGGCCCATTACTTCTACTACCATTACCCTATGATGGCTTTCGGCAGTGGTGTGCAGGCGGCCTAAGTTTTCTACTACTATGTTAACGGCTGTGTCAAAACCAAATGTTGATTCCGTAGCGGGAAGGTCATTGTCAATTGTCTTGGGTACACCTATGACGTTTACGCCCATCCGAGCAAAATCCCTGGCACTGGTAAGTGTGCCGTCGCCGCCAAGAACTACCAGTACATCCACGCCTTCTTTTTTCATATTTTCTATGGCTACACCAGAAACGTCTTTCTTAACGGTTACACCGTTTTCCTCTACTGCATAGTCAAATAAATTATCTTTGTTTGAGTTGTATAAAATCGTGCCTCCCTTATGAAGTATACCCGATGTTGTTGCGCGGTTAAGGGGTATATAATCATTGTTGTACAGGCCGCGATAGCCGAACTTATAGCCTATAAGTTCGCAGTCCATCAGGTTATGGCAGGCGCGGACTGTGGAGTAAATTACAGCGTTAAGGCCGGGTGCATCGCCGCCTCCGGTTAGCAGTGCGATTTTCTTTTTTCTCATGTGTGATAATTCCCTTCCTTTATATGGATTGAGTTAGCCGTTTATGGTAACAAAGATTACACGGGCCCATAATGCGGCTATTATGCTACATAGGCCATTGTACATAAGTAATGCGGTTAAATCAACTTTGGTGTAAATTTACTGGGAAAGTGATGGAAGTTTGCCCGTGACAAAATCTTGCGCATTTTGTTTTGTTTAAGGCCTGTTGGCTATAATGACTTTTACCGGAAAAATAATATGTAGTTAGGTGTTGACATAATGTAAATAAGACGTTACAATTACGAATGTAATCAACCAGTTACATTATGGAAGGAGGTCGAGACATTGATTAGAAATAGAATCAAGGTTTTAAGAGCCGAGCGCGACTGGACACAGGCAGATTTAGCTGAAAAAGTCGGCATTTCAAGGCAAGCTGTTATTTCTATTGAAAAATATAAGTATACGCCATCATTAGAACTTGCATTTCTAATTGCGAAAATCTTTGGCGTAGATGTGACAGACGTTTTTAGTTTAGAGGAGGAAGCATAAATGAAAAATTTAAAATTTGTTGGCGGTATTTTATTGGTTGCAACAGCGCTTGTTTTTGTGTTTCTGGCAGTGTTTTTTCCATATAACGGGATGTTTACAATGCTATGGAATGCAGGCTTGTTCACATTTAGGGGGGACCCTAGTTTGGTTATAGTTTACATTGCAAGCGCCTTATCTTTTGTTGTTGGTTTGTATTTGTTGGCAACGCATATTAAATCACATAAGGGGGAAGCATGATGATTATTTTTAGAGGGGCTTCGTTTGTACTAATGGGGATAGCGGTTGTTGTATTTTATGTTTTATCAAATTACAAAAAAAAGAAGCAAAAAGAGTATGGGAATGATGAACGCTGGAAAAGTATTGTATCCGCAGCAGCTATGGTTGTGTATCGCTATAATATTGTAATGGCTGCAATTGTGGTACTTGGAATAAATGTTTATCGCAGGTATGGGGGCGATATATATTTTAGGTTGGATGATGTGCTTGGGTTTTTATTACTAATGCTTCTGGGCGGAAGTATTGCAGAGTTTATTGCGTTTAACATCTATGACAGAAAAATGTAGATTGCTGTAGAATGCATTAATAAAATAGGCCGTTGGCTCAAATTGGTGATACTGTTTTCCGGGGTAAGGCGGATTGTGTTAAATCCAAAACCCAGGCCCATTCTTAAATTCATAAATGGGGTTGTCATGGTTCCTAAAAACCTTGGCAACCCCATCATGGCAATACCATCTACATATAAGTCCGCAAAATTAGAATAGGCGGAAATTGCAATAATACCATCTATACGTGGTACTTCCCCTCCTGCAATAATAACAGTAGCGCCGCCAGCAGATGTTCCCATGGCCACAATGGGTAAATCCCTTGCACGGGGGTCGTAATCCAGGTAGTAAACCCCTGCCTTTACATCCATCCATTCGGTTAAGCCAAAGCCGATTCCGCTGCCCTCGCTTAGGCTTCTTGCACGTTTTTCTATTAGCAGGGCATCCCAGCCGTTTTCCGCAAGCATACTCGCATAGCCAAAAAACGCGGTTACAGAGGGCTGCTGCAAGCCTGAAAGTATTATAACCGTGCCCAATGGCGGCTCGTTTACGGCAAAAGTCCTCCACGCGGCTATAGCCAGCCCGTCATAGGTGGTAAGGCTAATTTGCTGCGATTCTATCCCAAACTCGATTGAGTTGTGCTGGTGCTGGTAATATCTTTGGCCCAGAAACAAAGACATTACAAATATAGGCAGCAAAATTAAAACGGCCAATACAATAGCCGCAAAAACCGCTATTCTAATTAGGATTTTTTTACGAATCGTGCTTGTGTTTTGTGTATGCAAAAATCCAACCCCCGGCCCTTCAGGCCACCCCTTCCGAGAAAAGGGGGCTCTGCGCGTTTGTTTCGCATAGGTGTTTACCCTATCTTAAATAGCCTGACAGCATTGTTATAAAACACATCTTCGTATGTGGCAGCGGGTACAATTTTCTTACAAAACTCAATATAAGGCCCAAGGGGTACCAGGGGCCAGTCTGTGCCAAACAGCACTTTCTCAAAGGCGTTTAGGTAGGAAAGCCCTTGGGTATAAAGATGCATCACGTGTGGCCGCCCTTCTACGGCTGTAAGCAGGTTTGCGTCTCCGGCTTGCAGCCCGGATATATCCAGGTATATATTGCGGTTTTTATAGGCCACCTCGCAGGCATCCATTACCCACGGGTCCCCCATATGGCATAACATGAAGTTTACATCCCTAAAATTTACCGCAAGCCGGTCCGCGGCAAGAGGATGGGAGTATTCCAATAAACCTGTTTCGGAATAGGTATCACCGGTGTGTATGGCTACGGTCAGGCCATGCTCTGCCGCCAGCTTGTATACGGGGGTATATACCGGGTCGTTTATATTAAAATGATAGTACCCGGCGTAGATTTTAAAGCCAACGATACGGCCACGGTGGGTTTTAAGCAACTTGGCGAATGCGGCAACACGCTCCTCGGTTAGGGTGTGTGGGTTTATGCCCATGCATACGTGCATGGTGGGTGGGCAATCGCTGTGCAGGTGCGCATCTTGTTCCCCTGAGCCGGGTAAACCGGTTCCGGTTATCGCAGGGTTTTCGCCATAAGCACCGGTCCCATTGCCTGACAAAATAGGCGGGTTAGCCGGCATAAACGCCGGGGCAGCTGCATCGGGAAACGCCCAGGAAACAGTTTCCACCAGCCCCATGCATACCGAAGCCACAATGCCGCACTCTGCTTGCTCTTTTATCATGCCATGGTAAGAAAAATCCACGCCGGAGTCGTCTGCCGCTCCGTGGAATGCTTGTACATTAGAAAAATGCGTGTGTGCGTCAATGATTTTCAATTTTATCTCTCCTATCCGCCCATTACGGGCAATTCCGTCACCAACCCAGCATGAAAATCGCTTTTATCGGTATCATCAAAACCGGGCGGGTTAGGTATTTTCGTATTATCGTTCCATTCTGTAAGCCGAGAAAAGGTTTACCATTAGTATCAAAACTGACCGCACATCGTTCAATCTCAACTTGGATGACTATAATATAAAACCGCAGGGGCTTCGTCCCCGCACCCTGCGGTTTTAATCCTAATTTAGAATTTACTCAAATACAACCCTTTCCAAATCATCCAACGCACCCTCTGGCAAATCTCTCTCTGTTATCAGGTAGAACGTAGGCCGGGAGGTGAAACTCTCCCCATGGGCTACGCCCATCTCATGGTCTGCCCGTATGGTTACAGCCTTGTTTTCGCTGATTGACCGGTTATTGCTGCCGGTGGCCATTTTATTGCCATGGAATACATATAAGCTTTGCGGGCGGTCGCCTGTTAGCTTAATTGTGTTTATAAACCCTGCCCGCTGCCATGACTCGCCTGCCCGCTGGTTATGGCGGCGCATTTCCAGGTTTGTGCACTGGATACGCACATCTGTAAGCTTTTCGGCTACCCGTGGGAAGGTTACGGTGCTTTCGGTGGATTTTTTAAACACACCGGTTTGGTTAATAAAGCGGATAAAACAGCACAGTACTGGCACACCGGGTAAAGTAAGATAGTAAGTTTCGTATATGGCGCCTTTAAGTTCTTCAAACTCTGTAACGGTCATTGTGGTGCATATACCTTGCCATATGTTGCCGTGATTATCTTGCATTTGTGCAAAGTCTGCCGTTACTTTTTCCTTTATTGCGGTAAGGGGGTTCATGCCGTCCGGGTTCATTTGAATGCCGCCTATAAATGGGTTAAACCAGGCATATGGCTCATGGTTGGGATAACGGGATTCCAGCCACTGGGCCGGCGCGTCGCCGCCGGTGGTTAGGGAATACAGCGCACTTGCATACGCCGCCGAGGCTTTGAAGGTAATGCACCCGTTGGTCACAACATGGGAATCGCCTTCCATGCGCTGGGTTACACTGCCTGTTGGGAAAAATAGCGCTCGTGTGTATGATTTCTTGAATAGTGCCAAATCCAAAGTTAAACAGGAAAGGGCAATGCCATCTGCATTTACCGGAAGGAGATTGTTTGTTTTTTCGGTGGACAACTCAAAGATATTTCCAGCAGTGGCCTCGCCGTCGTCGGTATTGATTTGACTTTGGGGGGCGAATGAATTATCTGGGGAGTCTACCCGAACTTCGCCTTTTAATATTGTAGAGCGGTTGTTTATAAGTTCCATGGTAAACCCATTGCCTGTAACGAAGGGGTTGTATCCATTGGTTTTAACTTCCAAGGGATACTCCATGTCCAGGGGCTTTCTATTATATATCCCCATCGCGTAATTTCTAAAATCATTGGCCCGGGTGAACATGCCATAGGCAATCACTATTGGCTTAGTTTCATATACTTGGCCGGGGGCCAACTCGCCTATTTCAATTTCGAAAGCTAGGAAGCATCCCCATCTTACAGAGGGCTTGTACTCCGGTGGCCAGCATATGCCCCTTGGGTTACGGGTATTGGCTTCAAAAATCCAATTTTCTGTCCATAGTTCCGGGTCTATATCCTCTAAACCGAAGATTGTTTCGTCAACGGTAAGCCCTTCTTTTGTGGTGGTGATTTTGCCCTTGTAGCAGAAATGTGTGTCGGTTCCCAGGGGCACCAGGGTCGGGTCGTTAAGCATCATGTTCCTAGGGGCCGTGCCTCTGTTTTCTACCTTGCTTCGGCGGGTTATTACGCCTGACGCGGTTAAGGTAATAAACTGAGTAACCACCATCCCCGGGAATTTTTCGGATACATACTCCACTTCCATTATTATTTCCGGGCCATTTTGGTATGAGCGGATATTGGGCTTTAGTAGGTTGAACTCGTCGTCGTAAGGCTTGCCTAATTTTGGCGGGTCAAGGCAAACTTCGCCTGGGTCTACACCCAAAATATGATATAGGCTGGTTTCGTTATTATCGTGCTTGTCCAACTCCAGACGCCATGGGCCGTTTGCAATGCCGCTTCTGGTGTCCTTTTCGAAACCGAAGGCGCTTACCAGGTCGTGGTTAATAATATGCAGCGGCTTTTTAAAGGATAGGCTTGTGCCGTCTTGCAGGGTTATCTCGTAAGTTACAGGCAGTGGGTGATAGCCAATGCCCCGTGTCACGGCAGATAGCTTTACAGATGCCTTGCTGCGCTTATTAACTTGTACGGTGTGGGCTGCCGCCGCAAAATCCAAAAGAGGGTTATCCGCCAAAGTAAAACTTACAGTAGCATCCTTGGGCAAGGCGCTTACAATATTAATATAGCAATCCTTTGCCACGCCCGGTTGGCTTACCTGGCATTCGTCATGGATTTCCACGGCCAGGGGGAAACGGCTTTCTATCCCAAGCCCAAAGGGTATGGCATGGCCGTTTACTTCAACATCGGCCCGCAGGCACGGGTGAACGCGCCATATATCTTGGGGTGTAGAAATAGGGCCTACATGGAAGCGGGCCTTGTACTCATGCCGTCCGGGGGCAACATTTTCGTCCAGCTTGTAGTCAAGTGCGATATTTTCCTCATCCCGCCCGGTGATTACTACGTGCAGGGGCTTGTCTGTTTTATTTTCCACAATAAAATTGCAATCGTAATCCAGGCCGAAAGCCAGCTTTTGATTTTCTGCCATAAACTCGATTTTATAGTCCTGGGTTTCTACCAGGCGAATGCGCTTGCCGCTGCGCTCGAAGCCTACTGCCAGGGTATTTTCGTCCTTGGCCCAGGAATAGCCGAAGCACTCGAACTTATTAATCATTTCGCCGTCGGGCTTGGTTTCTATTACCCGCGTAGAGTCTGCATACCAATCGGCTTTTGCAAAGAAATCCGGGAACAGTTTTAGTATCGTTGGTATGAAATTAGTTAGGTGGGTACTGTCCGGCCTGTCTTCCCATAGGTATCCGCATTTTTTGTATAGGGGTACAGCCGCGGTGTTGCCCGGCCATGTGTACAAGTCTATACGGGGGTAGTCAAGTTCTATTGTGCGCTCTACACATTGCAGTACAAGGGCCTTGCCAATGCCCTTGCCCTGGTAATCTGCTTGTACGTTTAGCAGGGGGATATAAGTTGTGTTTGCGTCGTAATAGTACCTGGAAAAACTGCAATAGCCTACTACCGCATCCCCGTCTAATGCCAAATACACATTGTAATTTGCCGCGCCGGAATGCTCGTCTATTATCTGCTGAGGGGTGCGTATACCTGAGTCGCCGCCCCAGTCGTCACCGCTTTTGGCCCACATATCGCATATTGCTTGGGCGTGGGCCGGTGTGTACTCTATTATTTTAATGCCGTTTTCTAGTTGCTTGTATACTTGCATGATAATTCCTCCAATCAGCCCACTATGGGCGTTACCGTCATCAACACTAGCATGAAAATCGCTTTTGTCGGTATCATCAAAACCGAGAAAAGGTTGTCCATTTGTATCAAAACCCAATTCAGCCTTTGAACAAACCATCAAAACTGGGTGGGTTATGTGTTTTCGTGTTATATTTTTGCAGTCAGATGAAATCCCGATAGTAGAAAAATTCATATAGGTATATCAACACGCAGCCGATAAAATACATGACAATATCCCATGGGTCGAAGGTCATGCCTATAGCAATCCTGGCTAAGGCAATATCGGCCAGCCCAAGGCGCTCAACTATGTTGAAATACTGCCCTATTTCCACCAAAACAGAAAAAATGAACACTGCAAAAGGCAGCCACTTCATCCGGTTCCTGATAAATGATTTTACAAAGCAGTAAATCAGGATGACTATTAATATATCGCCAAAATGATCTCTGATAAAGCCGCCTGTGCCATACACCGCTATAAGCACAATTGCTATGAACAAAGCCAGAAAGGCGAGTAGGTACCTTCGATTAATGCCTGGTTTCATTATTCCACCACATCAAACTGACTATTATAAAGCGCCGAATAAACCCCGCCACGGGCCAGCAGTTCATCATGGCTGCCCTGCTCCACAATATCCCCTTCTTGCATAACCAAAATCAAGTCCGCACTGCGGATAGTAGAAAGCCTATGGGCTATAACAAAGCTGGTGCGGCCTTTCATCAAGTTATCCATGGCTTTTTGTATCAGCACCTCTGTACGGGTATCTACGTTACTGGTGGCTTCGTCCAGTATCAGTATATCCGGGTCGGCCAGAATAGTACGGGCTATTGTCAAAAGCTGCTTCTGGCCGGCAGAAATATTATCGGCTTCCTCGTTTATAGTCATCTGATAGCCGTCCGGCAGCGCCCGTACAAAATGATGGGCTTGGGCCGCACGTGCGGCCTGCTTTAACTCGTCTTCAGTGGCGTCCAGGCGGCCGTAGCGAATATTTTCTTCGATTGTGCCGTTAAAGAGCCAGGTATCTTGCAGCACCATGCCAAAATGTGCCCGGAGCCCGTCCCTTGTATATTCGCGGATATCTATCCCGTCTACGGAAATGCGGCCTTCGTTTATGTCGTAGAATCGCATCAGAAGTTTGACAATGGTAGTCTTGCCCGCGCCGGTATGGCCTACAATTGCGATTTTTTGACCGGGCAGCACTTCCGCCGTAAAGTCGCGGATTACCTGCACATTTGGATCATAGCCAAAATGCACATTCTCGAAACGCACATGCCCCTTGATTTCGCTTGTAGAAACCGGCATTGCATGTTCCGGAGATTCCTCTTCTTCATTTAAAAACGCGAACACACGCTCGGCCGCGGCGGCGGTTTGCTGCAAGATATTTGCGACACCGGAAAGCTGGGCCACCGGCTGGCCAAACCTGCGGGAATACTGGATAAACGCCTGTATCCCCCCAAGGGTAAGTGGCCCCCTAACTGCCAATACGCCGCCTACAACAACTATCCCAACATACCCCAAATTGCCAATAAACCCGATAATGGGCATCATCATGCCCGATAGGAAATTGGCTTTCCAGCCCGACCGGTATAGTTCCTTATTATGGACATCAAAGGCCTCTACAGAGGCTTTTTCTCCGTTAAAAGCCTTAACAACCGCGTGGCTTGTAAACATTTCTTCTATATGGCCGTTAAGTTCGCCCAGGCTTTTTTGCTGGATTTTAAAGTATTTCTGAGACCGCTTGACAATCATAGCCATGCATATAGCTGAAAGAGGTAAAATAGCCATAGCCACAAGTGTAAGCATGGGGCTTATTAGCAGCATCATGATAATTATGCCTATGACCTGTGCAGAACTCATAACCATTTGGCCCATGCCCTGGCTTAGGGTGTTGCTGATGGTATCCACATCGTTAGAAATACGGGAAAGTACATCGCCGTGGGTGTTCTTGTCGAAGTACTTGAAAGGAAGGCGGTGTATTTTCTCGCTCATTTCACTGCGAAGGCGGTAAGTTATGCGTGCGCTTACCCCGGCCATGATAAAGCCTTGGGTATAATCGAATATGATGCCTATAACATGCAAGACTACTAATGTTAATAAAATTGTGGCAACACGGCTAAAATCAATGCCGCCGATACCTTGAAGCTGCAGCCCCATGCCATAAAATACTTCATCGGTAGCCATACCCAGGATTCGAGGGCCTATTACAAATAGTACTGTGGATATTATCGCTACAAAGGTTATCAGTAGAATTACCCGTTTTTCCGCACCCAGGTATTTTACCAATTGCCTCATACTGCCCTTGAAATCTTTAGCCTTTTCAACAGGCGCGCCGAAACCGGGGCGGCGGCCAAAGCCGCCTGCCTGGCGCTGCTGCGGGCGCTCTTTGCGGTTTTGCTCAGACATGGTTCACCTCGTTTTACGAATGAGCGCGATACAGCTTAGCATAGCAAGCGTTAAGCCGTTATCACGAGTTTCGTTTATAAATGATTCTTAACTACACAGTCCCTTGACTTATGGCAATCTCATGATATGCCGGGCAGGTTTCCAGTAATTCAGCATGGGTTCCGCGTCCTACTATCTGCCCTTCGTCCAGTACCAAAATTTGCTCGGCATTCATTATAGTACCTACCCGCTGGGCGATTACTATTACCGTTGCCTGGGCGGTATGTTCTTTTAGTGCCTTGCGAAGCTTGGCATCCGTTTGGAAGTCCAGGGCAGAGAAACTATCGTCAAAAACCAAAATCTCGGGGTTTTTGGCAAGGGCCCTGGCAATAGAAAGCCTTTGGCGCTGGCCGCCGGAAACATTGCCGCCCCCTTGAGATATTTCCGATTCAAATTTGTCGTCCTTTTCTTCTATAAACCCAATGGCCTGGGCAACCGTAGCGGCGGTGGCTACTTCTTCATCTGTTGCCTCGGGCTTACCGTAGCGTATATTTGACGCAATTGTACCGGTAAGAAGCTGCCCTTTTTGCGGTACGTATCCGATTTTTTCCCTTAAGTTCCCTTGGCACACTTGCCTTATGTCTATGCCGTTTACCTTAACGCACCCGCCGGAAACGTCGTAAAAACGCAGCAGCAAGTTGGCAATGGTAGATTTGCCCGCGCCTGTGGCCCCGATTATGGCCGTGGTCTGCCCGGGCAGCGCCGTGAAACTTATATTGGAAATTACATCTGTTTCAGCGCCGGGGTAGCGGAAGCTTACATTTTCAAACTCCACATATCCGCGCAAATTATTTGACCCGTTATTAACAAGTTCCACCGGGTTAGTGGGGTCAAGGATAACCAGCTTAGTATCCAACACCTCGGCAATACGCGCCCCAGACACCATTGCCCTGGGCACCATTACCAGCATAAAAGACATCATCATAAACGCGATAATTACCTGCATTGCATATTGCATAAAGGCAATCATGTCGCCAATGGGCATACCCGAAGCCGAAACATGGTTAGCCCCTACCCATATAACCAAGATTTGCGTTCCGCCCATAATAAATGTTATTGCCGGGCCGGCCACGGCCATTACACGGCCTATAAATAAGCCCGTGTCCCGCAAGTCCGTGTTTATGCCGTCGAAACGTTTTTTCTCATGATTTTGGGTGCCGAAAGCGCGAATAACCATCAGGCCATGCAGTATTTCCCTGGAAATTTTGTTTAGGGTGTCCACCATTTCTTGCAGGATTTTAAACTTGGGCATTACCACCGTGATTAACATTGCCACAATGCCGATAAGTACAATTACTGCAAGTGCGATAATCCAACTCATGCTTACAGAGCGGGTAAGTGCCATAATAATCCCGCCTATGCCCATAATTGGCGCATATAGTAACAGCCTGGCAGTAACATTGGCCAGGTTTTGCACTTGCGCAACATCGTTTGTACAGCGGGTAATTAAAGAAGCGGAAGAAAATTTATCAAACTCCCCCTGAGAAAAATTCTCGACTTTAGTGAACAAATCCCGGCGCATATCACGTGCGGCCCCGGCCGCAATCCTGGGGGAGATATATGCTGCAGAAATAGAGGCCAAACCTGCAAGTAGCGCAATAAACAGCATAAGCCCACCGGTGCGCAGTATGAATGAAGTTTGCGGGATACCCTCGCGTATGCCGGGCTCTATGCCCTCGTTGACAATCTCTGCCATTAGTGTAGGCAGGTATAACTCTGCCATAGCCTGGCCAAGCAACAAAAGAACCGCCAGCAGTAACAGCGGCCAATATGGCTTTAAGTAAACTACTAATCTTTTCATGCTATGGTTCATGCCTCCCTATGATTCTAATAATCCAAAACCAGCCCAACCGGGCAATGATCCGACCCAAATACTTGTGGGTGTATGCTTGCCTCTTTTATAGCGGAATCCAGATTTTTTGAAACCAGGAAATAGTCTATGCGCCAGCCTACGTTTTTCTGCCGGGCTTGGCCCATATATGACCACCAGCTGTACACTTCCTTTTTGTCCGGGTATAGATGGCGGAAAGTGTCGGTAAACCCTGAGGCCAGCAGTTCAGTCATTTTTGCCCGTTCTTCCGGTGTGAAGCCTGCGTTTTTAACATTAGGCTTGGGATGGGTTAGGTCAATTTCCGTGTGGGCAACGTTTAAATCTCCGCATACAACTACCGGTTTATTAAAGCTGTTTAAATAGCTGCGGAAGGCGTCTTCCCAAGTCATACGGTAGTCGAGCCTTAAAAGCCCCCGCTGGGAGTTGGGGGTGTATACATTAATAAAGAAGAATTTTTCAAACTCCAGGGCAATAATACGCCCTTCATTGTCGTGCTCTGGGATACCCATGCCGTTTATTACGTTTAGCGGTTTGACTTTAGACAGCACCAGCGTACCGGAGTAGCCCTTCTTTTCCGCCGAGTTCCAGTATTGGTGATAGCCTGGAAATTGATAGTCGGCCTGGGATGGGTGCATTTTTGTTTCTTGCAGGCCTACCAGGTCATAATCACCGTCTAAAAAATCCATAAAGCCCTTGCCCATGCAAGCACGCAGGCCGTTTACGTTCCATGAAGCCATCTTGATTGGCATAATTGTCCCCTTTCTAAGAACCAGTCTTAGGAAATGTCAATGTGTAGTATAGCAGAATGTTGCATATCTGCGAAACCGGACTTTCACATAACGCGGCTGCATAGAATACGATAATATAGCAATTCACCTTTAAATCGGTCTCGCCTGTCGCCGAAAACACGTTGAAGCGTTCGCGATTTTCGGCTCGGGCGAGACCGTTTAAAGGGGGAATTGCTATACATTGACAGTTTCAAAACATAAATCAGGAGAGTGAGAAAAATGAGCGGAATAGGCGGGTTAATTGGCTATGGCGGCAATACATTAACAGCGGCAACTGTATGCGAATCAATGCTAACGTCCTTAAAAAAACGGGGGCAAGATGAACATGGAACTTTTATATCACAGGATGTATGCTTGCTACATACTCGTACAAATGCAGTAAATACAGGCCGCGGCCCACTACGCGGGATGCTGGGCCAAAAGGCGTATGTGCTGGCATTTGACGGGGAACTATACAACAAGGAGGAGTTAATAAGGGAACTGCGGACCTTAGGCTACCGCCTGCAAGATAACACAGACGCGGCAGTGGTATTACACGGCTACATGGCCTGGGGCGAAAGCTGTCTTGACCGTTTTTTAGGTATGTACGCCTTTGCCATATGGGATAGCGAGCGGCTTTTTATGGCCCGGGACAGGCTGGGGCTAAAGCCGTTTTTTTATTCGGTGGGTTCCCATGGGTTTGTATTTGCGTCGGACATAAAAACCTTGCTATGTCATCCTCAGATACAACCGGTAATTAGTTTAGAAGGCATTGCCGAATTACTGCTACTGGGCCCGGGCCGTACACCTGGGGTATCGGTGTTTAGAGATATTCGTGAGTTAAAACCCGGCTACTGGGCTACGTATTCCAAGACTCAGGGCCTAACAATGGGCAGTTATTGGCAGCTTCGCGCAAGGCCCCACAGGGAAACCTTTGAAGAAACCGCCGCGCAAGTGCGCAACTTATTAAAAGACGCCGTGGCCCGCCAAAGCGTTACCCCAAAGAATATTGGGCTTGGCACATTCCTTTCAGGCGGGCTGGATTCCAGTATTGTTGCATCCCTTTCCAGTTGTAAGGAGACATTCTCGGTAGACTACTTTGGTAACGACAAGCACTTTAGCCCAACGGAATTTCAGCCGGAAGATGACAATGAGTTTATTAATATTATGGTAAAAGCCCTGGGCGGGCGCCATCGCCGTATTGTACTAGGCTCGGACGAACTAGCCGACGCTCTAACTCCGGCAATGGAAGCCCGCGGCCTACCCGGCATGGGTGATGTAGACGCGGCATTACTGCTTTTTTGTAGGCAGGTTAAGGAATCTGTACCCATAGCCCTTTCCGGCGAAGGGGCCGATGAAATCTTCGGAGGCTACCCTTGGTATCAGCAGGAAGAACGCCTTTGGGCAAAAACCTTCCCCTGGTCCCAGTCAACTGAGTACCGCTGCCGTTTTATTGCCCCCCACATCCTTAACAAGTTTGACCCGGAAGCATATATCCGCACCCGCTACGAGAAAACCCTGGCCGCTGCCGATACCCTATACGACGACGAACCTACAGAAAAACGCATCCGCCAAATGTTTTTATTAAACATCCACTGGTTTTTACAAAACCTAGCCACCCGCAACGAAACAATGAGCACTGCCGCCGGGCTAATTGTACGTTCACCTTTTTTGGACCACCGCTTAGTTGAGTATCTTTACAATGTGCCCTGGACATATAAAAACCACCAAGACCGGGAAAAAGGCCTCCTGCGCGAGGCAGTTAAGGGCCTGCTTCCCGCAAGCGTACTAGCGCGCAAAAAAAGCCCGTTTCCAAAAACCCATAACCCGGCATATATGAACATGGTAACGGATATGATAAAGGTAGTACTACAGGACGATGCATCGCCGCTTTTTGAAATAGTTCCAAAAAATGCACTGGTGAACTTGTTAACAGAAGAAACCAGCCAGCCATGGTACGGGCAGCTAATGACCGCGCCACAAACTATTGCTTATTTCTTGCAAATTAATGCATGGATGAAGGAGTATGGTGTATTGGTAAGGCACTAAAAAATTTTCATAAAAACCGTGTGAAAAGGTGTTAGATTATTGCGTCTTCTGAAGAATATGGTAGAATGATACTAGAGCGAATTATGCAGGAGGTAAAATAAATGATAGATTTCAAGGAAGAAATTAGCAAGTTTAAACCTATCCGAACGGTAGACGATGTAGAAGATGCGGTTCGCGACGAAATTATGGACATTATGGATTTATTGCAACATATATCCGGTAACCCGGCATCATCCAAAACCGATGTGTCAACAACATAAATATGTACTAAGCGCGAGAAAGATGTGGTTATATGCAATGTCCTAACTGCCAAAAGGATTGTAAAGATAAAACAATATGTCCGGCTTGCAAAATTGACACGGTATTATACGCAGGTACCGTACGTTTATCTGACAAGCTGTATAACAAGGGCTTAAGTAAGTTAAATAACGGTGACTTAACCCATGGCATAGAAATTTTAAACCGCAGTGTATCGGTAAACAAGAATAATATCCCGGCCCGTAACCTGTTGGGCCTTGCTTTGTTTGAGATAGGTTATGTAGGCGATGCATTCAAGCATTGGGTAATAAGCCAATCCCTACAGAAGCAGGATAATCCTGCAACAGGTTATCTGGAGGAAGCCAGAAAGAACAGTCGCACTTTGGAGACGCTAAACGATGCTGCTGCTAAATATAACCAGGCATTGCTGTATATAAAGCAAAAAAGCGACGATTTAGCCATAATTCAGCTTAAGCGGGCAGTAGAACTTAACCCGCGCTTTATAAACGCACTTAACCTGCTGGCCCTATGCCATTTAATCCAAAATAATCGGGAAAAAGCCGTTGCCGCCGTTGAACGAGTGCTTGCTATAGATATCCAAAATACAATTGCCCTTAATTATATGTCCATAATAAACCCGGGACGTGCCCGGCACGATACCCGAAGGGGCGATTCCGGCCGCACAGGGCGCAAAAGTTTTACAAAAGCGCCACAAACATCCTATAGGGCCATTGCGGTACAGGAGAAAAAGGTCAGAACCTTCCGCTTTGATATAATTTTGGCATTGGTTATTGGTGCGGTATGTACTTTTGCTGTCATGTATATACTGTTCTACCCCGCCATTGACCGCCAGCATGAGAACCAGTTACAGGTCTACCGCAATAGGTTAAGCGAAGCCGATGCGGCAAGGGAAGCAGATGCCGAAATGCATGACGAGGCACTGCAAGAAATACAAGCGGGAGTCCTATTGCAAGACGAAGAAATACAAGCATGGGAAGCCAGATATGACTTGGCGGACCGTACAATTCGTTTCCACCAGGCTGATAATCTCTTTAGAGATGGCCAATTCTTAGAAACAATTGAACGGCTTGATAATATAGATATGACAGGTCTTCCCCGTGATTTGATAGACAGGGCCGAGTTTATACGCGAAGACGCATATCCACGCTTAGGCACACAGTTTGTTAACGAAGGCATTAACGCCTTTAACACAGGCGATTACTATAAAGCGCTGGTAGATTTAGAACAGGCGCTGCGGTTTATGTCCCCAACAGCAGCAAGGCGCGCAGAGTTTCTTTTTGCCTTAGGCAGCCTATACTACCGAGATGAAGCGCGACACTCAGAAGCCCGGGTTATTTTGGAAGAATTAAGCACACACTTCCCCAACCACGCACCCATAAGAACCAGGGCTATGCTGGAGGGTCTTACAGACGAAGACTAAGCTTTTAAGCAAAATGACCGTAATACCATTGGGGGTTTTTATGAGGACTTTGACATGCTATTGTATCAAAGCCGCTGTAAAACCCCCTTTTTTGTAGTAAGTGCGAACTTATAGTCATACAAGTTGAAAATCATTTATAGCAATTCACCTTTAAATCGGTCTCGCCTGTCGCCGAAAACACGTTGAAACGTTCGCGATTTTCGGCTCGGCCGAGACCGTTTAAAAGGGGAATTGCTATACATGGTACAAGACCCAGAAAAGGTTTACCATTAGTATCAAAACTGACCCACATCATTCAATCTCAACTTGGATGACTATAAATACTAAGGAGTGAATCTTAATGTTAGAAATTCAAGGGAAGTACAATACTGCAAAGGTGTTCACATACAATATCGAATCAAGTGCTATGTCTCAAATCCACAACCTCTTAAACCAAAGTTTCGCAGAGGGCAGTAAAATCCGCATTATGCCGGACGTACATGCAGGTGCGGGCTGCACCATTGGCACAACCATGACCATAACAGATAAGGTTGTACCAAATATGGTAGGGGTAGATATCGGCTGCGGTATGGAAACGGTGCGGCTAAAAGACAAGCATATAGAACTAAGCCAGCTAGACAAGGCCATTCACAAGTATATTCCGGCGGGTTTTTCTATCCGCGATACCCCGCACCATTACGCAGATATGATTGATTTGACAGAACTTAGATGCGCAAAACACATGAGGCTTGACAGGGCCGCGCTATCTGTAGGGACACTTGGGGGCGGCAACCATTTTATCGAACTTGGGAAGGCCAAAGCTGTTTCTGGGGGAAGCGACGATGTTAACGATGCGCTGTTTTTGGTAGTGCATTCCGGCAGCCGTAATATAGGCAATATGGCGGCGGAGTGGTATCAAAAAAAGGCCATAGAGGACCTTAAAAAGAAGAAGGTAAATATTGAGCGGTCTTTGGCCTATGCCGAAGGGGCGCTAATGGATGATTATTTGCATGACATGGCCATACTCCAGCGCTACGCGGAGATTAACCGCAAGGCCATAATAAAGGAACTGGAAAAGCGCGTGGGCTTTAAGGTGATGGAATCCTTTACCACAACCCATAATTATATCGATTTAGATTCAAGGATATTGCGCAAGGGGGCCATTTCAGCCAAGAAGGGCGAAAAGGTGCTTATACCTATGAATATGCGCGATGGTAGCCTAATCTGCCTTGGCAAGGGCAACCCGGACTGGAATTCCTCTGCACCCCACGGGGCCGGGCGGATTATGAGCCGTTCCACAGCCAAGGAGAAGATTACCCTAACCCAATTCGAGGCGGCAATGGAGGGGATTTACTCAACAACTGTAAGCCGCAAAACCATAGACGAAGCGCCTTTCGCCTACAAGCCTATGGAGGAAATAACCGAGCATATTGGCGATACAGTGGAAATACTTGCGCATATAACGCCTATTTATAATTTCAAAGCGGCGGAATAGTGTAGTTTTGCCGGTTCTGCGTTTAAACGCATGTATATGTATGCGCCTGCACCGCTGCGTTTGGAGGCCGCAACCCGCTTAAACTCCTTAAACCCCAGCCTGTCATAGAGCCTTTTTGCGCTTGTATTTGTTTCGGCAACTTCCAGCATATAGGTTTCGTGAGGCAGGTTGGCTATTATATGTGTAAGCAGCGTGTGGCCAATGCCCTGTTTTCTAAATTCCGGCGCGGTTGCTACAAATTCTATTACCCCGTTTTTTGGGCTTACGTTAAACGGCAGTGAGTTATGCATCATATGCCGCCGCAAACGCAGATATGAAATATTGCCGCAAACGGGGCCTAGGACTTGTACAAAATCTTTTCTGCAAAGGCAGACGGGGGTTGTGCCGCTTGTGCAGGCGGCTATTGCGGCTATTTTTTGGCTTTCGACTGCCAGGTAGAAGCGCTCCAGTTCAAACATATGGGTGAATACTTTTACCAGCTTTTCCTTGTTTTTGCTTATGTGTTTTATCCAAGGGTAAAACCCTTCTACGAATATGTAACTCATTTGAGGTTTTGGGTCGAAACTGGCTTGGCTGGCTTGTATGATTTCCATTTTGGCTCCTTGCTTGTTGTGATGGCATATTATAGCATAGGGCGCGAACATTTTATTTATCGGATTGACTAAAATAGGAAATTGGGTAGAATTATTATTGACTGCGGAACTCGGGGAGTAGCGCAGCTTGGTAGTGCGCTTGGTTCGGGACCAAGAGGTCGCAGGTTCGAATCCTGTTTCCCCGATATCGAAAAACCCTGTAAGCATAGCGTTTGCAGGGTTTTTAATTTTGACAAAATTTTATTAATTATAGTTATTTTTGTGTAGTCATCTGACTAAAGTGTAGTCGTTATCGTAGTCAAAAACCATGTCAAGCTTCCAATGCTTTAATTCCGGCCAAGAATATTTCAGCTTGGGTAGCCTTTATTGCATCCGCTCGGACCTTATCGGAAACGGAAACCCAAAAGGCTACCTGCACTTTACTATCGTCAACCTCCCCAAAAATGGCCTCGTACTCGTCTCCATCAAGATGCTCTTCTGCCCACGTTTGCGCTGCTGACAGGCCTAGTGGTTTTATTCCGTTTTCTGGAGCGTAAATATTTCGCTCGTCGCTGGATGTGAACAGGAAAAACTCCCCCGTTATCTTTTGGAAAAGAGTTTCGGTGTAAAACCAATTCCCGTTGTTATAATAATCTTTTTCCCCTAAATCCTTCGCTGTGGCAGTATCGTATCTTTTGCCATTGATTATTTTTTTCATTTTAAACCCCTTTCTTCCCCGGTTTAGCCGCCGGGACCAGCATTTGAATTTACACTTCTTCGTAATCCCAAATGGCGGATAGTTCTTTGCGGCTACCTTCCTCATCGCCGTCTTCGTCTACCTCAACAACATACTGCACTACTTGCACAGATTCGTATGGCTCTTCGCTCACTTCCCTTACCTCTACCAGTTCAGTTAGGTCATATGCGGCACCATGTATCGAAATATCTTCCATGCACAATTCATCTAATGGCTTGCTAGATGAAAAAAAATGACAATCAACATCAACATCAGTGCTGTAACTCCACCCGCTTCCTCTTTGCCAGCCTTTGTACATTACGCTTGTTTTGTAATTTTTCATTGTGATTCCTCCTGTTTTATGTTATTTATGAATTTAACCTGCGTGGTCAAATATTTTTCTGTCCGACTTCCGTAACTCTTGGAGTGCCACATATTGTCTAGCTTCTGCGTATTCGCGGCTTTTTTGTTCGTTTTTCCACCAAATTTCGTGCCTACGCTCTAGTTCAGCTATTACAGCATTCTTATTGTTTTTCAAGAACGTAAAATCCTCTTTGTTAGATGCAATGCTATTGTGCATTGCAAGGCTGCCGCTTTCTGCTTGAAGTGCAAGCCTGATTTGATAGGTGCCAATTACATCATTGATTTTGGATTGTAGCGACTTGCCTTCTGCCCAAGCCATTTTCAACGCTACTGCGAATTCCGCTTTGGTGGTGCAACCTGCCGTTTTATACATTTCCCATGCTCTTGCCATAATTGTATTTTTCATAATTGCCTCCCGCTTTTGTTTAATCTGGTTTCCCTCACCGGCAAAGCTATTATAGCATGACGCTAGTTGTTATGTCAACTAGCATTTATGTAATATGTTTATGTAATTTATGGAAAATAAAATGCCCCTTGATTGGGGGCATTTCTAGCAGCATCGTCTTGTTTTTTTTTTCAATCTATCTAATGTCGCCTGAGATAACGATACTTAACTAAATCACTTTATAGATTTATCCATTTGCATAAGCCTATTTTTAATTGCCGCGATTTCGATTTTATCGCCACCCGATGCCCCCCACATTTCAAGAATCGCTGCACAGTGGGCGAGTTCCTGCTTTGAGATATACTCCCAGGTCTTATTTTTGGTTTTTTCGTATAAGGCATGGTATTTCGCCGCGTCACGCAGTTCATCGTGACACATATCCGCGTATGGAATGCCGCCAACACTTGCGCTTTTTGCAACTGTTGCCTTTTCCGGCGAATGTTCGCTCTTTTCGTAAAGGTCAAGTACCATGGTTATTAAGGCCGCATCAAATTCCGCCTGTTCGCTATAGCCGTTTTCCAATGCGGCCCGCGCTTCCTTTAGCCGGTCGCAGATTATTTTTTCACAATCCATTTTCTCACCCTTCCCGCGCTTCATTGCGCGTTTAATTTGTTTGAAGTCGGATTTTATTTGGGTTTTGTCCATTCCGCACCCGCTTGTAAAAATACTTTTCAAATCCTTTTGACACGGTAGGCATTATACTGATAGACTGTATATGGTAGAGCAGATTCAAGGAGGTCGCAGGTGAAAATGACAACACATGAAAAGGTTAACGGGTTAATCCGATTTCACAAAATGATGAGTTGCCAACACGATGCTTGCAGGCATTGCGGCAATTGTCCAAGTGTATCCGCGACAATAGCGGTTTCCGCGAAAGAAATAGAAGAGTATGCAGAAACAGATTTTGTCTTGGATAACATGGCACTTAATAGAGCACTTAATGAGGCAGTGGACAATGCGATTCTTTTCGGAACAAACAGCAAGCCATAAAATGACACGAAGGCGGCAATCAATCAAACGAAAGCCGCCTTTTGCTTGTCTATTCCCGCTCCAACAAAACCTTCAAGCGGTCAAGCGTTTGTGCGATTATTCCCGCGACAATATGCCTCTGATTTGCCATGCAAAAGCAGTATGCCGCGACAACTTGATTCCAAAACCCCACCACGGCCTCACGGTGTTTTTCTGGCACCGTGGGGAAAGCATATGGTGTTTTGGTGCCGATTTTCGAGCGCATTATTTCAAGCGCAGCCAAAAGTTCGGCGCGGTCGGCAGCGCTCCCCTCCATGGGGAAGCAAGCTGCCGCCGCTGTGATTTTGTGGCGGGCTGTGTCAGCACAATTTCGCATATCATCATTCCTTGTTCCAGTATTTCTTTTCGGCGGATTCACGAACGGCAATAGCTTCATCAAGCGTAGCGTAACCACCTAGCCATATATTTTTACCGTTTGCAAAAATATATGGACGGTATCTTACGCTCTTATCTCTTGCATCTCGGTATATGCCACAAACACCGCTTGTTTTATTTTTTGTTTCACGTCTATTCTTGGCTTGTTCCCCATGCGTAGTCCACCTGCAATTGGACGGTTCGTAATTCCCATCATTGTTTATGCGGTCAACCGTTAAGCCTTCTTTGTAGCCATTTTTTAATGCCCAAGCTATAAAATTAGAAGCATTTAACCACTCGTCGCAAATGCGAATACCCCGACCACCATAATTTTCATAATGCATATTATTAGGGTTTAAGCATCGCTCTTTCATGCCACGCCATGAGTTGTATATTTTGTTGCGTGTATTGCCGTGCTTGTGGTTTCCTTTTCTTTGGCATCCACAACTTTTAATGCCACCGCCTCTAAGATTTTGAAAATCAGTATTAAAAATCTTATCACAATGACACTTTGCATCGCACATAACCCGCATTTTAATTGATTTTTTGCCCACGCTTTTTCTGCCCGTGAAGGACAATATTTCAATTCCATTGTACACATTTCCAACACATGACAGATGTTCAGCATTGATTGACATATATAGCCACCTCCAACACAATTATAGCGGAGTATTTGCAATGCGTCAATCAATGCTGAATGTAATTATTAAACGTCAAAGTCTATACGCTTAGTTGGGTCGTAGTGGCTCTCAAAGTAGACATGAAGCTGCTCGAACACGCGATATGCATCCGGATGATTAAGTGCCGTCGGGGTTATGCGGTCTTTTACTATATCCACATACATTATCTGATTTTCGATATGCGTCAAGTAGCAGGCAACTTTTTGATACAGCGTCAATTCCTTGCATTCTGACAAGTAATACACTGCATCGTTAAATAGTTCCCGGCTGTCATAAAGCATTTTGCACCATACATCAAAATGCCATAATGTTTTTTCTTCTGTGTAATGTGCGGAATCAAGATGCTTTGTTACGCAGTTATAATCAACCATTGTGGGGATAGCAAAGGGCTTATCTGCAAGCATCTTACGGAAGTGTTTGCCGTCACAGAATGCCTTAGCCGCCATTTCCATGTGCCATCTGCCGGGGCCTCGGTGGTTGTGCAAAGAAGCACATACCATGGCAACCCCATTCCACTCTTCCCACATCTTAAAATCGGTTACAAGGTGGTTTACGCAATCCTCTACGCTATGAAATGGCTTCTCGCCCTGCTTCATATCTTGTTGCATTTGTTGTCTATTATCGTAAGGCATAATTTATACCCCCTTACGCCGGTGCTACGCATGTAGTCCTGCGCGGCATAAATCCTCTACGTGCATAAAAGACTGGGGCCGTACCAGCTAATCCGAACTGCACAACATATCGGTGGCATGGATGGCAGCTAAGCATTTGAGCCGGGATTTCACGACCGCAATTATCTACGATGGGGGCCGTTGTGCCGCCCCATACAAGGGTTACAACTTCCTGCCCCGTTGTTATGCCGTTGACTGCGACCGGTAGCGAAAACGCAAGACATTCAGCAAAGTTGGGGGCTACGGTTGGCACTTGTGCCGTGATGGTCACGCTAACCCCGGTAACTACAACCGCTGTTGCAGTAGGGATAAGTCTTGGACAACATTTTTCCATTATTTTTCCTTCTTTCCGCTATTTAATTTTTCAAGAATCTTTGTAGAATTTTCGGCAATGCGGGCGTTATACCCCACATTGTTACGTGATACACCTAGAATCTGGACGCTGACATAAAGAATCGCTATGTTTGCGATAAAGTTAAGCAAATTCAGCTTGTCATCATGTCCAAATTGTAACGAGCCGCGCATTATTCTTCCTCGGCTGTTTCCTGCTGCGGGTCGATTAAAAGAGGCTTGCCGTTAAGGGCATCAATCCCCATTCCTACGGCTTTCTTGACGGCTGTGTCCACCGTGCGCCTAAGTGCCGGGTTATTTAGGTAAGCCCCAATGAATAGGCCAATTGCTATTCCTGACATAAAATCACTCCAAATAAAAAGGCTACAGCACACAGCCATAGCCCAAAAGTGTGCCGATTTAACGATTATCGAACGAACGAAAATTAAGTTTTAACCCTGCCGGATATGAGCGGGTTTAGTTAAAATCACCGCAGCCGCCGCGCCTTGGCTCACCGCAAGATGGACGCTCAGATAAGCACATACCGCGAGTTGCGATATATTGAGGCTCAAGGTGTGGCATTCTGCAAGAAAGTGCCTCAAACATTGCTTCAAGCCTGCCAAAACGTGCGCCGTTGAACGCTTCCGCCTCAAGTTGCAAAATTTTGGCCGCTTTTTCGGTGTTAGCGTCGCGCAAATCTTGGATTGTATTGTTGTTAATCAATGCGCGGGTTTTGTCGCCTTGCTCTTGAACATCCTTGTCGATTTTGCACATGTGGTTGTCGAGTTCGCGCCCAAGTTGGAAATTGCTTTCATCCGGGAACCAGTTGCGCTCACGGCCCCTATCTCCGCCGTGGCCGTGGCCTTCGCCGTGTCCGCCCCGATGGCCAAAGAATCCATCCTTAAAGATTAGTAAAAATATGATGAGGCCGCCAAGTAGCCAACCGCCACCGCCGCCAAACCCCAAACCGCCGCCGATATTATCGGAAACGTCGTGTGAGTATGTTGCCATTATATGACAACTCCTTTCAAATATAATTATATTTATAAATCACTGGCCAGTGGATTTATCATAAGAAGTCGCCCGCTTTAATTCGTTTTCGCTATACACGTTTATATTTACTGCGGTCAAATCCGCTCGTTTTCTTTGCCCCCGCCCTCCGTTGTTCCCGGTTGGGCCTTGGCTTGTCATCATCAAGGCCGGGCAGTATTTTAGCTGCTTCGCTGTCCAATATTGCTTCTCCCAAGAAGGGTATCTTTCTGGCAATCGGCCTCACATATTCGATTATGTCTCTTGCAACATTTTGAGTAAGTCCTAATTCCCGCGCCATTGCATAGGTACCGTTTTTACCTTTCTCGAACGCGGACTCAACATCTTTTTCGCTTCGCCCTGCTTTTCTGGCGATTTTGCCGATATTTTTCTTGAATTCTCCAACAATCAAATCTTTAATGGGTGTGTTAGGCATTAGCGGCCTCCGTCTTTTTTATTGATTTATTTATGGGGTTGTGGTATTATGCATGTGCTGCAAATTCAATGAAAGGATGATGCTAAATGCCTAAATCTGTTGATAGAATCGGCTGTGTTTACGGATATTTAACTGTTGTTGAGCGCGTTAGAACTTCAAACAATTGCATAGGTTGGAATTGTGTTTGTGTTTGCGGTAACAAAGTTACAGTTATAACAGCCAATTTAACATCAGGCAATACTAAAAGTTGTGGGTGCTTTCGTTCAATGGCAACAAGGACACGAAGGGTAAAGCACGGATATGTTGGCACAAAGCTATATAGTACATGGAAAAGCATGAAAAGACGTTGCTATAATCATAATTCAACAGAATTTATTAATTACGGTGGGCGCGGAATTTCCGTTTGCGATGAATGGCTAAACTGTTTTGTAACATTTAAAGATTGGGCTTACAGCTGTGGATATGATGATGCTCTGACCATTGACCGCATAAACAATAGTGGAAACTACGAACCCTCTAATTGTCGATGGATTATGCTTGCTGAACAGAGTCGAAACACAAGGCGCAACGTCTATCTGGAGTACAATGGTGAAACGCTTACTGTATCGGAATGGAGCAGAAAGCTAGGCATTAAGAACAAGGTATTATATGACAGGATTAAACGAGGATGGGATGTTGAGCGTACGCTATCCACACCTGTTAAGCAGTTTCCCTGACTGCCTTAGTTGGCTTTTTGTTCTTGTTATCTATCGCTGGAATGTCAGGTGTTTCCGGCTTGCCGTTAGACGCATTCTGTGCCGCTTCAAGCGTGTCCATTTTGTCTTGCATGGTCTTCATCATCAAAAGCATTTCCGCGTTAATTTCGGATTGCTGTTGCGCCTGTTGACGTGCCAAGGCAAGTTGCTCTTCCATGGCTGCTTGGACGATTTCTGCTGGAGATTTTTCTGGCACTATCACCCCAAGTTCAACGAGTTTGCTATGGTAATTTTCTATAACCTCGAGCATTTCTGTTTTTTCTTTCTCAAAAACACTTTCCACTTCTTGCGCTTTTTCGCTGTCGATGCCAACCAGCGCACCGCTTCGTGCATTGTAGATGTTTCCATCTTTTGAGATTTCAGCTACAAAAGTATTCTGATAGTTCATATTCTCGCCCGCTTTCAAAATAATTTGCCAAGTGCGCGGGACTACTTCGTGGCGGGCGGCGCACGGTTCATCCCGCTAACTTAGCAGATGAATTATCGCACTGTGTAGGCTGGACATGTCGCAGATACATAGCAGGATGCAAGCAAAAATCGCAATCATTGCAAATAAAAAAAGCCCCAACGCACAAGGCATCGGGGCTTCCAGGAGGGAGGTATGGAAAAAAGAGAGGGGGCTAATTTTGGTTATACAACCGCTTCAGTTTTTCGTATCCGGCACGGCGGTAGTTACTTACCGTGCGCGGAGAGCAGAATAGAATTGAATCTGCGACATAATTAACACCTTTTGATTCAAAATCGCAATAAAATACAGCTTTATGTTCGTTTTCGGGTAGATGTTCAGACAACAGAGCAATGAGTTCTTTTTTTGTCATTGTTTTTATTTTTCGCCGTAAATCTTTATAGTCTTCATCAAGCGGCTTGGCATAGCATGTATTTCCAATACCTACCGTAACAAAAGCACAAACAATCACGCTTGCCGCTACCGAATGCCAAAATGGCACTACATTTTCACCCAACCGCAAAACAAAAAGACAAGAAAAAAGAATTAGATTTGTGGTAATAAAACACATTATTTTTCGTTAATATTAAAAACACTTTCGGCGTGTAATTTCTTTTTTGTTATTTCATGCAAAATATTTACGCTACCGAAAACAGCGTAGAATACGAGCATTTCAACGAATGAGCCAAGCAAAGCGCCACCAATAAGAGGCGCACCGATAAAAATAAATCCAAGCAAAACATTTTTTATCGTGTCTTTACGTGTCATAGGTTGTCCCATTCTATCGCCCGCCCGTCTAATATGTAAAAACGCAAGATGCCGCTATACGTTGGCCTCTTGCGCTAATCATCAACTACTCACCAGCTACTTGCATAAAACAAGCCATTTCCACCAATCCCATGGCATAATCAACCCTCCTTTCGTGTCATAATCTGCTTGAAATAACAAGCGAAAAGACATAAATATACATGCAAATCGAAGCAATAAAACCGATATTCAAACAATATCTCACGTAAAATGTATTTTCCTGCTGCCAGAGGTTATCAACAAAGTCGCGTAACCATGTGAAAAGCTTTCGAGATACTATTGCAAAAACAAGAAGTATTAAATTGCAAATAATACGATAAAAGACGCTAAATTCGAAAACATTAAGCACGACTGTCAACACTATAAACATTTCTAACGTTGCTTTTATACCCAGTATGGCCGAAACAAGAAACATGTTGTAAAACAAAATACGCTCCCTGCAAACCAATTTCATAAGCCCGAAAAGTAGCGCAATAAATAATAAATGTCGGAATGGAGACATATGCAATATTCCGCTCACCAGATTCGCCGCGATTATCCCAAAGAACAACCCTGCATTCCGCAAGATGCAGAGTGTTCTTTCGTGTTGCGGCAGCGGAAGTTCATACCCCAAATCCGCATTCATATTGCGCCATACGCCTAACTTATCACCCAGTATCGCCCGTAGGCTAATGAATATATACCCGGCCTCTAAGGCAACCAACAAGGCGATTACTGATATACTACCCATTGTTATTCCCGCCGTGACTGACTTCCATGTGCTTATCAATTCGCGCATGAACAGCCTTTATTTTATCGTTAAACTCTCGCCGGTAATCGGCGAGGCCAGCTTCTACCTTCCCAAGGGTTGCCGCCATATTATCTATTTTGGCTTCGAGACGCCCTTCTTTTTCGCCCTGGGCCTTGCACTCAGCTTTAAGGTCTTTGGCTTCTTTACCTTTACGATTAGACCGCCCGCAAAAAAAGCCTGCAACGCTAGTTAACACACAAATAAGCGCCAAAATAATCCCGATATCAATGGTCACTGTTCCCACCGCCTTCACCTCGCCCGCTTCGTTTATTGTATTTCACACAATTTTCTATACAGATAAAACCGGTCTGCCCCATTAGCGCCATTTTTAGCCATTGGGTAAATGAAACAAGCCCCGCCGGATATTCGCCCATTACAAACCAGGATACAACAATTACTATCCATGTGCACACGATTAGGCCCAGCACGACTATTATAGCAATCTTAGGTGCTTCTGCCCGTCTATCAGGCCGGTTAATGTAATCGGCTAATTTCCGCATGTCGGCGTCGCTCATAGCAGGCCTTACACTTTTACGCCAAGGCTGGCAACTACATCCTCTAATTTTGAAATCCGAGCCTCTGTTATGCGTTCTCCCAGTATCATCCCACGTATCATATCCATGGTCAAATCTAGGCCGCGCACCTCGCCGGTGCTCGGGTCTACGCCTGAGCCACGCAGATGGCCGTCTGCAACCCACCGTTGTACCGCATCCCGTGCAAAACCGGAAGGCACTTCGCCTATTGTATTATATCGTGGCATATTGTCGCCGCCCCCTTTACGCATACTTAATTTTCGTATAATTTCATCCCAGGGAAACCGTGGGCCTGGGCAATTGGCCCGGGTTAGCGGGTTAATCTCGTGATGCCCAATAATATTTGACCGTGATATGGGAATGTGGAAGCCGTATATCCTGCTTACCTCGTTTTTGATATGCACAATCAGGTCAACACCTGCCGATAATTGTGCGGCGGAAAGTTCCCCGCCGGAAGAATCGGCAAACCCGATGCTTACGGTAAACTGATTGGCATTGCGCCGCCGTTCGCGTACTGCCGGTATGGTTGAATGGCGGTTATCCCTGTTATCCCCGCTGTTTGTGGTGCCGTTGGCCCAGGCCGTGTCTTCGATATTTACTGCCTGTATAATTGCACCGTCGCGCCCTACTACAAAGTGGTATGACACTTGGTTTGCGGCGTTTAATATGGTGTTTAGTGCGCTGGTGAAGCTGCCGCCGGTAATATGGCATACTATGAAATCAGGCACTTGGTTTTGCCTGCCTATG
>Ga0123355_10000151_pt1 | contig 83578 bp, 83 predicted proteins | sample TergutEmb28metaG_3_FD_89872 | JGI IMG/M metagenome (GOLD analysis project Ga0123355, IMG submission 89872) | Embiratermes neotenicus P1 segment gut microbial communities from Petit-Saut dam, French Guiana - Emb289 P1 | ecosystem: Host-associated > Arthropoda: Insects > Digestive system > Gut ... | reverse complement strand
TTCATACACGACTTGATATCCATTAACTTGATATTCTTCCGAAACCACTCCATCGACGTATCGGGTGACATACACATAGGTGGGATAAAAATCTCCAGTAGGTAAGAATGGAAACAAATATCTCATATCTGCCTCATAATGAGCCAAATACACTACATCTAACCCATTACAAAACGAATCTATCTTTACTGTGCGGTCATTTTGCTTGACTATACGTTGATAATACTTCATTCCTTTTCTCAATTTGGGCTGCTCTTTTATTTTATAGGTTTGCTTATCTAATTCATTGATTAGTCCACACTTCAATCCAAAGCAACGGTGCTTGATTGATCTCAAAAATACTATTTCAACATCTGTTTCGTCAATTTCAAAATAAGCAAAATTCTCTCTTTTAGTATTCACATCAAATAACAACTTATCTAAATAATTATAATTAAAAGCAATGTCCATTCTATACCTCTGCAAATATAAATAATGCACCTTGCCATTTCACAAAATCGCAAGGCAAAATTTCTCATTTAATTTTAGCACAATTAAATGAGAATTACCATCGTAATATTCCCCATGTCTTCCATTTGAAATATTTTAAAACATGAATATTTTTAAAATAGGTGGTCGCAATTTGCGACCAGTTTGAAACAGTAAAATACTCACTGGTTTCACCAAAAGCGTTCACAGAAAATAATATCCCGGCTCTTAATAATGCATTATTGATAAGGAATTTCATTGCACAGTTTTACACCTTTCTCCTCATCTTAAGCATCTTCCCTGCCATCGCGCCGGTTGCGACATTGTCCTTAACCGCAATTTGACCGTTAACAATGACATAGTCAAACCCTTCATTTCGACGATACGGATGCAAGTAGTCGCAGTTCTCTCTTATATTATCCCAGTCAAGGATACATATATCAGCCGCATATCCCTCTTTCAGATAGCCAATTCCATCAATTTTTGCTGTTTCTGCAGGCACGCCGGTTGCACGATATATTGCATCTTCAACAGAAAACAGGTTGCGCTCCCGCACAAGTCTAAAATGCTTGGAAAACGTTCCGGTTACACGAGGATGACAGCCTGCTGCTTTATCTACACTAGCTTTTTCGGTGTTGTAAGCGGCATCCGTCCCGGGCATTACCATTGGATGAGCAATAATCGCATCCATGTCGCTCTCGTTTATCACAAAGTATGCCATGACAACTTCACCTTTGTTTTCCACAATCAAATCATAGATTGTTTCATAGGGATCAGTCTTTCGCAAACTGGCTACTTCTGCTAAAGTCTTACCGACGTATTCAGGCGTCTCACAAGCAACAAGAATCAAGCTGCCATCAAATGTACTGTTAGCTAACAGTTTTTCTCCAAAACTGCCGTTCATTAATGCCTTAGTCACTTCTTTGCGAAAATCTTTGCCCTTTAACTTCTCTACCAGAGTCTCTTTCCCTTCAGTTGCGAATTGTGGTGGAAGAGCAGATATTAGACCGGTAGATCCTGCAAGATACGGATACTGGTCTGCTCTGGTATAAACACCTCGGTCATTAGCCTCCTCAATAAGTTTTAGCGTAATAGATGATTTGCCTTCATTTTTTGACCCTGCGATCTTGAGATGTGAGATTATAACACTACACCCCGAGTGTTCACCGATACGTATTGCCTCACTTACCGCTTCAACCACGGTGTCACTTTCACATCTGATATGAGAAGTATAACTTCCTCCATATTTTGCAACTTCCTTGGCAAGTTCAACAATCTCATCTTCACTTGCATATATCGACGGTGGATAGATGAGACCGGTTGAGATGCCCAGGAAGCCATTTTCCATTGCCTCGCAAACCTGTGCACGCATTGCGTTTAACTGCTCGTCATTTGGTTTTTCATCCGAAAAACCCATAACTTTTGCACGAATACTTCCCTGTCCTGCAAAGAATGCCATGTTGGTTCCCATTTTTAGAGTTTCAATGTATTTGCTGAATTTTGAAAAGCTGTCGCACATTGACAAAATATTATTATATTCTTCCTCTGACACCAGACTTTGTACCATACTGTATGAACCCAAAAATGTCGGCGGCGGAGAAGCACCACAGTGACCACAGATTTCTGTAGTTACGCCTTGTTCAAGAAAGTTGCTTCCATCTGTTCCGAATATTACAAACATATCTGAATGAGAATGAAAGTCAATGAACCCCGGAGTAACAATGCGCCCCCTTGCGTCTAGCGTAATTTTGCTGCTTTCTTCAATGTTTGGGGCAATTTTTGCTATTTTGTCTCCCAACACAGCTACGTCTGCAAAAATGCCCGGAGCTCCTGTTCCGTCAATAATTTTTCCGTTTCTAATCAGTAAATCGTACATTATAAAGTCCATTCCCTCAATTGTATAATTATGCAAAAAATGTTGACTTAGATGAAATAATAACATAATATAACACTACAAACAAGCTATTAGAGGAGTGAATCAATGCAAATAAAGAACATCGAGTTCCGCAAGCTTCGGATTGACTTGCCTGTGGCATTTAAGGTGGCATTCACCGAAATTAGCTATACAGAAAATGTATTGGTAAAAATCACAACAGATGATGGTTTCATCGGCTTCGGTGAAGCTTCACCTACCGTTTTTATAACAGGTGAAACTGCAGACAGTGTTATCTCTGTGCTGAATATCCTCAAAGCCGGTTTAATTGGGGTCAACCCCCTGGCAATTGACCAAATACACGCAATTATGAACAGTGTGGTAAAAAGAAATTCTTCCGCAAAATGTGCCATAGATCTTGCTCTTTACGACATAAAAGGCAAAGTCATGGGAAAACCTGTGTATCAAGTTCTTGGTGGTGAAAGCGGTGTCGTCCAGAACGATATCACTATCGGAATTGCCGAGCCTGAAGAAATGGCGCGTAAAGCCAGTCACTATGTCCATGAAAAGGGTTATCGTATTTTGAAAGTTAAAGCGGGAATCAACCCTCAGGATGATATTCGTGCATTAAAACTCATCCGGGATAGTGTTGGTCACCTGGTGCGTTTAAGAGTAGATGCCAATCAGGGATATTCTGTATGTGATGCAATTAACGTATTGGAAGCGTTCAGAGAAATTGGTGTGGAAGCAGTTGAACAATGCCTCCCGGATTGGGATATTGAAGGAGCCGCTTATTTACGTGCCAGAACAAAAGGAATTCGTCTTATGCTAGACGAGTCTATTCACTCTCCAAAAGATGCTGCAAATATATGCAAACTTGGTGCTGCTGATGTTTTGAATATAAAGCTCATGAAATGTGGTGGTCTTTATCCTGCAGAGCAGATCAACGCCATCGCTGATGCAAACGGTCTTACATGCATGGTTGGTTGCATGCTTGAAACCCGCCTTGCCACAACCGCAGGCTTAAGCCTTGCTGCAGCGAAACATAATGTTACTGATGCTGATTGTGACAGTTTTATGTTTTATGATAACAAGCAGACCGGTGTGAATGGCGGCTTTACATACGACGGCGATCTATTTCAACTAAGTGATGAACCCGGATTCGGTGTAGAAGTTGATTTCTAGGTAAGTAAGGTTGTGCCAACTAGTTAATGAAAAAACTCTTGTCATTCTGTGCGTAGTCGCAGAATCCAGTAAGTACAGATGATTTAGATTCTGCGACTGCGCGCAGAATGACGGGAGAATAATATAATGGAGGCAAGTTATGAAAAATTTATCCGCGAGCGTCAAAGAAAATGCAGAAAACATTGGAAACGCAATAACCGCTATGCTCGGAGCTACAAGTGTCCAGTATGCAGTCAGTCACAAAGATGAAATCATATTATCCGGTTCTGTCGGTAAATATGACAAAGGTGAAACGCGACCTTTGAGTAAGGATGATATGTATGGAATAGGTTCAACCAGCAAAACATTCACTGCAGCTGCGGTACTCCTGCTCTCTGACATGGGACTTGTTGATATTGACAAGCCATATAAAGACTACGTGCCGGAGTTTGAGATGGCTGACCCGCGATATGCCAAAATAACCCCGCGCCATCTTTTGAATCACTCTTCAGGAATTTACGGCACACACCTTAAGGGTGCCTTTATGCTTGATGAAAGCAATTCATTTGCGATTGATAATCTGCTTGGCTACCTAAAGACCTGCACATTGAAATATGATCCCGGTGCTTACATGGAGTACTGCAACGACGGTTTTCAATTGTTGCAAATACTTATTGAACAAGTCAGCGGCTTAAAAATCAACGAGTTTTTAAACAAGCACTTTTTTGATCCTCTTGGCATCAAAAATACAAAGACTCCTCTCGATGATTATGACAGAAGCAAGATGGCGCGTTGCTATATACCACCAATATACGACGGCGATTTGCCGACCGAGTACATCAATGTGATTTCCACCGGTGGTATTGTTTCAACCGCTGAGGATCTTTGTTTATTCGGACAAGTGCTTATGGGCAAGAAGATTTTGTCTGAAAAATCAGCAAAAATGATGGGTGCCAGAGAATATCTTTCAGGCGAGTTCTGGATCAATGATGAAACTCAAGACGGACTGTTTGCATATGGGCTCGGATATGACCATGTGCATCTCCACCCATTCGATAAAGTAGGTTTTGATGCACATTGGAAAGGCGGCGATACACTACAGTATCATGCGGCACTTATAGTGATTCCAGAGGTGGAACTAACCGCGGCAGTCCTTTCCGCCGGCGGAATTTCCATTGCAAATGCGATCCTTGCGGTTGAAAGCCTAAAAGGTGTTTGTATCGACTACGGATTTGTAAAAGAGTTTCCACCACCTACTGCATTTGAACCTCCGGTCAAATCGGATATGCCTTCAGAACTCCTGAAGTATTCCGGACTGTACGCAGGGACTGAAAAGAACCTTGTTATTGAGTTTAAGGATAGTGAGATTGAGCTGCCATCCATGCTTCAAGATATGGTTCCTCCACAAAAATACATTCATACTGGAGATGGTAAGTTCACCAGTGCAGACGGCAAAAACACGGTGTTCTTCACCGATGTCAACGACGATCTCACGTTTATCCAATGCAATCTGAATGTTGAGTTGCCGGTTATTGGCATAATACCATGGAGAGCTTTCCAGTATCAGAAGCTTGACAAAGACACGGTCATGGATGCGCAAGTTGTTGCAGCATGGGAGAAACGAAGCAGGAAAAAATATACATTGGTTGATGATTTATCTTCTTCTGCGTTTTTCTTAGACTTATCCGCCATCCATGCGCAAGTAGAAATTGATGTCGATTTGGATTATGGATACTGCCGGGGTTCAAAAATCGTTGACGAAAACTTTGCCAAGAGCGTCCTGTATGCTCGGGATACAGCAGATTATAAGTTCTATACAGACGAGGGTACTGAGTACCTGATTGCAAGAAATCTACACTTCATAGACTCTGATGCCATACCTCTATTAAAAGTTGACGAAAGCTCTATAAAGATTCCAACCAACGGGTTTACGCAACTGTTTAAAGTTGGTGATGATGCCGCCGGAAAGACAATTTCTGTAAAACTACCGGACAAAGCAGTGTTTGCTGTGTACGGTGAAAAGCCACCTGAATTCGGCAGAATGCCGGCTCCAATCAAAGTGCTTTCTTCTGTGACAGGAAATAAAGCTGTCGAGTTGGCAAAAGGCGACATGCTTGCGTTCAACGCCGGTGCCGGAGATGAATTTATTATTGAACTAAATTAAAGTTTCAAGAAAATCAATGCCCATTACGCTTATCGTTCACACGATTTACGTAGTGGGCATTTTAGTTGATTCCTTAGTTAGTAGTCCTCAAACTCTACAAACTCATATCTTCCATTGAAATTTCTTTTACAGCTTGAGTACTTCTATACTCAGGCTTTCGCTTTGTGGGCTCATAACGAAATAAAGTACACTTACCTTCCGTCGTCATAATACCACGCTTACTACAAGCAATTTCTTCAAATCCTAAAGACGAACCATGTCTACAATATGCACAACTAGGCTCAATATTACGTCTGAAAAGCATTTTCACTACACCCTCTCATCAGCTATTCTTTGTAAAACTACTTTACCATAATATGTGCTTTTATACAATAGGGCACTTTTTAATTTGCCTCAAACGCATCTTTAGTGTTACTAGTCACATTGAACATGAGGCGCGACGAAGAGTCCTGTGTTTTTGATTTCCAAAGCGAGTTGTGCGCCACACAAGCATGGTAAAGGCTATAAATTAATAACAGCGACACACTGTCTGAGCGACGAAATCGCTAAAACACAGACTCTGAGTGCAAGCGCAAACGGACAAATGACTAGTAACTCTTTAGCGTTAAGGCACTTTGCATTACAGTAAAGTTTCTTGTGCAAATTTCGATATATATATTGAGAGAATATCGAGCACAATGGAGGCTGCTATTGCGCTAATTGGAGGAAGCTATGCAAGATATTATAATTGACGAGGAGTTTAAATTCTTACTCCCGCCCCTTGATAAAACAACATATACCCAGCTTGAAGAAAACATTTTGCAACATGGGTGCAGAGAACCCCTTGTCTTATGGGAAGGTATTTTAATTGACGGTCATAATAGATATGAAATCAGCAAAAAACATGACATACCATTTAAGACAGTCAACATGGAGTTTGATTCCAGAGAAAATGTAATAATATGGATGATTTCCACACAGGTATTACGCCGAAATCTAACGCCTACGCAACTTACTTTTTTTCGTGGACTTCACTACATAACAGACAAAAAAGTACACGGCGATATTAACCGTATAGCACCAAAATCCGCAAGTGATCACAGTGAACACTTGGGAGAATTAGGCAGTACAGCAATGAGACTTGCAGATGAATATAATGTTTCACCTATTACAATTAGGCGTGATGCTCAAGCTGCAGCTGGCATTATAGCAATAGGTAAAACCTCTCCGGAGGCAAAAAGAAATATACTATCAGAGAAAACCAAAATTAGCAGAAAAAAACTGCGTGAATTGTCTGCCGGTCCGGATGAAGACATTATAGAGGTAGCCAAAGAAATTGATAATGGAACATTTGGAAAAAATAATTCCCTAGCGCCACGCCCGGATGAAAATCATCCTTCGACGGATTTTATTCCTCCTGAACTGCTACAGTTGGAAAGAGACTTAAAAAGACTAACTACTGATTTTCACACAGAGATACACGGTCTTATAAGAAATAGCGATACAAATGCTTTAAGAGTAGCGTTTAAGTCATATGTTGCTACAATGGAAGATATGCTTGAAGGAATATACAATTAGCTAACTCAGAAGACACGGAAGACACGGGGCAGTTCAAACCAAACTGCTGCCCCGTGTCTTTTCACTTTGAGATGCGGGTTTCCGTTATTAGCTGTGCGTTTTTTGTGCGCCGCCTTGTTTACGGCTCGACCACAATCTTACGAGGCGGTGTGCGCGACCAACCGGGTGCGGTTTGGATGAATGATTGTGCTGCCGTACTACCCACAGTAATCGTGTCGATGCCGCTATCTGTGAACATGTCCGTCCTGTTAATGGCATTTGTAAATGTTGCTCGTCTGAAATTCAATGTTTTGAGGGAAGCACTACAAAACATACTATCCATCCTTGTCACGCTAGAGGTATCCCACCCGGACAAATCTAATGAAGTGAGGGAATTTGCATTAAAAAACATGGCATGCATAAGAGTCACACTAGAGGTATCGAACCCAGATACATCCAAAGTTTTGAGGGAACTTGTTTCTTGGAACATGCCACCCATATTAGTCACATTAGAGGTATCGAACCCGGACAAATCTAAGGAAGTGAGGGAGCTTGTACTAGAGAACATATGCCTCATATTCGTCACGCTAGAGGTATCCAGTAACGCAAGATCGATGCTTCTTGCATTGGTGAGGTTCCGAAAGAGACAGTCCAATCTGCCCGTTGCCACTACACCACCGTGTCCGGCGATGTAAACGTCATAGCGTCCGGTAGTGTTGCCATCGGTATAGAATGCCACCACAGGCAAATCGGAATCTGCGTGGGTTAAATCTACCGCGTCGATGACCTGCTGTCCACAAAACCCGCCCGCTATGTTTGTCTCTTTCAGAAATGTATCCGGACTTTCTGGGATATACAGGTCAATTATCTCTACACGCGCTATGTTTTGCCGCTGTAGTTTCGGGAAGGTTAGAAATAAATCGCTCGCAGCTGGTAGCGTAGCCAACACCACAAGCTCTTCACGCATAAGCGATATACCTTCATTAATTGTTATTTCTAAATTGAATGATTGTACTGTGATATTTTCATCACCATACACTCTAACTGTGGCTGTATGCGTTCCGACTGCAAGACCTTCTCTTGAGTGCACAGCGAAATTTACTGTATCGCCTACTTCAAGGTTGGGGAGCGATGTTGTACTTAATTCGAAGCTGTCAGGATTTTCACCACCAAGCTCTATGCTAACTCACCTGTTGGAGCGTTACCTGTATTCGTCACTGTTATAATTTTGTCTTCTGACTCTGTATGAAATACCAGCCCATCTGGAAAGCTGACTGTGTCACCTTCTGATACGATAATCTCGTATGCGGGATTTACTATTATGTTCATTAAATCTTTACCCTCTTCAGTCAAGTCATCAAAAGCAAGTTCCCAACTGCTTAGTGTAGCCATCTGAGCGTCTGCATAGATTGCATAATATATGGTTCCTATTGCGGGATTTGGCTGAACTACTGCCGGTTGCAGCATTAGGGATGAGGGTTGTCCAAGAGGCTGTGTTTAAGCGATCTGTACCGTTGATAAGTGGCTGTACATCTCTGTCTGCAAAGTTGGGATCATTGGGATGTAGTTCCGCGCCGATACCTGTCTCCATGTACTCAGAGAGTCGTACACGGGTAAAGATAGGAGTCATGTCGCCGAAGTTCTCGACGTAGACTTCTTTATTTGCAGTTTGACCGGGATACCAGTTCATCTCGCCGAAGTTTTCGCCGACTACTTCCTGGTCAATGTGTAAGCGTCCTGTGGGGAACTGATCTCTGGCTATAGCTTGTCCCCAGCCTTGCTGTGCCATTGTTTGGAACGCATAGGTTCCGGTGAGGGCAAGTGCGATAATGCATATGATGGCAATCACCGCTGTGCCTCTGCGTGTAAGTGTTCTTGTGTTCATGATTGTGGTCTCCTGATATTAATTTTATAATTTATTATTGGATTGAGCTATATACAATTGTACTTATCTCAAAAAGTTTAACTACACCCCGAAAGGTGTATTTTTAAGAAAATTTTTAATTTTTTGCAACAAAAATAGCCCAAGAGGTGTCGCTATCACGCTACCTCTTGGGAGAAGAGTGTTACTAGTCACATATTAGCCGCAATCAAGCGGTATGTCGTGGATTTTTCGCGTATGTAACTTCGTTGATACTTCGTATTAGGGCGATAAGACCCGTTCTAGCGAAAAATACAGGACATATTGCTTGGTGAAGGCGAATTACAATTCAGTATACTGACAAAGAATTGTGTGTTTGAATGTTCAAAGCTTGTTTAGCCCTTAGCAAAATTACAATACTTCGCTAAGCAACAACGACTGCAGGCCGGGCTTCTTGCAGTGCACACTGCACGACCATGTAAAACTAAGCGATGACAAAAGTCAGACGATTTCTCAGGTGGGAGAATTTCGCGTAGCTCTGTTTCTATCTTTACAGGATCTTTCGTGTCGACTAAACCAATACGGTTTGTAAGCCTTATACAGTGCGTATCAACCACAACTGCAGGCAACCCATGCACATCACCGAGAATCAAGTTAGCAGTCTTTCTACCAACACCGGGTAGTCTTAATAGCTCTTCCATAGTATCAGGCACCTTACCACCAAACACACCCAGAAGCATAGCAGAAGCAGCAATAATATCTCTCGCCTTCACCCTATAAAAACCACAAGGATGAACAATCTCTTCCATATCCTTAACATCTGCAGCAGCAAGAGCTTCAAGTGTTGGATAACGACTAAACAAAGTTGGCGTCACAGTGTTAACACGAGCATCAGTACACTGGGCTGCAAGACGTGCAGCAAACAACAACTCATAATCCTTTCTGTACTCAAGAGCACAATCCGGATCAGGATAACACTCCTCCAACAACCTAACTATTTCAAGCACATCTGAATTTAAAAACATAACTCTCCTTTTCTATGTTACTAGTTTCACTGAACATGAAGCGCGACGAAATCGAACAACATAGACTCAGAGTGCAAGCGCACACTGATCCTCAGATTAGTAACCACTTTAACTACCACTTTATTTTACATTATATTACCATATTTGTATTGTATTTTACAGAGCCATTATATATAATATACGGTAGGAAAATTTGGAAACAAAATTATTAGGAGGAAGATCCGTGATTAAAGAATGTATGTCCGTATTATCAAAGTATGATCCAGAAGTTGGAAGTGCAGTCGAAAAAGAATTTAATCGTCAGCGAAGAAACATTGAACTTATAGCATCCGAAAACATAGTTAGTGAAGAAGTAATGCTAGCACAAGGCAGCGTCCTCACAAACAAGTATGCTGAAGGATATCCGGGACGTCGATTCTATGGTGGATGCGAAGACGTCGATATCGTTGAAACGATTGCAATTGAACGACTGAAGAAACTCTTCGGTGCGAACTATGCTAATGTTCAGCCCCACTCCGGCGCATCAGCAAACTATGCCGCATTTATGGTATTAACACAACCCGGCGACACCATACTGGGCATGAATCTTGATCATGGCGGCCACCTAACGCACGGACATCCTGCTAATTTCTCCGGTAAATATTATAACGTGGTGGCATACGGTATTACCGACGACACTAACTTAATTGATTATGACGACGTCCTAAAAAAAGCAAGGGAATGCAAGCCCAAGATGATTATTGCAGGTGCTTCAGCATTTCCCAGAAATATCGATTTTAAAAAATTCTCTGAGATAGCTAAAGAAGTCGGCGCATATCTGTTTGTCGACATGGCTCACATTGCAGGACTTGTTGCAGCCGGACTGCATCAAAACCCTGTACCATATGCAGACATTGTATCAAGTACAACTCATAAAACATTACGCGGCCCACGTGGTGGCTTCCTTCTAACCAATGACGAAGTTATCGCCAAGAAAATTAACTCAGCTGTATTCCCCGGTGCACAAGGCGGACCACTAATGCATGTAATAGCTGCAAAAGCTGTTGCATTTGGTGAAGCTCTTAAACCTGAGTTTAAAGACTATCAACGCCAAGTTATTGCAAATGCAAATGCTCTTGCTGAAGGCTTAGTGAGTCATGGATTTGACCTGGTATCAGGCGGAACTGATAATCACCTAATGCTCGTTGATGTGAGAAAGTTTAACTTAACCGGTGATGAACTTGAAAAACTACTTGATTCTGTTCACATTACTACTAATAAAAATAAAATCCCTAATGACCCACAACCTGCATTAAAAGCCAGCGGCATGCGTCTTGGAACCCCTGCTGTTACAACTCGTGGCTTCCGTGAAGCTGACATGACTAAGATTGCTGAGCTAATATTCTTAGCTGCATCTGACTTTGACAACAATGCGGATTATATTCGTGGAGAAGTAAATAAATTATGTGAGAAGTATCCAATTTATGACTAAACCTAAACGACCAAAATTTTCACTTATTCCGGATTATGTTTTTCGTGATATCACTGATGTATCTTCAGAATTTCTCGAAAAACTTGGAATTAAGTTCTTGATGTTGGATTTGGACAACACTTTAGCCGCATATGATGAGCATGTGATGTCCGACGAGATTATTCAGTGGCTAAATTACATAAAAAGTAGTGACATTGAGTTATTTATAATTTCAAACAGCACACGCAAGAACCGTGTTGCCCCTCTTTGTGATTCTGTTGGAATTAAATACATTATGCAAGCATTTAAGCCATCTCCAACAACTCTTTTAACTGCAATGGAATCCGAGGGTTTCAGCAGAGATGTCTCTGCCCTTGCAGGTGATCAAATCGTCACTGATGGTATCGCCGCAAATAGAGCCGGAGTTGTTTCAATCGTCATAAAGCCAAAGCATTTTTCAAATATTTTCCTTGCAATCAGATATGTATTCGAATTACCTTTTAGAGCAATGAGCAAAAACAAAATGCATAAAATCTAAGACTACATGCGAAACCCAATGATTATGAAAGGAATACTTATTTCATGACAAATATCGATAGAATAAGACATGCCATGCCTGAGTATAAATGTGATGCTCTGTTCATTACCAGTCAGGTCAACAGGCTCTTTGCAACAGGCTTTTCTTCCAGCGCCGGTGTGCTATTTATAACAAAGAGTGATGCATTCTTTTTTACTGACTCACGCTACATTGAAGTAGCTGAAGCTAATATCAGCGACGCACATGTTGCGCTTAAGAATAACAACGACGCAACCAATAAAGCTATTATTGAATTAATTAAAGAACATAATATCAAATCAATAGGTTTTGAAGACAGTGTCGTATCATACACTGCTCACAAGGCTCTGGAGAAGAGTTTTGGTGTTAAGTTAGTTCCTGCACAAAAGCTCATAAATGATTTACGTGAAATTAAGTCACGCGCAGAACTTGATGGCATTATTAAAGCACAGCGCATATCAGAAGATGTCTTTAACGAGGTTCTTCCCCTTATAAGCACGAAAGTAACTGAGAAGGATATCGCAGCTGAAATAATTTACCGCATATTAAAGAAAGGTGCTGATGATATATCCTTTAGCCCAATTGTTGTTTCAGGTCCAAACTCCAGTAGACCGCATGGTGTCCCCGGAGGTGAGAAGATTAAAAAAGGCTTTTTGACTATTGACTGGGGTACGAAGGTAAATGGTTGGTGCAGTGATACTACCAGAACTGTTTATGTTGGTAAACCTACTAAAGAAATGATCAAAGTTTATAACACTGTTTTAACTGCTCAAGAAGCTGGTATTAAAGCAATTCACGCAGGTGCTAAGGGTGTAGATGTTGATGCTGCTGCAAGACGTGTTATCGAAGATGCAGGTTATGGTGATTACTTCGGACATGGCTTTGGCCATTCACAAGGTCTTGAAGTACATGAATCACTTAGAGCTGCACCTCTTTCAAAATGCATACTACCCGCAGGCGCTGTCCTTTCTGCCGAACCGGGCATATATATACCCGGTAAATACGGTGTTAGAATCGAAGATACTATCTATGTAACAGAAGATGGATCGGAGAATATAACGAAGTTACCAAAAGAGTTAATAATAATACAATAATATTATCTTGCATTATTACTAATATTAAGATAAAATTATACATTATAGTCTGACATGAGTCAGATTGAGGAGGAATATAAGTGATTTCAGCTGGCGATTTTAAAAATGGTACTACATTTGAGTGGGATGGCAAAGTAATGCAAGTCATCGAGTTCCAGCATGTTAAGCCTGGAAAAGGCGCAGCATTTGTCAGAGCAAAGGTGAGAAATGTTATCACAGGTGGTGTTGTGGAAACATCATTTAACCCATCAGATAAGTTTGAAAATGCTCTCGTTGAGCGTCGTGACATGGAGTATAGCTATAATGACGGCGATCTATACTATTTCATGGATCAAGAAACATATGAACTTATACCAATTGGTAAAGATTTGTTAGGCGATAGTTTTAAATTTGTTAAAGAAAATATGAAGTGTAACATTCATTCATACAAAGGCAAAGTTTACAATGTTGAACCACCGAATTTCGTGGACCTTGTTGTTACAGCAACAGATCCCGGATTCAAAGGCGATACAGCTACTAATGTTCTCAAACCTGCAACAGTCGAAACCGGTGCTGAGGTAAAAGTACCACTATTCATTGACGAAGGCGAAAAAATCCGTATCGATACAAGATCCGGAGAATATATGGAACGTACAAAAAACTAGAAATATAAGTAATTTTGGAGGAATAACGTAATGAACATCAAAGAAAGAGTCGCTTATCTTGAAGGATTAGCAGAAGGAATGAATATCCAGGATACAGAGCATGGCAGATTTTATGTTGCACTTGTCGATACTATCAAAGAAATGGCAGAAGAAGTTGATGAGCTAAGTGAAAATGCATTTGATCTTGGCGAAGAAATTGATGTTATCTCAAGAGATCTCTCAGAAGTCGAAGAATTTTTGCTTGACGAAGATTATGACGATGAAGATGAAGATTTTGATTTTGACTTTGAAGACGACGAAGATTTTGAAGGCGAAGGATGCAACAAAGAAGGTGGCTTCTGCTGCGACTTTGATGGCGATGATGATGTCGAGTTTACAATAAGCATAACATGCCCGGAGTGTGATACAGAACTGGAACTTGATGAAGAAGACGTTGCAAATGAATCTGTAACATGCGAATCTTGTAATAATGTTCTTGAACTTGAAATCGACGAAGTTGACATTGATGACGAAGAAGAGCAAGCGGAAGATACACCCGGCGTAGAAGATCCTCAATAACAATAAATAATATTACAAAACTCTGCTTTCTACTTTTGAAAGCAGAGTTTTATCTTTCCACTTTACTTTATTCAATGTGAAACATGGTGAGTAATTAAAGTTTTTCTACGTTAAAGCCGATAAAATGAATAAAGCCACTTAAAACAAGAGATCATTGTTCCCGCGCCGAGCGCGGCATTAGATCAAGCGTTTCAGCGAAACGGGAGATTTAACTCACCGCTTGTTGCGGAATATTGTACCCACCGCCTACGCAAACTTAGAAGCGGGGGACATACTAGCTGAGTTATACAAATCCCTGCTAGAAAGGATGGATATATCATGCCAAAATTGTTTTATCAAGGTCATGGAAGTTTTCGGCTGACATCAAATGATGGGACTGTGTTATTTATTGACCCGTTCATTGGTGAAGGATACGACTTACCTGCTGAAATAATTCTTGTCACCCATCAACATGAGGATCACAATCAGATAGAGTTAATTACACAAAAGCCTGATTGCGTTATTATCTCCAATGTGGAAGCACTGGCCGGCGGCAAACATAATACATTTTTTCATCATGGCGTTGAAATAGAAGCCGTAGAAGCCGGATACAACGAAGGACACTCAATAGATAATTCTGTCGGTTTTATTATTACAGTTGATGACCTCAAGCTCTACTTCTGTGGTGATACATCTACTACACCACAAATGGCAGAGTTTGCCAAAAGAGGTCTAGATTATGCATTCTTATGTGCTGATGGATTCTATAACATGGATCTAAAAGAAGCCGCTGACTGTGCAAAGCTCATAGGTGCTAAACATAATGTTCCTGTACATCTTAAACCCGGCGAACTATTTGATAGAGAGATGGCAGAGCAGTTTGATGCGCCTAATAAACTTATTATTGAGCCGGGCAAAGATGTAGAATTAAGTTAGTATGAACAAGTTCATACTAACGGGAGAATGTGCCAATTGCGATCTGTGGAATTGCAATTGATGCACGCACTAATAATCATCCTTTTTCATGATTGCTTTGAGGTGTCGTTATGGAAGGTATGTGGGGCAAAATTATAGAAGAATCTTTTATCCCAAAAGATGAAATAAACTTATCATGGATGCTTCCCTTTTGGGAGTCATTTACTGATTGTGTAATTGAGCTTGATGCCGATCATAATATTGTTTATATTCGAAGAAAGGCTGAAAGTAGCTTCACCTTGAAGAATATTGCAGGAAAATCTTTTTTCGACATTGCTGCTGAAAAAGATTTAAACTTAGTTAAAAATAATTTTGAGCGACTGAAATCAGGCGCAGTTTCGCAGCTGCGCTTTCAGTTTCTTTCCAAGTGTAATCAATATTATCGCTGGACATTAGTCCCGTTTTTTAAAGACGGGATATATTCAGGTTGTCATGGAGTAGGTATTGACGTTACAGATAATACGCTAAAAGAAATTACACTTAATTGGCAACATGCTATTTTGGAAGAAGGAAGAGATTTCGTCAGAATTTTCGATTTGAAAGGAAATATACTATACTCTAATCCTGGTGTATATAAAATGACAGGTTATGATCCTGATGCAGAAGCACCAACATCAGAACAACTTTACTCCCCTGCTCACTTAGCAGCAGTACGAAAAAAAGGCTATAAGGCTTTGTATAAAAAAGGATATTGGGTTGCACGTGGTGAGCTAATTCATCGTGATGGTACTTTAATACCAATCGAGCACACCATGTTCAGTATCACTGACGATAACGACGAAGCTTTTCTCGTTGCTACCGTTATTAGAGATATTACTGTTTTCATTGAACATGAAAAAAAGCTGGAAGAAGCTCGAAAAGCTGCAGAAACTGCAAATATTGCAAAAAGCGAGTTTCTCTCCCGTATGAGCCATGAAATTCGTACACCTATGAATGCCATTATTGGTATGGTTAATATAGGCATGAGTTCTGAAGATGTGTATAGAAAGAATTATTGCTTCTCAAAAGCTGATACTGCAGCGAAGCATTTACTGGATCTGATAAATGACATTCTGGATATGTCTAAGATCGAAGCCGATAAGTTAGAGCTTTCATATAGCGAATTTGATTTTGAGAAAACACTTAAAGACATTACAAGTATTACAAATGTACGTGCTGTGAATAAACAATTACATTTCATCGTAAATTTAGACGCAAATGTCCCTGCATATATACTCAGTGATGAACTAAGATTATCGCAGGTTATTACGAATCTTCTTACTAATGCAATCAAGTTCACACCAGAAGATGGAACTGTCATACTTGATATTACTAAAGTAAATGAAGTCGGTAATGACATTGTCATACAAATTAGTGTGACTGACTCTGGTATTGGCATTTCAGAAGAGCAACAACAACGACTGTTTAAATCATTTAATCAAGCTGATGCCAGTATTGCGCAAAAATACGGCGGAACAGGACTTGGTCTTGCAATTTGTAAGCGCATTGTAGAGTTACTAGGCGGAGATATTTGGTTAGAGTCAGAACTAGGCTTTGGTTCTAAGTTTACTTTTACTTTCAACGCTAAAAAAATTAACAAAGCTCCTCAAGCAAAAAGCATAAAAAATATAAACTTAAGAAATCTTCACATATTAGCTGTTGATAAATGTGTTGCTACAAGAGAGTATTTCACCCATACAATGGAAGTACTAAATATAAAGTGCGACGTTTCTTCCGGTGGACATGAAGCACTTGAAATGATTAATAGTGCAAAAGAAAACCCATATAATATTTTCTTCGTTGACTGGAAAATGTCTGATATGAGTGGTATAGAGCTTACAAAACGTATAAAGAAGATATGTGGTAAAGATGCTCCTGTTATAATGACTTCTACCCATGATTGCGCGAGCTTTGAAAAAGAGGCGCTTGCAGCAGGTGTTAATTTCTTTGTCTCAAAGCCATTATTTTCATCAACACTTGTAGATGCAATTAATACATGCATGGGAGAAAGTCAAATCAATGATGAAGAAATTCACAATGACTTTGTCACACGTCATGATGTATTTTCCCGGCATACAATATTGATTGCAGAAGATATTGAAATTAACAGAGAAATAATGTCTGCAGTACTGGAAGATACAAAGATAAAAATTGATTACGCAGAAAATGGCAAGCTTGCTGTGGCAATGTTTTGCGAAAACCCTGACAAATATTCTTTGATTATGATGGATATAAATATGCCTGAAATGAACGGATATGATGCCACTCGACAAATTCGCGCCCTTGACTTAGCAAAGGCGCGCGATATTCCTATCATTGCAATGACTGCAAATGTGTTCAAGGATGACATTGATAAATGCATTGAATCAGGAATGAATGACCACACAGGGAAACCAATCAGTGCTAATGAATTATTTGATAAATTGAGCAAATATCTTGGTGCTCCTGTAGTTTAGGTGTGTGCTCCAGTCATTAATGCTTGGGCTGCCAGCATTACTCCAATTTTGCCTGATTCAAAAGTAAGCCCGCCTTGCAAGTATGCATTGTATGGCTCGCGCATTGGTCCATCAGCAGACAGTTCTATAGTCGCGCCCTGTACAAATGCTCCTGCAGCCATTATAACCGGATAGTCATAACCCGGCATGTCTGACGGCACTGGTGTGACATATGAATCAACAGGCGCACCTTTCTGAACCCCTCTACAGAAGCGCTCTAGAGCTTCAGGTTCACCAAATTGAACAACTTGAACTATATCAGACCGAACTTCGTCGAATTTGGGAAATGTTTTATACTCAAGCAATTCTAACAGTCGTGCACAAAACACGGCTGTTTTTAATGCTTGTGCTACCGTATGTGGAGCAAGAAAAACTCCTTGATAATATAATCTGTGGCCTTCAGGGCTTGCACCACTCTCTCCACCAATACCTGGTGCTGTTAACTTGTACGCTGCAGCTTCAACCAAATCTTCCCTGCCTGCAACATATCCACCTCTTGGCGCAAGACCGCCCCCTACACCTTTTATGAACGACCCTGCAAGAATGTCGGCTCCCACATCACCAGGCTCAATATCTTCAACAAACTCGCCGTAGCAGTTGTCAACGAAAATATTTATGGTCTTGTTTGCACTACGCACTGCATCACAAATCTCACCAATTTCACCGACAGTTACAGCACGACGTGACGAATAGCCACGTGAGCGTTGAATTAAAACTGCACCTACTCCCCCATTACGTATTACCTTTACAATTTCGTCAATATTAGGAGCTCCGCATTCCATTAAATCAACTTGAGAATATGATATACCATAATCTTTAAGGGACCCTCTATAGTTACCTGATATTCCGATTACACCATGCAATGTATCATATGGCAATCCTGTTGCTGACAAAAGTGTCTGTCCCGGACACAGTGCACCAAATAATGCTGTTGTAATGGCGTGAGTACCGCTAACAAACCCTGTTCTGGCAATTGCAGACGGAGTGCCCATGATATCAGCAATTACTAAATCCAGCACCTCACGGCCTTTGTCATTGTAACCATAACCTGATGTACCTGAAAAGCATGTATCAGAAACATTATGGCGTTGAAACGCAGCCAAAACCTTTTCGGTATTTGACTGCGCTGTTTTATCAATTAACCTAAATTGCTTCTCCACATCAGACATAGTACGCTCTGAGAGTTCTAATATTTTATCAGAAAACTTGAAATAGCTCATTATTGTTATGACCACTTCTTTCATTAAACTCAGTCACAAAACAACCAAACACAAAGAAGTGGTCATTTTGTGCATCAAATTGCGGTTCCCCGCAGGGGGAGCAATTGGCACATTATGGGTAGCAAAATTTGAATTCATTCAAACTTTGCTTCCCATATTATTCAAAAACAGCCAAATCAATTTCTGAACATCTTCCATGTCAGAAATCTTTCCTACACAAGCGGGAGAATGAAGATTTCGTATTGGAGCAGCTATACCAACAACCTTAACACCTCCGCGTGATTTTTGGAAAGCCGCACCATCAGTACCACCGGAAATAAATGTCTTTGTTTGCCATGAAATATCATTTTTCTCGGCAATATCAGTTAATATCTTTTGTACTTCTTTATTATATATTGCACCGTTATCCATAAATGGTATAACAGGACCACCACCCACTTTGCAAACACGTTTGCTCTCAGGTGCTGACGGTAAGTCCGCTGCTGTTGTACCTTCAACTATAACTGCAATATCAGGTTCAGTCTTATATGCAGCAGTAAATGCGCCTCTGAGCCCTACTTCTTCCTGTACAGAAAACACGAATGTGCAATCTACAGGTAAATCAGCTTCAATTAAATCAATTAAAACTGCACAACCATATCTGTCGTCAATTGCTCTTGCCTTGATATATCCATCACCGAACTCACGGATGTCCTCATCAAATACAACCGCGTCCCCCAAAGATACTAATTTTTCGGCTTCGTCACGCTTTTTCACACCAATATCAACATACATCTCATCAGCTTCCATTGGTCTTTCTCGATCTTTTGGTTTTACTAAATGGATCGCTTTACAGCCTATAACGCCTTGAACTTTGTCTTTTCCGACTAATACAGCTTTGCCCAATATTACTCTATTGTCAATGCCACCGACTTTTGCGACCTTTAAGTAGCCATCCTCAGTTATACTTGTAACAATCAAGCCAATTTCATCCATGTGAGCACATAGAACTAGCTTTTCTTTAGGTGTAACTTTACCATTTTTATATACAATAATATTACCCATAGGGTCTATTGTAAGTTCATCAGCATGTTTTTCAACACGCTTAACAATGTAATCGCTTACTTCATCTTCGCATCCGGAAATTCCACCAAGCATACAAAGGCTTTTTAATGTCTCTAACATTATACTATATCTCCTTTCAACGCTTTCGCTGCTTCGCTGAGCAGTTGTGCTATACTCTCTACATCATCAAGTGAAATGACTTCGTATGCACTGTGCATGTATTTCATAGGCAAGCCTACTAGTGCAGTTACAACTCCACCTCTTGACACTTGAATTGCACGTGCATTTGTTCCACTCATACCTGTTGCAACAACATTTATTTGGTGCTTAATGTCCTTCTCATTTGCAAGAGCGATAAGTTTATTTACAAGTTTTTGATTCATATTCGGTCCACGTGAGATAATAGCACCATCACCTAGGTTAATATTCGTTTCTGTTGGCTTAGTATCCGGTGTTTTAGCATGATCAACATCTATAACAATACAGTAATCAGGCGCAATTGAATATGCCCCTGTTGTTGCACCCCGAACTCCGACTTCTTCCTGTACACTTGCCATAACGTATAAGTCGACATCAAGTTTTGCGTCTTTTAAGAGTTCCAGTGCACGCAGTATTGCAACAAGTCCTGCTCTATCATCAATTGCTTTACCATAGAACATGTTCTTCCCGAAAGACTTAGCTTCATTAGCAAAAACACCATGTGTTCCCGGCTTCACTAATTTTGTAGCTTCTTCTTGGGATAAGCCAACATCAATGTACAAGGACTCCATCTCGAAGTTCTTTTCCACATCTTTTTTCTTTAAAACATGGGGTGGCAAAACAGAAATAACACCGTACAATGGCGGGTCTGTACATACCATTACTCCTGTTGCAGGAATGACTCTCTCATCAAATCCGCCAAGTTTAGAAAATCTTAAAAAGCCTTCTTCAACTCCTGTTACAACAAAACCTATCTCATCAATATGTGCATCAAACAAGAGCTTCTTAGCATTCTCTTTACCACAACGTCGAACACCAATAACATTGCCCATTACGTCTGTCCATACTTCATCCACAAATGGCTCAATCATTGATTTTGCGCACTCTGCAACCAGCTCCTCAAAGCCTGCAGGACCGGGCACCCGACATAGTTTTGTTAAGCTCTCTGTAATATTTAAGTTCATAATTATAATTAATCCTTTCAGTTAATTGGGACAAGGGGTTAGTTCCTAGACCCTACACCAAACTATTAACAATGTCCTTAAAGAGGTTGCCGCGTTCCTCAAAGTTCTTGAACATATCAAATGATGTACATGCCGGCGATAAAAGTACAATATCCCCATCACTTGCAATATCTGAAGCAGTATTTACTGCACTTAGTAAGCTGTCACATTTTATTATATCCAACATATATGGATTACTATCATCGCTCATTGCACTCTCAACTGCAATTTTTATTTCATCCGCAGTCTTGCCTATGAGAACTAATTTTTTAACTCTTTTGGCGATTTCTTTGCCTAGTTCGTCAAATGCAATACCTTTATCTTTACCGCCTGCAATAAGGATTAAGTTTCTGTCAGCATTTTCAGGTGGTTTTCCATTTTTCTTATCTGTAAATGCTTTTAATCCTGCAATTGTTCTAGTGGGACCTGACGCTACAGAGTCGTTATAATATCTCACGCCATGAAGCTCTCTGATAAATTCAAGACGATGTTTAACTCCACAAAAACTCATTGCCGTTTTACGCATTGTTTCGTAGCTCACCAAGCCTAAAACTGCTGTGAATGCTGCAAGATAATTCTCGACATTATGGACACCCGGCAAAACGATATCTTCTGCCTTCATAATCTCTGCCCTTGTGTCATTAACTGATTCGTATATTGTGCCATTCTTTAGATATACACCATTTTTTACTTTGTCACGACGACTAAAGAAAAATACATTTTCTGATGGAGCTTCTTTTGCATAGTTGCGGGTTACTTCGTTGTCAAGATTAAATACAGCTTTATCTGCTTTACTTTGATGCATAAATATATTGCTTTTTGCTTCAATATACTCTTCCATATCATTGTGGACATCTAAATGATTTGGTGAAAGATTGGTAACTACAGCAATATTTGGACTTTGCTTCATTGATACAAGCTGGAAAGATGATAGCTCAATAACAGCTATATCATCAGGCTTCATATAATCTACCCTGCTCAAAAGTGGTGTGCCAATATTTCCGCCCACATGAATTGATTTACCTTCGTTATTAAGCAGCTCTGCAATTATAGAGGTTGTTGTGGTTTTTCCATCACTACCTGTTACAGCAATGGTTTTGCACGGACATATATCAAAAAAGACCTCCATTTCACTTGTGAGCACTGCCCCTCTTTTGACAGCATTAACAAGCTCAGGAGTTGTTGGCATTAATCCCGGAGTACGAAAAATTACATCCTCAGTTAAGTCACTGAGATAATGCTCACCAAGACGAAGGGATGCTCCCGCTTTCTCGAAAAGCTCCGCAACTTCTCCCAGTTCCTCTTTTGTGCGCTTGTCACAAACAGTTGTATCAATCCCGGCATTTCTCAATAGATTAATAAGGGGAGTATTACTAATACCCGCCCCAATCACTGCAACACGCTTATCTTTAAATTTACTTAAATACTCATTTAATTTAATACTCTCACCTGCTTTGAGTTTGTTGTGCACGTAATGGACGGTTTTTTCATGTCATTGCTTTTCTTCTTCATCATGTTCTTGTTCATGCTTTACTTCTTTCTTTCTACTAAAACTGAACTTTGACTCCTCACCTTTTGCAAGCCTCTTAATATTCGCGGCATGCCTTACAATTACAAGCAATACACATAGAATAATAACATTTAGCTCTGCAATTCCACCTATATTCAATAATACCATTGACGTTGGAAATGCTACGCTACCAAGCATTGCGCCAAGTGAAACAAAACGTGTTATCAGCACTATTAGAATAAAGATTCCCCATGAAATAAGGGCAAGACGCCAGTCAATTACAATTACAATTGCGCCAATTGCTGTTACGCCCTTACCACCCATAAATTTATAAAATACCGGGAAACAATGACCAAGCATTACAAACAGCCCTGCCAAAGCCTGACCAAAAAATGCCTCATTAAAGAAGAAATTAAACGGCCATACTCCCCACACTTCAGAAATGTACATGTCCGTAAAAGTAGCAAACAGCCAACCACCAAATAAAACAGGTGTGACTGTCTTTAATACATCAATTAAAATAACAAGCAGAACTCCTACTTTGCCAAAAGTTCTATAGAAGTTCGTAAGTCCGGGATTACCGCTTCCATAATCACGAATATCCTTACGAAAGAATGTCTTTGACGCAATAATTGCACCATTTAGACTACCAAGAATATACGCAGGCAATGCAGTTGCAAGCATTAGTAAAATAAACATTACGCTACCTTCTTATCTCTTTTTTCCAACTTCTTAAACTGTTAAATTCGTGAAATAAATTTTATACTCTTAAGCCACCAGTGTCAATAGTAAATTTGCTAGTGGTCTGTATTCCTTTACTAATCGCCTCTTTCTCGTACAATCATTCTAATTGGCGTTCCCTCTAAGCTGAATACAGCACGAATTTGGTTTTCAATATATCTTAAATATGAAAAATGGAACAGTTTTGCATCATTACAAAAACATACGAATGTTGGGGGTCGAACACCTGTTTGTGTTATATAGTATATTTTCAGTCTACGCCCTTTGTCTGTTGGCGGTTGGACTCGTCCTGTTGCGTCTGCCAATATTCCGTTAAGCGTACCTGTGGATATTCTGGTTACTGTCTGTTCGTTTACGAAATTAATAAGTCCAAACAGCTTTTCAACACGTTGCCCTGTTAATGCAGAAATAAACAGTACAGGAGCATATGTCATATAACTGAGATCACGCAACACTTCCTGACGCATTTTTTCCATAGTGTTAGTTTCTTTTTCAATTAGATCCCACTTATTAACAGCAATAATGCTTGCTTTTCCTGCCTCATGAGCAAGACCTGCTACTTTTGTATCCTGTTCTGTTACGCCATCACGTGCGTCAATCATTATTACACATACATCTGCACGTTCAATCGCCATCTTCGCACGCAATACGCTATAGTGCTCAATGTTATTGTCAATCTTTGACTTTCGCCTTAGCCCGGCAGTATCAATAAAGATATACTTTCCATGCTTGTTTTCAAAAGATGTATCTACAGCATCTCTGGTTGTGCCTGCTTGATCACTAACAATAACACGCACTTCGTTTAATATTTTATTAATAAGAGATGACTTCCCTGCATTGGGCTTGCCTATAACTGCAACACGAATTACATCATCTTCATCTTCGTCACCGGATTTAGGAGGCAGCAAACTCACACACTCATCCAATAAATCACCTGTTCCATGACCATGAGTAGCTGAAAGAGCCAAAGGATCTCCTAAGCCGAGAGAATAAAACTCATAGATATCAGGATTTTGAGGACCTGTTGTGTCCATCTTATTTACAACGAGTATTATAGGCTTTCCTGATTTTAACAGCATACGTGCAACATCTTCATCAGCAGCGGTAACACCTGTTGTAAAGTCGGTTACGAAAACAATAACATCAGCCATCTCTATAGCCAGCATAGCTTGCTCACGCATAAATATTAGCATTTCAGAATCCGCTGTCGGCTCAATACCGCCCGTGTCTATCAAGTCAAACTCACGACCATTCCAATCAGTAGTGGCATGAAGTCTATCACGAGTAACACCCGGTGTATCCTCAACGATAGATAAACGTTTTCCCACAAGCCTATTAAACAATGTAGATTTTCCTACATTGGGACGTCCAACAATTGCAACCAAATTTCTAGGCATAACACAATACTCCTTTATATGCTAACAGACAAGCACATGGAGGGCAGTTTTCAGCGGTTTTTTCGCGTATGTAACTTCGTTGATACTTCGTATTAGGGCGATAAGACCCGTTCTAGCGGAAAAATCGATGGAAATTGCACTTCATGTGCGACAATTTATGGTTCTAATAATGCACACAACAGATCTGCGCCATCTTGTTTAACAACACGAATTTGTACACCAAGCGCAGCAGAAACATCCGACACGGTAATATCATCAAGAAACACATCATCATCTGTTCTTTCCAGTGTCCCCATGTTTCGCAACATGTTTTGTGGAATGAGTAGCTTTGAACCCAGTTTTTTGTCTTTTAATTGATTAATTAAATCGGTTCCTGTTATAAGTCCGGATACTACAACACTCTCACCAAAGTACTCATTTTTAATACAGTGTACATTGCAAATGATTTTATCATATTTCTCACTTATTATATTTGAAATATTTGTTAAATATGGATAAGCAAGAGCGCCTGTGGCAATGGAAAACTCTGATGAGTGTGATGGTTCAACTTTATTACTCAGCAATGCTTCTTCAAACTCTGTCATAAATAAGCGCATCATACCCACACCGTTTTCCAGTTGTGGATAATCATCATAGAAATTATTTTCAGGAAGATCAAGGCCTGCCATCATGTATAGCTCATCAGCACAGTAAAATACCCTTGTATCTCGTGTGCTTATGCACTCTTCGCCATAGTGCTCTACTTGCTTAATTGTCTTATAAGCAAGTTCTTTTTCAAATGGGCGTAAGTCTGTTAGGCCTTGACGATGCTTTGTTAAGCCAACAGGTACAATTGAAACCGAGTTAATGCATTTCCCCATCTCCATTAGTTGCTCTATTGTTCTAGACAACTCGACTCCATCATTTACGCCGGGACAGCAAACAATCTGACAATTGAGGGTTATACCTGCCTGTACTAAAGCTTTCAAAGCATTTAGGCTTTTGCCACCTTTTTCATTACCAAGCATATATGAGCGCAATCTGGGATTAAGGGTATGCAAAGAAACGTTAATGGGACTAATACGCAACTTTATAATACGTTCTACATCTTCACTAGATAGATTTGTTAGTGTAATATAATTACCTTGAAGAAATGATAGTCTGAAATCATCATCTTTATAATACACAGTATTACGCATGCCTTCAGGAAGCTGATCAATAAAGCAGAAAATACATTTGTTTTCACAACTGCGCTCTTTGTCCATTAGGAAAGACTCAAACTCCAAGCCAATATCTGTTCCTTCGGGCTTATATAGTTGAATTAGTTTTATTTTCTTGTCAGGTGACAGTAGTTCAAGAAGCACATCACTGTCATATGAACAAAATTCATAATCAAGATAATCGCTTATCGTTATGTTATTAATTCTTCGTAATATATCACCGGGCTTGATATTTGTTTTAGACGCCGGCGTGTTTGGAATTATTGCTTTAACAATTGAACTCATTTGTTTTCCTCAGGTGTTTCAATAACTGTTCTCACAACCATGCTTAAATCGTGAAAAAAGCGGGGACTCTCCCCCGCTTTTAGGTCGTTAATTAACTCGCATCACTAGCTGACTTCGCGACCGTTATATGTTCCGCATGCCTTACATACTCTGTGTGGTAGGCGGAACTCACCGCATTTAACGCACTTTGTAAGACCGGGAGCTTTTAACTTCCAGTGAGAGGAACGCCTCTTATCTCTTCTCGCCTTAGATATCTTACTCTTTGGTACTGCCATTATAATCATTCCTTTCGTTCTGGTACTTGTTAATTTTTAATTTATCTGTTCCGTTTACTTGTACTTAATGTTGCTTATGCATTAATCTTCTTCATCAGGCAAAAGCTGACTGAGAATAGCAAGTCTCGGATCGATTTCTTTTTTACATTTACATGGTTCATTATTTAGATCTGAACCACAGTTTTGACATAGACCGGCGCAATCTTCACTGCAGAGCACAGTATCGTCCATGCTTAGAATAAACTCTGTTACTATTATTTCGTCCGCATCGACCTTGTCCCCCTGAAGGAAGTAACCGTCCGGGTTTTCACCCTCTCCTCCCTCAGTGAGATTCGCCGAAATACGTTTATGCACAGGGCGTTCGAACTCTTTAAGACATCTTGCACAGATGCATACGCATATTGCATCTACATTCGCCGAAAACGTCAGTACACCAGCACTGTTTATAACGTTTCCCGCCACTCTCGTCGGTTTTTTAATCCGACTGACTGAACCACTTGCCGCTTGCGACATATCCGGTTCGAAGTCAAAAGATACTTTTCCGCCGGGAACACCAATTATCTCTCGAAGATCGAGCAACATATAAAACGACCTCCTGCACACATCAAATGATTATAATGCATTTTAGGGCTCTTGTCAAACATTTTTTTATAATTTTAATTGCATTTTGTAGTTGAAGTTCTTATGCATTTTATGTTACAATACCTAAGTAAACACTGATTAAATACACTCTTCGTCTTTACGACTCCTTCGGGTGATTTAGTCAGCATTTACTTTTTCAGTCACTATGCTTCGATTGTATGAAATCACACTTGTTTTTACTACATATTATACTTGGTATGCGACATTCGTGTGTAATCTGCAAAGAGTTAGTGATTATATCTGGTTTCCGTTCCCAAAAAATATTTTTCAAAGAGGTATGTTTAATGAATGTGTTAGTAATCAATGCGGGCAGCTCTTCACTGAAGTATCAGTTATTCAATATGGATACTGAAAGCATTCTCGCAAAAGGCAACTGTGACAGAATCGGACTCGACGGTCACTTAAAGCACACACCTGTCGCTAATGGTAAACCTGTATTCAATAACCCTATTCCCCTTCCAACCCACGCAGAAGCAATATCTGCTGTTATTGCAAAACTAACTTCTGATGAGTATGGCGTTATTGAGAGTCTTTCAGAAATCAAAGCTGTTGGACACAGAGTTGTACATGGTGGTCGTAAATTCTCATCAAGCGTATTAATAAACGAAGAAGTTATTGCTGCTCTCGAAGATTGCGTCAGATTAGCACCATTACATATTCCTGCAAATCTTATGGGCATTAACGCATGCCGTGAATCTATGCCTAATGTACCACAGGTGGCTGTCTTCGACACTGCTTTCCACAACACTATTCCTGAACATGCATATGTTTATCCTATCCCCTATAAATATTTTGAAGAAAACGACATACGTCGCTATGGTTTTCACGGCACATCACACCGTTATGTTTCCGCACTTGCAATTGAAGCACTGGGTGTTGAGGCTAAAGGCACAAAAATCATTACATGTCATCTTGGTAATGGTGCATCACTTGCAGCAATTAAGGATGGTATATCAATTGACACATCAATGGGTGTAACTCCACTTGAAGGTGTTCCAATGGGAACTCGCTCGGGAAGTGTCGATCCATCACTTGTTGACATCATTGCTGCAATTGAAAACTGTTCAGCTAAAGACGCACTGGATGTTCTTAACAAAAAATCAGGCGTATTAGGAATTTATGACAAATCATCTGATTTCCGTGATATTGAAACTGCAGCAGGTTTTGACATTAGTAACGGTAATCCCATTCCCGGTGCACCTGTTGATGAACGCGCAGCTCTAGCACTTGATGTGTATAGCTACCAAGTCGCTAAATATATCGGCTCGTACATAGTTGCTCTTGGCGGTCTTGATGCACTGGTATTCACTGCAGGCATTGGCGAAAACTCCCCATATGTAAGAAGAGCTGTTTGTAGCAGACTGAACGCTATTGGTATTAAAATTGACGAAACAGTAAACGCTGTTAGAATTAGCGAATTTTTGGATATCACCGGCGAGGGTTCAACAACTAAGGTATTTGCAATCCCAACTGATGAAGAACTTGTAATAGCTCGTGATACCATTGAAATAATCGGATAGAATTTAAGGAATCAACATACATTATCATGAAATTATTCGAAAAATCACTCAAAATATTAGAACTTCCTAGTATTTTAGAAATGCTTTCAGCAGAAGCCATAAGTGTAACAGCAAAGGACGCAGCTCAACAGCTGCGTCCAAATGTCGATACCCATATTGTAAAATCAACTCTTAGCGAAACCACTGCTGCAAAACACATGATGGTTCTCAGGCAGAGTCCTCCTTTTTCAGGTGTTAAGGATGTTTGCGCTTCAATTCAACGCGCTAACATGGGCGGAATGTTGAATATTAGGGAGTTACTTGATGTTGCCGAACTATTAAGGGCGTCATCAGCTTCAATATCCTACTTTAATCGAAATAAAGATGATAATATAACTGCAATTGATTACTTGTTTAGCGCACTGTATTCAAATAAGCAACTTGAAAATAAAATATCCACTGCAATCGTATCAGAAGATGAGATTTCAGACAATGCCAGTCGCGAGCTGGCTGATATCCGTCGTCATATGCGTATTGCTTCAGAAAAAGTACGTCAAACATTAAACAAGATTGTAACTTCTCCCACATATGCAAAAGCACTACAAGAACCCATAATAACTATGCGTAACGACAGATATGTCGTCCCTGTAAAAGCAGAGCACAAAGCCAGTGTACCCGGACTTGTGCATGATGTTTCTTCATCCGGTGCCACACAGTTCATTGAGCCAATGACAGTTGTAAATATAAACAATGAGCTACGTGAATTAGCTGCACGTGAGAAACAAGAAATTGAACGCATTCTAATGGAGCTATCTGCAGATGTTTCAGAGCATGGTGATGATATTATTAGCGATTTTAATATACTCACACAGCTTGATTTAATATTTGCAAAAGCTAAATTATCATACAAGCTTGATGCAATCGAACCCGAGATATCAGATGAAATGCGTGTAGTATTAAATAATGCACGACATCCCCTACTCCCAAAGATTGGTGTAGTCCCAATTGATATCAGACTTGGTGGCGAATTCGACACATTAATAATCACAGGTCCAAACACCGGCGGAAAGACTGTGGCACTTAAGACACTTGGGCTAATGTGTGCAATGACACAATGCGGACTACATATCCCTGTCAAGGACGGAAGTATTGTTCCTGTATTCAACTCTATACTTGCTGACATTGGTGATGAGCAGTCAATAGAGCAATCCCTTTCTACATTTTCATCACATATGACAAATATAGTCAGCATTCTTGAATATAGTGAACCGGGCTCACTTTTAATGTTTGATGAGTTGGGAGCAGGTACTGACCCTGTTGAAGGTGCAGCACTTGCAATTTCAATTATCGAGCATGCAAGAAGAAAGGGCTCGCTTATTGGAGCAACAACCCATTATGCTGAGTTAAAGAGCTATGCAGTTACAACACCCGGAATTGTTAATGCTTCATGTGAGTTTGATATTGAAACCCTTAGACCTACATATAGATTAATAATAGGAGTACCGGGCAAATCAAACGCTTTTGCTATCTCTAAAAGGCTTGGACTCTCAGATGATATAATCAATGACGCACGTGAAAGAGTTAATACAGAAAGCGTTTCATTTGAAGAAGCTGTATCCGGCTTGGAAGAAACACGCATACAATTAGAAAGCGAACGTGATGAAACGAAAAAATTACTTCGTGAAGCTGACATAAACAAGCAAAAATCTGAAGAAATTAAAGCAAAGCTTGATAAGGAACGTGAAAACGCTACAACTATTGCAAAGCGCGAAGCTGCAATTATACTGGAGGATGCTCGCAGAACAGCTGATTCCATTCTTGATGAACTACAACAAATACGAAAGCAAGCTGCTAAAGACATTGACGCACAGAAATTAAATGACGCAAAAGCAGATATATTCCGTGTTTTAAATGAAGCAGAAAGCTCACTTGGTGAAACAACCTTTGAAGATAAGGCTCCGGCACCATCAAGAAAAATCGTCGCCGGAGATAAAGTCAAATTACGCAGCTTAGGAACACTTGCTGATGTTATCTCTGTAAGCGCTGATGATGTATTGAGTTTGCAAGCCGGGATTATGAAAATAACAGCTAAATTAAACGAGGTAGAATTAATTGAAGGTGCACAGCAAACTGAGGTTAAACAGCATATTAGAAAATCAGAAGCACAACTACGACAAATGAGTGTAAAACCCGAACTGGACATACGAGGCATGAACACAGACGACGCACTACCATTAGTTGAACAGTTCATTGACAATGCACGCATGGCAAAACTCAACTCCGTAACCATCATTCACGGTAAAGGCACAGGCGTACTAAGAAAAGCTGTACACACCAGCTTAAGACGGGAAAAACGCGGAGTAAAGTCGTTTAGACTAGGCGTATATGGCGAAGGTGAAGACGGCGTAACAATTGTTGAACTGAAGTAAAAACACTTGACCTTTTGGCTTGTATTTGGTAGAGTATAGGTACAGTATTTGGTCAGAACCATCTTAATAAACAGTCACTAATATAGTGAGGAGGAATATTACAAATGTACGAAAAAAAGGCTACAATTATGAAGCAAGTCGGCCTTCATGCACGACCCGCTACATTTTTAATCCAAAAGGCAAACGAATATAGAAGCAGTATTTGGATTGAAAAAGATGAACGCAGAGTCAATGCTAAAAGCTTACTCGGCGTACTCTCTCTAGGTGTAGCTCAAGGTTCAACTATCACCATTATTGCTGATGGACCGGATGAAGTCACAGCTGTCGATACACTTTGTGAACTCATCAACTCAGACTTTGAAGAATAATCATAATTAAACAATAAACGAGAGCAGATCTTTTTTAGACCTGCTCTTTGTTTTGTATATTATTCGAATGTTATTGGTTGTACTATAACCGCGATATACTACTTACGATAGAATAATATGCCTGTGCAAATTGGACCGCAATGGTTTGATATAACACAGCCCGCCTGACTACAAATTATTTCATCGAAATCATGTAAAGACTTTATCTTTTCGACTACACTAGCGATTAGTTCATCTGACATAGTTGGTGGATATGTTACAAATATTCGTTTGCTGTCAATATCATCACGATCTTTCAGCTTATCTTCAACATATTGAAGAATTACCTTATCGAAAGGTCCGCGATACTTCTTGCCTACATCCATCTTCCCGTCAATAACTTCAATACAAGGATTCAATTTCAATAGGTTTGCACCTAGTGCAGCTAGTCCCGAACAACGCCCACCAAGATGTAGATACTTAAGTGTACCAATTACAAAACTTGCTTCAACTTTTGGAATAAGTTTTTCAAGCTCTGCAACTATTTCTTCTGGTGCCATGCCCTTCTCTGCCATTATTGCAGCGTCAAGGACAAGATGTCCGCTACCTGTAGAAAGATTTTGTGAGTCCACAACATATACATTGTCGAACTCTTCAGCAGCTATCTTCGCACTTTGATTACAAGCCGAAAATTGACTGCCTATACTAATGTGAACGATTGCATCACAATCTTTAAGTAAATTTGTAAAGTACTCTTGATACTCAGAGATGTTAACTGCGTTTGAGCGTGTCATCCCTTTGCCCGAATTTACATAATCAAAAATATCATTTACTGTGATTTCAAGCCCATCTTTATATGGTTTTTCGTCCATAATGATGTATAGAGGTATAATGCCTATGTTATGCTTCGCAATAAGCTCCGGTGAAAGATCGCATGTGCTATCAGCTGTTACTAAAACTTTCATCTTAATACCATCCTTACAGTTGGACTGACTAGTTTGCAGCTTCTTCGTATACGGAAACACATTTACGATCACGACCAAGTGGTTCAAATTTTACCCTACCACTTTTTAATGCGAATAATGTGTCGTCACTGCCTTTGCTTACATTGATTCCTGGATGAATTTTTGTTCCTCTTTGTCTTACTAATATATTTCCTGCTAAAACGAACTGACCATCAGCGCGTTTTGGACCTAGTCTTTTCGACTTACTATCTCTACCGTTCTTTGTTGAACCTACACCCTTCTTATGTGCCATTATGGTTCTCCTTTCAAAAGTGTTATATTAAAATTTATTCTTTTTCGCTTTTTTCTGCTTTAGCTTTGCTTGCTCTTACAGCAATTTTCTCAATTACTAATTTTGTATAAGGCTGTCTGTGTCCTTGCTTTCTACGATAGCCTTTTCTTCTTTTCATTTTGTAAACGATAATCTTCTTTTGTTTACCGCTTTTTACTACTTTTGCAGTTACTGTAGCGCCTTTAACCAGAGGAGATCCAATTTTTGCGCCATCTTCACTTAGTACAGCGAGAACCTTGTCAAATTTAACTTTTGCTCCCTCGTCTGCATCAAGCTTCTCGATATAAATCTCGTCGCCTTCAGTGACTCTGTACTGCTTTCCGCCGGTTTCGAAAATTACGTGTGCCATGAATATTTACCTCATTTTTATTAAGACTCGCTGTATACGGGTGGCGTTGAAAAAGTCCGCACTTATGAAACCCGTTTCACGCGGCTGAAATAATTTATCACTTTAACGCCTAAATGTCAAGCATTTTGTTGGTTTCCTGCTTACCGTTACTAGTCACATGTTAGCCGCAATCAAGTGATGTGTCATGGATTTTTCGCGTATGTAGGGCGATAAGACCCGTTCTAGCGAAAAATTCAGGACATATTGCTTGGTGGAGGCGAATTATATGCGGTGTGACCTGTAACGCTAAACCTTATGATAATAATCTAGTGTCCGAAATGACCTGTCTAAATGCTTCAATAAGAAGTTCTCTGTAGCTTTTGATAGTTCTTTTAGAGAGCCATTGCTCAATGTAAAGGAAAAGAGTTTTTTCGTATTACAACTCAATATATATTCTGCAGCTTTTAACGCACCTGTGCTGAGATAAATAAACCCATCCTCCATAGATTGACTCCCTGCCGTATCACGAGCCTTTAATAATGGCTCAAAGCCGGAAATCGCCATTAAACGTAGCTCAAACGCAGGTTTAACAATATCAGGAGTCTTAATTTTTTCACTAAGAGCATATAGAGTATTCAAACATAGTGGCAATAGTTCAACATTTAAACTATCCTCGTCTGATACCGCTTCTGTTAGCTCAGCAATATACGCACCTAAAGACAGCAACTTCAAATCATCACGTAAGCCAATAAATTGCTCAACACTACGAGCCTCACTCATGGTCCATCTATCTTTTTTCTTATAAAGAGTCATTTCAGAGAAAACAAGTAAACCGGTCGAAGACGCCAGCTTACTATTTTTTCTATGAGCACCATGAGCAGACACAGTAAGTTTACCCTCACTACTTGTTAAAACAGTGAGGATTTTGCTTGAATCCTTATATGCGACTTCACGCAAAACAATTCCTGATGTATTAATGTACATATAACAACCTGCTTAAATGTAAGTACATAGTGGGCAGTTTTCGTCGGTTTTTCGCGTATGTAGGGCGATAAGACCCGTTCTAGCGAAAAACCGACGGAAATTGTCCGCTGTGGACGAAATTTATCTTATTTAGTATACCCAAAATTCTTCATCATGCCTCTGCTGTCACGCCAGTTTTCTTTTACCTTCACCCATGTTTGCAAAAACACCTTAGCACCCATGAATCTTTCTATATCTTCTCGTGCATACTGCCCGATTTTCTTAAGCATAACGCCTTGCTTTCCAATTATCATACCTTTATGGCTGGATTTTTCACAAAAGATAGTTGCGTCAATATCAATTACAATGTTATCATCATCCCCACGTTCAGAAAACTTTGTAATCTCTACTGCTGTCCCGTGCGGAATTTCCTTATCAAGACATAAAAGTAGCTTTTCGCGTATTATCTCTGCGACAATTTGTTTTTCAGGTTGGTCTGTTGTCATTCCGTCAGGGAAAAGTTGTGGTCCTGATTTTGCATATTTTTCAAACTCTTTGAGCAACTCAGCAATCCCATCACCTTTTCTTGCGGATATTGGAATAATTGCATCAAAGTCATGTATATGAGAATATCTTTCTATAATAGGGAGAATTAAGTCAGGTCTAATCGTATCTATTTTGTTAATAACAAGAATAGATGGTGCGCTTGATTTCTTTATATGTTCAATAAGCATTTCTTCCTGTGTTCCAATGCCGTCAATTGGTTCAACCATTAGCACAACGGCATCTACATCCACAACACTCTCTTTAACAACACCTACCATATAATCGCCAAGTCGCGTTTTTGCTTTGTGAAAACCGGGTGTATCCAGTAGTATCATCTGTACATCTTCGTATGTGAAGACACCAAATATTCTGTTACGTGTTGTTTGTGGCTTTGGCGAAACTATTGCAACCTTGTCACCTGTAAGTTTATTTGTAAGTGTGGACTTCCCTGTATTTGCTCTTCCCACAATTGCTATCATTGCTACTTTATTTATCATTGCCTTAATAGTCCATTTCTTTGATTATTAGTTTTGTTTTGCTATGCATGGTCTTTTCATTTTCTTCGCTGTCATGATCATAACCAAGTAAGTGAAGCGTCGAGTGAATTATTAAATATGCAGTTTCATATTGAACTGTGTTGCCATACTCCTCTGCTTGTCTTATGACCGATTCCATGGATATAATTATATCTCCCAAAGGTAACTCATTTGTGCTCTCGTCATAGTCCAGTTCCCTGTGATTGCTCCAGCCTGCTGAATTAAATTCTTGCATGGGAAAAGACAGGACGTCTGTTGCCTTGTCTATTTCTCTATATTTAAGATTATACTCATGTATCCTCGCATCATCGGTGACTAAAACACTGACTGAGCACGACAAGTCAACTTTTTCGTACCGCAATGCTGCAAGTACTGTATGTTCTATCACGCCTGTAAATTCATGTACAATGTCATCGTCACACTGGACGTATACTTTATGATTAACCTTATTCATAGCTGCTCCCAAATCCCTGGTTGCTTTCTTCAATGATACGTTTTGACATTACCGTCATTCTAAATTCCCATTAAACACCGTCTACTTACGATCACGTGATTTACTATCACGTTTATCGTACGCTTCTATGATACGTGATACCAGCTCATGTCGCACAACATCCTTTGAGGTTAATTTACATATGGCAATGTCAGGAACATTTTCCAGTATCCGCATTGCATCACGCAAGCCACTTGTCTTATCCGGCGGTAGGTCAATTTGTGTTATATCACCGGTTATGACAATTTTTGATCCAAAACCTAAACGAGTTAAGAACATCTTCATCTGCTCACGGGAAGTATTTTGAGCTTCATCCAAAATAATGAACGAGTCATCCAATGTCCTGCCACGCATATATGCAAGAGGAGCAACCTCAATATTCCCTCTTTCAAGATACTTATTATAAGTGTCAGCACCTAATAGTTCAAACAATGCATCATACAGCGGGCGTAAATACGGATCTACTTTACTCTGTAAATCACCCGGCAAAAATCCAAGTCGTTCACCTGCTTCAACAGCAGGGCGAGTTAGAATAATTCTATTAACTGCTTTTGCTCGAAATGCCGCAACAGCATGTGCTACAGCAAGATATGTCTTTCCTGTACCTGCAGGACCTATGCCGAGTGTCACGGTATTCTCATTGATTGCTTCAGTATACTTCACTTGCCCTAAAGTCTTTGCCTTTATGGGCTTACCTTTTGCAGATATGCAGATGATGTCACGACTAATTTCGCTTATCTTATCATCATGACCTTCTTTTACTAAACCAATTATATATTTAACCTTTTGTGCGTCAATTGGTTCGCCTTTTGCAGTAATCATTAATAAGCCATTAATGATACGCTGCGTGTAATGAATACTCTCTTCATCACCTGTAATGGTTAGCTCAGAATTTCTATCAACTATGCCAACACATAACTCTTCTTCTATTATTTTTAAGTTCTCATCAAAAGACCCGAAAACACTAATAATGTTTTCAAGTCTGTCAATACTCATTGTTAATTCACCCATAAATATGACCATTCCTCCTTAAACGACAAAGTATTACGCTGTGATTCTATCATAATTTCTTCGCAAAAACTATGCTTTATCTCGTAATTGAGCTACTAATTCTTCATCAGGCACAACAGTAATTGTTTTAAAATCCCTATAATTTACCATTCCCGGACGTCCACCGGGAATTCTTTTTACATTTCTCACTTGTGTATAATCAACAGGAACTTTCCCATCTGTACGTGACGCAGAGTAATATGCTGCAATTGTAGCAGCTTCTTCCAACGTCTTTTCATCAGGCTCAGCTCCTGCACACGATATTATCACATGTGAGCCATGAATTTTCTGAGCATGAAGCCAAATATCAAATCTATTTGCTGACTTTAGTGTCAGCTTATCATTTTGTAAGTTATTTTTTCCGGCAAATATGCGAATCCCGCTTGATGAAAGAAATTTCATAGGTGGTGATTCATTTTGTTTTGCCGGCTTCGACTTCCCTTTTTGCTTCCCTTTTTGGTTATTTAATTTCTGCTGATTTAATTGTCTAATATAACCTGTTGTTGACAACTCATTTCTAATATCTAATAAGTCTTGTTCATTCTCAACTCGTTGAATGTGCTCCAATACACTTTCAATATACTCTAGTTCTTTTTCACCGCTTTCAATTAGTTCAGAAAGATAATCACTGGCATTTCTTGCCTTAGTATATGACTTATAGTATTTTGCAGCATTCTGCTGTGGTGTCTTTCTGACATCAAGCTTTATTTCTCTAACTCCACCATCTTCTGCATAAAAATCTTCTGCAAGCAACGTTTGTTGCCCTTTCTTTAATAAATGAAAGTTGGCGGTGATTAAATCGCCACATTCACGAAAATAATCACGCTTTTCTGTTTCTTTAAGTTCTGTTTTTTGAGCGATAAGCTTGCGAGTAAGTCTGTCACGTGCTGTTGTCATAGACTTAAGAGTTGACGAACTCCTCTGACTAATACGTTGCTCTTGTGCATTACGAGTATAATAATCATCAAGTAGTTCTGAGAAGCTTTGCGCTTGTGCAGTAACTGCTTTTGACTCATACTGCTTAATATGAGTATATGAGAAGTCCAGTGGTTTATTATCTTCAGTGCTGATCAGCCATGCTTCAAACTCATTTGAGTTAACTTGTTGCATAAGGCTTATAAGCACATTAAGTAAAGCATCTCCGTTGTCCTTTATTGCGCTCATGCGATAGTCTGTTTCGCCATATGCACGCCATGCTATCTCCCTGCAAATCAGTGGAGAGAATGCAGAGAAAGTCTTTATTAACCATTTATCAAGTGTTTCGTCACTATTAAGATTAATGGCTTCCCGTAGTTGCTCGGCAGTTGCAAGCATAGGATTGATCTTCTCATCTTGTGCAGGCGGGCTACGATAAATTAATCCGGGAAGCACTGCTCTTTTTCCGCTTAAATCACCATCTATACGACGTATACAGTCCAAAATAACTCCATCTGACTCAGTTAGAATTAAATTAGACTGACGCCCGATCAACTCAACAATAATTTTCATTTCTGAACGTACGCCCATAGCACCAATTGTTTCTAATACAAAGATTAATATTCGTTCTGCAGGCGGCTGTTGAATGTCAACAATTTTTGCACTTGTAAGATGTTTTCGAAGCAACATACAAAACATTGGTGGTACTTTTGGATTATCGAATTTATGCTCAGTTAAGTGGACTCTTGTATCACCGGAGCCAATGGAAATAAGCAGCCTCTTCGATGGTGCGCTGTGACCCCTTAAAGATAGCAGAATCACATCACGTTCCGGCTGCTGAACCTTATCAATTTTCATTCCAATAATTTGACTTGAAAGCTCGTTTTTTACAGCACCAAGACAAATTGCGTCAAGTGGCATAGTTTGTTGTCTATCCCTTTCGGTTTTACGTAGAAGCTAATTAGTATTAATCGAGGCTACCTAATATAAGCAAAAACAATTCATTCAATCTATCAGAATTGCCGCTTAAGTATAGATAACCAAAAAGAGTTTCCATTCCCGTTGCAGCATGGTATTCTTCGTGTGTTGAACCTTTTGGAACTGAGTTTGTATGAGCATTTCGTCCGCGTTTATAAATTGCAATTTCGTCATTATTAAGAACAGGCATAATCTTCTTTACTGCAACAGCCTGAGCTCTTGCAGAAACAAATGTAACTGCTTTACTATGCAGATTTTTTGCTGAAGATGTTCCTGTTTCACATAACCATGTTCGTATCATTAGTTCGTACACGGCATCACCAACATGGGCTAACCCCTGTACAGATATATCATGAATCTTTATTTGTTTCTCCGGATGTAGGTAATTCCTCAGAATCGCTCACCTCTTCATTTTCTTTTAATTTGCTGACTGATATATTAATAACATTCGCTACAATTAAAATAATCGAGCATATGTATAACCACACCATTAGTATAATAAATGATGCCAGCGATCCGTAAAGCAGTTGATATCGTAGTGAAAAAGTAATTAATTGAGAAAACAACATACTCGTAATAACAAGTATTACAGCAGCTGCAAAGGCTCCCGGCAAACGGGACATCTTAGCCGTATGTTTAGGCGCTGAGATAAGATATACGCTATAAATAACACCAAAGAAAAGTAAAAACAAAGCAATAAATCTCGTCCAGCTCCAGATATTAGTTACTTCGGTAATTTGTAAATGTAAGTTTAATAAATGTAATAACCATTCTCCGGAAACCACAATTAGCGCAGAGCCGTAAATAGCAACTAAAAATAACGTAGAAAACACGAAGCTAATTAGAACTCCCATGACTCCTTTAAATCGCATTTTCCCTTGTATCTCACCTGTTATACCAATAAAAGAACGAAAAGCAGCTGAAGATGAGGTTAGCATTGCAGTAATACCAACTATTAATAGTACTTCAGAGCTTCCATCATTAATCTGTGCGAAAAAATCAAATATCGCCATGTATGCAGCTTCCGGAATTATACCATGCAACATAGTAAACGCATCTGTGTCTTGAATATTAAAAACCCCAAGAATTATACTTACACAAATCAAAAAAGGAAATATTGAAAGTGTTAGATAGTAAGACAAGGCTGCTGCACTTCTCGTGACAGGATAGTTCATAAATACAGATATTACTTCTTTTATAACATTAGATATCTTCATAAAATATGACCATCCCTTTGAATTCAGTCAAACTTAGTCATTCCATTCAAATGCGGCGAAGACCGCTATAAACGTTCCTCGCCGCCTTGTTGCTATATTTGGGGACTGTCCCTCTATTTAGAGTTGAATATTTTGAATATCGTGTCAAATGGATCTTCTTCGACCGGTGGAGGCGGTGGTGGTGCAGGGGCCGGCGCAGGAGCCGGTGGTGGTGCAGGAGCAGGCGCAGCTTGCGCTGGTGCTGCTACCGGTTTTTGCACTGCAGCCTCTGATTCTTTTAAAGCGTCATCTACTTTTTTAGCAATATAGTCATCTGTAAATCTTCTGGAATTCGTTGTATTAATATTATTTACTTGCAGTGGAGAGTCATCAAATCGCGTTGCAATAACAACCACTCTGATTTCATCTTCCATATTCTCATCAAATGATGCACCGAAAATAATATTAGCATCAGGATGTGCCGCTTCTGCAACAAGGCTTGCTGCAATTTCCACATCATCAAGGTCAATGTCAAGAGAACCGGTTACATTAACAAGAACGCCACGTGCTCCATTAATTGAAGTTTCCATTAGTGGGCTTGTTATAGCTGCACGCGCAGCTTCTTCAGCTTTACCCTTACCTGCTGCATGTCCCACGCCCATATGTGCATATCCGGCGTCTTTCATAATTGATGTTACGTCAGCAAAGTCAAGGTTAATAAAGCCTGTTTTCTTAATTAGCTCTGAAATACTTACAACAGCCTGATGAAGTACACTGTCTGCAATTTCGAATGCATTGGCAAAAGTGAGCTTTTGCTCTGAAACTTCTCTAAGCCTGTCATTTGGTATTACAAGTAGTGAGTCAACTTTACCAAGAAGGTTCTTAATACCTTCATCTGCTTGCTCCATGCGACGTTTTCCTTCAAAGCTAAACGGCTTTGTTACAACGCCTACTGTAAGGGCTTGTGCTTCTCGCGCTATATCAGCAACAACAGGAGATGCGCCGGTTCCTGTACCGCCACCCATACCGCCGGCAATAAAGACCATATCAGCATCTTCAAGGGATTTTGCAATATTGTTTCTGCTTTCCTCTGCTGCTTTTTTTCCTATTTCAGGACTGGAACCGGCGCCTTGACCCATTGTTAGCTTCTCGCCAATTTGAACCTTTGTTCCGGCATTTGAAACAGACAGTGCGGGTTTGTCGGTATTTATAGCGATAAACTCAACGCCTTGTGTTCCGGTAGACACCATTCTGTTGACAACATTATTACCTGCGCCGCCAACTCCTGCTACCTTAATTACTACTACGTTGTCAGGAGCGCTCTCAATAGAAACCGCCATATGTTCTTCCTCCCGTAATGATGTATTTTCATATTTGTTATTACTCATTAAATATTTACTCATTTCTTCAGACATGTAACGTTTATAATATGGTTGTTTATGCATGCAAAAACGCACATCATCCGTTATTTTATATGTTTTTTCACCTAAGGTCAATACTTTTCTTTCAAATAGTTACAAATTATGTCAATTATTTATTAATCTGCTCTTCTAAAAATAGGTCCTCCTGTTTCACTTGACATATCAATATTACCGGGACTGTTCGGAAAGCTGCTCTGGACTTGATCTACATATTCAGGTAGTCCACTTATACTATGTCTAAGGTTGGAGTATCTTAAATTTATACCACCACCCAGTGTAACTCTATATATATCCATAAAACCAAAGTGCACATTTACAATATTGGAAACATCAATGTATGACGTAAAATCAATTAGTGGTGTAGAAATCAACACTTCTTCGCCATCTTCTGATTCTTCTATTTCTGTAAACATCTCGCTATCCAATATTTCAAGAATATCCAGCATATGTTGAAGTCTGGTTTCTGTACCAAATACAGGTCTTATATGACCGCCTGCTATTGTATTAGATACATCAACGTCAACACCATGTATTTCAATCAAATCATTTATATTAACATCTGATAATAATGGCGCACCTACTCTAGCAGTCTCTAATACCCTTCCTGATGAGTCAATTATATAAACTTCACCTGAAGACGTTATTGCAGCGACAGGTCTACTTGTGGTTATATTAATACTAATTGTATCTGGTGGCACTCTAGCCACTTGAGCTGAAATTACAAATGGTAGCGCCTCTTGAATATTTCTCGAAATATTATGCGGGCTTACAAAGAAAAGATTGTCACCTATTGAAAGACCTGATGCTTCAACAATCTCATCAACCGTGTGCTGTGGCACTCCTTCAATGACAATTACCCTAAGTTGCATAAATGCACTCATGCCAATAATTGTCATAATGGTAATCATTGCAACACCAACTGCTATATATGTAATTGCTGTAGTACTTAACTGTCTTTTGTTGCCTGATGGCATAGCATTTTCCCCTCAAAAAGTATTGTATATCTAGCTCGTGTATTATACCTTATTCATGCCTGCTTCATCAATGATTATATTTACAATTTTTTCAGACGCATTATGAATAGATTGTGATTCTTGCGCTTTTGACATTTCTTCTAACTTAACTTTATCTTCAATTAATGATGTAACCAAATCGAAAAGTTTGTCTGCTGTACAATCACACTCTTTTATCATCACAACTCCGCCTGATTCCTCTAAACGTCTGGCATTTTTTTCTTGATGGTTGTCAGGAACATTTGGAGATGGAATCAGTATAGCCGGCTTACCTAGTGCAGTCAGCTCTGCTATGGTCGTTGCACCTGCTCGCGACATAATAACTGTTGCTTCATTCATAACCGCAGGCATGTTGTTTATATATTCTCTGACATCAATTTCTGATTCGTTTGTGCAATCAATGCCCATGTTACTTAGCTCTTCAACTATTTGATCTTTATTACTATTTATTCCGGTTGCATGAATGTGCTTAAATTTCTTTTCTTTTGCATTTCTTTTTATAAATTGAAGCATCATTTTGTTCATTTCAGACGCTCCTAACGACCCCCAAAATGATACAACCAATGGTTTTCCGCTATCGGTAATATTATTAGTACCACTGTCATGAATTGACTCAAGAAACTTTTTTTGTAGTGGTGTTCCTGTAAATACTACAACCCCTTCAGGTCGTTTGAAAGCATTTTCCATGCCCTTGTATGTCACAAATATTTTGTCAACAATTGGACTTAACATTCTTACAGCCAGACCCGGATATGCATTGGGCTCCAAAATATATGTAGGTATTCCATACTTTGCAGCCTTCTTCAATACCGGATAACATATGTATCCGCCTGTACCGATAACAGCATTTGGAGAAAACTCTTTAATTATTTTTTTTGCTTTTGCATTTGCTTTAATAAGATTAACAACTGTTTTTATATTATGGACTATATCACGAGGTTTTATGCCTCTGTTGAGTCCGGTCATCTTTATATTTTCTAAAGGAAACCCTGCATTTGGTATAAGACGCTTCTCTAGAGATTTATCTGCACCAATAAACAGTATATTACAGTCCGGCAAACGACTACGTAATTCTTCTGCGATTGCCAGAGCAGGATTTATATGCCCTGCTGAACCACCACAAACGAACAATACATTCATGATGTAACTCGCTCCATATGTCTTCTTTTAGCTTCTTCTTTTTCTGTTTCTTCTTCTGATCTAATAGGGATTTCTCTGGAAACCGACAATACAATACCTATTTGTACTAATTGAAGCCACAAGGCTGTGCCACCGGAGCTGAAGAACGGTAGAGATATTCCTGTTGCAGGTAGTAAGTTTGTCACAACCGCAACATTTAAGAACACCTGTATGGCAAGTAAGCTTGTAATTCCAATTGTAATTAATGAGCTGAATTTATCATTTGCATTTATCGCGAGCCAGTAACCACGAATAACTAATAGAGCAAAAAGCATTAGTATAAGCATTGCTCCAACAAATCCCAGTTCTTCACTTACAATTGCAAAGATGTAGTCATTATGCTCTTCCGGTAGATACATGTGCTTTTGTCTGCTTTGTCCAAGACCAACACCTAGTAATCCACCTGAACCGACAGCATTTAGTGATTGCCTAATTTGAAATCCGCCACTTAATGGATCTGCATCAGGATCGAGCCATGCAGTGATTCTTCTTCCGCCATGCCCCATATCTCTGATATCAAAGTTCTCTCGAACTGTTGCCATGCTCATGTCAGTTATTTGAACTTCAGGAACTACAGATCTTACTTGGAAAAATATAAAACCACTCACCATAGCTACCAGCACAAATACTGCTATCATGAACCATCTAATACGTGTACCTCCGGCAAACATCATAATTGCAGATAATGCAGTAATGATGATAATTGCAGAAAGATGAGGCTGCATTCTGAGTAGAACAACAACAATTCCTGCTATTATTGCAAAAGGAAGAACACCGAACTTAAACGTGCTCATTTTCTTTTTGCCAAACTTACATATCATTTGTGCAAAAGCAAGTACAATGGCAAGCTTTGCTATCTCAGATGGCTGGAATGTTAATGTGCCGGCTTCTCCTCCAATTCCAATCCAACGAGTTGCACCATTTGCTCTAATACCTATAAATAGGACGAGCACTAGTAATACTACAGAAACAAATAATAGTTGTATCGACCATTGACTTATAGTCTTCACTTTAATTCGTGAAACTGCAAACATTAGGGCAACACCACTAATTGCAAATATAAGTTGACGTGAAAACAGTCTTAGAGGATCTCCATGCAAATAAAGACCTCGTGCAAAACTCGCAGAGAGCACCATGATTACACCAATGATTAAAAGCACAAGGGTGATTACCAACATAGGCTTGTCAACTCCCGGGCCTTTTTGCTTTTTTGCAACAAGCTCATTTGACAAATCACGTTCACGCCAATTTAAGTAATCTTCCGGCGCAAGTCGTTCATGTTCATTGTCATTCATATTCAATTTTTCAGAATAATCATTTCTATCCATTTTCTTGTCCTAACTATATCCCACTAACGTTGGAATACGCCAAAGAATGATATTGCAGCGAAAATTGCAGATACTGCTGTGAATACAGCAAACACTTTGTACTCACTCCATCCACTCATTTCAAAATGATGGTGAAGTGGAGCCATTTTGAACACACGCTTGCCTTTTGATAGTTTAAAATATCCGATTTGAATAATATCTGATAATGTTTCGACAAAGTATACAAATCCAAGTGTTATAAGTAGTAGTGGTATATCCATTGCAAATGCGAGAGCGCACACCGCACCGCCTATAAAGAGTGACCCTGTATCCCCCATAAAGACTTTAGCGGGATAAAAGTTGAAAATCAAAAATGCAATCAAACCACCTAATAGTGCTGCTGAGAATATCCCTACCGTTGTATGACCCCAGAAAAACGCAAGAGCCATAATACAGATTGCTACGGGAATTGTTACGCCTGTGGCTAAGCCGTCTACACCATCAGTGATGTTTACTGAGTTCACTGTTCCAACAATGACAAATGCAGCAAATGCATAATATACAGGTGTTGGAATATTAATTATTACGCTAAAAAACGGTATATATAAGTATGTTGTCAAATTACCTAGTAAGTGCATTATTAAAACAAATGCCAGTGCCACTACAAGCTGTAGCAAAAACTTATGTCTTGCAGTTAGCCCAAGATTCTGCTTTTTCTTTAGCTTGCAGTAATCGTCGAACATTCCAATTCCACCAAATACAAGTGCAAATACAAGAATGGCCACATGACCGAATCTTCCTGCAAGCATTTCAGTGAAGCCCACTGCCAACACTGCAACTGTGATACCAACAATGAACATTATTCCACCCATTGTTGGTGTTCCCTGCTTCTTGTTATGCCATACAGGACCATCTTCTCTTATTGACTGCCCTGCTTTCATGCGTCTTAGAGCCGGAATTAGTACTAATCCTGTTACAACAGTAACTATAAGTGATACAAGAACTGATATTATTAAATATACTAACATTCATCTTCTCAACTTTACTTAAAATAATTTAATCAAGATCTTCAACAGATTCTTTTCGCATATCAACACGAAGTTTTCTTAAGTGTTCTGTTACAACTTCTCTATCATCAAAATGGTGCTTCTCATTGCCGACTATTTGGTATGTTTCATGACCTTTACCGGCGATTATTAATACATCCCCACTCTTAAGTTCATCAAGAGCGCTACATATTGCTTTTTCTCTACATTCAATCACTTTATATATTGACTTTAAGTCATTAACGCCCGAAACAATTTCGCTGATTATTTCACTTGGGTCTTCTGTACGAGGGTTGTCAGTTGTAATTATTGTTAAATCTGACAGTTCTGTTGCTATTTTGCCCATAAGGGGACGTTTCTGTTTATCTCTATCTCCACCACATCCGAACACTGTGATAACTCTGCCTACTGCAAATCCACGTACAGTTTTTATTATGTTTTCAAGAGCGTCCGGTGTATGAGCGTAATCAACTAATATTGTATAATCATGGCCGGTTGGAACAACTTCTGCTCTTCCTTTGACTCCGAGATATGACTTTAATGCAGGTGCGATATTATCAATATCAAATCCCAATAGTACTGTTGCTGCAATTGAAGCTAGAGCATTATATACAGAAAACAATCCGGGAATGGGTAATTCTACTCTATTTATGCTGCCTACTGCTACAACACAGAAGTCAACTTTATCAACTTGTAGCTTTACATCTTTGCCAACCAGATCAACTGTTACGTCATTAATTGAATATGTCATTACAGCACCGGCTGCATGCCCTGTCATTATTGGAGCATATTCATCATCCATATTTATAACGGATATTTTACAGTTTTCGAATAATAACGCCTTTGCTAGTGCGTACTTTTCCATTGTGCCGTGAAAATCAAGATGATCGGGAGTCAGATTTGTAAATATTCCCACATCATATTCTATACCATAAACCCTACTCAGTTGTAAAGCATGAGATGAAACTTCCATCACTACATACTCGCAACCTTCAACTACCATTTTATCAAGTAGTTTCTGCATTTCATAGGACTCAGGCGTTGTATGCTCTGTTGCTAGCTCTCTATCTCCAATGAAATTACCATTTGTTCCAATTAAGCCCACTTTACTAGCCGAGCACTCTTCAATAATATGTTTAATCAAGTTCGTAACACTGGTTTTGCCATTTGTTCCTGTTACCCCAACAAGTTTCATTTTTGTTGCAGGATAATCAAACCATACTGCAGAAATCGCTGCCAGTGCTTTTCTTGAGTCTTCTACTATAATATATGGCGTAGAAACATCCGGTGCTTCCTCACAGATTATACAACTCGCACCATTTTGTACAGCATTTGCTATATATTTATGTCCGTCAGTTTCAAATCCACGTATTGCAACAAAAAGCTCTCCATTTCGAATCGCTCTTGTGTCGTAACATATCCCGGAAATGCTCATCTCGATATCTGAATGATTTTCAATTACATCAACTTTTTCTAATAGTTTCTTCAATTTCATAAATGAACATTTCCTTTCTTTGTTTTACGTTTAATCTTGAAATTTGCGCTTAGTCGATTATTTGCGTATTTATTAGTGTGACTTCTATTACAGACCCTTTTAATGTTTCCCGACCTGACGGAAGCGACTGCATAGATACAAGTGCATTTGAATCAGACCTTTGTGCGCCACCACTTCGTATAAACAAACCTATCTCTTCTAATGTTTGTTTTGCTTGATGATAAGTCAGACCGTTTAAACTTGGCACCTCAACATTCTCTCTTGGCGCTTCTGATTCTGTAAAGATCTTAACCGTTGTACCTGCTGCAACTAATGCATTTCTCGCAGGAAGTTGACCCACAACCACGCTTCCTTCACCCACGATCATATAGTTATAACCTTGATCTTCTAATATAGTTATGGCGTCCTCTACACTCCAACCTGTAATACGAGGTACATGCAGATTCATTTCACCACGTTCTGCATCACTTAGTTGTGGCATTATCCCTAAGCTCATGGGTAATATGTCTTCTAACATTCTGCCAACAACAGGAGCTGCCATTGTACCACCTGCTATTGAAATTCCGCTGTCATGACTTGGTCTGTCCAGTATTACTAATATGGCTATCTCAGGGTCATCTGCAGGTGCAAACCCGAAGAAAGATACGCTGTAATCCTTTGGGGTTTCGTCATCTTCATCTCTGGCAGCCAGTTGAATTATGTTCTCTGATGTGCCTGTCTTTCCACCAACTCTGTATCCTGCTAGTTGTGCATTTCTTCCTGTACCATATAGTACTACGCCCTCTAGCATCTCACGCATTGCAGCAGACGTTTCTCCGCTTACCACTTGTCTAACAACTGTAGGTTCAGTTACTTCAACAATGTTACCATTACTGTCAGTAACATGACTAATAATGTGTGGTTGCATTAAATAACCACCATTAATTGTTGCAGAAGCAGCAGTTATCATTTGTAAAGGTGTAATCTGGAATGTTTGTCCAAAGGACGCTGATGCTAATTGCGTTTGGTTGTTTCTGTCAAAAAATACACTTTCCGACCACCATAAACTACGTCCTTCAACTGCATTATCAAATCCTGTTCTGTCAAACAAACCAAATGCTTCTATATAACTGTAGAATGTTCGCGCTCCTAATCGTAATGCAAGTTCAATAGAAGCTATATTACACGAGTGATGCATTGATTCATTTAATGTTTGATCGCCGTGACCCCATCTGCGTGGACACCTTCTTGTAGATACATCATCAAAAACACGAATATTTATGGAGCCGGTACAATGAAAAACACTACTAGCTGTTGCCACGTTTTCTTCTAATGCCATTGCATATGTAATCACTTTAAATACAGAACCCGGTTCGTATGTATCAGCTATTGCTTGATTGCGCCACTGACGAAATTGCGCTGCACGATACGCTTCAAGAAACTCATACTCATCTTCAATATAGCTCAAGCGTTCCATTTCTCGTTCACTAAGTTCTAAGAAGTTGTTCGGATCAAAGTTAGGATGATTCGCAAGGGCTAATATCTCGCCTGTATTGGGATTCATTGCAATTGCAATTGCTCCACCCTGTATATCAAAATCAATAATAGCTTGGGCTAAGTGCTTTTCTACATAGTATTGAATTGAAAGATTCAATGTCAATGTAACATCATTGCCGTCCATTGCGTGCAAATAGTCACCAAAGCCGGCAAACATCAACTCGCTTCCCCTGGCGTTTGTCAACCTGATTCTTCTTCCACTAACACCTGTAAGATGATCATCAAGACGATGTTCAATTCCGTCAAGCCCTGTGTTTTCAGTGCCTACAAAACCAATTATATGACTTGCAAGAAAATCGTTTGGATAATAGCGTTGCGTAGCAGGTTCAAAATGTATGCCCCTAAGATTGTGTTCTCTAATGAACTCACGGACTCTGTCTGCTTCATCTCTTTCAACTCTGTGCTTAATAACCTGATATTGAGAAGAGCTTCTCCCCGCCCTTTCAACAACAGTAGCAAAGTCAACACCCAGTATGTATGACAATCCTTCAGCTATAAACCGAATATCTTGATCGTGTATTTCGAGCTCAACCGGACTGATGAAAACATTTTCAACAGGTCCACTCATTGCTAATATCCTACCGTTTGCATCATATATGGTCCCACGAGAAAACGTTAATGTGGATTCACGCAACTGTCCACCAAGAGTTCTTGATTGGAAATATGAATTGTTAGTTATTTGCACATCATAAAGTCTTATAGCCAAAACAGCAAACGCAGCTATTCCGCACACCGCTAAAAGAAATAGTGTACGAAACAGAAGTGCTCTGCTGATCTTTTGCTCACCTTTATTAGCACCACTTTTAGCTCTCGGCACGACACCGGGAGCCACAGTGGTTTTTATTCTTTTTTTATCATTTCCGCCAACTCTTACTCCACCAGACATACAGCTTCTCCTATCTTTAGGTGTTTAGCGCCTATTTTTTTATGTGCAGTTTTGCCATTACCTAAAATATTCTAAAAGCGATAGTATGAAGTACCCGAATCTTTGTAAATCATTACTCTCTTCAACCGGAATTACCATAGCAGTGTCACGAGGCATGGAATTTATTATAATTGCAGGGGCTGTGTCCGGTCTTGACATCCCTAATACATCTCTTGCATAGTGTTCAACAGTTCTCAGGTCAACCGCACGTTCAAAAGACAGCTCCAAAGCTCTATGTTGTTGATTAAGCTCAACTATATGTGCATTTAACCTTACTGTTTCTGCAGCTGTTTCATTAAAGTTTATTTGAGCTAAAACTACAAACACCATCAATACAGAAACTATGATTGTTCCAAAGATTGCAGTTACAGATATTTTTGGTGCTGTTTTTTCTACCGCTACAGCTCTTCTTCTCGCTACAGGTGCAGCTCTTGGTTTTTCTACACGACGAACGTGCTCTCTTGGGTTGTTTATTCTTTTTGGTGGTGCATACATCCGCCTGGCTTCTGCCTCGACCATAGCTTGGATTGTCGGAGCTGCTGTACCGTAATTATAGTTACTTAGTGCTCTTGCATTACTTTCCATAACCGACATCCTTTCTGTTTATTACTTGGTCAAAGTGTTAAATTCGCTCTGCGACTCTTAGTTTAGCACTCTTTGATCTGGGGTTATTTAGCATTTCATCATCAGTTGCAATAATGGGCTTTCGTGTTATTAGCTTTAAAGTTGGCTCTTTGTCGCACATGCATACCGGTATACCCGGTGGACAAACGCATTTTTTCGAACTATCTACAAAAGCCTTCTTTACCAATCTGTCTTCAAGAGAGTGGAAACTTATAACACACAGTCTTCCTCCCACACTTAGAAGTGATGGTGCTGCAGTTAGCATATCTACAATTGAACCCAGTTCATCATTAACAGCCATTCGTAATGCTTGGTAGCAACGCTTTGATGGATGGCTCGCTTTGCGCCTTGCTGCAGCAGGTATTACTTTATATATAATCTCATTTAACTCAAATGTAGTAGTAATTTGCTTTTCAGCACGTTTTTGCACTATTGCCCGTGCTATTTGTCTTGAAAAGCGCTCTTCGCCATATTGAAAAAATATTTTGGAGAGCTCTTCTTCTTGCCAACTATTTATTATGTCATATGCCGTTAGTGAATCTTCTTTGTTCATCCTCATATCTAAAGGTGCGTCTTGCATGTATGAGAATCCACGTTCTGCATTATCTATTTGTGGAGAAGATACACCGAGATCGAACAACATACCATCTACTTTTTCTATGTTCAGGTTTTCCAGTATGCTATTTAACTCTTTAAAGTCACCATGAACCAGTGTGACAGAGTTTTTGTAGTCAGATAAAAGCTTCTCTGCTTCATCAATCGCCTCTTTGTCACGGTCTATTGCAATCAGTTTCCCCTTGTTTAATCTTTTTAATATTTCAACAGAGTGACCAGCCCGACCTAATGTTCCATCAACGTAGATACCATCAGGCTTTATATTTAAACCATCAATGCATTCATGCAACATAACCGGTATATGTACCATTAGAAATCCAGCTCGTCCATAACCTCTGCAAGGTTATCAGGTGTTGTTTCTTGATCATCAATGATTGCGAACTTCTCACTATCCCAAAACTGAACAAAAGTTCCTGAGCCAACTACTGTGACTTCTTTAGTTAGTCCGCATTTATCTCGTAGCTTCTGAGGAAGCAGGAATCGTCCTTGGCTATCTAGCTCGCATTTTGCGGCGTTAGAAAAGAAAGGACGCATTTTTGTTTGCTTACGAATTGGCATTGCTTTTACTTTGTCTAAAAAACGCTCCCAACTCTCATTTGAATATGCAGTAAGACAGTCTTCAACAGAAATGGTTACATGAAATACTTCCCCTAGTTCATCACGTAAAGAAGACGGAATAAACAAACGACCCTTAGCGTCAATTTTGTGCTCATATTTACCGGTCATTTGCCTTCCTCCTTTACTCTTTATTGTGGGAATATTCAACATTTCGCTCCACTATCCACCACTCGTATGCACCCGATTATACTTCAGCACCACATTATTGTCAAGAAAAAACAAGGATTTTCACAAATATTTTTACATAAATATCTGTTACAACCCTTGCAATTACTCAACATACTATATATAGTGTGTGTGACATTTATTGGACACAAGATAGCGGCCCGAAAAATTCGAGCCGCTATCTTCTTTAAAAACACTATATTTTATTCATTTTTTACGAATCATTTTTCAGTATTAACAATTACTCCAGAACCTTATACGGAACAAAGTTTAAAAAGTCGGCGGAAACTAACGTATAGTCAATTCCATCTGCAAGCCCTTTTGTTGCATAATGATGTCCATCACCATGCAAATGTCCGTAGAAACACCTTTTGACATTATATTCACTCATTAATGAAATTATATCAAAACAAATCGTATTTCTATATCGTGGCGGATAATGAAAGAAGCAAATCTTTTCTTTTTCAGTGCTACCGGCTTGAAGGGATGCACGTAAGCGAATTACTTCCCTATCAGATATCTTCTTGTTTTGCTCTGCTGTAAATTCGTCATCCGGCATCCAACCACGAGTACCACATAGCACTACATTTTTATAATCAAAGCAATTATTATGCAATATATCAATTGTCGTAATATTGTGTGTTTGAAAGAAATTATTGATTTTAGTTGCAGTATTCCACCAGTAGTCATGATTACCCTTTAGTATAATCTTCTTACCCGGTAAATTATCAATGAATTGAAAGTCTGCAAGACTGTCCTCAAGACTCATCCCCCATGAAATATCACCACACAGAACACATAAATCTTCTGCACTCAGCACTTGAAACCCGTCTTTAATCTTATCAACATAATTTACCCATCCACCACCGAAAACATCCATTGGTTTCTCGGCGCTTAGTGATAAATGCAAATCACCAATTACATAAAGAGCCAATTGCTATGACCTTTCCCTTTCGATAAGTACTGCACAACAAAACAAAGCCTAAAGCCCTCTGATAAATTTGTTAACAACGGACTTCATAGCGCTTGTAGCAACCACATTAGTAAAGCGTTGCTCACAATCTTTCAGTGAAGCCAGTTGCGTAGGAGCTATACAACCTGTCGCTGCAGATAATTCTTCAACCAAATCTATTCCGCTGCCTTTTGACTCTACTTTAAGAGATTCCAGCACTGCTTCACAGAACTTAAACGGACTTGCCGTTGAAACCACAACAGATGTACAACCATCCCCTGTTGCTGAGATATAATCATTTAGCACTTTATATGCCACTGCTGTGTGTGTGTCAATTAGATAACCATTATTATCAAATGTATCTTTTATGGTTATTTTTGTGTCCGCTTCATTACAATGTCCTGCAGAAAATACACGGTCAAGTTCATTACGAATATCATCAGAAACAGCATATCGCCCCTCAGTAGAAAGTGCAGACATATATGATGCTATTTCTGTGCTATTTTTATTCGACAATTCAAATAATAATCTTTCAAGATTACTGGAAACAAGTATATCCATTGATGGAGATACTGTTGTATAGAATGGACGCTTTCTGTCATAAACACCTGTGTTGATAAATTGTGTTAATACGTCATTGCTATTTGAAGCACATATCAACTTATTTATCGGCAACCCCATTCTTTCAGCATAGTATGCAGCAAGAATGTTACCAAAGTTGCCTGTGGGCACACAGAAGTTGATTTTCTCACCTAATTCAATTTCACCACTTACTAACAGATCGCAATATGCAGATACATAATATGCAACTTGCGGAACCAAACGTCCAACATTAATTGAGTTAGCCGAAGAGAAAATATATCCATCTTGGTTCAGTTCTGAACAAAATTCAATGTCTGAAAATATGTTTTTAACACCTGTTTGAGCATCGTCGAAGTTACCCTCAACTGCAACAACGTCGACATTGTTGCCCATTTGTGATACCATTTGCAGCTTTTGAACTTCAGACACGCCATCTTGAGGATAAAATACAATAATTTTTGTGCCGGGTATATCACAAAAGCCTTCAAGTGCAGCTTTTCCGGTATCTCCTGATGTCGCCACGAGAATACACACTTCTCGTGATTCTCCGACTTTTTCTAAGGATTTCACAAGGAGTTTTGGCATAATCTGTAGTGCCATATCCTTGAAGGCATATGTTGGACCGTGCCATAGTTCAAGAAAATGAATCTTATCATCCAGCTTATAGAGAGGAGCCACCGCTTCATTAGTAAACCCATTCTCAAGACTTGTACTATATGCTCTTTCTGAATACTCCTCCAACTCCGTGAGAGAAAAATCCTCTAAGAACAAACTCATTATATATGCTGCACGTTTATAATACGGCTGCTTAGAAAGTGATTGTATATCTTCATATGTAATTGTTGGGAGAGAGTCTGGCGCAAATAATCCACCATCATTTGCTAGTCCTTGTGATATTGCAGCTGCAGATTCATATCTGCCATTATCGCCTCTTGTACTTTGATATAACATAAACTCTCCTTAACATTATTTTTTAGATTCTGCGACTACGCGCAGAATGACGTTGATTTTTCGTATAATGGCTTTAGTTTTTCATATATTATTTGACTAAGGCTATACTCCGAATGCATTTTCAATATGAATGATTTCCGGTGATATTGTAAACTCGCCGTCCTCTGCATATATTTCGATTACGTCAAAACGCGGCTGAGTACTTGTTGGATTCTTCATAATCCAATAGTTTGCTGTTGAAATGATTTTACGTTGCTTAGCTTTGTTCACATATTCTCTGGCGTATGCAAAGTTGGTATTATTTCTGGTTTTCACTTCAACAAAGACCACGAAGTTACTATTTTTTGCGATAATATCAATCTCTCCAAAACGAGAACGAAAAGAGGTAGCAACAATGGAGTATCCTTTTTTCCTCAAAAAGTCGAGAGCCACTCTCTCACCCCATTTACCTCTTTTCCTTGGATCCATTTGTATTGTACTCCAATCAGTGAATGACTGTCTTTAATCTTTTCAAGAATGTTTTTCTATGAATAGCAGATGGCCCATGATCTCGTAATCTTTCAAAATGAAGCTTTGTTCCATATCCTTTATTCTTTTCAAACGCATATTCGGGGTGCTTCTTTGCCATTTCTGTCATGTATCTATCTCTCGCTACTTTTGCAAGAATAGATGCCGCAGCAATAGATGCTGATTTCCCGTCGCCACCAATTACGCACTTGCTTGTATGCTCTATCCCGGAGTTTAGGTTTCCATCAATTAAAGATATGCAAGGTTTGACGTCCAGAGCTTCAATTGCACGGTTCATAGCTAAGAAAGTGGCATTTAATATGTTCATTTCATCTATTTCATTATGGTTTGCATATGCAATAGAATACGCCTCAGCTTTAAATACAATTTCGTCATATAACTCGTTACGCCATTTTTCGGAAAGACGTTTTGAGTCATTTAACTTAGGAATTACTATTTTATAAGGCAATATTACTGCAGCTGCATATACAGGCCCCGCAAGTGTCCCTCTTCCCGCTTCATCTACACCGCAAACAGCCACATTACCTTGAGCGACTAATTCGCGTTCAATATTCCATAAACCCATTTGCTTTCCTCCTACAAGTTTGCCGGTATTTCTCGCTCTAGTGTGATTCTTCCAAGTTTGCCACCGCGAAACTCGTCCAGTAAAATAATCGCCATTCTCTCTAGATCATATTCTCCACCCGAAATAAGAAAGCCACGTTTTCTTGCTGCAAGTGTGAGTAAATCGTACCCACTCATTTCGGGGCTCGGTTCCATTTTGTAACGCTCTATAATGCGTTGCGGATAATTATCCCGTAATCTTATCATAAGGTTTGCGCCAAGCGTTTCTGTGTCCATTATTTGATCACGGATAGCGCCTGTAAACGCAAGGTTTTCTGCAACTGTCTGATCTTCAAATTTGGGCCATAATACACCCGGTGTATCTAAGAGCTCAAGACCGTTTCCAATATTAATCCATTGCTTGCCACGTGTAACACCGGGTCTGTCTGATGTTTGTGCTGCCTTACGTTTTGCTACTCTATTGATAAATGAGGATTTCCCAACATTGGGAATCCCCAACACCATTAATCTAAGTAATCTACCTGTTTGACCTTTTTGTGCGTAAACATCCAACTTATCAGAAAGAAGCGTGCGTACCGTTGCGCTAAACCCGCCAACTCCTTTTCCGCTTTTACTATCAGTTTCTAAACATGCTGCTCCTGTTTTTCTAAAATGCGCAGCCCATTTTTTTGTAATTTCAGCATCTGCCTGATCTGTTCTATTCAAAATTATTAGGCGAGGTTTTCCGGCTGTCATATCATCAAGGTCGGGGTTGCGACTTGAAATCGGTATTCGCGCATCAATAACTTCACAGACTGCATCAATTAGCTTAATATTCTCTGAAATCATTCTGCGAGCTTTGGTCATATGTCCCGGGAACCACTGTATCGTCATATTTTCGCGCATAGTTTATTTACCTTTACCTTACTACTCCAAATCTGGACCAATCTCTTTGTCCATCTAGGTCTCGTCCCGGCATTAAAATAAATAGTACCTCTCCAAGAATATATCTTGTATCGACTAAGCCTATATCACTGTCACGACTATCTCTTGAGCTGTTTCTGTTATCACCTAAAACGAAAACATATCCCGGCGGAATAATAACCGGTCCTGAGAAATCGCTCATTGCATTTGTCGGTGTGTTTGTATATGGCTCATGGAGCATAACTCCATCAACATAAACATTTCCTGCTTCAAAGTCAATATCAACAGTTTGCCCTGCAGTTCCTATTATTCGTTTAACTAATGGGTGACCAATTTGCTCTGATATAGACTTAAATACAACTATATCTCCATTTTCAGGCGTATAGAAAAAGTTTGATATTACAACTCTATCATTATATTTTAACGTTTGCATCATTGAATTTCCTTCAACACCAATTTGTCTGCCGACGAATATAAATATTAGTACACAACAAAGAATGGCCGTAACAATGCACTGAATCCAATCATATAGCTCCAATCTCACTTTTGGGCTTATGGTTTTGGGTTCTTTTTTAACATTACTATTGGGCTTTTCAGGAGGTGTTTCTCTTCTGGTTAGCTCTCCTCTGACAGGTTCTCTTCTTACCGGCGCTCTTCTGACAGGTTGCTCAACTGCAGATCCAGGAGTGGTATGTTCTTCAATAGTCGGCTCTCGGACAATTGGTTCAGGAACAACGGGTTCAGAAGCAACAGGCTCTTCAATAACAGGTTCTGTAACTATAGGTGCTTCGACTTCAGTTACAGGTGCTGTTGGTGGTGGAGCCACTGGTCTTTGTCTAACTGGTGCTTCAACCGCAGGCGCTGCTGGTGGCGCTACAGGAGGTGGGGCAACCTGTTGCGGAGCCGTTGGCCTTTGTCTAATTGGTGCTTCAACCGCAGGCGCTGCTGGCGGCGCTACAGGAGGTGGCACCACTGGTGGCGGAGCCACTGGTGGTGCTGCTGGCGCAACAGCTGGTGCGCTAACATTTTCGCTATATCTATTTTCTTGTTCTGCAGAAAGATTATCTTCTATTCTATTGTATGACACAGAATTAAAAACATTACTTTTTTTATTTCGTGCCTTTTGCGTCGACTTACTTATATTCATTCTTAATTAAACTCCTTGAGTCATTATTCCGATTATACACGAAAACACAAATAAAAAAAAGGGGTAGTTACCCCTTTTTTCTTTTTGTTTGTAAACAATTGGTTAAATATTACTATATAACCCTTGAAAAGTAAGCAGTTATACTCTTTCTTTAACTTTTGCTTTCTTACCAATTTTATCTCTAAGATAATAAAGTTTTGCTCTTCTAACCTTACCACGTCTTACAGTGTCAATTGAAACAATTGTTGGTGAATGTACCGGAAACACCTTTTCACAGCCAACATTGTAAGAAATACGTCTCACTGTAATTGTTTCGTTAATGCCACCATGCTTTCTGGCAATTATCGTGCCTTCAAAAGCTTGATTACGTTCACGGTTACCTTCTTTTACACGAACTGTAACTCTAACTGTATCTCCTACGTTCATAGACGGCAGTTCCGGTTTCATATACTGCTCGCTTAACGATCTTACTAAATCCATCTTCTTCCTCCTAAACAATCTCCAAAAACAAGCACGCAAAACAAACGCGCTTGGATATGTTAACACAGCTGTCACTCAATTGCAAGTACTTTTTCATTCTCTTTTATATATTCTTAAAATATTTATCGCAAAAGACGCTCATGAATGATATAATGGAGCAAAGTGAGCGTCACGGATGAATTTATTCATCCATGATCGAACGCGCGAACATTAGAGCAAAGCGATATAATACTCTGTATTAACTAAACAGGAGAAATAATTTTGAGAGCTTTTAGTAACGCAATTGACGAATTTTGTCGAAAACATCGCAACTTTGGAATACCCCGACTCATGGTATATATTGTAGCTATATCAGCTGTTGCTTTTATTTTTAGCGATACAGTATTATCATTCTTTGCATTTAGCCCTTCACTTATTATGCAAGGGCAAATATGGCGACTCGTCACATGGATATTCATGCCACTTTCTAATCAAATACTTTTCTTATTAATCACATTATATCTTTATTACATGATAGGAACTACATTAGAACGAGAATGGGGCGCAGGGAAATTTACTATTTATTACATTTTCGGTATAGTATTAAATGTTATTTATGGTCTAATAATGTGGTTTGCCTTTGAAACACCTGTATTTTTGAATCCATTTTTTCTAAACATGTCTCTATTCTTTGCATTCGCAACTCTATTCCCTGATTTTACAATCAGATTGTTCTTCATAATACCAATAAAAATTAAATGGTTAGCAGTAATCAGCGCTGGATTTTTCGTTTTCTCAATTATTCAAGATCTTATTCAAGGTCAATTTCTCATTGCATTCTTGCCAATTATTGCTATATTAAACTATATTTTAATTTGCGGCGATGACCTGATTTCATATCTAAGGCCTATGGTTAAGGCTAAAACCTCACCAAAAGTGGTTAACTTTAAAAAGGAAGCAAAAAAAGCAAAACGAGAACATGACGCACAACCTTATCAGCGCAAGTGTGCTGTTTGCGGCAAGACAGATGTTGATTATCCGGACCTTGAGTTTCGTTTCTGCTCTCAATGTAACGGTTACCACTGCTTCTGTATAGATCATATTAATAACCACATACATTTTGAATAATGAGCACCACACGCTTGATGAAGCTTTTGAATATTGGAGAGCTGTATGAAACTATTGAAAATTAATCCCGCCGACAATGTCGCCGTGGCTCTTTTTCCCATTTCCACAGGCGAAACAGTTGCAGTTGCAGATACTACTCTTACAATTAAAGAAACCATAGACCCGGGTCACAAAGTAGCACTCTCCCCTATCGACCCGGAAAAGGCCGTCATTAAGTATGGCCACCCAATCGGTCACGCCACCAAAACGATAGCACCCGGTGAAGTTGTGCACACACACAATTTGAAAACAGCCCTTACAGATTTACTGGAATACAGTTACACTCCGGAACTTACAACGCATCCTACACTGAAATCCGGCACTTTCAAGGGATATCGTCGTCCGGACGGGCGGGTTGGAATCCGTAATGAGGTCTGGATTGTTCCCTCTGTAGGATGTGTGAATCCTACTGCCCAATTTTTAGAAAAAAACGCACAGAAATTCCTAACCGATCAAATCGATGGTCTCTACGCTTTTCCGCATCCATACGGTTGCTCACAGCTCTCGGAGGATCACGAAAACACCCGTCGCGCACTTGCAGGCCTCATTCGTCATCCAAATGCCGCTGCTGTATTAGTCATTGGACTTGGCTGTGAAAACAACACCATGGAGGGAATGCAGGAGTTATTGCATGATTGTGATTCGGAACGAGTCCGTTTCCTTGTCTGCCAAGATAGCGAGGATGAGCTGGAAGAAGGTCTTGCTATACTTAAGGAACTTACTGCTTATGCCGGCAAATTTGAACGAGAATCCATCCCCATGAGTGAGTTAATTATAGGTTTGAAATGCGGTGGCTCTGACGGTTTTTCCGGAATTACGGCAAATCCGTTGGTCGGTGCTTTCACAGATCGACTCATTTCAGAAGGCGGCTCTACAATACTCACAGAAGTTCCTGAGATGTTTGGTGCAGAGACTATCTTGATGAATCGCTGTGGCACACCTGAGCTATTTGATCAAACTGTGTGCCTAATTAACGATTTCAAGACCTACTTCATTGAAAGTGGTCAAAACATTTATGAAAACCCCTCTCCCGGTAATAAGGCCGGTGGTATCTCAACTTTAGAGGAAAAAAGTCTCGGCTGTATTCAAAAAGGTGGCACATCCAATGTTGTTGCTGTTTTAAATTACGGGGATTCAGTCCGAGAGAAAGGTCTGAATTTACTCACCGGGCCCGGCAATGATCTTGTTTCTATCAGCAGTATGGCTGCAAGTGGAGCACATCTCATTCTTTTTACTACCGGACTTGGCACACCATTTGGTGCACCGGTTCCCACCGTAAAAATTTCCAGCAACACAGCGCTTTTCCAACGAAAGCCGACCTGGATTGACTTCAATGCCGGTTCATTACTCGAAAACACCTCAATGGAGGTGTGTGCAAATAATCTATACGAATATGTCCGCGCATTGGCCTCAGGCGAGATTCTAGCCAACAATGAAAAATTTAATGCACGGGAGTTCACTATTTTTAAATCCGGCGTAACCCTTTAAACTCGAATTAAGTCAAACACGTTTGTATACACGCAAAAAACAAGCTGAATGCGATATCATCTCGCTTTCAGCTTGATTTTTAATTCGTTTCATTAACGGTTAGTTGAAGCGCTTGTTTTTATTCTTACGAGCTGCTTCTGATTTCTTGCGGCGTTTTACACTGGGACTTTGATAATACTCTTTTTTTCTTAAATCCGAGAGGACGCCGGACTTTGCACAGTTGCGCTTAAATCTCTTTAACGCACTATCTAGAGATTCATTGTCTTTAATATGTACTTCCGACACAGTTTCTTCCCTCCCTCCGAATCGTGCATACACACGAGTGAACTACTATTTGCATATTACTAAGCTAAAACATTATATTTGTACTCTTCGTGGTTGTCAATAGTTTTTTACTTTTATGTTACAATACTCGCCTAGCCTTCAGCTTCTGTAACGTCTACATCTTCAGTTACATCAACAGTAACTGCTACATCTTCTACAGGTGTTTCTGCTACAACAGGCGCTTCAGCTGTTTCCACTGTATCAGATCCTAAGAATCCCGGAATCGTCATTCCTGCCATTTTAAACATTTCATTAAGTGGCGGGATAGATCTCATCATGCCTGAAAGAAAGTTTGATGTAGTTGGAGAACCACCATCTCCACTCATTGAATCCCAAACAGTAATCTTGTCAATTTGCAGATTCTTAATTGCTTCAACTTGAATCTTCACAAGGTCTTCAAGCTTGTCTGCAATCATTAGCTGTACTGCTGCATTTGGATCTCCGCCTGCTGCATCAACAACCTTACCAAAACCGGAGGCTTGCTTTTCAAGTATTTCTTGTATACCACGAGCCTGAGCTTCCATGCGTGCATATATAGCATCCGCATCACCTTTGGCACGACGTCTTGTTTGCTCAGCATCAGACTCAGCTTCAAGTTCTTTGCGTTCTTTTGCAATTTTTGCATTAACGATAACGTCTGCTTGACCTGTTGCCTCATCTCTATCAGCTCTGGCCTGCTCAGCTGCTTTTTGAGCTGCATAGGCTTCTTCAAGTGCACGAGCTTCAGCTGTTCTCTCTGCTGCAGTTGCACGACGCAGAGCTTCAGCTTCCATTTCACGTCTGGTTGCGTCTGATTGGGCAATGATTGCTTTAGATTCGTTTTCACCCTCAACAGCGTTGGCGTCAGACGCAGCTACAGATATTCTTTCATCTCTTACAGCTTTTGAAGCACCAATAGAACCGTCACGATTCTTTTCGGCAACACTTTGCTTAGCGTCGTTGATTGCTTTTGCTGCTGCTTCTTTACCAAGGGCTTCAATATATCCCGACTCATCATTAATATCAGTTACGTTAACGTTAATAAGACGAAGTCCGATTTTTTTAAGTTCTGTTTCAACATTATGAGATACTGCTTCAAGAAACTTGTCACGATCTGTGTTAATTTCTTCAATCGCCATTGTGGCAATAACAAGTCTTAGCTGACCGAACATAATATCTCTTGCAAGCTCTTGTATTTCCAGTGTTTTTAAACCTAGCAAGCGTTCTGCAGCATTTTGCATAACACCCTTTTCTGTTGAAATACCAACAGTAAAACGGGATGGAACATCAACACGAATATTTTGTTGCGACAGTGCTTTTGTTAGCTCAACATTTATTGTCATTGGTGTTAAGTCGAGATATTGGAACGACTGAAACACTGGCCAAATAAATGCTGCGCCACCATGAATACATTTTGCTGATCGAGGGCTTCCATCAGTGTTTGAGCCAACTTTACCATAAATGACTAATACCTTGTCTGACGGACATTTGCGATAGCGCGAAAGAATTAGTAGTAGTAGTGTAAATACAAATACTGCTGCTACAACTAAAAGAATAATTGCCATTTGGTTCATAATATGCTCTCCTTATAATAATTATTTAAAATATTTATGCTTCTTTATTGTCTTCTTGTTTATTATCCTCTTCTATGCTGTCCTCTTTTTTACTGATTTCCTCTAATGGGCTTACAATTAAACAATCACCATCTACAACTGCTACAATCTGTACTTTAGAATTAGGCATTAAGTCAACATCACTATCCGTCACTGCATCTAACTCGACAAAACGCTCCTGAAGCAACATTGTTACCTTTCCTTTATCAGAACGTTTAGATGGAATTCTAATATATACATCAGCTTCTTTTGATATTGCATTTTTTAAAATAATATTACCACTTGTTTGCATTTTTAACGCAAGCCTTATTACAATGGCTGCCAGAAGCAATGCACACACACCTGCAAATAGTGATATTTGAATCGCCCAAAATGGATGAAGTCCTGCTGCTAACGCTGCTAATCCAGCCCATCCGCCTAAAGCAAAAAAAGCTACAATTCCACGGATGGTAAATATTCTAAAGATACTTGCATTACCACAATTACTTGCTTCAGCTGCATCATAATTGGCTTCTGTAGAATCATCTACATCAGAGTCAGTATCACTTCCAAACCCAATCCCTATAATCATAAGAACCAGTTGTAAAAGCATAATCACAGTCATGGGTATAGCTGCACTTGCCATGATCTGACCTATAAGCCCAAGATTATTCCACCAAATACTAAACCATTCCATACCTAATTAAGTCACAATTCAATGATATGACTTTGTCTCCTTCCCATTTTTTTATAGCAGTCTATACTATTTTGTATTTCTTCTAACATACCAAGGTTTGTTTTGTTGTTTATTGTCTTCCTCTGATTCTACTTTCGGCTCGACATTTATATTATCAACACTTTCTGTATCGACGTTTTGTGAACCTTCTTCGTGATCAATAATGATTCTCTCAACACTACTAATATCCCATTCACGGAGTGCCTGACTTACTGTTTTGCGTGTTTCGCTAACTTCTTCTTGCACTTCTTCCGGTTGAGGTTCAAAAGTAACTTCCGGTTGTGGCTCAAAAGTGACTTCCGGTTGTGGTTCAAATACAACTTCTGGTTGTGGCTCAGGTGCCGGTTCATTCCTTACTTCAACACTAACTTCATTCCTTACCTCTGGTGTGATATCCATTTTTGGTCTTAACTCGAATGGATCTTCTTCTGGTGCAGACACGGGAGCATGAAGCTCATCTAGTATCACTCCAAGCATTGCTTCAACTCTACGCTTAACATCAGTACACACGCAAGCAAACATCATAAGGGTTAGCGCTTTTCTAATTCTGATTCTTGATTCAGGATTAGGATCACTATAATCCTTAATTACATTGTTTATAACTGCTTCAACACCACTCTTTGAGTGATCAGCAGATTGAGCACTTTGCTTTAATGCTTCGCATAAATAATTATATAATGTACTCTCTTTAATAATTGGTTTGTTGCCACTTCGCGTAATCCCGTTAACATACATCATCAGCTGTGAGATATGTTCTAACTTAATGCATTCCTTTAATGCATTGATTATAAGTATGCGCGCTATATGAACTTCTTCGTACTTCTTACCAACAGGATGTTCTACCCATCCTCGTTTTACCCAGTTTTGGATTGTTGAGCCTTCAAGTCCTGTCACAGCACATACTTGCGAAAGACTTAAACCACCTGTTGCTTCAAGTAGCATTTCAATTTTTGCAAACCCTTTATCATCCGGATGCCCCGGTTGTATTTTTGTATTTGCAGCCATTTTCTTGTCCCCCTACATGTGTGATATTAAATAAAAGATATGTTTTGCAACGATCTGTTATTGTTGCTCCTCATATCTTATCATAGGTTCGCACGAACTGCAATACAATTTTGCAATATTAAATTAAGACCTCGTTACATATCAGGTTCTTTTGAACGCATATTTCTACATACTGTGGTTTATCTTTATATTAACACTGCACATATTGTAGAATACACACTTGTAAGCCTTGAAATTGCAAGAAAATATTATTTTTTATTGTCAATATTATTTAGTATAAGATAATTATTTCTCTGCTAGTTCATCTGAACTTATTAAATGGATGACAATCTCTACTATAAACAAATCGCCCATTACTTGAATCTCAAACTGACCTTCCATTAATTCAACAAGATTCTTAGCAATATATAATCCTAGTCCACTTCCCTCAGACTGTCGCGCCTTATCTCCACGAATAAATTGTTCTGTTAAAGACTCTCCACCACACTCTAAAGGTACTTCAGATGTGTTCTTTAATGTAAGGATTGCATTACCCGCATCATCTAGCTCAATGTCTGCAAATATGCGTGTCCCTGCAAGTGCATACTTAGATGCATTTGAAAATAAGTTTTCTAACACGCGCCAAAGATGACGATTGTCTGCGCAGATAATTATTGCGTCATCGGGTTGTGACATTACAAGAGTTAAATCACGTTCAATAAATGCATCATCAAACTCACCTGCTATTTGACCTAAAATCTCACTAAGATTTACAGGTTGTATTAAAACATTTTCATTACCACTTCCTGCTTTAGATGCATACATTAAATCTTCAATTAAAATTTTGAGTCTATCTGCTTTTCTGTCAAGTACAGAAACATATTCTAATGCTTCCCCTTTTAATGGAAGGTGCTTTAATAAATCGACATAGTTAATCACTGATGTTAATGGTGTTCTAATATCATGTGATACATTTGTTATCAATTCACTTTTAAATTGCTCAACACGAACTTTTTCTGCGCTTGCTTCAGCATATTTGTCAGAAACACTAAGTGCGAACATCACAAAGCTTGTAGTAGCAATTAGCGACAGAAGTGAAAAAGGAAAAAGTAAGGAAACTGGTACTGCAGGTTGTATTGCATGTACCCTAACACTTACTACTGCTTCACGTACAGTTGCTGTTGTAAAGTGTGGTTCTGTCATGTGCACCCATGTTCCTTGTATAGTGAGTTGTGACACGATCTCTTGTGATGTAGCCACAAGCACAATTACACTGCCAACTAATAACAATGAAAGTAGTAATCCAAATGGTTTCCAAACAGGATATAGACGGAAAAAACGAATCCAATATAGTGTAGATAGCATCCGTTTATCACGTATACGCGCAACTAACTCTGTTACTACTAACACTATTGATGTATAAGCAAGTAGTGTCAACCCTATAAGCTCATGGAGTTGTACGGTGAATACGGCATGTCCTTGGTCATACATAATACGTAAGCCATAAAATGAAAACAAAGCAGTTAAAACTGCTAATACAGTCATCATTAGAAAGTCGTAATTTCGCCACATGGTAAAGATTTTTATACTCGTTTTTTTCGGAGTTGTTTTCCACACAGAAAATACCAGTAGGCCAATAAAAAGAGAAAATACCGTAATATAGAAAACAAGGTTGCGTCCGAAGAACACACCTTCATATAAAGGACTAAATCTAATACCGTCAGGATTAAATACAAACTCAACAGCACGGTCAAATATGATATTTATCGACCTTAGTATATAAATTGCAGAGATAAAGCCCCCTACAAACAGAACAATTTTTGTAAGTGGAGAACATAGTAGTTTAATCATGTTTTGTCACCTTGTATCCAAGTCCGTATATTACTTTCAAATATTTAGGCTCTTTGGGATTAATTTCTATTTTCTCTCGAATATGCCGAATATGCACCGACACAGTTCGTGACACATGAAAAGCGGGTTCACCCCATGCAGCTTCATAGATCTGTTCTGAGGAAAACACCTGTTCCATATTCGACATGAGAAATTTCAATATGTTGTATTCTAGCGCTGTTAGTTGCGCTTCTTCCCCATCTACTGTTACACTTTTTTTCTTATCATCTAAAATTAGACCGCCTGTTTGATATACATCCCTTTCAGATTGAGATTGTAATTTTTCCTCTAGACCACCTAAACGTGAATATCTGCGAAGCGAAGCTTTTACCCGCGCCATTAACTCTACAGGATTAAATGGCTTTGTTATATAGTCATCTCCACCCATGTTCAGCCCTAAGACACGATCTGTGTCCTCTGCTTTTGCAGATAAAAAAATAATCGGCACATTGCTGAACTCACGAATTTGTACAGCTGCCGTTATGCCATCAAGCTTTGGCATCATAATATCAAGCAAAACCAAATGCACCGTCTTGCTCTTCACAGCTTCTACAGCATCAACTCCGGTTTCCCCACGTATGACATTGTAATTCTCTTGTTTTAAATAGATCTCTAATGCTGATAGTATGTCAGCATCGTCATCGCAAATAAGTATTGTATATTTCAATATCAATGACCATTCCTTTGAGTAGTTCTGTTAACTCCTGCTCCCTACAGACTAGTGCAACGTACACTAGCTAACGCCAAGCCGTGACAATAAATCCGCCTGTATTCGTTGATGAAATCATGAAGCTTAAATGTTCCGGAAAGAAAACCATGCCGTTCTGTGGAAGTTGATAATATATGTAATAGTTTCTTCCATCAAATTCGGTTTGCACAACACCACTATCTCTCAAATATTCTATATATTCTTCCAATACAAAGTCATGCTCTCCCATGTACCAGGCATGGACTCGTCCTACATATCGAAAATGCCATGGCTCGTATGGAACACCTGTTATATCTTGCTTATGCTCTGGATAACGAAGGATTAAGCCAAATCTCGGAGCATTCTCTCTTAGCCAACGGGCTTCTTCTGTGCCTCTCATACTGTAATAGTTATCACCTGACAAAATATCTACTGCAAGTCCTAATTGATGTTCACTATGCCCGGCAGGTTTGACATATTCTGGATTTGGCGCATTCGCATAGAGTACGCTCTGCTCGTAATAACAGCGATAACCACTGGCAATAAAAAGTGTTCCTATCTCCCCAACATCTACTTCAGAGAATAAATCGCGCATAGCATTGAAAGCAGTTTCACGCAATCTAACATAAGCGGAACTTGCTGCTAAATCCGGCCAGACTTCTCTTAGCAATGAGTAACACAAAGTAGTTGTAATAGGAAAATCTCGACTTACCAGTTTCAGATGATGTGTATCAGTGATTTCTGTAACATGAATCCCCTCAGTAAAGGGCGGAGTGATTATTGGTACAAACGGCGTAATAACTGGAGCAGCAGCGCCCTGCATTGCATTTATATATCCGGGATAATCAGTGTATTCATTATCATTAATTGTTACAATAATTGCATACGTAATAGCCACAAATATTGCAATAATGAATATTATAGATATAGGCGGTTTTTTTAGTTTTCTTCCGTTCATTAATTTCTCCAGTTTTACATTAAGCATAGTTTATTATATAATTTCAAACTATGTAGATATGAAAAGTTAAGGTTTTCTTAAGTTTGTTAGACATTTGCTTCATAGTTTGATAAAATTTCATAAAAATAAGTTGTATCGGCTATTATAACTTATATTGGTAAGGAAGAAAAGAGAAAAAGGGATAGATTTTATCATGAGAAGAAAAGATAGAGAAAGAGGTTCCGCATTTGCATTGGAAGTTCTGCGTGATTGTGAATACGCAACACTTGCCACAGTTAACGCAGATGGATCACCATATTGTATCCCCATTTCCCCTGTGTTAGTCGACGGTGATACTGTATACTTTCATAGTGCCACTGAGGGACAGAAACTTGATAATATTAATAACAATAGCGCTGTCAGCATAAGCTGTGTACGCCACTCAATAGTTATTCCTGAAAAGTTTACTGTCGAGTATGAAAGCGCTGTTGTGACAGGAGCATGCAGTGTAGTTTCTGATAAGGATGAAAAAATATTAGCACTTAAAAAGTTAAGTGAAAAGTATGCGATAAACCATATGAACCATTTCGACAGGGAAATGGAAAAGTATTTTCATAGAACCTGTGTGTGCAAAATAGATATTGTGCAGATAACCGGCAAAGCAAACATTAAGTAAGGATTTGCTGATTGGTTTCATGTATCACATCTGATACCAGCTAGTTTTTCAACTGGACATATTCACTGTATATCTAAGCGTTTTCCTTACTTCTTGGGCAGGGCTAACTTTTTGACATTTAAGCATTCCTTACATGTTTTTAGTGTATATTCTTGTGATAACGGTTTTGTTTTCTCATATACTTACTGCTTTACCTCTTTTATCTGTAATCAACACTTTAACTAACAAGAGTTGCATCTTTAATATGACAAGTTCACTGGTTATTCATTTATTTTCGCGACACCCATTCGTGTTCGCGTGACCATTTCACGAGGTTTCTGTCGCCCTTTCTTCAGTTTATGCTCGCTAATGCTGTATATATCAGCACTTTTCCTGTTCGCGTTCATTTGATCCTATATGGAAGCGCTCGCTTGTTTATTCATGAGTTCAGCAGATAGTTCAGCTGTAGCTTTAGTTTTTCACCAGTCAGCACTATACGTTCTAACGATCCTTTTGTTTTTTTATATACTAATACTATTTTTTTCATATATTTTTAAATACACTCATATCTATTGTGCTCCCCGCTTTCCTTACTTGCAGTTTGTAGTGTCTTACGAAAGTACGTCACGAGTAAACTAAATTCAATGCATACATAGGAGAATCAGAATGAACTCCCTTACTTTAAATGGTATTGAAATCTTTGTAGATGAAGTTGGAAAATATATTCAGATAAATGATATCAGCGATAAAGATTTGTCTGCAATATGGGAATCTTTGCGCGAGGGTTTTCTTGGATATGAGTTAATGCTTTGTTTCCGTGATATAGACGCACCAATAACGGCACTCTCTGAGATCGGAGCAGAAGTGCTTGAAGATTGCATCAAGTTGCAAGTAACACCTAGTGACTTTAGTTTTTGTGAAAGTTCTGACGTAACACTACTTAGAAAAGCAGATTTCACTACCTTTGCTACATTACATGATACAACCAATCCTGATTGCTTCTGGACAAGCGAACGTATCTTAAGTAATGTAGATATTTGGCGTATTTTCACATTGAGAAAAGATAACGATATTATTGGATATTCAACTGTAATGATTGATCAACGTGACTCTGCAATTGGCGAGATTTTCTTTATAGAGGCTGACAACCATTTCCATCGTAAAGCATTACTTTCCGCAGCAAGTCAAAGCGCATTTGAAAACGATAAAAGTACGGTCATCTACATGGTTGACCGAGCGAATACCAATATATACAACGTCGCAATAGAAGTAGGATTCAAAGAAGTCGGCTATTATATTGGGTATCAGATCAAGTGTATTCAGTGATTTTTTTACAATTTAGCAGACTTATTGTATGTAGTGAAGGAAAAGTGCATTTTCCATGACTTTCCTTACCTACAATATCAACGTCCTCAAAAACCTACACTCACGTTCAAGACAAGATACTATCTCTTGTCTTGTCTTGTTTCGTTTGTTATTTCTTCATATATATATTGTTTATAAAACTCTTCTATGTCTTCAATATGACGGCGTATCTGATAGAACAACAAGTTTTCTTCATTCACAATATAATCTTTACAAATATTTTTGTACACAGGAAGAAATGAATCCCAATAACTTCCCCAATTAGAATCTCCCCAGTACCAATCATTCCAGAAAGTATACAAATCTGCCTCAACAGGTGCAAACTTGATGCTTTCCCAATCAAGTAGTACATATTGTTTCTCCGTCGATATGGTGGAAAAGCACATATACATGGGCTTCCGTTTCTACTTTTGCGTCGCCGGACTGCGTTAGTAATGGGGCATTTATCCTTCCTCGTAAACTCGTGTTGCTTTCCAACCATGACGAAACAGCCATACTCAGATTCAACTTTTCAAGCACTTCAGTAATACCACTTCTCTTTTTTTCATATACTTTTAAAAAATATTGCTGTTGCACACAATTGACTTTATATGCAAGTGCTGACCAACCGCCCACAGTCGGTACCATCTCATTTGCAGTAACTCCATATTCTGATTGTAATACTCTTTTCATTTCACTCATAATGCTGTTTCCTGCTTTCATTTCTTATTTAATATTACAGCATTGATTACATTATAGCAATTATGACTTCGCTAAGATATCCCCCGCCTAGGCTTGCGTAGATGGTGGGCACAAATTTCTTCAACAATCGGTGTGTTAAAATCTCCCGCTTCGTCGAAACGCTTGATACTATGTCGCGCTCGGCGCGAGAACAATGATCTCTTGTTTTAACTCATCAAAAATTTAGCTGAACTAGTGGTTGACTTTTATTTTTGTAATGATAGAATCTTTAATAATCCACCACAATATAAGGAGTAATGATAAGTATGACTTATGATTTTAAGTTTGTAGAGTTAGCTATTAATTTTCTTGAATCCGGTGATACTGAGATTTTGCGTGAAATCTCAGAACTTGCTGCCACAGACACTATTTATAATCATGCGCGTTTTTACAATTACGATGTACCAACAAACTCAAAATTGGAACTTGTCACTTACTTGCTGACTCCGTCAGATAAGTATAAAGAAGTTTTGCCACAAGTCGTTGATAATCTTATCTATGCAAAAGAAAATGTTACAAAACATAGCTTAGTCGAAAAAGTTGTGATGCAGTATTTTCCGAAAGAGTTCTTACCCTCCGGATCAATATACTTTACATTTGGTTACGACATCGGAATTTGTTTTAATATAAATTGTACATTGAATCTGGCACACCCATTTATGCTAGATTCAATAGGCAACATTAAATACTATGCTATTCACGAAATGCATCACGCGGGATTTACAGAACTGAGAGGCGGTTGTATGCCTTCTCTGGCAATTTCTACGTACAAAGAAATGACTCATTTAGTTGAAAATCTTACACACTTAGAAGCAATGGGAACATACGCGCCACTTAGATTAAGAGAAAAAGAGAATGCTATGAATAGTGACATTGATTACATTGTACTTCAAGACAAAGCGCTAGTGGATGATTTTACAAAGAAATATTTCGACATTTATAACTATTTCAAGGACCATCCTGACTATACACTAACTGATGAAGATTGGAGCAAATTAAACATATTATCAGGTGGTGGTGGCGAAAGACTGTGGTATGTCGTCGGCGCACAAATGGCGAGGATTATAGATCAACAACTTGGAAGAGACGCTTTAACGAGTTTAATTTCTCAACCATCCGAAAATTTTATTGCAACATATATGGAATTGGAAAATAGATAATGGATATTATTTTTTTTGAATGACATCCACAAAGGAAAAACACAGCAAATAAACTGAGCACATTGAGCATATATGAGTTAGCACTATGCTGTAATGTTTTCCTTACTTTTGGGATTGTGGCTAATTACACACAACTTTGTCTTCTTTTTCATTTGGACTAACAAGAGTTATGTTTGCATTAGGACAAGTTTGCTGGCAACTCATTTGTTTTTGCGACACCGTTTTGGGTTCTGCTGACCTTTTGTCAGGCTTTTATATATCCCCTTATGAGTCTGCGCCCATTTTGTTTACGTATAGCAACATTTTTCTCATATGTTACCACTAATACAAGACATATTAAGTTGCTTTTCTCCATAGGGATCACGCGAACCGATATGAAGGAAGTTGTCTGTTTATCAATAAGTTCAGTAGATAGGTCGACTTGATCTTTGATTTCTTCGCCAGTCAGCACTATACGTTCTAACGATCCCCTTGCTGTCACCATAAAACAAGAGATCATAGTTCTCGCAACCAGTGCGATATATAGATATATATCAATACTATTTCGCATATTCTATACATCTGCACACCCCCTGTTTTCCTTACTTTCGCTTGTCGTGATTTAACAACTGGGCAACCCGTCTTCAAGTTGCGATTTATACAAATTTGTTTTTTACAAACTGTCTGAAAATATTCTCAATTTCTGCAAGCATAATCATTACATCTTCTATGGGGCGTTCAAAATTATTTGTTGCCCATTCCCCTACTACGCCCATGCTACCCGATAGAAAGAAATTAGCATAAGGCTTTATTGCTTCTGTCTCTGCTGTAAGTCTAAACTCTTCACGCCAACAGTATACACATGACTCTTCGATCATTTCAGAAATCCGATTGATGAATGTATTGTTTACACTACCACCCAAAAGCAAACGACACACTTTCTTGTTGTCAGAAATGTATTTAAACAGGACACCAAAAAACACCCGTGTATCAAAATCATATTCAGCAGACAGCATATCACTTACTTCTTGTATCACAAAATCTTCCATTTGACTGTATAGATCATAAATATCTTTAAAATTTGCATAAAAGGTAGAACGATGCACATCTGCCTTGTCGGTTAATTCCTTCACTGTAATATTTTGTATACTCTTTTCCATAAGAAGCTCTGCAAGTGTTTCACGCAAAGCTTTTTTTGTTTTTCTAACACGTCTGTCCTCTTTTTTGTTCGGATTCATAGAACGACCCTTTCATTAATTCGACAATTATGTACAGTTATGTCTGGTTGTAGACAATTGGATATGGAATTGATTGTTGATAACCGTACATTTGTCTATTATAATATATAGTGTCGAAAAATACAAATGTCAGCAGGAGGAAAATCACGTTTATGGTAATGTTCTATTTTTCAGGTACGGGCAACTCAAAGTATGTTGCTGAGTTATTTTCTCAAAGCAAAAACATCCCATGTTATTCAATAGAAGAAGATATTGACTTTAATGAAATTATATATACAAATGATGTAATCGCATTTTGTTATCCAATATACATGTCTAGAGTACCTAGAATATTGCGTGAGTTTGTCGCAAAACATATGATAACACTAAAGGGCAAGAAATTAATTGTTTTTTGTACACAACTTATTCTCTCAGGTGATGGAACAAGAGCATTAGTTGCATTACTTCCAAAAAATCACATAGATGTAATATATACAGAGCATTTCTTCATGCCCAATAATGTGCCTGATATATTCATACTACCGATTCTTAATGGTAAGGAAATCAAGAATTCTCTCACAAGAGCCAAACGCAAAATGGACATTGTTTGCCAAAATATCGAAAATGGTATAATAAAAAAACGTGGATTCTCTATACTCTCTCGTATATTAGGTTTACCACAGTCAGTGTTTTTGCAATCTGTTGAAAATCGAGCAAACCACGCGGTTTCCATAGATAGTGATTGCACGAATTGCGGTCTTTGTGTTAATTTTTGTCCAATGAACAATTTTTCAATAGAAAATGGGAAAATAACACATAACCATAACTGTACTATGTGCTATCGTTGCATTAATGCATGTCCTGAAAAAGCAATCCGTGTTCTCTTCTCCGGTAAGATAAAGCGACAATACAAAGGAATAGATTAAGAACGAGTTATCAACCGATAGCTCGTTCTCTTTTAGAAAATTCATAACCTACATCACTTCTATTCTGATTCAACCTTTTTGAACTTCTTTGTCTTGCTTAATATCCAGCATATAAATAATGCGATCGGAAACGCCATCCATGATGTGATCCAAAAATCAAGAATTATACCTACAGCCATAAGCACTACGGAGAATGCGTAATATAGAATGTCGAATATTGTATCTACTGTAAAGACCTTTGCACGAAATACATCAATTAGTTTTAAAAACGATATAACAAGCCATGACAGTGGGAATGCAATCCATGCCCCTGTAAATACTTCAGTGATAATACCAGCTACAAAAATTAATAGCAGTATCCATGGTAGTTTTTCTTTATTTTCGCTATCGCTCTTTTTCCTAACAAGGGGGAAGATAAATATGAATAGAATCCACGTAATAGGTCCTGCAAGCCATGACGCATACATTGCACCGAAAAGCACAGCGCCATATACCATGATAGTAGTAATCGCCATGTAAATCGCGTCTTCGAATAATGATTCAAAAGTGTGTGTAAACACGGAGCCTGTATATCCACCGGTTCTCCTTGCATCAATTGCATCTTTCCAAAAACAAATGGTTGTCGTCAATAGAAACAGCATAGGCGATAATGCTCGCAACATGCCAATACTCAACATGTTAGCGCTATATCCATCATCCAGTTCTTCAAGAAGATCCGGTGATATATCGCCACCACCTAAAATACTAATACCAAATTGAGAATATAGTATTTCCGGAAATGGCAAAAGAAAAAAGACAATTACACCTGTTAGTACAAAGGCGTAATCTTCAAATTCCCATTTATTACTTTTCTTTGTATTTGTATTATTGTCGTCCAATATATGAACCTCCAAACGATACTTTGTAATACCTATTCGTGTGTTTTTACTATAAGTAGTTCAAAAACTGCAAAACTTATAGCACCAGAAACAATAAAGACATCCGCAAGATTGAATACTGCAAAATTCATAAATAGAAATTCAAGCATATCACGTACAGCACCAATAGTTAAACGGTCGTATAAGTTCCCTACTGCACCTGCGAAAATCAAAATTAATGGTATGCGTACAAACCATACCTTCTTTCCGTCAGGAAGTTTATGATAATATACCAGTAGTACAACCATTGCAATTATCTTTGCAATAGAAGCCAACCAAACTGTCCAGTCATGTCCACTTAAAAAGCCAAACACCATCCCTGTGTTCTCAAGATATCTTAGTCCTAAAAAGCCATATATAAGTGTTTGTGGCGGATTGCTTTGCAGGTTGCTTGCAGACCAAGCCTTTAACCACAAGTCTAACGCAATCAGTGCTCCAGCACCTAATAAAAAAATAATCCATGCCTTTGCCTTGTCTGTAAGTTCATAACGCATTATAAAGTCCGTTTCTTTCTGTAAGTTAAGAGTCGCTGCGGGATATTTTACAACTGTTAAAAATGAATGTCAAGTTTACGCAACAAATTTTAGCAATATGCAATTACAATAGGTTACCAGTCAAGGTTAGCCGCAATCATAATAGCGGTGAGAATAAATGCAAGAAAGAGTCAAATAGTCCTGACAGCTTGTGTTTATTCAGTTCATCTCGTAAAACCTCTCTGCTTACACTTATTGCTTCAACAGCGTCGTCGCTTATATCCTTTATGGTATCAGCATTATACAAAAGCACAGCATTTTCAAAATGTAGATATAAGCTCCTATAGTCTAAGTTAATTGTACCTACCACAGCAACCTCGTCGTCGCAAACGAAACTCTTTGCATGAAGAAATCCCGGTGTGTATTCAAAAATACGCACACCAGCTTCTAGCAGGCTAGTATAGTATGAACGAGTCAGTCTAAACACTAACTTTTTGTCAGGTATGCCCGGTGTCACAATCCGTACATCTACTCCACGCTTTGCTGCCATTTGCAGTGCGTGTGTCAATTTCTCACTAATAATCAAATAAGGTGTAAAAATGTAAACATAGTTCCTTGCCTGATTGAGTATTTCAATATAAATATTTTCACCCAGTCTGTCCGTGTTAAGCGGAGAATCACCATATGGAAGAACAAGCCCGTCTGTTTTCATGGGCTCTTCTAAAACCCCTCTATACAAATCATGCTCATCTATACGCTTTTCAACACTTGAAAAAGTATCCCACATTTCGATAAACATAAGTGTAAAACTCCAAACCGCATTACCTTTAAGCCTTAGTCCCGTGTCTTTCCAAAAGCCTAAACGGTTTGTCAGATTTATATAGTCGTCTGATATATTAATTCCACCTGTAAATGCTGTATGTCCATCAACAATCAACATTTTTCTGTGGTCACGTGTGTTCATAAATACAAGAAGCGTAGGAACAATTGGGTTAAATCTTAGAACATCAATTTTCTTTTCACGAAGCTTTTTTATATACTTATTCGTAAAAAGCTTTTGTGAGCCAAAGTCATCAACAATCAGTCGTACTTCTACACCCTCGCTTGCTTTGCGCTCTAACATTTCAAGCAACCTGTCCCACATGCTGCTTTTGTAAATAATGAAATATTCTAAAAGAATAAACTTTTCAGCTTTTGATATTTCATTGAGCATATCCTCAAACATCAGCTCTCCTGATGTAAAGTATTTTGACTCAGTATTATCAAAGGCATGGTAGGATGAACTGTCGCGTATGTATTTCACAAGGCTGTGCTTCCCTGCACATTTTACGCCACTCATGAACTCAAGCTTGTCATCACTGTCTAACAATTTTGCAATGATTGCATGCTCTTCTGCATGTGTTGTTATTCTTCTTCTAACATAGTGTTCCTTACTGAACATCAGGTATATAATCCCGCCTACAATTGGTAGCATTAATACAATCGTAATCCATGTTAGCTTGTAAGCAGACGCATCATCATTTTTTATAATATAAAAGAATACAAAGACACTTATAGCAATACCTGCATACGATATTATAGGAAATCGTACCAGCACTGTACTTGTCAGAGCTATAACTGCTGCAACTTGTAATATTATTAATACTAATGAAATGCCGAGTCTAAATGATAGTCTGGTCAATATATGCTCCTCTTTTGTAACAGCTTTTTGTCACATTTATATAAAGTATACCGCATGGCATTATGTCAGAATCAGCGGAAAATGTAAAGTAATATTTATTTTCTACACCGAAATTACTCGTATCTCAGTTAACGGCTTATTGATTTTGTGCTTACCTGTGAATATTTCGGTTTCAATAGCCAGAAATGAATCCCTACACGCCAAATATTCTTTGAAAAGTTCAGGAATTTTTTCAAACTGACTTTCATCACTTTGCCTGCAAATATATATGCCTGAGGGAATCTTTCTGATGTTTTTCTTTTCCATACGAGCCGCACTCTTCGGCACTTCTACAAACGCATGGTAAGACGTTCCGGACGATGTGTACTCACACAGTATCCCATATGTCGACATGTCGCCATAATTCCATTCTTCGCGTGGCATGTCTGAAAATGAGTCAAATATCTTTAATAGGTCAATATCGCTAATTGAATCGCCACAGGTCTTTGTATAATAATATTTTTCTGGAAAATCTCTTGTATACAATTGTCCTTTTTTATACGAATCTGCCAGATCCATCTGTTCTTCTATCGAATTAATGAGTTTTAGCCCTCCTTTGAGGGCTTTTAGTTTTTCTTCGGCAATTTCTTTTCCATGACCTAAAAATGTTCTGAAATCCATATTGTTTTCGTCATCTGTGAACATTGCAAATTCTTTAAGTGGAATGTCTAGTTCAACACAAAACATAATCATCCATATATGATTTATTTGGTCAAATGTATAATATCGATAGCTCGACTCATCATCAACATATGCTGGTTTTAGTATATTTAATTTTTCATAATAGCGTAGAGAGTAAATGCTTGCTCCTGTTAGCTTTGAAATCTCTCCAATACTCAATAATTTATCTTTTTTATTAATCACAAAATTCTCCTTGACTCTAGCATAATGCCATACTTTAAAATAACATCTGGCTAGTGGGAATACAAGAGTATTTTGTACACTTCACTCAAATAAATTAGAAATACGTTACTAGTCACAGTTAGCCGTAAGCAAGCGGTGTGTCATGGATTTTTCGCGTATGTAGGGCGATAAGACCCGTTCTAGCGAAAAATTCAGGACATACTGCTTGGTGGAGGCGAATTTCGGTGTGACCTGTAACAGAAACACAGAGGAACAAGTAAATGGAAAACCAGAATCTTACAATAGACAAAAATGAAATTGCTCATAAAACAGCTGAAGAATCAAGACTCAACAAACCAATAACATTTAAATTTTTAATATCATTTACAATACCTACCATTCTCTCATTCATAATCATGGGAGTATTTGGCACGATTGATGGTATTTTTGCAGCACGAGGTATTCACCAGCAGGCATTTGGTGCAATAAACTTCGTGGCGCCGTTCTTTACTTTTACAATGGCGATTGGAACAATGTTGTCAATGGGCGGAAGCGCTTTAGTTGCAAAGAAAAAGGGCAAAAAACTATTACAAGAAGCTCGTGAAAACTTCACAATGCTTGTTTTAGTAACATTTATTGCCAGCTTATTAATTTCAGCCACAAGCTGGTTTTTACGTTTACCGTTGCTACGATTGTTAGGCGTGCGAACAGGTTATGTATACTTCTACGGTTTCGGATATGTATATGACTCAAGTGTATTCGACCTAGCGCTGGAGTATTTACAGCCACTTATTCTAATGATGCCATTCATTATGGTTGGTATTGTTCTTATTCAATTTTTAATCGCAGAAGGACGTCCTGTTCTTGGCATGATTGCTTCAAGCTCTGGTGTCATTATCAGCACTGGCTTGAATGCCGTTTTCCTTTTCATATTCGATATGGGTGTCATGGGACTTGCCCTTGCAACAGGTATCGGTAATATGGTTCCAGCGATATTGGGTGTGGTATACTTCTCTCTTAATCGCAAAGGTACAATATTCTTTGTGCGTTACAAATGGGACGCTAAAGCTCTAGGCCGAGCTTCATTGAACGGTATAAGCGAAGCAATAACCATGATGGCCACAACCGTGACTACAATTGTTATGAATAATGTGCTTGTTAATCTCGTCGGTTGGGAGGGTGTTGCTGCTGCAGGTATGGTTATGGCTGCACAATGGCTACTTGCGTCATTATTCGTTGGCTACTCTGCAGGTATTGCCCCAGTCGTAAGTTATAATTTCGGAAAAAGATTAGACTCTGTTGGAGATAGTATTGCCGAACAAGGTAGCATACGCAACTTGAGATTGCTATATAAGAAAAGCTTGCTTATTGTCGGCATTTTGTCTGTTATCGCTTTGATTGCTACGCTGACGTTCTCTGATTTGCTAATACGTATTTACGTATCACCAACAGATCCATTCATGGGACATTTGCACGAAATGGCTGTACGAGGGCTTCGTATCGCTGCGACAGGATTCGTTTTAATGGGCTTTAATATGTTTGCAACAGCGTGGTTTACTGCCTTTAATGACGGATTGGTTTCAGGCAGTATGTCCCTAATGCGGACAATGGTTTTCACCTTAGTATTGCTGATAACTCTGCCAAGAGTTTGGGACTTGGATGGCGTGTGGCTCGCACTTCCCCTTGCTGAAGTCTTATCCATAGCTGTGACTGTCTTTTTCCTAGTCAAAATGGGCAAAAAATATCATTATAGAAAGTTGAAACAGTAGTTTTATTTGTATACTTACATCCAATAAAGATTCTGCGACTACGCGCAGAATGACGTTAGTTTTTATAGATTATTTGACACTGTCTTACTAATAGAAAAAACCTCTGTCTGCGTATTTGGCACAGATAGAGGTTTTGTCAATTTGCAAAATCTTAGTAATTAGGATTACGTATGTTTTTTCTAGCGCCAACTATTAGTAGTATTGGTAATACAAACTCTAAAGGCATGAAGATTATGGCTGCTGCCCCTAGCATACCTAAGTATGCAAAAATTCCCAGAACAGCAATTATTGCATAATATGCAACAGTTGCGCTCATACATGCTATTGCGAGCCCTTGTATTATTTTCGCCTTTTCTCTGTTTCTGCTATTTATAACAGATATAATACCAACAATGAGTGTGAATACATATAAGAATATTGGCGCAATGTAGTAAAAGTTCCACGCTCCCAACATGGCTTCCCCACCATACATCCATAACCACTCACTTGGATTAATAAGATTACCTGTATCCACAAGAGCTCCCAATGCTCCAAGTGCCCCAAATACAATGTATAATATACCGACTACAAACAGAAACTTTCTTCCCGGTGCGTCCTCTATGGGTTGAGGAGTGTAATTATATTGCTGTGGCTCATACTGAGGTGGGTACTGGGGTGATTGAGGCGGTTGCTGTTGATATTGCGGTGGTGGCTCATACTGTGGCGGCTGTTGCGACTGTTGATATTGCGGTAGTGGCTCATATTGTGCCGGTGGCTGATATTGTGGTTGTTGCGGTGGTTGCATATGTTGCACTTGTGGTTGTTGCATTACTTGTGCACCACAGCCTTCACAAAAACGTGCACTTAGGTCAATAGGTTTTCCACAATTTGCGCATAATTGATTATTCATAAAATATGACTATTCCTTTCGAATATTTCTTGACACAAAATTACTTAGTATTAACACATCAATTTTTATCATAATTATAAATCACAAAAAAGCCTTTGTCTACGTGTTTTACATAGATAAAGGCTTTAATTGCATTATTTACCGGTATTCTACTACTTAAGTTCGACTTCTGCACCGACTGCTGTAAGTTTTTCTCTGAGTTCTTCAGCTTCGTCTTTGCCAACGCCTTCTTTAATTTTCGCCGGTACACCTTCAACAAGTGCTTTAGCTTCTGCTAGTCCAAGACCTGTAATTGTGCGTACTTCTTTAATAACTTTAACTTTTTCTGCACCAAAGCTTGTCATAACAACATCAAATTCTGATTTCTCTTCAGCTGCTGCGCCTTCACCGCCGCCGCCTGCTGCCGGAGCTGCCATTGCTGCTGCTGATACGCCAAATACTTCTTCAAGTTCCTTAACCATATCTGAAAGTTCGATTACTGTCAGAGTTTTAATCTCTTCTATAAGAGCAGTTATTTTTTCGCTTGCCATTATTTCTAATACCTCCATTTAGTATTTTTATTATTTTGTATTAATTTCATTTCATTATTCCGCCGGGGCTTCTTCTTTAGCTTCGTCGGCTGGTGCCTCTTCAGCTACAGGATCTTCTTCAGCTGGTGCTGCTTCAGCTTCCGGGGTTGCTTCAGCTGGAGCTTCTTCCTTTGTTTCTTCAGGTTTAGCTTCCTCTGCTGGCGCTGCTTCAGCTTCTGGTGCAGCTTCAGCTTCTACTTCAACATCAACAGGTCCTCCATCTTTCTCAGCTATTGCTTTAAGAACGATAGCAAGACTTGTGATTGGAGCAAGTAGAGTTCCGAGGAATTGTGCTTGAAGAACTGGTAGTGCCGGAATACTTGCGATAGCTTTAACTTCATCAGCTGATAAGAGTTTTCCATCCATGAATCCAGCTTTGATTTCAAAGTAATTTGGTAGCTTGTCTGCAAATTCTTTAACTATTTTTGCCGGAGCTATTGGATCATCTTTACTGACTGCGAGTGACGTTGTTCCATTAAGTATGGAATCAAGATCGTCAAACCCAACGTTTTTAATAGCAAGCTTCATCAGTCTGTTTCTAATAACTGAGTAATCTACATTTGCTTCACGCATTTTTACGCGTAATTCTGTATCTTCAGTAACTTTGATTCCTTTGTAATCAACAAAAACACCTGATTGACTTTTCAAGCTGTCAGTCATTTCGTCAACGATAAGTTTCTTTTCCGCTAATATTTTTTCACTTGGCATGTTTTTTTCACCTCCCGTTTTTCTAAACTCATGCGTCCAAATATGTGGTTACTTCTAAAAAAATGCCCTTGTCGAAAGACACGGACATCAGCCATAGTTATATAAGGCCGTCCTCGGCTGGATTTATAAAAGCAATATTTCGCTTTTCACCAACTGTCTTTGGAACGCTAGAGAATATTATCAAATAATTCTGTACTTGTCAACATTTTTCTTGTAGTATATATTAAAATAAAGCTATTGAAGGATGGTGTGTTCATGCTTTCGTGGGAAGAACTTGAAGTTGCGTGTAATGAGTGCAAAAAATGCGAACTACATACAACCAGAACAAATGTCGTGCTCGGCGTTGGCAATCGCTCGGCTGAGGTATTGTTCATTGGAGAAGGTCCGGGTGAAAATGAGGATCTCAAGGGTGAGCCATTTGTTGGACGTGCAGGTAAACTCTTAGACGATATGTTAAAAATCATTGGTCTTTCACGAAATGACAATATCTATATCGCTAACATTGTTAAATGTCGTCCTCCGGGTAATCGTGATCCACATAACACAGAGCGTGAGCTCTGTATGGACTGGCTTCGAGCACAATTTATGCTCATAAAGCCTAAAATCGTTGTTTGTCTTGGTAGAGTCGCTGCAATTGAAATGATTGATAAGGATTTTAAAATAACTCGTGATCACGGTAAGTGGTATGAAAAAGATGGCATACAATTTATGGCTCTTTTCCATCCTGCCTTCTTGCTCCGTGACCCGCATAAAAAGCCTGATACTTTTGTAGATTTGAAGACTCTTGAAAAGAAAATCAGAGAAATCTGCGAGAGAACACTATGAGCAGTTCATCTGGTACAATTATTCGAAACGCAAAGCTTAGTGAAGTTTCGAAGTTAAAAACTATTTGGGAACATGTCTTCGGCAATGTTGGTAAGGATGAGTTTTTTAAAATTTTTTTCGACCCTGGTTTGTGTGTAATCGCAGAGCACAATAATGCTCCTGCTTCTATGGGGTTTTTAGTTCCCTTTGGTGATATCGTGCATTGTGATACCGCGCTTGATAATAGCTCAATCCCAGGTGCACCTACCCCATGTGCTATGATTTTTGCTGTTGCAACACTTCCGGAATGCAGAAGCATGGGTTTTGGTGCTCTCGTTGTAAATGAGCTTATACGTCTTGCACACGAGCTTGGTTACCCTGCAGTCGTGCTTTGTCCGTCTGATGATGGTCTTTTTGATTATTATAGTTCACGAAGTGAAATGCATGATTGGTTTTATATATACGAACATTTTATCAACATTGTTGATGATAATGCTATGTCAAACTATAAAACTGTAATCGACACTCCCCCGCTGATTAAGTTAACTCTGTCTGAGTACAATAAATTGCGCGAAGAGTTACTTAAAGATATCACACATATTAGACATGATATTCGAGTGTTAGAATATCAAGCAATATTGAATAAAGAGCATGGCGGTGGTTTTTATCAGATTGGTAATTCTTGTGCTACGATTGAGTTTCAATCGGATGGTTCAGTATGGGTAAAAGAGTTACTGATTTCTCAGATTTTAAGTGCGCAGGCGGAAATAATGACTGATGTAAATAAAATAATTTCTGCCATAATGGACGCCTTTCCTGCTCAGGAATATGTGATTCGCTCTCCTTCATCTATCGGTAAAAAGCGCAGGTTTGGTATGCTTACAGCAAACAACAATATAGGTTCGTCTGAGTTTGAATCATGGTATGGTTTTGCTTTTGATTAGATTAGTACAAATTGTTAAAATTTTATCATTTTTCAGAAAATATATTTAAAATTATATAAAAATAGTCTAGATTTAATATTCTTGAAATATCTTTTTGTAGATTACGTAATAACTCTTTGTTATTATTACGTTGCAGGGTCGCTAATGTATCTTTTTTCATTTTATTATCCTCATAATCTGTTTTAGACAAACG
>Ga0123355_10000150_pt1 | contig 83587 bp, 122 predicted proteins | sample TergutEmb28metaG_3_FD_89872 | JGI IMG/M metagenome (GOLD analysis project Ga0123355, IMG submission 89872) | Embiratermes neotenicus P1 segment gut microbial communities from Petit-Saut dam, French Guiana - Emb289 P1 | ecosystem: Host-associated > Arthropoda: Insects > Digestive system > Gut ... | reverse complement strand
GCTATACCAGTAAATGCTTTATACTTTCAGAAAGCCGTGCGGACACACAATCGACAAATACATAAGGCGACCATTAATAAGGGTGGTATGCGAAAACTTAATCAAGCCCCAAAATACGTATTCGGATATCAGCTGTTTGATAAGGTTAAAATATCTGATGGCAAAGAAGGATTTATTTTTGGAAGGCGTTCAAGTGGCAGCTTTGACATCAGAATGCTAAATGGAGAAAAACTATCGGCTGGTATTAGTTATAAGAAACTCAAACCATTGGCAAAACGTACGGCAATTCTAACCGAAATAGTGATTCGGTGCAATATTAAGTGTTAATGTTTCCCTCGGCGGTCTATAGTAAAACCCAGCGCCATTCGGCGCAAGTAAAAATCAGCGTATTCGCGCAAGATTCAGTGAAGGGAGGGGCGGCGATTCCTCCACTACCCTAAAGGGTAGCGGTTTCCTCGCCGGAGCCTATATGAATGCCGCTTTAGTCGTTGGGCGGATGGGGATAGGCATGAGCACGCCCCTAAGTTTTGCAGTGCTGTGATAGGTTGGCGGGATGTATCCGACTATCAAACCCGTGAGCGGGCACCTTTCTGCCCGCTTAAGTACAAAGTTGGGTCTTTGGATAGGGAAACGCTTGAATTTTTAACTTGCTTTATGGCTGTTATAGTGCAGCAGAATAATGCACTTACCCTTCTACAGCTAGATAATGCTTCAGAAGCTATGATGGTACAAGCCCAGGTTTTGAAATTGATGGATATGACTGCTGATCACGCGAAAGCTTTAGGGGTTGATATCCCTGTGGGATAAAATGTTTGCTATGGAGGCAGAAAATGAGTGAGGGTATAATTTGCTTAATGTACGATAAGCACGCCGAATTCTCTTGCGATAATCCAACAGTACAAATACTGATGGAAAGAACTGCAGACGAATTGGAGATTGAGGTCGACGAGGTGGCGGACGCGTTGCGCAACCGGAAACGACCTTCGTTTGGTACAGAGGAGGGAAATTAAAAAGTGGGAATGCATCCAAATGTTGTCCTTGTGCTAAGGTTAACGCCGGAAGGCTTACCTAGCAAAACGTACGAGGATATATTGGCTGATGAAAAAATTTATGTAGATGATGGTGGGTATAGCAGCGAAATAGAGATTGACGGTGATGGCTATGATCACCACTTGATGGAAGACAGCTATTACGAGGATTATCAGATATCAGCCAGTGAAGGTGACATCATAGTATTTGACTTGGTCACCTATGGATATGGTGAATGCATTGAGTGGGAAAGCTTGTTGAGCAAAAAGACAGAATTGGAAAAATGGGCTTTACCAGTCTGTGAAAAGCACAGCTGTAAGGCGTCCGTGTTTATCACGGCTAATTACTGGTAGGAGAGGCGTGTTTTTAGCGCCTTCTTACCCTCGGTGATGTTTTACTCACAAAAAGCACTAGTGCGTGAAATTGAGCGCGTGAGGGTAGTAAAAGAGGTGGTTAAATGGTTGAGGTAACTTTTGAAATTTTAGACACCGACGTTCCTCAGGAAGCACTGTTGGGAACATTGGTTTTATGTGCAAAATTTTTGCAGCACAAAATAAAGTGTTGCGACTACAGAAACATGCATCATGATTTAATCATAATGTCTGGTGCTTTAAAAATGTTGGAGCAGTGGACACAGGCGCAAATATACAGCGAGAAGGCGTGATTTTAGCGTTTCTTTTTGTCGGTGTGTTTTTGGCTGTAAAAACAGCTGGTGCGTAAAATTAAGCCTGTTAGAGCGCAAAAAGGGGATGGTGATGCATGTGGACAGGATGGCAAAAAGCATATCGATGCAGGGCTTGTAAAAAGGTCTATAAATTAAGCCCCTTAATATGCCGCAAGTGTGGCGAAGAACTGCAAACATCACTAGTGTTTTGCTCTGTTCCTACAGACAGCCTAGAAACGGTTATTGCGCGGCGTATATTGTGGCGGTGGGAAGTCAGGGGGGGGACACTCAATGAATAATGAGCGGTATTTATTTCGCGGCAAACGACTTGATGATAAAACCTGGATGTATGGTTTTTATTTGGAAAAGTTTGAAGGCAGCTCAACTGAAAGAGGCGCTGGGATAGTAGGGCGTCCAAGCTCTCGCCTTGCCGGCATATGGCGTAAATGCAGTGAGTTTACTATAGGGCAATACACAGGAATTCGCGATAAGAACAATGTGCGGATTTTCGAGGGTGATATTGTTGAAAGTGCTTCATGGAACGAATTAGCCTTGTTCCTTTCTTGCGTTTTTTTGTGGTAATACTTTGTATTGTAGGGTTGCTTTTACCAGAAATTAATTCGCCTAAATGGAAAGAATTGACTAGGGCAATAAAAGACATAGAGGACAGAGAAAATTAATGGGCTTACTATCATGGCTATTGGGGAAGCAGCCAACAAAGGAACCGCCAGGGCTATATGTCTACCTGCTAGAGTTCCGTGACGGCATGGTAAAGGTGGGCATATCGTCAAAGCCGCACGAGCGGATCAAGCAGATACATCGTGCATCGGGCAGAATTGTAAAAAGGCAATTTATCAGCCACAAAACGTCAAAGGCTCGCCAAGTTGAGCGGGCCTTTATTCGGAATTATGCGAGGTTCCGTGTGGCGAATACGGAGTTTTTTCGCATAAATTATAAGACGGGGACGCAGTTTTTACGGCGACATTTGAGGTGAGGGAAAAATGGGAGTTCTTTGGGTTCTTTTTTGGCTCGCAATGATATTTTGGCCATTTGCGTTAATAATGTCATTTAAAGTAGAAGATCGCAAATCAGCACATAAACCATGTAAACACCGAGTGCAAAGACATGTTGGAAACGATAGGTCTTGGTATTGCACGCAAAAAAAAGATGCTTGCCAAAAACAGACTGTTTCCGAATGCTCAGTCAATATAGCGCCGATAGAGGCAGCGCCATTAACCACTGATGATTTATGGGAATTGTTTCTCAAACTTCGAGCCATCATGGATGCGTGTAACGTTCCTTATGACAGTCGTAGAGTTGGATTGCCTGCAGAAGTTATACCGAAATTACTAAAAGACGAGAGATTTATTTCTATAGGTATTCATTATGATGTTAAGCGCCTTGTTGGCCGCTTTGCAGGGATAGATGTTTTTTTGGTATCCCCAGAAACACGCGTTATCGACGAAGCACCAGGGATGGCAGAATGTTGCGATCGGAACTCGAGGAGTGGAAGTGAATAGAAATAGAGAAAAACAATAATATAATCCTACGAGAGATTATTAAACAGTATTTTAAAGACAGCATTTAGCGGCTGTCTTTTTAAGTGCTAAAAAAGTCAAAATATGGGGATAAGTTCTTTTTTTATATTCAGAGAAAGCGACACGCTTTGCGCGGCAATGCGGTTATAATAAGCGCAAAGGAGGGAGGTGGCGGTTTGACCACTGCAGAAGCAGCGGCAACGTTAAAAGTGAGCACGGACACCATAAAGCGCTGGATAAAGTCAGGATATATTGGGTCTTACAAAATTGGTGGAAGGCGTGAGATACCAGAAACGGAAGTTAAACGCATTTTGAGCGGAAAGGAAAAAAAGTGAAATTACTAATTTTTACAAAAAGAGGGTGTCCAACTTGTGCATTGTTTTTACAAACAATGATAGAATGGATGGATGAGCGGCACAAAAGCATTCCGGTGATGCCCGTTGAGGTGGAAAGTGAGCCAGTATTGGCACGCAAGTATGGTGTGACACTGTTTCCGGCAATGGTGATGTTGGACGAAAACAAGTTGCCCGTTGCGACACATAGCGGCTTATTCGAGGACAAGAGGGACTATTTCGATTGGGTGATCCAAATGGCAATAGGTAAGACGCGCACAATAGAAAGGGAAAAGAAAGATGTTGAAATGTAAATGTGGCTCTGAAACCTTTAAGGTTGTCATGAGGTCAAGTACTGTACATTGCGCTTATTGCAATGAGTATATTAAAAAAGCAAGTGAGGCTGACAAAAAGAAATTTAGAAATGTTTAGGGAGGCGTAAGTGAAGACTGTAGATGGTGGACATTGTCTGTTTTGCGAACACTTCAATATTTTGACAAGCCGATGCGCTAAGCATCCAGAGCTTACACCAATAGATATTAGAGACAATGTTCGAGAATGTGAATTTTATGAGAGGATTTGCGAGTTTGATGAGTAGAACGTTTTTACGTGGCGATGTTGTCTTGGCTGATTTAGGCAAGGCTCGCGGTTCTGTGCAAGCTGGCATTAGACCTTGTGTTATTGTATCCAATGATACAGGGAACCGCGTTTCGCAAATAGTGATTGTTGCGCCTATCACGCGACAGGATGGTAATTATTACATGCCTACACATGTGGATTTAGGCAATGTGCCATTCCTGGACGTGCGGAGTACGGTGTTGACCGAACAGATAATCACTATAGACCAAAAATACATTATTGAAAAAATGGGCAGCCTGAGTGATGTTTTGATGACAAAGATAGAGCAATCACTGCGAGTTGCTGTTAGCCGGAAGGAGATGGAGTTGTGAGCGTTGCGGAAGCTGCAAAAGTGTTAAAGGTCAATAACCCACGCCCCTGAAGGGGCGGGGCTTGTAATTAGAAGCCCTTATTGACTACACTAAGCTTTGAAACAGAAGCTACGTTATCCAAGAATATATAGGCACCGCCGGATGTATGCTCTAGTCTAGCGCACTGCGGCTTATGGCTAAACAGACCTGATGGGTAGGGTCAGTGCTGTAAGCATACAAACCTTGGATAACATTGTGGAAGGGCAACTAACTCCATTAGGAGGTAAGCTTTATGTTAGCTTGCGTTATAAGCATGCATTGGTATTAGTTATAAGAAACTCAAACCATTGGCAAAACGTACGGCAATTCTAACCGAAAGGAGAGATTCGGTGCGATATGAACAATAAATGCAGCTGTGGAAACAGCAAATTTGAGCTGAGAGACTATCAAGGAGTAGCAACGCTATACTGCAAGCAGTGCAAAACATATCAAAATAATGACTTACAAGCACTGCATGACGCAAATGGTCGCTTGGTAGGGCTTCGCTTGAAGACAGATAGTCGGTCTGGTCTTATGATCGATTATTCTTTACGCTGAGGCATATATCAGTGGACAGGATAAAAAAGGAAATTAGTTAGTTTCCAACACGCCTCCCCTATGTGTACAGGGGAGGGTGGGGGGATGTGCAGGGGAGACGCGGGGGAGGTGTATCGGAACATTGAAATTGGAGTCAGTGGTTTAGAAGCATGGACGCGAAAGTAGGAAAGTTATGGATCCAAAAATAATAAAAATAATATTTCTGACGGTGCTTGGGTTGATTTGCATCGTGCCGTTTGGTGGCACTTTAGGGGGAGCTTTGTATGGGTTGATTCAGAATGCCTTTGGGCAATTTCGGTATTTCATTGCAGGGATGATATTTGTCAAGGTATGGGTGACGGCGTCAGGGCAAAGTTTTTTCATAGAGTGGTTAGCAATATTTATCCTTGGGTTTTGCACCACAACCCTCCTTTACTTGATTCGGGGCGATATGTACGGGCAATATATCGCCAACTTTTCCGAAAACATGAGACATTTAATTGGTGTTGAGGGGCTAGTGTTGTTTGTCGTGCTGGTGTATATCATGTCAATGGCTGTTTTGCAGTGGAAAGGTGATTCCATCTTGCATCATATCCAGCATAGGCTAGCACCATCGTTAATGCCAAAAAAAAAAGAAGAGGAGGAGGAAGAAATCCCAGTATCAACAACAGAATTGCAAAGCCTTCTTGATGTTCATGGTGTTCGCGCTACTGTTGTTGGGCACCCCAAGGATGGTGTAAGCGCGATCGAATATCGCGTTAAGCTTGAGCCAGGCACAAAAAAGACGACCTTAGAACGATTGCAGCCTGACATTGCATTGGGCTTAGGCGTTGAAACAAATCAGGTTAGAGTGAGCACGAACAATGGGCATATTATTGTTTCTGTAGATAAAAAGCAAGGTAGGCAAGTTTTATTTTCAAGTTTGTTGGATGATCTGAAATTCATGAAAGAAAAAAACGCACTTCCTATAGGCATGATGACAGATGGGCCGCTTTATGCTTTTTTAGATAAAGCACCGCATCTTTTAGTAGCAGGAACAACAGGGGCAGGAAAAACTGTTTTTTTACGTACAGCTATTGTTTCACTAGCTTTAAAAAATACATCAGATGATGTGCAGTTTATATTAATTGACGGCGTTCGTCGAGGATTGAAGCCTTTGGCACGATTACCGCATTCAATATATAACACTGTGATATCGGAGGATAGCGAGGTAATATCAGCGCTAGAAGATGTTGTAAAAACACTTAATGAGCGCATTCAATCTGATACATGTGAACCACGATTGATAACAGTTATAGATGAGATAGATACTTACTATATCGACAAAAAGGTCAAAAAAGAACTTGAACCATTGATAACAAAAATTGTAAAGGCAGGCCGTCAATTTGGTGTGCATCTTATTATGGGCAGCCAACGCCCTAGTGGTGACCTGATAAGCCCACACGTTATATCTATGATGAAAAGAGTTTGCTTAAAGGTTGAGTTGCCAAAGTATTCTCAGAATATTATCGAAAGCCCAAAAGGTGCTCAGCTTCGCGGTGATGGTGATTTGTTGTATTTGGACGCTGGACAATTAATTTCAGCACAAGGATACTATTTGCCGACAGAGGATCTTGATAGTGAGATTGATCGGATTAATTCAGGCCAATTACATCCCGATATTCATGAATGTTCGAATATTCATGAATTAAACAGGCTTAAAAGGACATCTCGAAGGGTCGTCCCTGAATATTTAGAGGAAGAAAAAATAAAAGAACTATATGAGAATGGGTTGACTATTCAACAGGTAGCCTCTGAGCTTGACTTATCTTATAGTCGTGTGCAGCGAGTACTTGCAAAAATTAAATGAAATTTAAAAAGGGGTATAGATATGCCTAGTGCGATTCAGAGCTTTTTATGAAGACCTGCCAGCGCTTGATGAAGTTCTTGACATTGTCGCAAGTGCAGACGATGGTGTCTTTGAGTACAAAGAGGTTACAATAACAGATTTTAAAAATGCGCATAGCTCTTTAAAAAAATATAGCGCAAGGCAACTAGGTGAAGCACTTACTGCTGTTGGGATAGTTGGCCCACAAAGTTCGACGCGTGTGAATGGTAAATGTGGAAGATATAGGTTATTACCGATGCATAAGAGGTGAGGTGCATGAGTAAAGAGCTAAAAAGAGGCGGCGAACTTTTCGCCGCTTATGAGAGGATATATTTGCTACATGTAAAACATTTCGGCGTTGAAAGTGAAGCGGACTGGGTTGCAGTAAACGCCGATTACGACGCGCTAGCGTCACCATTCGAACGTGATTTGTTTAGCGCGGTTATTTCACAATTAGATAGAGATGCCGCTAAAGCGTATGGGCAGCAAAAATACGTTGATGAGGTTGTTGACTTCGAATATCTATCTAAAGACGAAAAAACCTGAATTCGAGCGATGTTGGGAGGGTAGATGTAAATGCCTATGTGGACAAAAGTTGTTGGATATATTACAGTTGGCATGTTTTTTGCAATTGGCTTCAATGTTTACACTGCTAGATATTGGGATAAGGAATGGCGAGACGTTGGGACAACAACAGGGTGTACATTTAGCTTGATAATGGCTTTTATATGGCCACTCATAGTGCTGCTTCTCATTCTTTTTGAAATTCATAACTATCTTGTTAAATGTTTTCACAAAATGTTTGACTGGCTAGACGCAGTAAAAGAGACTTCTAAAAAAAGGAATTGATGAAAAATGAGCAACGAAATTGATAGGGCTGAAGCAATTAATAAGCTTGTCACAGCTGGTGGCGTCCACACTGAATCTATAAGTGATGGCTATCACACTTTTGGTGAATTGTATAATCACCGTGCTGTATTATTTAGTGTTGTATGTAGCATGTTCCGCCATAAGGCGTGGAAATCCAAGCAACATGATGATGGTACAATGTATGAAAATTACTTTATTGTTGGCTTAGAAACACCAACAGGAGATGCAACATATCACTACGAAATGTCATATTGGGATATGTTTGATGTTGTCGAGTTGCCAACTGCACCGAAATATGATGGGCATACATCTGCAGATGCCATTGAGCGTATTGCTGGGTTAAAACAAGTGTTGGATTGCATGGCGGTGATAAACAATGCAAAGAATCATTAAGCCAGGTACAAAAGATTACGGCATACAGCGGTTTGCGTGCTATTCGTGCGAATGTGTGTTTGAAGCAGATTGCGCGGATTATAGTGTAGAGTGGAGACCACATCCCTATGCTGGATTACGCTTGATAAGCATCTGTCCTGAGTGTGGGGATCAATATGTGCAAATTCCATTGCCGGAGGAAGCGGAGAGTGAGGAATGAAAGCAACTAGAACTTTAAAAAATCTTAGGAATGAAAACAAGCAGTTGAAAGAAACAATTAAAGAAAAGGACGATTTGATTGCGTTATATAAGAATGCTTTAGGAGCACAGCGCGAGGCAATCAACAGTCAACTGCCATTTCATGAGATCAATGTAGGAGTCGTTTTTGGCAGTGACGAGCCTATTAAATATGTTAAAGAGCGTCTAAGTAGAAGTATTTTTGATTACCTTGATGGGCCGTTTCCGAAAGATACGGATTAACGCATTTTGCGAAAAGAATGAATATATGGTAAAATTTAGCTAAACCTTCAGGGAGGCTAAAACCATGTTGACTCAAAAGTTCTATCTACCACACAATATAAAAATGCAAATGCGCTATTTGGCCAAAGATTTCAATCGGCTAAGCGAAAAGCTAGATGAGTTGTTGGAAGAAACCGCCCGACCAGATGGGCAGCCCACTGGCAACCGCCGCTCGGATCCCGTCTGCGGGAAGGTATTGGCCAGAGAAAAAGTTAGGACAAAATTAGCTGCTATGGCGTGGGCAAAACAGCAGCTACCGGAACCATATCGCGAAGTTGTGTTTTGCAGTTACGCGGTGACAAATTTTGAAGTGGATGATATTATTGATAGAAAGATATTCAAGTTGCTGAGGCAAATGTATCTATATAAAATGGCAAAATACTTGAATGAAATTTAAGAAAAAAGGGGAGCTGAAGAAATGGCAACAACAGTTAAGGAGATAGTTATACCGGCAATCAAGATAAAAGAGGTAAGTTTCAAGATTGTTGGGGATTCACCTTTGATTATGCACGCATGGGATCCCAAGACGAAAGAGCAAATGCTGAATGTTATGATGGGGAATGCAAAGACGGTAGGGAGGGAACCCAAAGACCCAGATAGGGAATTCATTTCAAGCATGTATTGGCTTGCAGGTGCACCAACGGAGTTGACGGAAGAGGGTTTTAAAGAAGCCATAAAAAGCGGCAAGGCAAGGTTTGGGTTCCCTTCGCGAGCATTTAAAGCCGCTGCGGTATCAGCTGGTTACCGTGCAAAGGTGACAAAAGACAAAGTCTCAATGCAAGGGGCATTCCACATAGACAGTGAATTTGTTGAGATAAATGGGACACCGCGAAAACGAGAAGATATGGTTAGAGTGTCAGGCGGTCTCCCGGATATACGATATAGGGGAGAATTCCCAGAATGGAGTGCTATCATTCTGGTGAAATATAATTCTGGTGTTGTTTCGGACAAGCAAGTTATAAACCTTTTTAATCTGGGTGGATTTGCTTGTGGTATTGGCGAAGATCGGCCGGAGAAAGGAGGGCAGTTCGGAATGTATCACGTCGAATAATTAAGGCAGGTGCGTTGAGTTAAGTTGGGTTCGGGTGTGGCGCGTTGGGTTGCGTTCAGGTAGGTTAAGGTGGGTTGTGTTTAGGTGCGTTGGGTTAAGGCACGGCAGGCGCGTTTTGGTGGGTTGTGCTGCGTTTTATGTTGAGTTCGGGTCTGGTCTGTTTAGTCAGGTTGCGGCAGGCAGGCGCGTGGTGGGTTGTGTTGAGGTGTGTACGTTTAGTTATGTTTAGGTTAAGGTATGGCAGGCGTGTTGAGTTAGGTTACGTTATGTTCAGTTTCGTTGCGATAAGTTAGGTTCCGTCAAGGTAAGGCAGGTGCGGTTGGTTAAGTTCGGTTGGGTTGAGTTCTGTTGCGTTGAGTTGAGGTAAGTTAAGGCAGGTGAGTCATGGACTTTAAATGGAAATCAGCATACACATTTCCAATCGATGCAAATGTGGCAGGAAATGAGTTGCTGCGTATAAGGGGTGAACATCAACGTTTAACGTCGGAAATCATAATAAATGAGTCGAGGGACAAAAACGCTATATTACATCAGTGTTTTGAATGGCAAGATGACAAAGCGGCAGAGTTATGGCGAAAGCAACAGGCGCGACATCTTGTAAAGAACTTGGTTGTTGTGCATGTTGAGGGTGCTGAAAAAGAACATCAAGAGGTTAGGGCTTTTGTACATATAGAAAAAGAATACAAGCCATTAGATGTAGTTCTTAAGGTGCCAGCTTATACAAGCGAAATGTTAGCGGATGCACTAAAAGATTTTGAAATATTCAAACAAAAATATCTGGCTTTAAAAGAATTGACGTCATTTTTTGCTTATGCGGATGAAATATTTATTGACTTTCAAAAAAAAGTATAGTATTTTTACTATACTGGGAAAACTGTCAAGATGCCCACGTCAGTGGAAAGGAATTACAATTTGATGGCAAGAAAGGGGATGAGAAGCCGCATTCCTCCACTACCCTAAAGGGTAGCGGTTCCCTTGCGGCATTTTTATGGATTGCACTATTTAGCAGTGCAGCCCATTTTATTTGAGGTGTTATATGCGCGTATTTTATGAATTCGAGCTGCCAGAAATATCATGTTCGGCTTGCCAGCTGTCATATCCTGATCGGTATTACAGTGAAGAAAAGGTACTTAATTGTGCAGCAACCGGATCGTTAGGTGTTCCACAGGATGGCTCTATTGCTGAACGCTGTCCATTGAGAGTTAAACTTTCAGGCAACATTAAAGTTACTGCTGTAAAGTTTGTTGAGCCAACTATACGAGGGCTCATTAACATGATAGAAGACGATAAAGAAGGCGATGAGTTAATAACTGCTACGTTACGAGAATAAGACACCCTATGCGGTGTTTTTTTTGTTGTGGAGGTGTATATGGTTACTCATACCGTTCGCTCGGGGGCTGTAGAGCCTCCAACGCTTGAAGGGCGAATAACATATGATGTTAGATCAGGTAATGAAAGTTTATCAATAGATTTCCAAGGGACAAGGCGGCGCGTTGCAGATTTGGGTGGTAGTGGCGGCATTGGGGCTATTTCAGAGCAGTTTACAGTCACAAATCAAATAGGTGGCTGGGCAAATGGGACAGTCATATCTGTCGGTACCGCCATTGAAAATATTATCCGACGTATGCTAAATCCAGTTGTAGCGCCAACTTACGTTGCACCAACTTTGACCTTGGCGGGGACTCAGCCACTAGCCAGGGAGATTGGCGAGCAGATAATGCCAGTGTTAACGCCAACTTGGACACTGCATGATGGTGGGGCTATGACTCAATACCGTTTATCACGGGGCGGCACAGTAATTTTTACCAGTGGCACAGCGACGGCATTTACGGACGCTGCTTTTTACTTGTTGGCAAACACGACATACCAGGCAGCGGCCGATCATGGGCAAGGGCCGATCAAAAATGACAGCGAAGGCGATCCACACCCAGAGGGGCGGATATCTGCTGGGACGCGCACAAGTGGCAATGTGACTTACATCCCGCAACGTCGGGCTTTTTTTGGTGGTTTGCCCCACCCTGTGGTGCCGGACAGTTCCGCGCAAGTGCGGGGCATTTCGAATACTTTGCTTAACCCTGCCAACAACACGGTGATGACTGCAACGGCCACTGTAGGGGCAAGGGGCGTGTGTTTCGCCTACCCTGCTACACTAAGGGCAGCTACATCAATAATGCAGCAATCGCTTAATATGAATGTTTTGACAGGTTTTACTGAAACTACTGTGACAGTGGAGGGCGCAAACGGCCATTTACCTGTCGCATATCGTGTTTACTATGTTATACCGGAATTCCCGTTCGCGTCTGAAGAAGTATTTGTCGCGACTATTTAAAGGAGGCAATAAAAAATGTCTGCAATTTCTTTTCCTTTTTCCCTTCAAAGGCTTAATCGTGTACCAATAGACATAAATGATGTTTTTGCCACAATGGCGGAACTCAATACATACCTAACAAGCGGGCCAGCTTATGTCGGCCAACTTGTTGTCGTAACAGAAATACCAGAAACACCTCTCGTTTTTACGATAGGGCATGATGGGGATGACTTTATTTATTTACCTGTGGGCGATGGTGACGGGTATGCTGATATAGCAGCCCATAACGCTAGCGCTACAGCCCACCCAGGCATCAGAGACCTAATTGAGGCTTTAGGGGATCGTGTCGACGGGCTAGAATCACTTGGCTCATGGGCTGGGACTTTTGACACATTTGCCGATGTCCCTGACAACATTTCTGACTTTGAGCATATAGCCATAAACGATTTTGTTTACGTGAGAGAAGACGAAAACCATGATGATATGTATTCCCGTCATTTCGTGCAGGCCATTGATGGCACAACAGGAGCAATAACCTGGGGATTTGACCGCTCTTGGGGGGCTGCTGTCGATGCGACTATGGATATGGTGGCGGCTGGTGACACATTGACGGTTACAAATGCCGTGGGTGGTTTTCGCTTGGGCGATACAATTGCAGCTACTGACAGCGCTTGGGACATTACAAGGCGGCTGCTGAATCCAGTTGTGCCTCCAGAGTATGATATTCCGACACTGACACTTTCAGGCTCAACACCTTTAGCTAGGGAAATCGGCGAAAATATCGCACCTACCCTTACGCCGACATTCACGCAAAATGATGGTGGAGCTATATCAGAGTATAGGCTATATCGTGGTGGCTCAGCTATTTACACTAGTGCCATAGCGACCGCTACAACAGATACGGAATTCCCGCTAATTGCGAACGTGACCTACAATTCACAAGTAGATTACGCTGAAGGGCCGATAAAGCAAGACAGCGAAGGCGAAGATTATCCAGAGGGACGCATACCTGCCGGCACTGTGACGAGCTCAAATGTCACATATGTGCCTCAGCGTAGGGGATTTTATGGCGTGCTTACGGACGATACAATACCTAACACAGATGCTTTTATACGGGCATTGCCGAACAGTGTGATGAATCCAGCAAACAACTCTCAGATGATTGTTGATGTACCAGCCGGGGCGAGGGGATGTATCTTTGCATATCCGGGACTTCTTAGGGCACCAACATCAATTATCCAGCAAAGCTTGGGTATGAATCTGATAAATGCATTTGAGCAGCTAACCGTCCAAGTGCCAGGGGCAAATGGATATGCACCGATGGATTACCGGGTATATTACCTGCTGCCCGAGTTTCCATTTGCTAGCACAGAGCGATACACGCTCATAATTTAGGGGGTGACGAGTATGGCGGTTTCTTTTCCGTCTAGTTTCAATCGGTTAAACCGCGCACCTCTCGATGTGACGGACGTTTTTGCTACCTTTACAGACTTGGAGATGTATTTATCAAATGGGCCGGCGTACGCTGGGCAAATTGTTGCTGTCCGTAGCAGTGTGTCAAACACACCAATACCATACATTGTCAATGAAGATTTTACTGTCACGCAAATACCTGAGTACCCGGTAATATGGGATGACGCCCTACAAAGGCACAGGCTGTATAACCCTGTGACGATGGGACTTGTGAATATCCCTGTTGAGCGTGAGGATACCATTGATCCGCGTGATGTCATTACTTACGGCGTACGAGTTGACTACACAAACCCAAACCCCTATCATTCGGTGTCTTACACAAATGACGCGGTAACAATGGTTGGGGGCTCCAATATGTGGGACACCGCCCCAATATTTAGGGATATCCGCCCCTGTATGTTGCAAAATGGCGCAGTTATGTATTACCTAAACCCAAATAACTTCGAGCAACGAGCTGATGGCACTCCTGCAGATTTGTCGGGCGCGGATGGGGATGTCATGATCGAATTCCCTAAGATGGGGTTACGTATAGATACAACAGGCGACTTTCTGACAGTGCAGGTGACAAATAACCCTGATGCCACATGGGCGCGATACTGGGCGTTTACGGGCGGAGGGGTTGAGGGTGACAGGAATAGACTTTACCTGGCAGCATACCAAGGCTCACTTATTGATGGGCAATTGCGCTCTGTTAGCGGTGTCGTGCCTCCAGAACCCAGCAATTTTACCAATCAGCGTGTAACAGCGCTAGCGAGGGGTGCAGGGTATTCACTTTTGGGTTTTTATCAATGGACACTTATACAAGCACTTTTTTTGATTCGATATAAAAACTTAAATAGCCAACAAGCGCTTGGTAATGGCGTAACATTTGACGCTGTTGTCAATCAGACGCGCATGATGAATGGCACAATGAACCAACAGGGAATGTATTACGCGAACCCTGTGACGCCGTTTGAAATAAAATGTTTTGGCATAGAGCATTTGTGGGGGCATTTAGCAAGAGCACTGGATGGTATCATAACCACACCGGAAAGACGACTTTTAATTGGAACTCACAATTTTAACAATATCGGCGCAGGATATACAGATTTTGGACATACTACAGATCATATAGGTGACGATGCATGGAACCAAGTAGGTTTCATGACAAGAGTTCGCGGAAACAATGAAACCGCCTTTTTCCCAGCAGCAATTGGTGGCTCCTCAACGACATTTTTTTCCGATAGGGTTTCTTTCGGAAGCGACGCATCATTTTTCTTCAGAGTTGGGGGAACGAATACCATGAGATATGAGGCTGGAATTTTTCAGTTTTGGACATGGGCGGGCGGATCAACAAATTCAACGATACCAACGCTGATGTTTTTGGCGTAGCGGAGGTTTATTATGGTTGATATAGGATTAGTGCAAGGCGACAAGGAATCGGCGATACCCGTACAGGTATGTAACGACACTGTTTATATACGGTTAAATATTGAAAAAATTAGTACCATTTACGACGATGAAGAATTTACAGAATATCAATGGCATGAATACCAATATACTTTGGCTGAGTGGATCGCAATATTGACAGATTTGGTTGTTGATACATCTAAACTCCCACAAATTACAACGAGGACACGAAAAGATTCCACTCGCCGCTTACAGGGAGTAAACAATGGCAACTTATAGAGAACCTGCACGCTGGAACCCAAATAGAGGAGAAATGCCTTCATATGCGTTTTTAGACAGGAAGAACCGCAGATATCCTTATATGATGTATCGTGATGAAAAATGGGTGCGTTCTGAGAAAGGGCTGCTATATGCGTACAGTCGAGCAAAACAACAGGGTGATCTTGCTATCGCCAGGCGCGCTTTTAATATGTTAAATGAAGAGCGCAAAAAAAAGGGGAAAGAGCCTTTAGAATGGTAATCACGAATGTACCAATTAAAAAAATACGAAAGTATGCTAAAAACGCAAAAAAACATCCTGTTCAGCAAGTAGAGTATATAGCAAACAGCATAAAAGAATTTGGGTTTCGACAGTTTCTTGTGCTATCGTCTGATTTCGAAATCGTCGTGGGGCATGGGCGTTACCTGGCTGCTAAGCAATTGGGACTCAATGAAGTACCGTGTTTGATGGCAAACGATTTAACTGATGAGCAAATTAAAGCTTATCGACTTGCTGATAACAAGACAAACGAGTCTGAATGGAATAAGGACTTTTTAAAGTTAGAGCTTGACGAACTGGGCGAGTTGTTTGATATGAGTAGCTTTGGTTTTGACGTAGAGACCGACGTAGAGACCGACGTAGAGACCGACGTAGAGACCGACGTAGAGACCGACGTAGATGGCTTGTCGGAGAATTCAATTGATGCAAAATTAGGGGATATTTGGAAGCTTGGCGCACATACTTTGATGTGTGGGGATTCCACTTCAAAAGAAGATGTCCTTCTGTTGATGGGTGACGCAAAGGCCGACATGGTATTTACCGACCCGCCATATGGTGTAAATGTAAAGGGTGGGAAAAAGAAAAATCATATTGCTGGTGATTTGACACAAGTTGCTATTCCGTTCGCGTTTGAATGGGCTGTTTCCCTCGCTACAAAGGATAGCGCACGTCTTTATTTTTGTGGCGGTGAAGGGAATTTAGGTTTGTATGAAAAATTGTTTGATAGGTATCTGCATCAGCTGCCTAAGCACATTGTCTGGGTGAAAGAGAATTTTGTTATAAAACCGAATGGTTATCACAATAAGTATGAATTGATATATTATGGCTACAAACCAGGCGGTGGAGGCACAGAGCATTGGTATGCTGGCCGAACAGAGTCAGAGGCAAGCGACGTGTGGCAAATAAGCCGCGATGCCGCTGTTAACTACCTACATCCAACACAAAAACCGATAGAGATACCTTCCAGGGCTATTAAAAATAGCTCAGCAAAAGGTATGACAGTTTACGAGCCGTTTTGTGGCTCAGGAAGTACGCTAATCGCTTGTGAACAGTTAGAGCGAAGCTGCTATGCAATGGAAATTGATCCACATTATTGTGGGGTTATTATTCGCCGCTGGGAACAGTTAGTCGGCGAGAAAGCCAAATTATTAACGTAAAGTGTGGTGCCTTCTCTCATGGCAAGACCTAAAAAAGAAATAGACATAAAAGCATTTGAAAATCTTTGCGGTTTGCAGTGCACGCAAGAAGAAATTTGCGCTTTTTTCGATTGTTGCACTGAAACATTGAATGCATGGTGCAAACGAACCTACGAAACAGGTTTTTCAGAGGTTTTTAAACAAAAAAGGGGAAAAGGCAAAATATCTTTACGTAGATCACAATTCCAGTTGGCCGACAAGAGTGCAGCTATGGCTATTTGGCTGGGCAAGCAATACTTAAAGCAAAAAGAGCCAAAAGAAGAGATTCAGATAACAGCAGAGCCAAATGACGAGCTGAAAGAGCAATATATAAAGGCGAAGTTGGACTTGTGGGAATATTGCAAGCTGAAAGCGCCTAAATTTTATACCGATGATGCCAGGTACTTGAAGGAAATTTGCCGGGCATTGCAAGACTTTGAAGACGATGAAAACGAGCTTTTAGTCATAAATGTACCACCACGTTTCGGCAAGACGCGAACGGCCATTATGGCTGCACAATGGTATTTGGGGCGAGACAAAACGCTTAAAATAACCACAGCTAGTTACAATGAGATGCTGTCAACACGATTTTCAAAAGCCGTCCGCAACGAAATTATGGAAGTAAAAGCCAGTGAAAAGCGAGCTGTATTTTCTGATGTTTTTCCAGGCGTAAGCGTCCAGCGTGGTAGTAGCGGCGTCCGTATGTGGCGGCTAGAAGGGAATCCAGAGGATAATTACCTGGCAACATCCCCAGGGGGCACGTTGACCGGAGTAGGTTGTGACGTGGCAATTGTGGATGACGTCGTCAAAAATGCCTATGAAGCGTCTCATAAACGCTTATTGGATGAACACTTTGTATGGTTTACTGATACACTGTACAGTCGACTTGAAGGTAAAGCCAAATTAATATTAATTATGACGCGCTGGGCAACTCAGGATTTAGCTGGGCGCGTCATTTCCATGTACCAAGAGCAAGACCGAAATATCCGTATCATCAGCAAGAAGGCTTTTGATGGCAAAAAGATGTTAAATGAACGTATCCTCAATAAGGAAAGATATGACAACCTCACTCAAACAATTGGTGAGGATATTGTTCGTGCAAATTACGACCAAGAGCCGATAGACTTAAAAGGCCGTTTGTACGGCGAGTTTATCACCTACACCGAAAAGCCTACATTTTCCAAGGTTTTAGCCGTATGCGATACAGCCGACGAGGGCAGTGATTACCTTTGTCAGATTATTTATGGCTTGACCGCTGGGAATGACCCAAAGGCATATGTGCTAGATGTTTATTACAGCAAAGAAAACATGGACGTTACAGAACGCGAAATTGTGAAGCGGCTGAAGGAGTTCAAGGTGGAAAAAGCCTTGTTTGAAAGCAACTTTGGTGGGAAAGCCTTTGTAAAGGTGATCCGCCAACTTTCGGAAGAGGCAAAGAACTACACCACTATTTTTCAGACTTTCACACAGAATTTAAACAAAGAGGCGCGCATATTGAGCAATGCAACGAATGTTATTCGCGGAATATACATGCCTGAGCACTGGAACCGCTTGTTCCCTGCCTTTTACCGTGATATAATAGGGTATCAGCGTGATGGCAAGAATCAGCCTGATGATGGGCCGGATTGCTTGACTTTAATCGTTGAAAAAGCTTTGAAAGGTGCTGTCAAATTGATTGGACAGCGGTAATGTGTTCTCCCCCTTATGCGGCTAGGAAGTGGTTTTTCTCCTTTGTTTCCTAACTTCCTGTGTTGCAATTCGTCTTTAGGTGCTTTGACATTCGTGTCCAGCACCTTTTTTATTGCCACTTAATTGCATTTTTGGTATTATTAAGTCGTTAAAGACACTAATAGCCATAAAACAAAAAAAGGAGAAAATTGCAATGCTTTACAGTTTACTACAAACAGATATTGAATTCAGACGGCTAATCCCACCACTTACACAAGAGGAATATGACAACCTGCAGAGCAGCATTCTAGCCGAAGGCTGCCGGGACGCCTTGGTGCTGTGGGGCGATATCTTGATAGATGGGCACAACCGACATGCTATCTGCCAGGAGCACGGTATTCCGTTCAAGACTGTTCAGATGGATTTCCCGGATAGGGACGCTGTTAAGCTGTGGATACTGAAAAACCAGCTTGGGCGTAGGAATTTGACGGATGTGCAGCGTGGGCGGTTGGCGTTGCAGATGAAAGATTTGATTGCGGCGCAAGCTAAAAGAAAACAGAGTGAAGCAGGCGGAGCGGTTCGTCAGAAATCTGACAAACCGGAAATAGACACCCAAAAAGAGCTTGCCGATCTAGCAGATTTATCCCACGACACCATCCACAAGATTGACACGGTTGACACCAAAGCGCCGGAACCAGTGAAAGAGGCGATGGGCACAACCATCAGCATCAACAAAGCCTACGAAGCCACCAAGGCAGCTGAGGCAAGTCCAGAATTTAGGCAGCAACTAGAAGACGCCGACGCCCAAAGCGTCAAGGACGTACTAGCCGAGGGCATGAAGCAGATAGCGGATGCATCCAAGCGCCAATCTAAGATTATGAACTGGTGGCGCAAGGCTAGCGTAATGAAATATTCTGCTGAAGACATGGACATTTGGTTTGATGGTTTGAGCGATGATGCTATTGAAAATCAAGCTGCTGTTATTAATAACACAGTTAAAAATATAGCCAAACTTCAAAATGAATTCACTAGAGCCTGTCAAGAAAGGAGGCGGCTAACACGAATAAAGTAAGTAAATATGAGCGGTTTATAGACTGGTTGAAAGAAAATACACCAGTAACGATGCAACAATCTGTGGACAGATTTGTACAAATGGGCTATGCCGATAAATTTTCTGTTGCTGAGCTGATACAGCGTGCACTTGTATCAATTGTTGGCGGAATAATTCGCGGTGTAAAAACGAACGGTATGAGAACAATCGGAAGTATAAAGTCTGACATGCATAACGAATATATAAACTTACTTGATGAAGAGGTTACAACATCAGACCATCTGGATTATTTGCGGGCATGTGAAAATATCCGTATGTTGCAAGGTGAAAAAAAGATAGAGTTTTTTAATAAGCTGGATAAATACGTGGCTAAACAAATAACGCTGGATGAGGTTTTTGAAAACTTAAAAGAATTATAACCGCTTCTACAGATTTCTGTAGAAGCGGTAAAAAGCGCAGATAATGCGCTTTTTTTATTGCCGTCAAAGGAGTCTACATGCAAACATTAAGCATAAAAGATTTTAAAAAAAGATATACCCCTAAGCCTAACGAATCACTTGTTGCACCATGTGAAAAATGCGGCATGTACAGGATCATAGATAAAGAAAAGGATTTAAGCGCCTTTTCTCAAGACGCAGGGTTTGAGTGGCGCGATTATAAATGTCTGTGCGGGCAACCGTTTAGCATTAGGGACTAGTAAGGAGGTGGTGAAACATAAGGACATTTCAAGATCTTGAAAACGCACAACGAACTAACACGCTGGAAACCTTTATTGTTGATGCAGTTGATGAGTACCGCTCCAGTGCGGAATACCTAGTAATGCAAGACGCAGATTTGTATTATCACGGCGAAAACCCTACTTTGTCATCTTTTTTCACCACTTTGATAGCAAAATACGGGAAATCTGTTACATTTGTCAAGATTCAAATTCCGACAGGTATCTTTAGGCGCATTATTACACTGCAGGTAAATCGCCTATGGTTCAACGGTGTTTTTTTAGACAGCACCGAAAACAAAGACAAACTAGGCAAGAAATTTGATAAAACAGCGAAAGATATCGCCACAAATGCGGCAATTCATGGTGTTTGCTATGGCTTTTGGAATTTGGACAATTTAACCATGTTCAAGGCGCTTAATTTCATGCCGCTTTTGGATGAGCGCAACGGAACGCTCCATGCCGGCGTTCGCTTTTGGCAGATAGACAGCAAAAAACCTTGGGTTATCCAGCTTTTTGAAACGGACGGATGGACAGAATACAGTCAGCCTGCGGAAGGTGGATCGCTGTCTATTGTGTCGGAAAAACAGCCCTACAAAGTATCCATACGCCAATATCCGAACAGGGTATTTAATGACGAAATTGTAGAAGGCGAGAATTACCCAGGCTTTCCGATTATCCCGATGTATTCCAACACTGAGCACCTAGGTGAGCTAACTAGGCCAATCAAGGCCAAAATTGACTTGTTCGACATGATTTTGACAACTTTCGGTGATGATGTATTACGGACAAAGCCGTTGTACTGGATCCTTATGGGCATGTCGGGCAACCTTAAACACCTGCAGGACGTCAAGGAAACAATAGAGGATTTGGGCATCATTGCGCCAGATGGTGATGTCAACGCCAAAGTCGAGACTGTAGATTTACCGTTCCGGTCAACCATGGAATTCCTTGCTGAGCTGGAAAAGGCAATATTCCGCGATGCAATGGTAACTAATCCGCAAGAAATTACAGGCGGAAATTTGACAGCAACGGCGATTAATGCCTCCTACCATGCTGAGAAGTTGAAAGTTTCGGACATGGAATGGCAAGCTGGAGCCTTTGTTGAGTTGATACTGGAATTAATTGGTGTAGATAACCAATTGGTTAAATTCAAGCACGAAACCATATCAAACGACATGGAAATCACAACAAGGTTGAACATGTATCGCGAATTACCATTAAGTGTAAGGTTGATGCTGGATCCGCTTTTTGCTGATGATATGTTGGAAATAATTATGGATGCAGTAGAAAAGGAAACATTTGCGCTACACGAAACAGAGCCTGAAGAAGAAGTTGAGGTGCCAGACAATGCTCCAAGTGACACGGCAGACTAACCAGAGGCTAAGGGCCTTGGATAGGCGGCTACTAAACAACTTTCAAGCGGCATTCCTAACGGCAGTAGCACGCGAAAGCAGAGCCATTGCGAAACTTGCCGCATTTGATCCGACAGGCTTAAGTGATGAGGAAATTCAGCTGAGACGAGAGTCATATTTGCGCACTGTAGAGCGTGAGACCAACCTAGTCAACAGTATCGCAACTGAGATCGTGCATTCTACAGATATCGCAATCCGCTTAATTAACGACGAGCGGCTAAATGTGTTCGACTTTAATTATCGTGGTGCATTGACGGACATCAGTAGGTTGTTGGGATTCCGTGTTGACTGGACGATTTACGACAGGAACCAATTACGTGCTTTGTTGATAAAAAGCGACAGAGCAGCGCCATTCACAAAGATTGCCTTCAGAAACTTAGGCAAAAACCGGACGATCGTCCAACGCCTACAAGATCAACTGACGCAAGCGATTGTCTTAGGCGAAAGCGTGCCAAAGATAAATCGCCGCGTGCGTGATGTCGCAACCATGACATACAAGCAAGCGCAACGGATAGCGCGCACAGAGGTTATGCGCGTAGCCAATGAAGGCCGAATGTTGGGCTATGAGCAAGCCCAGGACGATTACAATATCCCGATGAAAAAGCAATGGATATCGACGCTGGATGACCGAACTAGACGGATACCTCCCGACAAAGCCGACCATGTTGAGATGCATATGGAGCAGGCCGAGTTGAAGGAGGCTTTTTCTAATGGGCTGATGCAGCCCGGTGATTCAAGCGGGCCGCCGCAGGAGGTTATCAACTGCCGATGTACAACAGTGCCCATATTGGCAATCAGCAAGGGCAGTAAGGCATACCATGAGATTAGGGAGAGCATATCGCAAAGGGCGCGATTTGGATGAGCGTTGAAATTACAGATAATAGCAGCAAAGTGTTGTCACAGCTAGAAAGCAATATAGGCACAGCATTAACCATGATTGGCTCAAAGTGGCAGGAAATTGTAACCATGGAAATAACGAATTTTCCCGCCGTGGACACTGGCCGGATGCGTAGCAGCATGACTTTTCGGCCAAATATCGCCGCCAAAGAGGTCGTTGTGGGAACGAATGTTGAGTATGCAATTTTTGTAACGATGGGCACGTGGAAAATGAAAAAGCGGCCATTTATGCAAAATAGCATATTGAATTATAAAGCAGATTACCAAGAAATTGTTGCAAGTGTGTTGGGAAGGGGCTTCTCAACGTAATGTGCCCGTCTGAAGGCGTAAAACTCGGAACACAGCGGCGAAACCGCGTAAAAATATCGTAGTGGAGGATAAAAATGACAAGAAAATTCTTAAGTGGGTTAGGCATAGAAAGCGAAGTTATAGACAAAATTCTTGACCAAGCTGGCAGCGATTTAGAGCGAGAAAAGGAAGTTGCCGAAAAGTTACGCAATGAAATAAAAACGCTACAAGATGGTGCTACCGCCAAACAAAAGGAGTTCGACGATTTCAAGGCATCACAGCCTGATGCCGAAAAACTAAAAGCAGCGCATGAGACTGAAAAAACGGCACATGCTGAGACAAAAACAGCAATGCAGAAGCTTATAGACGATGAAAAAGCGGCACATGAGTCATACCGCAATGAAATTGCAGCGGAACAAGACAGTGTGGAGCTTGACAAACTTGTGTCGGCAGCGTTGAAAGACGCCGGGATGAATTCGACAGTGATACCAAAAGCGTTAAAACTTTATGATCGGGAAATTGTGGAGCGGAAAGACGGGAAAATCTGCAATTCTGACAAAGTGGTTGAACACTTTAAGTCTGAATGGGCTGATTTTTTTGGTGCCGTAAAACAGCAAAAAGCCGAGGTGGGAACCGCACCAACAGCACCTCCTGCTACATACACCTTGGATCAGATTCGAAAAATGACAACGACTGAAATTAACAACAATTGGGACGCAGTTCAAGCGACATTACAAAAGGGTGCGTCCGCATAACACAGAAAGGATGACAATATATGTCAGTAGCAACCTTTATTCCTACGCTTTGGGCTGCCCGCCTTATTCAACATTTGGATAATGCGTTGGTTGCCAGAAGTTTTTTCAACGAAGATTATTCCGGTGAAATTCGCGACATGGGTGACACTGTAAGGATCAACCAGATTGGAAATATCTCAATTTCGCCATATATTCGCAATCAAGATATGGCACCACCAGAAGAGTTAGCCACAGCCGCACAAGACTTGGTCATTGATCAGGCTCAGGCATTTAATTTCCAGGTTGATGATGTGGATTACGTACAAATGCGAACATCTTTGATGGACGCGGCTATGCAAAGATCGGCATTTAGCTTGGCCGAAACAGAAGACACCTTTTTGTTTGGGCTGCTTGACGCTGCTACACCGGCAGCAAATAGGATCGCCGCTGGTGCATCAGCCGATGAACTATATGAAGCTTTGGTGGAGCTACGAAGGATCATGTCGGAAAATAACGTTCCATTTGCGGGGCGTCGTGCAGCTATGCCGCCACTGGCAATTGCAAGGCTGTTGAATGACGACAGGTTTGTAGCCACTGGTGGAACAAACGCAGAAGGCAGGCTCATATCTGGCTTAGTAGGTAGAGCAGCCAGTTTTGACATTTACGAAGTTAACACAACGCCGAATGGTGCTATTATTGCAGGGCATCCATTAGCCAGTACATTTGCCAGTCAGATTGTAAAAACCGAGGCTTATCGTCTCGAGCGTAGGTTTGCTGATGGTGTAAAAGGTTTGTCTGTATATGGCGCAAGAGTGCTAGTGCCGACCGCTTTGGCAGTGGCCACAATCTAAAATGGATAACAACTGGAGAGCGGATATACGCACATGGGCACAAATATTAAGCGTGACTAGTGACAAAGGAGGGCGTGACGATATAGTCGCAATAGCACAAACACTAGGAGCAACACCGCCAAAAAACTGGCGTGAGGCGTGGCGCTTTATCCAGACACACCCAGACGGGGGATGGCGTGACAGCATCATGGAGCTTTCGCGCTCCTTGGTGACAATTCCGCCAAAAGATTGGCGTGAAGCACTGCGATTTATACGAATGTACCAAGAGGGTAATCCGCCAGTTGCAAGGGCTTTGTTTGATGTTAACCTCTTTAGGCTGTTTGATAGTAACGGCAATGCTTTATTCGTGATGAGGTGATCTAAGTGGATATTATTCTCGCTGTTACCGCAGCGCAATTAAATACGGCAGGGCAGCAGGCGCATACCCACACCAACAGAGCGGTGTTGGACGCAATAACAGAAGCGCCAGCCACAGCTGCAAGCATGATCGATGTAGTGGCCGACACAGCAGCCTTAGCTGCCCGAATAACAGCATTAGAAGCACCTTGGGAAATCTTTTAAATGGCACAAGTAGGCGGGTATTCAAGTCAATCGCGTAAAATGGCGATTTTTTTTTATGTTTTCATTATAGTCCAAATGTTGTTGGCAGCTATTGAATGTTTCTTCTTGAAAGACATGTTAAATGTGACTATTTTTTTTGCATATACTGTGGTTTGTGCAATTGGCTTGATGTCTGCCGTCTCATATAATTTGCACGTTGAAAAACGTGTATTAGTTGTTTGCGTAATTCTATGTATCGGCTACATTTTATTGAACCGTTGGCTTTTGGGATTTATGCCAGTGCAAATTGTTGCAAGGAATGTAATCATTGAAATATTCCATTTAGCTTGGTTTATCTATCGCATATCGTGCATTAACCTACTGCGAAACAATGTAACTGTAATAAAGAGACAATTAATTAGCAGTCGTATTTATGCAATGGAAAGCATGGATGACGATCTCGGGAGTAATGGTTATGGATACAGCAACGATGGTAATGATTTTTAGTACATTACTGGGCGGTGGTGGAGTATTCGTTGTAGTAAAGGCAATACTAGAATGGCATTTAGGCAGAAAAAAACAAAAATTCGAAGTTAGCGAGTTGCAGGTAAAGACTGCAATGGAGTTAGAGATGCGCGCTATGGAAAGATATGGGCAAGCTAGCGCCAAATTGGATGCAGTTGAAAAGTTGCTGCTAGAGGTGCGCAGTGAGCTGATGGAGGCAAAAAAAGAACTTGAAATTCACAGGGATTACATTGAAAAGCTAAAAAGCTTATTGAAAAAGCATAAGATTACAGTCCCTGAGATGCCCGGAGGATGATTCTGTGGCAACGGAAATAAACAATACTATGCTGGTACTGATGCGAAAGTGCCGGAACTTTTTTAATTTTTCCGCTGAAGATGGAGAGTTTGAGCTGGTTGACGGCAATATTGTCCTTGGTGAATCCTACAAGGTCGGACAATACTTGTTGATGACTGGCTCTATTTTGGTGGATGGTGTTTACCAGATAATAGCAAAAGATGACTATCCTTGTGAGCATGATAATTGGCTTGATGACGATGGCGATGATGATGACTATGATAATGGGTTGGCCGAGCCATATGTCGAATGCGATTGCCCACAAAAGTACATCTACACGCTAGACAACGCACCAATTGACGAAAAATGGACGGGCATCATCCATGGACTAAATGTCCCAGCTGATTTTGTTCGGCTAACCCACGAAATCCATGAGTTTAACAAAAGCGAAGCTGGGAAAATGGCGCATTCGCCGTATGTAAGCGAAACTGTTTTGAACGTCCATTCTTATAAATTGGCACAAGGGAAAGAAGGGTTGCCGCTAAATTGGCGAGACCTTTATAAGACTGATTTAGCCCCGTACCATAGAATGTTCACCGAAGTAAGCATATAGGGGGTGGTTAGTTGCCACTTGGGGATTACTTTACAGCATTCTGGATCCAATCGTGGAGTCCTTAGCGATGACGGCTTTGGGGGAACCATAAGTAAACTAACCGACAGCGCAATGATAAAAGGCGTCTTATCGCAAGCGACACAAGCCGAGCCACGCATTGCTGAGGCTCAAGGGCTTACAGCAAAATATAGATTTATCACGCATATCGACTTAAAGATCGATATAAATGATGTGATCCGCAATCCGAACACTAATGCTTTTTTTAGGGTTGCGGGGCTACCTGAGCGCAGTTCAGAGCCAGCAAATTCAAAGTTTCAGGTTCTACCTGTCGAATTAGTCCCACAAGAGGTGGTGTCGAGTGAGTAATAGTTACGTAGTTACAGATCCACCACGTTCATACTTTTGGCTAAGATTGACGCGAGGGCCTGTGTTTGCACCTCCTGCTATTGTCATCCAGGTAAGGCCAGTCGACGCGGATGATGAGCCATATGTGTCAGGTGTTTCACTTGTCAGAGGCTCAACATACCCGATTGAGATTATTTCCCGCACTTCAAATGGCTGGGCTACGAAATGGTTTGATGAAGGCACTGGATGCATGGAAATGCGGGTAAGGGGCGTTGTGGTTCAAAGGCACAAATTAGAAGGCTTTGAGATGAAAATGCGTCCAGGTTCTTACCATCTGTTCGTAACAATGCCGAAAAACGACAACGTTAGCATACATGTATATGGTACTGTTGATGGTTTCCCAATGCGGACGCCAACAACAATAATTAATTTGAGAAGGAGCTGAAAAAATGGCAGCATATTTTTGGCTGAGACTAGACAAGACACCGCCCGCCAATTTTGCATTTTTGATAAATGAAGGCGCGACGGTTACAGCATATAACACCGTAGATCTTACTTTTACCTCTGATGATGTAGACAGAACGGGCTATACCATCAAAGTCTGGGGCGACGTGATTGGCGCAAATCATGGGCCAACAGAATCTGGCGCGACATGGATTGCGTGGCCGACTGGGACAATGTCCATCACGACATCCGGTGCTGATGGGCTAAAAACCATCAACGCAAGGGCACGAGATAGGGTAGGTAACGAAACCACTGTCGTAATTCGCACAATTACTGTTGATAGCTCAGTGCCGGTTGTTACATTATCCGATATTGGTGGAGCAACACAGGCAAATCCAGAAGAGGTTGGTGTAGCTCCTGGTGCAACAATCATTTCTTCACAGCAATTTAGATTCCAATCTGACATTGCCTTTGTCGAATACCAGGTTCGTGTCGGAACGACACCAACATTCTTAAATACTTCTGGCACCTTGATTGGTACAGCTGGAGGATCGGTGAATATGAGCGGCACGGGTACATTTGCGGCCAATACGCAAATAACATGTACGCTTACTGGTGATGACTATGACACGGCATTAGCTGGCGTCGAGAGCACTAACCCAGTTAAAGTGTTTGTTAGGACTCAAGCTGGAGTTTGGAGCGTCTAATAGCTAGGAGGAAATTTGATGACTGCATTCCTACCTACTGTTCCAGATATATTCCGAATCACAGAAAACCACTCTTGGTTTGAAGAATCTGAAGATTATTTTTTAGTTTTTTTAGATATTTTAGTTGAGCTAGATGAATTTGACCACTCAAGAAATGAATACTTTTGGGTCGGTGGATTCCCAGGTGCTGCAGTGCTAGGCAGCGATGAAATGCTACTTTTTACGTGGATCGATTTTTTTGGCATATTGCCATTTTTACCTGGTGACGCGTCTTTAGATGCCGACCGAATGGCTCTAACATTCACTTATTGGGTTGGCGGCAAAGTGGAAATATCTGACTTTATGGATGTAGGAGAATTTTGGTTAGAAATTGCCTTCATGTATCGTAAGGTTTCGCTAGAGGTTCCTATTGTCACTTTGCTTCAACCAGATCCACGATCCACCATTGAGATGTCTGCCGTAGCACCTTGGGATAACCTTTTTGTGGAATTTTTTAGCTCTATGGATTTCCAACGATTTGTCATAATGGCAAATGGTGGCGGTGGGCATGATATCGGAACTCAAATGCATCAGGGGGGCGCAGGGCTTGCAACTGTGCCAACCTCCCACATTATTACTGTCCAAGACTTTGAAAATATGAGCATTGACCACCTATGGCGTCTAGATGTTTATGTCCTTGCTACAAACAACATGTGGTCAGATAGTTCGCCTTTTGTCCCTATCCTGCCAGGGATTCAATGGGATATCCGTCAAAGTGCTGCTGACAATATGTGGGTTTCGGTTTGTTATGGTAATGGATTGTACGTAGCAGTTGCCATGACTGGTGTAGGGAATCGCGTGATGACATCTCCTGACGGCATAAATTGGACATCGAGGGGTGGCGCAGGCGATCTTACTTGGAGCTCAGTCTGTTATGGCAATGGCATGTTTGTAGCTGTAGCTGACAGCGGCACAGGGGGCAGAGTCATGACCTCGCCCGATGGAATTTCATGGACACGCAGGGCGTCAGCGTCCGACACGCATGGATGGACAGGTGTCTGTTTTGGTGGTGGTCAATTTGTAGCTGTTTCTCATTCAGGCATAGGTACTCGAGTTATGACATCCCCTAACGGCATTAATTGGACTTTAAGGGCAAGTGCTGGTGATTTTGTGTGGGTTTCGGTTTGTTATGGCAATGGATTGTACGTAGCAGTTGCTGCAACCAATATATCTACCAGCCATATCATGACATCCCCTAATGGCATAAATTGGACTATGCGGCAAAGCCCCCTTGATAGGCAATTGCGCTCTGTCTGCTATGGGAACAACATGTTTGTTGCTGTTGCTAGTACTGGTGTAGGGAATCGCGTGATGACATCTCCTGATGGCATTACATGGACGGGCAGGCAAAATACGGCGGATCTCTTTTTTAGGAGTGTCTGTTTTGGTGCAGGACTGTTTGTAGTCGTAGCAGCCACAACCACAGGCCATGTCATGACATCACCGGATGGAATCTCATGGACACAAAGAGAAAACGCAGCACCCAATAGTTGGCAATCAGTTTGTTATGGAAATGGCCGATTTGTGGCTGTTGCAACTTCAGGCACTGGAAACCGCGTTATGACATCAGGGTAGGAGGACAGCCAAAATGAAAAATATCAAAAAAGCATATCATGAATTTTGGTCGTCTTTTTCCAACAGAAGCACGCTACTAGATGCACCTGCCAAAATCCCAGCATTCCCAACAGATGAGGTGGTGTTTCGAAACGCAGCAGGTAAGCCGATTTCACCGCCACAGGATTTCAAATACATCACGTATGATGTTGTCCGCCCGGAATTTGCCGGATACACCATTACAACGGCGTCTGTGTGGGACAGGAACCCACAAAACCCAGGCTTTACAGGTTTTATCGATGATGTTTTAGGGCAAATTGCAAAGGTAATACCTGAGAGCGGTAAAATATTGTACATTGATAACGTTGAAGGCGCAATATGGCTGTTGCGCAACAACCCAAACTTTATATCATACCTAACCGAGCCCGCGGATCAGGCAGTATCCCGCGGGCTCGTTAGTATGTTTGTGAAAGGATATATGTATTGAACGAGCTAATTGAAAACTTGACAGGACTAAGAAACGAAATTTTGCCGCTCATAACCGTTGTCGCAACACGCGAAAGCCTTAGTGAGTTGTTTGGCAAATGCATTTCGTTGGCAGAAAAAGCAAATGGTTCAATTGAATATGCGCATATGATGGGCAAGATTGAAGCATATGAGCATGTCATTACAAAAATGTACGAATAGAATCTTTGCATGTCTTTAAATGTGTGATACAATGCATGTGGTGTAAAACATGTTTAGGGAGGGCAAAAAATGAAACACAATTTCGAAGATTTGACATCACAACGTTTTGAGCGTTGGAAGGTTGTCCGTTTGTCTGAACAGCGGACTTCTCAAGGTAGCGCTATGTGGATTTGTCAATGTGATTGTGGGACTATAAGGGGTGTACCAGCTGGCCGATTGAAAAATAAACAAAGCTTAAGTTGTGGATGCCTTAGAAAAGAGATCGTAAAGGCTGCAAAATTCATTGACAGAATCAACGAAACTAAGCACATGTCAAATGGCCTTCTTGCGCAAATAATTAAATACAATGCATCAAACGATATAGATGTCAAATTTGAGAATGGACAAATTGCTTACAATAGACAATACCGACATTTTGTTAGCGGTGCAATAAAATGCCCGTTAATAATAAAAAAAATTGACAATTACTGTGAAGTAATGAACGCCAATACAGTCCCAGCTAGTGTTTTTTTGATTGACACTGAAGATGTGCATTTGTTAAAAAGTTGCTTTTGGCAAGCCAACAGCAAAGGTTATATTTGCAGTTCCAATTATGGCCAGTTGCATCGATTAATAATGGACGCATCAATAGATGAACAAGTAGATCATAAAAATGGTGATAGGAACGATAATCGAAAAAACAATCTTAGGTTGTGCACTAACATTCAAAACGCTCAAAACAGGAAGTTGTTAAAAAACACAATTAGTGGCTATAAAGGCGTAACATGGCATAATTCATCTAATATGTGGGTTTCAAGAATTGGAGTAAATGGACAAAGAAAAACATTGGGGTATTTTAGAGACAAAATAGATGCAGCAAAAGCTTACAATGAAGCTGCAATAAAATATTTTGGAGAATTTGCTAAACTTAATGATTTATAAGGGAAAGCGCATATATATGCGCTTTTTTTATTGTATTGAAAGGAGATATATATGGCTTATCATCCACAGGGGTAAGGTTAGCCCCGCATGTCGAGTAATCGGCATGTAGCGACTGAAAAGTCCACCTCCACAACAATTGCTGGCAATCCCTAAAGACAGATAAACCACAACGCAAGGATGAAATAAGCCTAAACGTGATGGTTGCGAAAGCGGAAAAAATTATCTGTATGGCATACGGTTAAATCCTAAGTGCTAAAGCAATGGGTCTTCAGCAGCTTACACCTAAACAGGGTGCAGTTCAACGACTATTCCCCGGGAGGGAAGTAGGCTCAAGTGAGTCGAAACGAGTGGTTCCGACTCAAATCGGATGAAGAAATAGTCTGCTCTTATGTGAAAGCATAAGGAGTTCTGTGAGAACCGGCACAGCCTAACGAACTGTGTTGAACGTGGAATGTTAAGACCTGACAGTTTTGGCAATATGCAATTAAATGCTGGGGCTTTTTTTGAGGATATTGACACAACATCCCTGGGCTTAAGCACAACGGCAGCTCAATTTGCAACAATTTTAGAGCAAGCGTTGGTCGACAATAAGCAATTAGGTGCAACAATTGGCGGCGGCACCTTCGCAGTAACGCCGGAAGTCCGACAAATAGAAGCCGATGGGATGAGATATCCGGTTATCGGCTCAACTGTTTTTGATTCATATGATGTTTTATTGACAACGACAATTAAAGAGTTTACCAGGGACAACATAAAGCGCTGTATGCCTACCGCTGAGGTGGAGCCAGCAACTGGTGCGATCGTTTTTGCCAGTGCTTTGGTACCGGAACACTATATCCCGTCATTGGGTTGGGCTGGGCAGCTGCTAGACGGACGCCTTTTATATGTTGAGCTACAGAACGTTTTAAACACCACAGGCATGACGCTAACATTTACGGATAAAGGCGAGGGTACGATCGATGTGGAATTTAGAGGACACCAAGCAAGACTTGACTTGATGCAATATGCACCATGTAAAGTCTTTTTCTTTGATCTATAAGGGTGAAAATATGATAAAAAGAAGCGAACTTGACACTATTCAAAAGCGCGAAAAGTTGAATACTGTGTATCGGACAGGCGACATAGGCCCAGGAGGCGCATATCACGATTATGAGATTCAACGAATCACAGAAGGTGATGGGGCACAAGGCTTTATGGCTTCGATGATTAGATTTCAAAAAGGCGCACGAAATGAACCACGCTCGCGACCCGGCATACTTGATTCCGATTTGCTGGAAATTGTCCGGGATAGGCTCAAGCACTTTCAAGACGGCGATTATAGCTCTTGGGAAAACGCCAATGCATTAGCCCATGTTGAGGAAGCGCTTGAGTGGATGAATCGACGTGTGGAAGATCGTATTGAAAGAGATGTGCTTGGCACATACAGCAAATAGGAGGTAAATATTGGTTATCGCAAAAAGGAGCCTGAAGAAATTAAGGGCTATGCTGTTGGAAATCACGCCGGAAATTACCGCGATCCTGGATGATGTGACAGCCGTCAATGCCATGCGGGCAAAAAGTGGTGAGGTGACAGACGAAGAAGCAACAAAGCGCGGCGTTGAGGTGCTGAAAGAGTTCTTGGACTTGTTTTTAGTCCGACAATATGACGCTGTCGTTAGGGTTATGGCTTGTCTTTACAGTATGACACCGGAAGAGATCGAGGAAAAAGAAGCTGGCGAAATAAAAGACATGATATTTACCGGAATTCTACAGGACGATCTACTTGTAAGTTTTTTTCCACGGTTGCGGCTATTGGCTCCGAAAACGCCATAAGATACATTGCTGAGGTTGAACCAATGCCGTTAAAAGCATTGGTTTTTTACCTTCAGAGCAAATATAAACATGAAATTATTTGGGAGACATATATAGCTGATACGTTGCACTTTTCAGCGTTCGGATCCTTTGAAGAATCAAAGCGTCCACCTAGATATCTGGATGTGCTTCGCAATAAAGAAAAAGCAAGTAAAACAACAGTAAAAGATGATTATGAAGTCGAAGATATAGTTGATTTATTCCGTGGTAAAGGTAAGCTGGCAAAAGGTGGTGAGAAAACTAAGGTTTAAATCTCTGTAGAGGAGGTTTTTTTTATTGAGTTGTTCAAATTATTTGCCACCATTGGCATAAAAGACGATGGGGCAGCGGCAACAATTGCAAAAATTGGAAAATCGTTTGCGGATTTAGGCTCAAAAGCAGATAGTAGTGTGAGGGCTGCTGCTGATTCAACAACAAAATTCGGTGATTCACTTGCTGGAGTTGGGCAAAAAGCAGAAGGCAATGTTCGATCGGTAAACGAAGTCAAAGCAGCAGTCCTAAAACTTGCCGCAACCTATCAAAAAGAAGGAATGTCAAAAAGTGATGCCATGAAGCGTGCCCATAGTGAGATGGCAGGTGAAATGGACGCAGCTAAAAAAGCAGCACAAAACTTAGGCTCAGGGGTTGGCGGACTTGCTGGAGCACTCGGTGAGGCCGCTGCCAAGGCTGGGAAATTTGCGTCTTCTGTGGCTGATGGTTTTGCTAAGGCGGGTAAAGGACTTGCTAAAGTAGGCGCTGGTTTTGCTAAATTTGACTCTGTAGCAACCCAAGCGATGGGTGTTGCAGTAGACGCAACATTGGCCGCTGGTGCAAGTTTATACGGACTAGGTGTTACCGCCACAAAAACAGGAATGACATTTGAAGGCGAAATGAGTAAATGATTGCTCGGCTATGTGGAAACATATAGTAAAAACCATCTTGCAAAAACGGTAGAAGACTGTGATATTTGTTGCGCTACAAATAATGATGATGTTCAATTAAATTCTTTCATTGAAAAACAAAGATTATGTCAATACCGTGGTAATTTGACAGATTGCGAAAGGCTGTCAGACACCGTAGAGCATAGGGCTGAATAAATATAATGCCCCAAGAGTGCAAGACACCCTAACGTAAAGGCGAGGGTGAAGATATATGCCAACCTGGATTGGATTTGACCAATCGATGAGATAGGAATTTAGCCAACCTATCAAATGAGGGAAACTTCCAGAGGTATAGATAAAAAACTATACGTTAATAACATTGAATCTAGCGGCTATCCTCGGGGCCACAGGTGAAGAAGGCGCTGCTGAGATGCAAAAGATCGAGGACGGCATCCGAGCAATGGCGCTTGCATCGGGTGGAGCCAGCCCTTCTGTGCTTGAACTGGCAGCAAGTGCAAAGATGCTTGCTGAGGCAGGTGGCGACACAAATTTAATGCTTACGCAGTTAGAGCACGGCGCTAACTTAGCCACGGCAACGCAAACCGACTTGGGCACCACTCTTGATTTTGTTGGCAGCGCAATGAGGACGTTTGGCATTGAGTCCGACGATACACAATCCACAGTCGACAGCCTAGCCAAAGTCACAACTTTAGCAAACCTTGAGCTTTCACAAATAGGTCAATCTTTTGTAAATGCTGGTGGCGCTGCATCAAACGCAGGGATGACGTTACATGATGTAAATGCCGTTTTGATTGCATTTTCTGAACATGGTTTAAAAGGTGGCAGGGCTGGGACGGCATTAAATGCCGTTTTGAGCGATTTGCAGACACCTTCACAGCAAGCCGCTAGTGAATTTGAGCGATTGGGTATAGCGCTTTTTGATTCGGAGGGCGCAAGTCGTGATGTTTTTGATGTCATGGGCGAGCTTGAAACTGCACTATCAGGCATGACCGATGAGCAGCGCGCAGCAACTGAGAGCACTTTATTCGGACAAGTGGCGCAAAAAGGCTGGAATGTAATCATGGAAGAAGGTGTCGATTACATTCGTGAAACAGCCGAATACTTAGCGGATCTATCAGGCGCATTTGATGGCTATGGGCAAGCTGCTGGTATGGCTGGAGTACAGTCCAACAACCTAGCAGGCGACCTTGGAAATATCAAATCTGTCGCTGAAGATTTAAGTATTGCATTTTATCAAAGCATACAGGAACCATTGCGTGAAGTTGCTACAAGCGCACTTGGATATGTAGAACGGTTAGCCGATGCATTTATGGAAGATGGGCTAAGCGGTGCAATTGCTGTAATTGGTGAGGTTTTAGCTGATGTTGTGGCCGACGTATCGGCTAGAGTGCCTCAGTTTGTTGAGCTAGGAATTGAATTAATAACAGGATTAGCTGATGGTTTAGGGCAAAATTCAGCTGCCATTATTTCAAGTGCAACAGAAGCTTTTAATACCTTTATAGACGGCATAAGAACGCTATTGCCACAACTAGTGCCTTTAGCTGTGGAAGTTATAACCGTATTTGCTAGTGGGTTTATAACCGTAAAAGAGCTAATATTCACTACTGGGGTTGAGATTTTAGCCGATTTAATTGCTGGCATATCTTCAAAATTGCCTGAATTGATTCCACAAGCACAAGAAGCGATCATGAATATCGCAAATGGGCTTGCTGAAAATCTGCCTAAAATTTTACAGTCAGGGATTGATATTATTGTACAACTTGCGTTAGGCATAGCCGAAACACTACCCGAATTGATTCCTGTTGCTATTGAGGCAATTTTAACACTTGTGATGACTCTTTTGGAGAATGTCGACCAATTGGCGGAAGCAGCTGTTGCGTTAATTATGGGATTAGCTGATGGATTGATGACAGCTTTACCTATTTTGATTGAAAAAGCACCCATTATCATTACTCAGCTAGTTATGGCTATGATTGAGTTGTTGCCAAAATTGGCGGAATTGGCCGTCTTGTTGATACACACATTGGTAACAGGATTAGTTGGATCCTTACCCGAAATAATGACAATTGGTGGAAAAATTGTTGAAACCCTGCTAAGGGCTATAGGTTTAGATCGGTTAGCTGATTTTGTAGAAGTTGGAACTAATATTGTAAAAGCTTTTTGGCAAGGCATATCCGATTTAATTACATGGATTTATGATAATGCTAAAAACTTCGCGTTGGGTGTTATAAATGCTGTAAAAGGAATTTTTGGCATTTCGTCGCCATCTACTGTATTTATGGAGATGGGTAAAAATCTAGTTAGAGGTTTATGGAATGGCATTAAAGCTTTAGGTGGTTGGATAAAAGGTCAAGTCTCAGACTTTTTTGGTAATGTAATTAGTACCGCGAAAGGGATATTTGGCATTTCATCACCGTCCACAGTGTTCTCAGGCATAGGGACAGATGTTGTAACTGGTTTTGAGAATGGGGTTTCCGATCTACCAGAAAAAACGAATAAGCATTTAAATAATACGCTAAACAAAGTCACTGAATGGGGTGGAGATCTAGTAAGGCAAGGCACCGAGCGGGCAGAGAATTTTTTAAGCACCGTCACAGGCACAGTTGAGTCATTGCCGGGAAAAGTCAGTAATGCCATTTCGCCAGTAATAGAAAATACAGCCGAATGGGGCCGACAAGTGGCTGCCAAAGGGCGTCAAGGCGCTCAAGATATGCGGCGAGATGTGGTTAGCGAAGGCGAAGGGCTAGTTGACAGTATGACATCTGTCGGCAGCAATATTGTCAATGGTGTCTGGAGTGGCATCCAAAGTGTAGCACAAACCTTCAGAACCAATGTTTCCGGTTTTTTCAGTGGAATTGTCAGCCAAGTTAAAGGCACGCTACAAATATCGTCACCATCACAAGTTTTTGCACGTGAGGTTGGGCGAGCAATCCCACAGGGTGTAGCACAAGGCATCGACGCAGACGCTGATAAGGCACGACAAGCAGCTGACAGACTTGCACAAGACACTTTTAGGCAAGCTAAAGTCTGGATTGAGCAATATCGGCTTGAAAGTGATTACCTTGCAACTGAAGAGCTAAAAATGTGGGAACACCTATCAGGTATGTATGTCCGTGGCACCAAGCAACGCCTAGACGCAGACAAGGAGGCCGCAAGGCTCAGGCAGCGAATCACAAGGGAGGATTTCGAATACTCCAAAGCCTGGATTGAGCGCAAAAAATTCTTTGGCATAATCAGCACACGCGAAGAGTTAGAGGCTTGGGAGCGTGTCCAGGCTAGGTTTAGAGAGGGAACCAAAGAACGCGAGGAAGCCGACAGAACTGTGTTTACACTACGAAACCGACTTAGGGCTGAAGATTTCCAGTCGATAAAAGATGGTATAGAACGTGAACGATTCTTTCGACGGATGACGCTAGAGGAAGAATTTGTCGTATGGGAAGCTATCCAAGATAGATACAAGGAAGGCACTAGGGAGCGCGAAGAAGTCGAAAGAACGCTTTTCACATTGCGAGATCGACTTAGGGAAGAAGATTTTAAAAACTTTAAAGATCATATCGAGCGCGAAAAGTTTTTCCGACGAATGACGTTAGAGGAAGAATATGAAGCGTGGGCAGCGATACAAGAAAGGTACAAAGAAGGCACAAAGGAACGCGAAGAGGTTGAAAGAACAATTTTTACCCTCAGGAACAGTCTGGCTGCCGAAGATTTCAAGAACATAACGCGTTGGATTGACTTAAGAAAAGAGCATAACAAGATTTCCATGCAAGAGGAAATCGATTTCTGGAAAAAACAAACCGAACTTTACCTTGAAGGCACAGAGCAGCGAGAAGAAGCCGACAGGCGTTTGTTTGACTCGCAAAGGCGCTTATTTGAAGAACAGGAGAAACTAACACAAAGAATGGCGGACGCTGAGGAGCGGTATCAAAACGCTGTCGACAGCCGAGCACAGTCCATTTTTAACACTTTCGGTTTGTTTGACGAGCTGAGAGAAAAAGAAGAGGTTTCGACACAGACTTTAAAAGAGAATTTACAGGCTCAGGTTAGCGAAATGGCTAACTGGGCGTCTAATATCGATAGGCTAGCACGAAAGGGCATAGATGAGGGCTTGTTGGCGGAACTTCGCGCAATGGGGCCGAAAGCAAACGCTGAAATAGCAGCATTGTCCACCATGTCAGAAGCTGAATTGACGGCATACAGTAATTTGTGGAAAGAAAAACATGAAATTGCTAGGGTTATGGCAATCCGAGAGCTTGAACACTTACGAGAAGAGACTGACGCCGAAATTCGAGAGTTGGCCGACCAATTAAACGAATTAGCCGACACAGAATTCGTTTTTGCTGGTAGAAACACTGTTGATGGTTTTATTGATGGTATCCGCTCAGGCTTTGGTGGGCTAAAGGAATCTATGGAGGAAATGGCTAGAATTGCCGTTGAAACCGCTCAAAATGCGCTGAGAGTAAGATCACCATCTGAAATATTTGAAGATATCGGCAAAAATGTTAGTGAAGGCTTTATTTATGGCATCGAATCGATGCATGGTGTTGTTAAAAAGGCCGTAGAAAAGGCATTTGGTGATTTTGACGATATGCCTATAGGCATTAAACCTTACGCACAAGCCAAAAAGGGCATGGCTGACGTATCGGCATACTCAAGGATGATGCAAACGCATAACGACGGAAACACTTATATCTTGCAGGTAAAGATGGATGAAATAGACGAAGTTAACAAGCTTAAGCAAGTATTTGAGAATTTTTCGCATAATAAAATCGTGTTTGAGGGTGGGTGGTAATGGCTACAGTTATTTGTCCGCAACTTGAAGCGCATACATCCACCTTCCCAGCTTGGGGTGAAGCCTCTAGCACTACAGGAGGAATAGAGTACGGCTCTTTTTGGAGTTCTATTATTGGCAACAGGTTTGTGTGGGCGTGGGTTTATTACGATATATCAGCCTTACTTAGATCCAACATAGTCTCAGTTCACGTCGTAAGGAATAGAACTAACAATACAGCACAAGCCGAGGGCTCGCCCGGAATTGATTACCATATAAGACTATTTTGGTCGAGAATAGCAAACAATCCAACACCTTGGCCAGCTGCATCGAGCAACATTGTGACGGGCTGGAACGCAAGTTTTACGCGTGACGCTGTTCCTTCTGGGACAATTAGACAAGATATTACAGGGATTTTTCACAGAGATCACATAGTCCAAAGTGTTGGTGGGGTTATCGGGCTGATATTTCAAGGATGGGCTAGTTACAATGGTGTCGCCACTGCTTCAAGCTCACACTTGGAAGTCGTAACCTCGCCAATGCCGTCACTATCGCCGATAGACATTACACCGACAACAATTCAAAACCCCAACAGGAGCGTCCGCTTTACTTGGGCACACAACCCAAACCCCAACTTGTTATTACCGGATCCGCTTACAGGCTCACAAATTGAGCTGTGGCAGGGTGCTGGGCCAGCTATTTCCCGCACCATTGAGGGGCAAGCTGGATTCTTTGACTTGCCCGGCACAACTGTTTCAGGTGCAACCCCAGTCACTTACCGCATCCGCACACGCACACAATTTAATGGTTGGGGCACATGGTCAACAAACCGAACGTTTCCGCTAGGTGTTACCCCAGCACTTGCACCAACAAACCTACTGCCTACAACCGCCCAAAATCCACGCGGGGCAATAATATTTAGCTGGTGGCATACACCGAATCCTGAGGTTACTTATAGCGATCCGCAAATATCGTCACAGGTTGAAGTATGGCAAGTTCCGGGCAATGTCCACACTATGACTATCGCGGGCGCAAGTAACACAGGTATATTGCCCGCTAATTTTTATACCGTTTATGCACCTGTTACTTTCCGTGTCCGAACAGGGACAAATTACAATGCATGGAGTCCGTGGTCTGCAACAGCAACCTTTGGACTACAGACAACGCCACCACTTGCGCCAACTTTGGTTTTCCCTGTAGGTGTTTCTGTTGTTGGCGAGTCGGGCGTATTGCTAGAACTAGGATATAACAGCCCCTTTGATACCACCCCTACCCGCTTTGACGTTTTGTGGCGTCGAGATGGCGGTGACTGGGTCGAAGTTAGCAATACGGGGCAGCTGAGCGTGATGACAGCGCCTATAGTAGGGCAGTCAACAATTGAGTGGCAAGCAAGGGCATATGGTGCATTAGGCGACGTAGGGCCGTGGTCAGAGATTGCAAGATTTTTCACCATTGGGGCACCTCCAGCGCCGACAATCGTCAATGTCACCAACTCCAATATGCCAACTATTGCATTTTCAGGCTTAAACATCCTCAGTTGGGAAATGGAAATATTGCATGGTACTACAAGGATATATCACGTGCCTAGTCATGCTTTTACAGGCGGTTTTTCCTACACACTGAGCGACTTGATCGCAAATGGGCATTACACCGTGAGAATGAGGGTAACTAACCAGTATGGATTGACATCTGGTTGGGGTTCCAGGCCGTTTACAATATGGGTTACACAACCTACCCCGCTACATGTACAGATTGTTAGTAACTTGGATTTTTATATTCGTCTGCACTTTAATAACACCGACATGAGAAGGGTGTTAATATACAGGGCGGAATTTGACAGTGGTGAATTTGTCCGAATAGCACTCACAAGAGAAAGCATGTTTGACGATTATTCAGCCGCACCAAGTCGACGTTACAAGTATTTTATTCGGGTTGTGAATGCCGATTTTAGTTTCGCAGATAGCAATATCGTCACAGGCCGCATGACTTTTATGCAAACAACCATAGCGCAAACAAGCACCATGCACGATTTAACAGAACTGGTTTGGCAGATAGACGGACGGCCAACCAAAGCGCGATCACATCAATTCGAAAAGACTTTGACTCAGTTTGTCGGCAGGAAAAGCCCAGTCTTGCAGGTTGGTGAGCATTCATCCAAGTCGCTATCACTAAGTTTTTATTGTGATCCTGAAGTTAGGGAGCGGCTTGAGCAGCTAAATGAAAGCGCGGATGTTTTGATATTGCGAGATTGGCGGTTAGGTGCAATTTTCGGCGTTATTGATGGGCAATTAAGTGATTCACCTACAGCTGATGGCACTGTTGTGTCATTTGTGTTTAGAGAAACCGATTACATCAGAGAGGTAGCGTTGTAGGTATGGGAATGGTTAATCTAAGGAATTACACAGCGCAAGAAATCGACGATGTTTTGAGGATAAAACGCGGATCACGAAAAGTCACTTTTAAGTATAATTTGCTGGACAGAAATGATATTTTGCAAGGAACGCTTGATGGGGTAACATCTGCAACTGTGAGCTATGGGACATTTCGCGTAATAGAGCGATCGGCAACTTTTGGACTGGACGAATACACGCAGCGCAATATCAACTATTTAACAGATCAAATTCAACCAATTTTTGTACTACATATGCCAAATGGTGGGACTGTAGAGTGGCCACTTGGCATTTTTTTGTTGGAATCACCAAGCAGGAAAATTAATGGAAAGTTTTCGACAAGGGAAATTGGCGCATACGACAAAACATTGATAATCGAAATGGATCGCTTTACCAGCCGCTATTTTATACCAGCTGGCACCAACTATGTTGGGGCAGTTGTCAGGATACTAGCAACCGCAGGCTTAACAAAAATCACTATCCCGCCATCACCTTTTGAAATCCGCACGGATAGGGAAATCCCAGTCGGTACCAAACTAAAGGAAGCTGTAAATGACTTATTGCGTGAAATAAACTACCGTTCCATCAGTGTTGATGCTGAGGGGTTTATGTGGTCAGCGCCATATATAGAGCCAACACTACGAGAGGTTACACAATGGTATTCTGCAAGCAGAGACAGTATTATAATGCCCGAGTTTGAAGAATCGTTGGACTTAGCCAGTAGGGCGAATGTTTTTACACGTGTGGCACGAAACCTTGCAGAAGAAACAGAGTTAGTAGCAACTGTTATCAATAGCAACCCAATGTCACCGATATCGACGGTAAATCGAGGCCGCCAAATAGTGAATTTTGATGAAATTGAAAATATCGCCAACCAAGAAGCGCTAGAAATGCACGTTCAGCGAATTGCAATAGATCATACATCTGCGTACAGCCATTTAACTTTTGGGACAGCACTAATGCCTACGCATGGCAGCGCTGACACCTTGCTCTGTGACTTTCCAACAGTATTTGACGCACCTCAAAAATTCTCAGAGATGCAATGGGAAATGCCATTAAAATATGACGGGATCATGCATCATAAAGCTAGAAAGGTGGTGTCGTTGACAGAATGATGGTTTCGACTGATGAGTATTGGCAAAATGAGCGAGAGAAAGCCCTACAAAAGCAACAAATAAATATTAAATATGCGCGTGTAACCGCACTAACTGAGGCTGGACATCCGATTATCCGGTTTGACGGTGAAACATTGGCCAGCCAAAAACTATACCCTATGATGGGGCATGTTGTTCCGCAGGTAAATGATAGGGTTAGGCTAATCGACGACATTATTGATGGGGTGTGGCGAATATCGAATATTTGATTGAATTAGAATTTAAAGAGCCAGCAATACAGCAAACACGCGTAATACTGAACCAAGCCAACTACAATAGTGTTTCTTTCCGCTTTAAAATCTATTTTGGAGGGGTAGAAATAGATTATTCCCGCTACGATAGGGCTGAGCTGGTATTCCGTAGGGCTGATGGAACCAACATCATGGGGAATGGCGCTATTTTCCGTGATAGCATCACTTATTTGATAGCAAACAACTTGTTGGACACTTCCGGCAATGTTATAGGGTATGTGAATTTGTATGAAGAAAGCCGCATATCTGCAACATTGCATTTTAAATTTACAGTTATATCAAAGTTGGCTGATACCGACAGGATTGCAGGTGATTTTATTCGTGAATTAGACGAACTTCTCGCTGAAGTTAGGCGAATTATAACAGAGTTAGAAGGGCAGGCCTTTGCAACGATAGGGATGATTGACGCTAGAATCACCGCTAATAATTCGGCAATGATAGCAAGCATTCCTGAGGCTCAGGCTGGTACAAATAATGAAAGGTTTATGACACCTGCGCGAACAACTACCCACTTACAGCATCGTATCGCAAGCCAAGCAGAGGCAATTGCAGGGACAAACGAGACGCAAATAATGACACCACGCCGGACAGAGCAGCATGTTACTGAAAGGCTGCAAAATTTTTCAACCGACATCGATGTTAGCCATTTGTATGCGACAGAGCCTGAAGCGATAGCGGGCTTGCGAAATGACCGTATTTCGACACCGTGGTCGACTCGAGTGCATGTGGATGATAGGTTAGCAACGCCTTGGGAGGCTCAAGACGCAGTAAACAGCGAGAGGTTAATGACTCCAGCCAGGACAAGAGAACAAATAGACCATAGGCTTGCAACCCCTTTTGAAGCCATTACTGGGACAGACGAAACGAAGCTAATGACACCACAAACTACTGTCGAAGCAATTCATGCACATGCACCTACGGGCAGCGGTGTTGGCGGCGACATTGAGATTGCAAGTGAAACAGAGGCCGAAATGGGCATCAATAACACGCGTGTTATGACGCCACTTCGCACAGCACAGCACGTTAATTCGCGGATTTCATCACAAACAGACGCTGAAGAAGGCACTAACAGCGACTCCTTGATGACACCACAAAGAGTAGAGCAGCAAACAACTGCAAGGCTTGCGACAACCCAGGACGCTACAGACGGCATGAATAACGATAGGCTTATGACGCCGCTCCGTGTATCTCAAATGCTGTCAGAGCATGATGGCGGTGGCGCTGGGCCAGGGGGTGAACAATGGCCACTGGCAAGCAGAGAGGAAGCGGTGGCGGGAACTGTCCACAATAGGACAATGACGCCGTTACGTACAGCGGAAGCAATCGAAGCCTTAGCGTCAAGTGGCGGCAGCGAGCCATTGCCACTTGCTAGTACTACAGAGGCTCAAGCAGGGCTTGTCCATAATCGAACAATGACACCACTTCGGACAGCTGAGGCAATTGCGGCACTTGCACCTGCTGGGGGAATTGGAACTCTTACAGGCATAACCGCTGGCAATGGTTTGACTGGTGGCGGTAACGCTGGCAGTCCTACGATAGCTATGGGGCTGCCTAGCACGCTCCATGCGAATAGTGGAAACGGTACAAGTGCAACGTCACACACACACCAAATACAAGGGTTTTTATCTCAAGTGGCCTTCGAAGGATTATTTGCAACGGAAACGACTAATAATCGTTTTGTAAGTGACAGAATAATGTCACCGCTAAGAACACATGAAATGATAAGGGCAACCATGGTAGAACATGGGGTATGGACGCCAATAGTTCCTGATTACCTATCTTTGACTGAGTTGGGCTTTGATCCAGTCTCGCGCTATACACGTGTTGGGGATTTTTGCTATATTGAATTTTATGCTGTAATGTCAATAGTAAATGAAATATCATCAGGTGTTTTTAGTATTAGAGGACTGCCACTTACACCTGGAGTGCCCGGTGGACTAGGTATAGGTGCACTAAACCTTCAAGTCGGGGACCCTGCGCTATTTTTCAATGTTCCTGGGCCAATCGTACCAATTACAACATACACGCAAGCAGCAGTGCAACCAACACCGGGCATAGGTATAGTTTTCATAAATAAAACAACAGGAATCGGCGCTTTGACGGGCAGTCAACTTGTGCCTTGGGGGCAAATGGAAATTGGTATAACTGGCGTATATGAAATCGCACCATAGGAGGTTTTTTATGGACATAAAACAAGAAATTACTTTTGATAGTGGCACCGCCAGTGGTGCTTTTAGCATCAAGAAACAGGGCTACATTGAAATAGATGGCGAAAAAACATACGTAGGAATGCCGACAAGGCTTGCTGTCGCACCTGGTGAGATTGAGCAAGTAAATGAGTTTGCGCCGGAATTAGTGCCAATTATGACTGCTATTTGGACACCAGAGATTATACAGGCATGGGCAGATACAATGGCCAAGCTTGAATCGGAAGTGATGACATCGAATATTTAATTGAGCTAGACTTTGCTGAACCAGCAATGCAGCCGACTAATATCGTCTTAAACCAGGCTAATGTAGATAGTGTAGTTTTCAAGTTTAAAGTCTACTTCCATGATGAAGAAATAAACTATCAACATTTTGACAGTATAGAAGTTGCTTGCAGGCGTCCAGATGGCGGAATGATTATTGACACTGCGGTTATAACCCCGGAAGGTGCATTTTACAGGCTTTCAAACAACCTTTTTCGCACAGTAGGAACAGTTGACGGCTATTTAAAACTACATCAAGTCGATCGTGTTTCTGCAACTTTGCATTTTAATTTTAGAATAATTTCTGAGCTTGTTAATGCTGAGCGGATATGCGGTGACTATATATTTAGACTTGAGGATGTTATTAGAGAAGCAAAAGAGCTTTTGGCTGGGCTACAATCTGGTGCATGGGTGACCGCAGAGTGGGTTAATGCCCGAAAACTACCTATTGTCAATCCACTCCCAGAATTCACGTCAATACCGACAAGAATGGCGGCATGGGATAGGATATCAGGCGAAGAAATAGGGACATGGATACCAACACTTTATGGCAGTGAGGTGTTTGGAAACAACATTTACTATCGCAGGTTTGGGACGTATCGCCGAGTAGGTCGAGCGGTATCTGTTACAGCTGAAGCAGCGTTGACAGTGCGAGATCCTGCTATGGCTGGAGAACTGCGAATGAATTTACCTATACCACCCACCAACATCCCAGGGATGCCCAGATATACACTTGCCTTTGCTTGGACTCATTTTTGGCATAATCCCGACGATATGACGGTTTTACAGGGAATGATTCGGGCAGAAACAAATTTCATTCAATTCACGTTTTCAAATGGACAAAACCAAGCCAATGCAATGCCATATGCCACAAGTGGCTGTGGAGTGCTTTTTAATGCGACATATATAGCAGTACCGTAAGGAAGGAGCATGAAAAATGGAAATCTCTTTCGACGAGCTTCATGAAGGCGAATTTGTCACCAAAGAGACTTTCGATGAGCTAAGTGATGGGAAAGGAGCTGACGAGGAATGACAAATAGCCCCTTAGTAGTATTTACAAGGATTTCGCCCAACAGAAATAGCCCACGCAACAGGCCAATCAGCAAAATCACCATTCATCATGTTGCTGGAAACATTTCCATCGAAACTATTGGCAATGTTTTTGCACCTGCTTCTGTTCGGGCAAGCTCTCAGTATGGCGTTGGCACTGACGGTAGGGTGGGGATGTATGTCGAAGAGCGTGACTGCGCTTGGACATCGTCAAATTCCGCCAATGACAACCAAGCCGTCACGATTGAGGTGGCTAACAGCGCTGGTGCACCTAATTGGCCAGTAAGCGACAAGGCGTTCAACACTTTAATCAACCTATGTGTTGATATCTGCAAGCGAAACCCAGCAATACGCCAAAGAGATGGAAGCCCAGGACTATTTTTTGACAATACGCCAGGCGGAAGCCTTACGCACCACCAAATGTTTTCAAGAACCACTTGCCCAGGCGATTTGCTTAGAATGTTCTCGGAAATATGCCGACGAGTCAATGACAGGCTTAAAAATAAAGACGAAGTTACAACACCTTCGCAGGCTGAAGAAGTTGAACATTATGTTGCGCGTGTAAATGTGGATCTTCTCAATATCCGTTCCGGCCCAGGAACCAATCATCCTATTGTTGGAACCATCACCAACCGGGGGGCATACACGATAATAGCAGAATCCAATGGCATTGACGCCACTAGATGGGGTAAACTTTTAAGTGGTGCAGGCTGGATAAGCCTGGATTTCGTCACTAGGGCGGAAAACATAGATGCTGAAATTCAAAGTTTTCCGATATCAACGCTTAATTTGGCGGCAATGAAGTCTTTAGGGATTTCCAACAGCCCCGAATATTGGGAGACGAAAAACATCCAATTTTTGAACGAACTTATGACAAACATAGTGCAATCTGAGCTGTTTGACTCGCGAATTGACAATGGTGTTACCAGTTTTAGCACAGCACTTAAGATTTTGCAGGATGCCAAAGTGATGAATAATCCGGAATATTGGACAAAACTTGTTGAGGCCAACAAAGATCCTTATTTAGACCAACTCATCATAAATGCGGCTAATCGCTGTAAAGATCCATTAGAGCGGATTGTGTGGGCTGAGGCGCGTGGCGAGGACGCAAGAGGGCAAGAGTTGGTTGTAAACGTGATTCTAAACAGGACTTTAGATTCCAGTTTCCCTACCGGAATTTACAATGTAATTTTTGAAACCAACCAATTCACACCTATTTCAAATGGCTCTTATGCGCGGGCTACACCTGTAAAAGCGCAAAAAGATGCAGTTATAAATGTTTTAAACGGACGTGACACCTCTCAGGGTGCCACTTTTTTTTGCACAATTGAAGCCGCAAATACCGAAAACTGGCACCAAAGAACATTGTTGCATCTGTTCGACCATGGAACTCATAGGTTTTTCAAACCCAGGTAAGGAGCATAATATGAAAATTGACTGGAAACGCAAATTGTCAAGCCGCAAGTTTTGGGCAGCAGCCACGGGCTGGTTAACATCCCTGCTTGCAGCGTTTAATGTACCTCAATCAAACATAGATCAAACCATCTTAATTGCATGTGGTGTAGGCTCTTTAATAGCGTATATGTTCGCTGAAGGGATTGCCGATTGTAAGAATAATAACAAAGATTAGTTGAGGAGTTCATACATTGCGTCTAGATTTCTTCCCGCATCAGTGGACGCAATTGATTGAAACTTGCGGTTTCACTGATGAAGAATTGGAAATTATTGCATTACGACGAAGATATGGAACGAGCTGGACGAATCGCAGGTATTCAATGGAACTCAACATAGCAGAAAGGACGTATTACCGACGAGTGTCTAGAATAAGAAATAGAATAAAAAAAATCATGGCAGATAATTGGCAGTAAAATGTCAGTTATCTGTCTTTTTTTTATGCAAAAATGTAAGTAGTCGAAATGGTTTTTCGAGGTGATAGAAAATGATGAACAACTTTAATAATTTCAATTACGACAATATCCCGCCTTTCTTGAAGCAAATGATACAGAATCAGCAACCGCAGCAACAACAACCTGATCAATACCAGCCACCTATGTCAAATCTGAGAAGCACCAACATTAATAATGGTATGAATGCATACGAAATTAGCAGCACCAAAGATATAGAGTACATCGAGCCAGATCGCAGTGGTAGACTGATGTTTTTGTACTGCCAGTCTGAGAAAAAGGTATACATAGGGCGTTTTAATCATGTTAGCCAAAAAACTGACTATGAGGAATTTATCTCACAAGGGGATATAAAATTATTCCAACAAAAAGGAAATGAAGATCTGAGTAAAGTTGTTGACGCGTTAGTCGCAGTAGCAACGCGAATAGATGGTATGCACGGCGATGTCCAGGAGTTAAAAGAAGCCATTGCAAAAAAACCACAAAGACGCAAGCCAGCAACGAAAAAGGTTGAAGAGGCTAGGGAGGATGCAGACGAATGCTAGGAACGTTAAAAACGATATGGAGCTTTATAGCGGGCGTACCTGCCTTTGTCAACGTCTTTAAAAATGCGTCCAATACGGGCAAAATCGATCCACATGAGGCATTGAATGCATTAGTAACATTCAGCCCCGCCTTTAAAAAGACAGCCGACACAGCGTCACAGACAATAAATTCCGGCGGTGGGATAGCTGATGTTATCCGAAATATCAAAAATTCCGGCAACACTATTGAGATAATGGGACAAAAAATTAACCCTAGAACCCTTTCCTTCGAACTGCGAAAAGGTGGAGGGATGGGGGCTGTTATGGCTGATGTACTGGATAGCTTGGACAGAATGAGCGAACAAGAGATCGTCGAGTTCGGCGAACAAGCGCGTGATATTAACAACTGGAGCGGTTCTATGCCGAACTGATGTTGATATAAAAATACGAATTTAAGGAGGTACAAAATGGTTAGAAGCGAAGGCTATGGCGGCGGTGACAATGGCGCATTGGCGGCAGTTTTGGCGGCATTGGCAGCCAATAAGACTGAATCCGGCGAACACAGCGATAACACATTAGCTACAATCATGGCAACACAAGCCATGTCGGGCAAACGTGACGATGGCCAGCATATGGGCTTTATGTTGGCGGTTATCTTGATCGTTTTCTTTGTGGCTATAATTTTCCTTGCCTTGATGCTAAAGCATGACAAGCACCAACGTCATGATGGCGGCGGAATTGCCGAAATTTTAGCGGCAACCATTGCAGCTAAAGGTATTGGTAATGAGGGACACTACCCAAACGTGGACGGATTCGCACATGCCGAAATTATCGCTAAATTAGAGCACAACGAGGATCGTGCAGAAATGCGCAAGACTCAAAATGACATTAGCAGGCTGGGCGAATCCTTTATGCAGCTAGGTTTTGGCTTGTCAGGCCAAATCCACAACAATGAAAAGACTCAGTTGGAATCATTTGCTAAAGTGGAGAACCAGCTTGGGGCATTGACACAAGGCATGAGCACGTTAATCATGGAAAACAACAACGAAAAAATTATCGCTGGTGTTGTCAATCAAATACTAGGTGCTTACACGCCGTGCTCTCGCCCGGCACATTGCTAGGAGGTGCCTAAATGACAAAAATGAAAGATGAACAATACCGCAAGGCTATATCAGACTTGGTCGATATTGTTGACACCTATCATCCCGACTGTGTTGTAAAACTTGTTGAATCGCATACGCCAAAGGGTGTATGTCCTCAGTTGCTGGGGCGTGCCTATGAAGTCCACATGCAGATAAACACAGTATTAGATACAGTCGAACGACTTGACAGGGTAAAAGCACTTATGGCTGACAGCGATCCTGAAATTATAACATTTGGTAGGCAAAAAAGGGCATGAGTGCATTAAAGGCCTATAAATCTAAGGCTAATGATATCATCAAAGATATTTTGACTACGTGTGACTTTAGTGAGAAAGAACTCATCATACTTGCCGCTGCAATGCAGATCGTAAAGTATGAGCCTGATGATATCATTATCGATGAATTAGACGGTGTGGAAATGTACTTGAAAAAGTACCAGGAAACAAATGATCCTGATTACCTCACCTTCGCAAAAGATGAGATGAAACATGCTAAAAAGCCATTTGCAGCACTGCGAGCAAAACAAAGAACTGCAACAAGCGAGGAAGCTGATTTTTTTAACAAAATAGCTAAGAGAATCAGCCAGTTAGAAACAGCATTAGCAACTCATCTATGATGTTTATGATGTTTATGGCGCGTCCGGGGTGCCTCAACATATAGTGGATAGTGTCCGTGTTGCCGGAATGCGGACTTCCTACCACTAAAATAAATCATTATTTTGGAGGTATGTAAAATGAGAAATGCCAACGTGCAACGTGCACTTTCGTGCGGTTTTACCGCTGGTGGGGCAAGGTTCGAGCATAGGCATAATTGTGGCCCGAACGCACTTAGAAGCGGCACAGTTCACGAATATCCTATAGTTTGCCAGCCGCCACGCCACATAACAATCGATAGGGTGGAGCAAATCGCCGGTGTCGATAATGCTTTATTCCTTATCGGTGACGTCGAAGGTTATCGCATGGGTCGAAATTTCATGATTGAAATCCCACGCAACGCCATCAACTTCACTGGCAACAACTTTCCGAGTTACTTGTTGCTCAAAGATGGCAATATGCACACTTTAGGTTTCAGCACAGCAAACATTGAGTCATGTTTGCGCCGTAACGCGCACATGTTTGGCCGTGATGGAATAGTGCGTACAAACCGCGATCTAGACTTGCTTGGACAAGGCGAACTTGCGCCACAGGATTGGAATGTTGAGACTGAAACAAAGCACTGCAGACCTAAGCGCTATGCTGTTGAGACTGTAATCAGCAATGCTAGCTTAAATGATTCTAGCACAACTGTCAGAATCGACATCTACGAATGTGGACAGATAGTCCCAGGAATGACAGAAATATGGTACTTGATCAGGATCGATTGTGAAACAGGTGACACCTGCAAGGGTGGCAACTTAGCACAGTGGGATGACAACAGCCGCCAGTGTGGTGGATTCATCAATATCCCTGGCCGCTCAACAGATAACGGCACTTTCGTTGTTGCCAACTTCCCGTCTGGCCGCTGTGGCTGTGCTGGACATGGGCACGGGCATGGAGCTTTCAACATCGGCCTAGGTGGCCGTTGGTAAGTCATAAAATTGCGCATAACAAAAGGCGCGGCGAATACCGCCGTGCCTTATTTATTTTAGAGGTGACTAATGCTAAACAAAGAAAATTGCATCCAACATATACAATGCACAGTGGATTTACTAGCCGATATGGAGTGCTGGGAAGAAGGTGCATTCCTCGAAGCGATGCATCACGGTTTACATGGGCACAAGCGTGAAAATCGGTATGAAAGTGCCGTTGATGCCAACATCCGCAAATACATCCAATCTGAGGCAATGGACATGTTTGATGTTGCGATATGCCCACATTCGTCAAAGGCCCAATTTCCAGACGCAAAAGATCCACTTGACTTTTTGAAAGAATACCTGAAAGGCTTGTGGGAATTATACGCAAATATCCATGATTGCGCGAATAAATTTGTATCACCGCTGCTAATGCGGCACCTTGCTGCACCACTCTACAAGCGTGCTGAGTGCATTATGGATTCTATCACAAGGACAAAGCGCAAAATAGACAGATATGACATGGTTGCTGAGCATGGAACCGCAATGCATGATTTGTATCGACAAAACACGGCAGATGAATCTTTGCATGATGACTTTGAGAGCAAAGAGGCTGAAGGCGTTAAATACGACTATTAAAGGAGATACTTATGTCCGAAAATATCAATATCAAAAATATAATGGGCGTCCAGCGTCCGCCACATGGACATTGTCCTCAAATGTCACATCTTCGATGCCCATGGTATCAAAAGCAAGTTTTAGTATTGTTAAGTGCATGGGCTAAGGCTCAAGGCTTTGTGAATGTCGAGGATTGGCTTTCTGTTAACCCCTTACCCGACTTCCAGCAGGATACGATCAATGCTTGGGTCGCTGCATATCTAGCTGGAAACCCATTAGATCATCCTAATTTAAACAACAGAGACATGCCTAATCAACATCCTCTTAGTGCAATAACAGGTCTAACAGATATCCTCAATGCGATACAAGATGTTATACCTAGCACGGCGACAATGACAAACCCGCTTGCAACAAACGCTTTTGTCAACAGCAGTATTCAAACGATGTCCGCAAACCCCGTCACGTATGACGCATTAGGCAATCCATTTCCGACATATGCAGACTTAGCCAGCGCAACAAGCTTTTACAATCAAGGTGTAGCATATACCCCAGTAAAAGGTGATTACACCACTGTACTAGCTGATGAGAATTACGGTGGTGCGCAAACTAGGTATGTATTTGATGGTACAAATTGGATTTTTCAGAGCATTGTGAACACTACACCTTTCACTTCTACCCAATTGGCGGCGATCAACAGTGGGATCACGGCAGCTTTAGTCGCGCAAATAGGGAATTCAAAACCATTATCATATTCTTTGACAGAGCAGATTGTCCCAGGGGTTACTTGGATTGATGGCTCACCAATATATCAAATTACTCATACTGGTACAACTGGCGCAACTTTGGACGCCTACAACAACTTAGACTTAACAATACCTAATATGGGCACCATGGTCGAACTCTACGGTGGTCTACAAAATTCAGCTTTGACTCACTTGCCGAACAATTTCTCTGCAGCTGGCAACTTTTCCTTTTGTGTGAACTCAGCTGGGGTTTTACAGGAATGGCACACAGTCGCTGCATACTCTAATCAGGCATATCATGTTACAATTTTATATACAAAAGTTTAAGGCGTGTTGACAATGTGTGCAGAAACAGCAAATAAAAAAATACGTGCCTATGCAGCCGCTTTTATGGAGCAAATAATGGAAACTTACGATGGTTGCGAAGGCGATCAGCAGCGACAGGTAAAGACAGAAATTTTGCGCGTGATTGGCAGATTCAAGGAATTGATTGAGGAAGAAATAGATGCAAAAAAACCGCTATAATATGCGGTTTTTTTGTCGCTACTCAGCCAGAGCCATCGCCAGAGCCATCGCCAGAGCCATAGCCAGAGCCATCGCCATAGCCATAGCCAGAGCCAGAGCCAGAGCCAGAGCCAGAGCCATAGCCAGAGCCAGAGCCATAGCCATAGCCAGAGCCAGAGCCAGAGCCAGAGCCATAGCCAGAGCCAGAGCCATAGCCATAGCCAGAGCCAGAGCCAGAGCCATCGTTTAAGCTTGCCATATTTCCACCTCTTTGATTGATTTCATAGCTTTTGGGGTGCACTCAATGACTTCAATGCCTTGTGTAAGTGTTACTCTATTCACTGGCTCAGGAAACTTACAATCAGCAGGCTTATTGGTGCCTGACATCGCCATTTGTGATAGACTTGCAGCACCAGCCCATTGCCATAACCTTCTGGCTTCCCGCATCACAACTTCTTGCCCGTCTTGACTTTCCACATATCCAGCAAAAACGCCCGCTGAATATGTCCTAACAATGCAATATTTCATGCCATCCAGTGTGGGGGCTGTATTTTGGGATTTGGGCACCCACGCTACTCCATCAATAATCATTTCGTTTTTCATAATTTTGTCCCCTCTTTCAACTAATCGACAGGCTTACCTGCTCTTTACACAGTGTAGCCAACTGCAGTTCTTTTATCAATCCTTGATAGGTGTTTCTCCAGTAAATTATATCCTTTTTTTCTGTTTTATTGTAGAGCTCCTCATCATAATGCAAGCAGTTTTTGATGTCCTCAAGGAAACTCCAAATCACATTATAGTCCGAAGTGCAGCCGTCATGGTTGGTTTTCAGTTCTCGCCAAATCCATTGCACGGTGTCAAATATCAAGTCGTATGCCGCACCTTCAGATGGATTCCTGGGGCAAGCGTAATTTGCCAGATAGAAATCGTTTTCTGGTCTAGCTTTGAAGTACAAATACATCCGTTCTGCCATTTTTACCCCCTTTTTATCCGACGATATTCGCCCCGCATGTCGGGCACGTACTTTCGTCTACTGCAGCGTCAGCATTAGCAGCATTGTTGTTTGTTGCGTCCCCCACGACCGAGATTGCAATCGGGCGTGATTGTGTATTATCCACCCTGCTATAGGTGTTGTTAGGCTGCATAATGAAAAAAATATAATATGTCAATGCCATGATGCATACTACAGCGATAGTTCGTGCAGTTTTATCAGTCATCCCCTTCCCTCCTTACACTTTCCAGTTATAGCCACAGGTTTGGCATATGGCCATTTTTACCATTTTCGTCTTTGTCTTGTTCCTTGCTGAAAAAATCGTTGACAAACCGCCCGTTGCCACTGCCAGAGCTGCCCTTTTTGCTTTTGACTGTGAATGCGTGCCGGTGTTGGATGTATCGGACATCATCTGCACATTCACATCATAGGATTTACATTTTTTACATGTCATTTTGTTACTCTCCCTTCATCCTTTTATCAATCTACAGTCTTTTTTTTCATGTATCTTGCAAAAAGATCATCTTTAGAAATTGGTTTTTTCCTTTTCTTTTCAGGAGATGCTTTTATGGCAGCAAGCTCAATTGTTGGTTTTTTTTCACGTTGCTCCTGTCGTGACGCATCAATTTTATCAATTTGTTCGCCGATTTCCTTTAAGCGCTTTTCTGGATAGCTTAACCCTGAAAAAAAACAAATAGTTTCTTTATCATTAAAACCCGTAAAAGTTATATCGGGCGATCCAATATGAGACTCTATTGCACCGGCATCGATATTACTTGATACTGATGTCAAAATACATTCAACAATCTTGTCGTTCTCTAATGAGGCAAAAATGTTACTGTTTATTGTGTCAATAACTTCTTTTGTGGTCGCTTGGCGCTGGTTTTTGGTGATAACAGCACAGCCGTCATACGACAATGGCTCTTTTAAATCTGCAAAATCTAATGCCCCGTGCTTATTGGCGTGCAAGCTTAACGACAGATACGTGCTAAATAAATCAACGAAAGCAGTGTTCAGCTGCATTTTATCAGTAACCTTACTATTGTCTAGGATAAGTTTTGCAGATGATTCAATGTCCTTCAACTCGCGAATGCACTCGCTAGCATTAAAAAGAACACGCCGGGATTCTGTCAATGTTGGTAAAATTGTTATTGCGCCGATAAGCCTATTGGGGTATTCTGACGTCAAATGATGTAGTAGCATTGGGGATGCACCGCTGCCAGTGCCACCTCCAGCTGAAAAGATCATGTATACAATCTGCTCTTCGATGGTCTTAGCAATCACCTCATTTATATCGTCCCAGGCTTCAACTGCTGCTTGCTTCGCACGATCGCGATCTCGTGCAGACCCTTCAGCATTTTTTATTAAAAACTTATGTTTTGTGCCTTCGGGCAGAGCTTTTAAATCAACGGGGCTCGTACTGATGTACAATACTGTATGCCCAGCCTCTTCGAATAATGCTCCAATATTACTACCTGCCTGCCCAACAGCAATAAAAGCAACTTCTTTTACTAAACTATTCATTTAATAGCTCCTTTTCATAAAACTTTTTTCCCTCGGTGGTCATATAGTATGACTTGGTATTTTGGCTTTTTAACCCCTCATTTATCCAACCCTTAGTTTGCAGGTGCTGCAATCGAACCCTTATGGCACCTAGCGAGACTTCCAAAGGTAAATCTTTGATTGGAATTGACTGCACCATGGAATCGTAATCATTTTCATACAAATATCTCAGTATTACTGCGTCCAAGACTGACAATTGTTTTTTGTCTTTAATCAGTATCACCCCTTTCGATATGATTGTAGCACCCTAGAGGCAGCACGTCAACACTTTTTTGTATTTTTTAATGTTTTTTTTTGCATTCTACTATCTTGAAATGCGTTTCAAGACTTTTCAGTGGACATCCTTACAATGTAACACTTTTGACATCTCTTTTTAACACTTTTGACATTGTATTGCGTGAGCATGTGCGCTATACTATATACAGATAAAAAAACCAAGGGAGGCAACAAAAATGAAAAAATATACATTTAAAGTTGAGAAAGTCGGGCGCAAGTGGTATCAGATAGAGGTTTCAGGCAAGGTATCCACATACAAAGCCCAGCTGGCAATTGATGACGATGCAACCGGCGGCCGCTTGACAGTTGGCCAGACATACACCATGGAATGCCGTTTCGAAGATAAGAGCACCTCTTACGGTAAAAAGTATCAAATGTACGCGATTTCAAAAGAAGCAATTGAAGCCGCAAGGCAAAAGGAAGCAGCTGAGCAAAAAGCCGCAGCAGCAGCGCAAGCCGCAAAGCAAGCGCAATACGAAGAAGAAAAGCGCCAAAGGTTAATCCGCCAATGGATGGGATACATCCACGAATCAGCCGCAAATGACAAGATTTACACAAAAGGCATTTCTGTTATAAAAGAGCTTGGCGCATACGACCAGTACCGCGACGAGATTGAGCAGTTAAAGCAAGACATAGCAGAGCGCAAGGCAACAAAGGCCGCTGAAGCAGCCGCAGAGCGCGCAAAGTACACATGGCTAAAAATATCTGTGTTTTATGGCGCATGTGGGACAAGAGTTCCCGATTGCGACGTAAGCGAAGACAATACAATGGTTTACAATGGCCGTGTTTATGAGGCTATCGACAGCAAGTATGTAAAAGAAGATGACGGCGAATACAGCGGATGCTACTGTGACGAGCACTTTGAATTTAAATGTATCGACATCACTGAGACTGAAAAAGGCAAAAAAATGTTGGCTGACATAGAAGCAGCCAAAGCAGAAAAAGCAAAAATCACAGAAATGAAAAAGGACATCCAAGAAAACGGCGTTGAAGCTATTGGGGATATCCCAGAAGGCGAAATAATCCTGAATACATTCGACAATTACGGCAACGGCGAGATGATTGTGAAAACAGAGACTGAAGTATGGTATATCCGCAATAATGGCGCGGATGGTGATGACTGGAGCCGCAATAAGATAAAAACAGGCGGTGCAGGTGGGTACGGTTGGAAAATATTGATAGCGGATAAAAAGCGGAAGGAAAAAATTAAGAGGATTAATGAGATCATCAAAGAGATGGAATTCATTACTGGGGCATTCTACGGATGTACGCACACCGATATTGATGATATGACGGACGAGCAGCTTATTCGATGGTACGAAAATACGCCATCATGGGATCCTGAGAATGCAGCAGGTGTGACGTATAGCCAAGAAGACGCAAAAAAGATGGTTGAGTTAGAGCAAGAAGTAATAGGGCTTATTGGCGAATGTGTATAGGTATCAAAAAGGTAATTGTAAAGCATAACCGAGCCTGGGCGGTTAATCCCAGGCAGAGAGGGGACAAAAATGAAAATTAAAAAAATGGAATACAATGAGCTGTTGACAGATTTTACTGTAACGACAGCAAAAGGCACAGTTTTGAGGTTTATGTTACCTACTGGCGCAGAAATTAAGCACGTTACTTTAAAGGGACAGTATGCATATGTGGATGTATATAGCGGATGGCTGTTGCCTATGTATGCGCGGACGGTGACGTACAAAGTTCCGCGAGACAAACACATTATGTTTGAAGGTTGGCCAGACGGCGATTGGAGGAATATATGAAAATCGACCTACAAAGATGCATCGAGCACCAAAAGCACCTAGATTTCCACCCTGATTTTTGGAAAAAACCTGAAGAGGAAATCCTCAAAGCGCTTGAAAATCGTGTTATAATATCTAAAGAGTGGACTGAAAAACTTCAATCTTTAGAAAATCTGACAAAAAGCGAAAGTAAAATCGTTGAATCTTGCAAGTATTTTCTAGAGATAGCACTGGACTAGCATAGCGGGCGGCATGACAATGCGTACATGCCGCCAAATCAGAAAGGATGATTCAATGGAAAAAGAAGAGCGCAACGCAATCAGAGCGCGATATGACGTTGCAATGAAAGAAGGAATACCATATGAATTCGCTCCCCAAATTGCAACTTTGCTTAATGCGATCCCTAAGCTATTGGACGCGCTGGAAAACACTGGGCCAGAAATTGTTGGCTTGAAAATTATGGCAGAGCAAGCGATCGCAGAGCGCAACGCAGCTGAAGAGAAGTTGCAGAAATTACAGAAATTACAAGATAAATGTGATGACCTTGATGGGAGATACCAAACCATAAGATTGATGACAGAGGCGATAACTACAAAAGCAGGAATGGAATTTGCAGAAACATTCGCACAAATCATGTTTGATAATCGGCGTTTAAAAGAGGAATGGATCGCCAAACTTCGTTTAAAAGGAGTAAAAGCCGCACATCCAAACGATGGTTGGGTAGACCGTACTGCCAACACAGTAACTTTTTCATACCCAGACTTTGATGATGGTGTCGGTCTTGGTGATGTTATAGCACTAGGATGGCCACAACGGGGGTCATGGCGATTGGTAAAAGTTGTAGAAGTGCTGAAGCGTCCCATATTTTGGCTAGAAATTAGCGGTAAATATCGTGCGTATAGATTTGAGGATATAAGAGAGGAAAAGTAATGACGGAAGGTAAAAAACTGGCTGTCTTTGGCAGCCGAACCATCACCGACGATCGTGTAGAGGACGAAATAAGCGAATTTATGCACGCAAACCCTGAGTACAACACCATTGTCACATCACAAGAGCCAAAAGGTGCTTGCACGGTGGCGCAGGCATACGCAAAACAAATGGGTTATGTCCTTGAATTGCATTTTCTGGACAGGGGGAAATATGCCCGAGGTGCTTGGTGGCATCGAAGCGAGCATATTATAGCATCGGCTGACTTTGTCTTGCTGATTCATGACGGTATCAGCAAGGGTACTAAGAACGAACTTGTTCAGACGATAAAAAACAAAAAGCCCTACAAATATCTTGTGTTGGAAAAAACTAGTGCACTTGAGAACGAAAAGAGTACAGATATACTAAAGAAAAGCAAGGTGGAAACAGAAGCAATAGATGATATGTTTGATTTTGGAATGGATGATTTTTAAATGCCAAAGCAGTACAGCGACTATTATTTGCCGCTACTGGAAAAACATCGACTTGCAGCCAGCTTGACTCGCACGCAATTGTCTGAAAAGGCTCTAGGACGAAAGGATGCGAGAATTATAAACCAGTGGGAGAACCAAAAAAAAAGGGCTTCCATGAAAAGTATCCAACTTTTGACGCAAGCATTGGGTTGTCAGCCAGAAGACTTGACCGGATGCGATACAACAATGCGCGCAAAGCTGGAGGCTGCTGGTAAGAGGATTGTTGAGCGCCGAAAGCTTCTTAAGTACACGCAGGCACATGTAGCTAGGGTTTGCGGACTTTCTTTCGATAGGATGCATCGGACAGAGCAGGGGCAAGGACTGACATTGGAGTTACTAAAAGATCTTTCGGGTGCCCTAGATTGCACTGTCGGCTTTCTAGCAGGGGACATACCGCTTGAATTTTTTGAGCTTGAAGGGAGGCGGATAGAAGCAAAAAAAAAGGCAAGATTGCAAGGCCAGGCCAATATGTGCTTTGAATGTCAGCACGCATACGCAGGAGGATGTCCATGGGTGACAAGGTTTGAGCCAGTCAACGGCTGGACAGTGTCAATAACTCAAAAGTCCACCAATGAGACAACTAAAATTGTATATTGTCCAGAATTTAAAGCGGGCAAAATACCAAAAGTGCTGTAAGGGAGAAAAGTATGAAAACTTTAAATTTCGCATATGCCGCGATGTGGGTGTCGGTATCGGCTGCAAGTATGGCAGCTATATCGATGACGGGCGATGTCCGTGCACTTCTGATTTTTTTAGCGCCGACACTCGTTGAGATATACTCGCTCAGCCCAAACCCCAGGGAAAAAAATTGAAAATTACAGCATCTCAGCTTTTTGCGGCTGAGATGCATAGACATGGAGATCAAGTTTGTTTTTATTGTAGCGCTAGTTGTGACGAGACACACAAAACAAAGACCTATGTAAAGCCCACTTTTACCAACAGGGACATTGTCAAATGCCCAAATTCCACATATGTCTGCCAGGGATGTGTCATGTCGTTGAGTAATGGTTTTGACGATATCACTTTTATAGATGGTACGATTCGGTATTTTACAAAGCCAAGTATAGCCTTGGCACCACGCATGTATTCATGGATATTGACAGCCAACAAAAAAATAGCCTTTACAAAGGCGCATGTGTCCCAAATTCGGGACATATTGACAGATATGGTTATGCTGCCGGAGCCACCATTCGCGATTATTATTTCCGACAGCGGACAAAAGCAGCTGGTTTTTCGTGCTCCAGTGGCGTATGAAAAAGAGAATTTTTCTATTTTGCTGGAGGATGAAGTTGTCAACATAAATGTGGATAACCTAAAGAAACGTGTTGAACTAGCCAACCAGATATCAACGAAAATTGGCAAACCAGCGTTGAAATGCGACCCAGAAATGAGTCATTTTATCGCAGCAAAAAAAGTAGGTGTCCACAGGCAGCTAGAGTATTGGCAACATAAAAAACATGAGCCATTGTCGCGATTAGCGGCTTGGCTGGCAAAATCAAAGGAGAAATGATGCAAATTTCAATGACTGAATGGCGGCAACATGTCGCCAAACTGGAAGCCCCGGGCGCTAAATTCGGGGATACTGACATAGAGAGGATGCATGAGGTAGGCATTCGGCTGATTAAAGCCTTGCGAGCTGTGTATGGAAAAGGCTTGGATCGCTTGTCTCTGTGGGAGAGGATATCAAAAGGTATCCTCAGCGCCGGAACTAAGTCCCAGGGGAAAGGTGGCACTTTCCTGTCGGGGCTGCTGGACTATGTCCAAGCGGATATCAATAAAGCTGTTGCGAATCCGCTACTACTGGAAGCCTATGAGGATATAAAGGCAATGACAGCCGAGGAAAAGCGACTGTTTATCCGTACGTGCATGGCAGATAGGCGTTTTTTGTGTCTGGAAGCACGAGACGACATTGAGGCCGAGCACGAGGACTTGTCTGAGTTGCGTTTGCAACTCGGGAAAGAGTTTGTGGCACGTGGTAAAGATGGGGAAATTGTAGGGTTTGATACCTACGCAGAACTGAAAAGGTGGAGGAAAAACCATGAATGAGATTAAATCTGCTAAAATTCATATGCTCATGACATGTCTCTCACCTCTAACCCATATGTCAGGGACAGCCGGAAATGAGGCTCTCATTAATCGACATACCGTCATGCGTGACGGTCAGCTATATGATGTCCCTGTAATATCCGGAAATTCACTAAGACATATTCTCATTCGTGAGCCTGGCGCGGACTATCTTTACAGTGCTTGCCAATTATATGGCGATTTAAACGTAAATCAAGCGTGGTTTATGTATAATGGTGGCTCGTTGACAGAGTCAACCATTACCGACAATCTAAAAAAAATAGCTGAAATGCAGGAAATCCTGCCATTGTATCGGCTGCTGGGTGGCAGCCTCAGTAACCAAGTTTTGGCTGGGTCTATATATGTAGGCTTCGGGCGATTATTCTGCGAAGAAGAGCGCGAATATTTAGAAAAGTTATTACCACATGATTTGTCCGAGTTGCCAACAAAAATGCGCTCTTGTGAAGACTATATTGGCAAATATCAATACACACGGACTGATATCCAGCGGATGCGACAGCTTGCCACCACCAACGAAGAGTCTGAGAAGGCAGAAAAGGCCAATTTGATGATCTATGGTGGGCAAACAGTTATACCGGGCGCAGTCTTTTATACTAGCTTTACATTCAAAAATATTTCGAGACTGGAATTGGGGGCGTGGACTGCTGCCGTGAGGGACTGGCACGAATGCAGTGGCACAATTGGCGGCATGTCGCGGATTGGACACGGACAAATGGACTTCGTTTTCACCGTACAAGGCAAGGATTTTTCTGGAAAGCATTTGGACACAGAAAATTTTGACGACCTTGAAGACATGTACAGGGAGCATGTCTATAAGAATGAAGACGCTATAAAAAGATGGCTGAGCGAAACCTTCCCAGCAACAGCAAAGAAAGAGCCAAAGTCCAAAACGACAAAAACACGTGCCACCAAAGCAAAGCCGGCACAACTGGACTTTTTTGCAGGAGTTGACGGTGATGAGTAAACATCAAGTTAAAAACTACAAAGTTTCGGCGTGGTTGGCATCCCCTTTGGCAGGGGAGCCACCCATGTTGGATGCTATCCTAGGTGACGAGTTGGCTTGTCGCCTAGGGGAAAAGCATCATAAAAAGATGGGGCGATGGACGCCAAAAGAAGAAATAAAAGAGCTGCCTATACCGCTTACCAACAAATATATTAATAGAAAAAAAGTTATAAATTGCTCAGCGCCTATCCTGCCAGAACCCCACGCCGAATGGGTCGATCATATAGCGAAACGGTTCAATTCGTCAAAAATGGCGCTGCTAATAGCACCAAAGCACAGGAAGTCGGTAATGACAGCTAGTGGGCCGTACAAGTCCAAGTTTGACAAGATACGGGTTCGGCTAGTTGACCGTGTGTGTTGGTTCATACGCGGAGAAAGGGAAGGCATAAACAAACTCTTAAAGTCCATTTATGCCATTGGGGCACATAGGGGCATCGGATATGGCCAAATCTTCGAGTGGACTTTCGAGGAGATGGAAGACGATTATTCTATCTTCTGTCCCTGTAATGGCAAAATTGTCCTAATGCGGCCAATTCCGGTAGAGTGCCGGATCGACAATCTTTGTGGGTATCGACGTTCGTGGGGGGGGGGGATGCCTCCGTATTGGCACCCTGCAATGCAGACGGAAATATTAGAGCCATGTTAAAAAACGTAATATTAATCGAGCCACGGTACAAAGCGAAATATCCACCATTGGGCCTGATGAAAATTTCAACATATTTTAAGCAAAAAGGATTTAATGTTGAGTTTTCTAAAGGTATACCGGAGATAACTTTATTTGATGCCGCCAAAGAATATGACATTGTGTGTGTGTCAACTTTATTTACCTATGACTATGATATAGTCATAAAAACCATCAACGAAGCGAAAGCTTTGTTAAAAAAAGATGGCAGAATGTTTGTCGGTGGAAACATGGCAACCGTAATGCATGACGATGTTTTCAGAGATACAGGGATTAAGCCAGTCTTGGGGATTTTAGACAAACCAAAAATGTTAGGATTTGATGATGGGATAGTCATAGATGATTTGGTCGCTGATTACTCCATCATCCCTGATTGCCCCAAAGATGTGGCATATACAAGCGCCACTAAAGGATGTGAGAAGGATTGTAGTTTTTGTATAGTCAAAAAAATAGAGCCGAAGTATATTGACTACAAGAAAATATTAGTGCCAGATAATATCAAAAGCCTTATCATGCTTGACAATAATGTTTTAGCGTCTAAAAGGTTCGAAGAAATAGCAAGGGATATAAAAAACGTCGGTGCAAAAACTGTCGACTTCAATCAAGGCATTGACTACAAGTTAGCGACTAAAAAAAACATGTCATTGCTGAAAGATATGGGGGTGAAAACGGTACGATTTTCAATTGACGATTGCGAATCCTTTGAAAAGTACGAAAGAGCCGTCAAAATATCAATCGAATGTGGCTTTAAGCTGTTTGTTACTTCAATGCTATATAATTTTAATGACAAACCCAGTGACTTATACCGCAGACTGAAAATAAATTCTGAAATTGGGCAAAAACACAATATTTCGGTAAATTCATTCCCGATGAAATACATACCCTTGACTGCAAAAGACCGAAAACATATCGGAAAACATTGGAATAAAAAATTTATCCGGTCGATACAGGGGATGTTGTGTAGTGCTAGAGGGTTGGTGTCTGGAAAATCCAATTTTTTTAATCATATGTGGGGAAACTCCGAGGAAGAGTTTTTAGAAATCTTATGGATGCCGTTTGATATGATAGTGTACCGACGTAAATATAGTGAAAAATTGAGAAGTGAATTTCCAAGTATTAAAAAGTATCATGATGAAAATGACTTAATTTCAGAATTTTTAGAAAAATATCGTACTTTGGACAATGAAAGGGTTAACAAATTACATGAGATTGTTTCAGTCTTAAAATATGATGATATCGGCGATAGTAAAATTGACGATCTGTTAAGATACTACAGGCTAAACACACCATCCTATGAAATACCTTGGAGCAAGTCATATCGTGGGAGCGTGGATAGATGTTAAAAATATGTATGGTCGAAGCCTGTAAGGATAGCGACAGGGGCAGTATTGGGGCGTTTTATGTCCGACACCACGCGGGACAGGCTGGTTACAAGGTAGATGCTTTAAACAATACAAAAAATGGATATGACATTGAATTAATATCCATTCATCATGCAAGTAATTTTTGGGATTTGGCGAAGATTAAAAAACGTGCTAAATTTCGTATAGTTGGCGGTCATCCAATGCAAAACAATCCACTTCCTGCGATCCCTTTGTCGGACGTGATTTGTATTGGAGAGGCTGAGACATGGATCAAAAAAGCATTGAAAATCATCGACGAAACTGGCAGCATAGACGGATTAAAACAGCTGCCAGGCACTATCGTCTGTAAAGACTGGAAAAAGGGTGACGAAATTCCAACAACAAACATAGAAATACCACTGCCGGAAAATCCACCCTACCTCAATCACGAGCGGACGAATTCAAAAGCCTGGTATGTCGAAATGGCAAGAGGCTGCCCTTTCTCTTGCCATTATTGCGAATTGGGACACAGCACAAAGTACCGCCCCTACCCCAAGGAACACCTAAAGAAAAAAATTGACGAAATTGACATATCCAAGGGCAAGAAAATAAATTTCTATGCCCCAGATGAAGCCTCTCACCCTGACTACAACGAACTGTATGATTATCTGTACACTAAAGGATTTGCAGCAGCTTTTTCCTCTATGCGCGTAGATACTGTCATTAAAAATTTACCTAAAGTGCAGACATCACACTTGATCCGTATAGGTGTAGACGGATTGACGGAAGAAACTCGATTTAAAGTCAATAAAAAAATCACAGATGATCAAATTGTGCAATACTTCAAGGCACTTGTTGACCGCGGGCATGTAAATTTCAAGATCTTTATGATTGTTGGATACCCATGGGAAAAAAAGACGGATTACTTAGACTTTTTTGAGTTGATCCGCCGGATACGAAATATTCCACTTAAAAAAAACATTATGCTGAGGATAAAGTGGACGCCTTTTATCCCGCAGCCGTGCACGCCACTAGGAATAGTTAATCCCACATACACCTGGGACGATTATGTTAAAATCCTACAGTGGCACGAAAATAACGACAAGCCGCGCAGAGAGCCGGGAATATGGATAACCAACGATGGATTGATGACCCCGCGCTCTCACAAAAAACAGGTTGAGGTGACCAGGGCAGATGAAACATATTTTAAAAATTATTCTATATTATAAGGAAGCCGATCTTTTTTTAGATCGGCCTTTATTTTTTGTAACACGCTTGACATCTCTTTTTAACGCTTTTGACATTGTATTGCGTGGACATATGCGCTATACTATATATAGATAAAAGCAAGGGGGATAAAAAAATGAAAAAAATTACACAGACACCTAAGAGCTACAACAAAAGCATGATAATGACACGGGCACACAAAATAAGGAAAGCGACAGGGGTTGACATGTCGGCAGCGCTGATACAGGCCTGGGCGGAAATTAAAGAAATCCGCCAGATGAAAAAAGACTATTGGAAAAGAGCCAACGAGATAAAAGCAGAGCAATATTGCGGCTTTACAACAGCAAAAAAGCTGGCTGAAGTTGAAATTAAGGAAGCCTGCAAGCGCTATATAGCTTAAAAAAATCAGCCGAGCCGTGACGGCATAAGTTCACGGCAGGGAGGCAAAAAATGACATTTGCAATTGCAACAACTTCCATAGGTGAAATTAGAAAAAATAAAGACAATGAGCACTGGGGGATTTACTTTCCCCCAGTTGAGATAAAAAGGAGGCCAACATGAAATATTTTGAGATAGCACACGGCTTGATAGATGATTTTTGTATCTTCTGTTATGCGGACAAAAAAGATGCGGCTCATGACACGCTTGAAGAAATGAAAATTTTCATAGAGCTTGTAAGGCGAAAAAAGAAAGAATTGCAGATGGATTTGGGCGTGCTTGCATCACTTCACAGCAATGACACGAGTTGGGAATTTTTTGAAATGCTAAAAGATGGTGATTATGTGGCAAAACTGGAAGACATGAAAGATGCATTGGATCGCATTGAAATATTTAAAGAAAATTTATCCAAGGAGGATTTTTGAATGGACTATTCAGAGAAACACAGAATGGATCGCACGTTGAAAATTATTGGTGCGGTCAGGAAGGAGCTTAAGCTCCAGAATGCGTGGGCATCCTCGGAAGCATTGAGGTGTCTAGCCGCGAACGGAATATTGGATGTAAATTTGCTCTATAATATCAAAGTTCTACGTACGCCGGAGGAGGCCTGCGAGGCCTTAACCCTGGAACGTGAAAAAGGCGAACACAGCGGTTGCGAGGAGAGCGCCAAACTTGTTTACGGTAGTGTTGAATTCGGAAAAAACAGTTGGTCTGCTGGGGCACCAGCGTATTGCGCTTATAGCGACGAAGTACTTCCCATATTTAACATAAATAAGGAATTTATCATTCTGAAGTCGCGAGTCGATTTAACGCATTGGCAATATGGGACCGACGAAGACAGAGAGGATTTTATTATCCTGTATATTCCTGCTTGTAATATTGATCAGCAGGAATATACAGTCGAGTTTGAAAAGCGTATAGAAGAGCTGTGCAATATAAATTTATCCAAGGAGGATTTTAAAGTGAAAAAAAATGTTGAGCGTGCAAGGATTTATACTGATGGGGTATTTATCGAGTACACCTATAATGGTGACACGATTGAGGTTTCCGATCCCTGGGGTGGTAATAGGATGACTATGTCTATCATGCGTGGCTGTGGTTATGATGCTGAGATGGGGGACTACGTCCCCCCAATTGCTGTAATTGAAGGCATTACACAGGACGAATGGGACGCTTTTGAAAGCAATATTTTGCACGATAGCCAACAGCAAAGACTGTCGGACGATGAATGGGCACTACTGTTGGAAAGCACAGAAGATCCTTTGCATCTGCTTGCAGTCAGCCGCAACGGCGAGACACTCTACATCGAAGAAAACGACATAAAGGATGTAGAAGACGGATGCAAAGTTATAGACGGTATTGGTTGCGAGTGGGAAGTTGATGCTAAAAAATTATACCGACTGGCAACAAATGGCAACAGCACGATGATGCATTTCGTCATGAATGGATATTATTCTTATGATTTGAGACGTATGGAGCCATATAGAAAATAACGCACTGTAATATTTTTGACATTTCTTTTTAACGCTTTTGACATTGTATTGCGTATAGATAGGTGCTATACTATATGTGTAAGGCAAGCAAAACGCTGGAGCGTGCCAAGGCTAACGCCGGGGAAGCATCGCCACGACAGCCAAAAAAGGGGAGGTGCAAAGAATGGGGCAAAAAATCAAGATAACGATTGAGCTGCCAACAGACGCAAAAATCAGCCTAAAGGACTTGATAGAAAATTCGGGCTATGATGGCGGTGAGGTTGAAGAGATTGAAGTCGACTGGGATAAGGAGACAAAGAAATGGCAAAAATAAAGCAGGGCGAAATTCTCCTGGTCGAGTTTGACGGCAAAGGGCATGAGCAAAAAGAATATAGGCCAGCGATAGTGATTAGCAACAAGACTTACCATAAAATCAAAAATCTGGTTATAGTATGCCCAATAACACGAGCAAATAGGGATTTCCCGCTATATGTGCCGCTAGACGAAACATCAAAGATTGAAGGGGTTATAATGTGTGACCACATAAAATCCATTGATTTAAAAGCAAGGCGACATAAGCGGCTAGGAGACAAAGCATCAAAAGAAGTACTGAAAAAAGTTATCGAAATTGTTACTTCTCAAATTGACATATTGGATAACTAAAAAAATTAGCCGAGCCGGGCGGCCAAACCCGGCGAAAGGAGATAAAAATGAAAAAATTAGTTAGCACAAGGTTATACGTGGAGAATCAAGGGCTACGCAATCGCGTCGGTGAGAGCTTAGAGCAGGCATATGTCCAGCTAAAAACCGATGACGAGGTAGTAAAGACCTACACCATAGAGGAATTCGTGGCCATCGAATACAACGATCCTTTGTGGGATGCACTTGAAAAGGCAGGATATGACTACGATGAGCTTTCAGAAGAAATTCTGCACGATCCCTTTATAGACGGATACATTTCTGTACAGTAGCATAAGGAACTGAAACAGGAGCCGGGGCTTTTTGCCCCGGTTTTCATCAAAGAAAGGAAAGGTGATAAAATGATCGTAGATGGCAAAAGGTATTTGCCAAAAAAGAGTCTGAAAGTTGCTGAGCTGGATGGCACTTCACTGTATCAGACAAAATTCAAAACATGGTTTTTGTGCAAAGACATTGGCACAATCACGCCCTTGTCACTGCTGGAAGCAGTGGATTGGGTTAAGGAAAATTTTACAGATGAAGAATTCACAACTATTTTTGGTAAGGAGTTTATAGACACCGGACGTCGGCACAGTTGTACTTTTGTGCTGACAGAGGAATTACTTGAGTCGTTGAACCAAAAAGCAGAAGAGTCAGGCATCGAAAATAACAGAAGCTTTTTAGTCCGTAAAGCAATCCTGGAGAATCAGCCTACACTTAATGACCTTAAAGCATTTGACGATGTTGGTACAAAAAAAAATATTAGAGTCGTATTGAGTGAGGAAATTATAAACATACTGGATGAAGCGTCAATGAAAACTGGTTCAAGCAAGAGCAGGCTCATACGAAAAGTTTTAAGTCAGGCGGGGTATTAAAAAGGGGGGGAATGTATAATGAGGTTGATAAAGGACAGTCAAATAAAGGCATTGCGAAAAATCATGAGATGTATGGATTATTACATTGATAATGAGGAAAGCATATCCACCAAAACCATTATCAAATGGTATGATGTCTTAGACGCTTTAACAGCTAATTTAGAGCCATTAATTAAAACAACAACGCATGAAGATATTAATAGGTAAAAAAAACAAAAGAAAGGGGAATTGTATGGCAAATCTTTATGCATTGACATCTGTTTTACGTAATGCTTACGATAGGTTGCTCGACGGAACAGATGAAGATATGTTTTTTGATATCATTGACATTTCAGAGGAAAATTATACAAGCAAATTGGAAGATTATGCAAAGCTAATTAAATCTCTAAATGCTGATATCGACACAATTAAAGCAGAAGAAAATCGACTTGAAGATAGGCGAAGGGCCATCGAAAAGAATGTTGAACGGTTAAAATTCAACATTGAGCAATCCATGCGGGCCTTGGGTAAAAGCAAGGTGAAAACGCCGTTATTTTCACTAAACATCCAATCTAATCCGCTTAAGGTTTTAGTAGTGACTGAAGGCGATATACCCAAAAAATATTGGCATGAGAAACCGCCAACACTGGCAAAAGCGGAAATATTGCGAGATTTAAAGTTTGGTGAAGATATTCCCGGCGTAACGCTGCATCAGACTGAAAGCTTGCGGATACGGTAAAACTATAAAGAGAAAAAAGGAGAGAAAAAAGGAGATAAAAATGGCTATAGGTGTATTAATTATTGGGAAGTCGGGCAGCGGAAAGTCCGCTGCTTTACGGAATTGCACTAATGATGATGTTGGCGTTATCAGTGTGCTTGGAAAGCCATTTCCGTTTAAAAGTGATTTAAAAGCCTATGTTACAGATGACTATGACAAGGTAACAAGAGCACTAATAAATTCAAAAAGAAAATCCATTGTCATAGACGATTCAGGCTATTTGATCACAAATATGTTTATGAAAGGGCACTCACAAGCCGGGAAAGGAAATGAGGTTTTTTCTTTTTACAATTCGGTTGGTGACAAGTTTTGGAATCTAATCCATGGCTTGACCCACGGATGGCAAAGAGATAAAGAAAGAATATATTTGTCAGATAATAAAATCGTGTATTTTTTAATGCACGAAGAAAAAAACGACTTTGGCGACGTAAAGCCAAAGACGATAGGCAAACTCTTAGACGAAAAAGTTAACATAGAGGGTTTATTTTCCATTGTTTTTCGAGCGAGCGTTGAAAACCAGACTCATGTTTTTCATACAAAAACACAAGGTTTCGACGTAGCTAAAACCCCAATGGGCATGTTCGAAGAAGTGACTATTGACAACGACATTGCAATGATTGATAAGACAATACGAGAATATTACAATTTAGGAGTGATTCAAGATGAAAAAGCCTGAAGGTTATGACGATGTGCAAGCGTTTACTGGTGATTTTCAAGTGTTGCCAGCAGGTGGCTATGTTTGCCGGATTATATCAGCAAAAGAAGTAACATCTCAAAACGGCAATGATATGTTGGAGATAGAATTTGATGTCGACAAAGGTGAATTTAAAGATATTTATACGCAAGCCTTTGAAGGAAGTGAAAAACGCAAGTGGCCGCATGTTGGCAAGTTTGTCCAATTGATTTATGGCACAGATGGGAGAGCTAATCAGTATTTTAAAGGAATGATGGTAAATATTGAAAAAAGCAACCCTGAATTTGTTTGGGATTGGGATGAAAGAACTTTAAAAGGTAAACTTTTTGGCGGAGTTTTCGGTCGAGAGGAATACTTTAATCAATATCGCGGAGAGTATACGTTTAATACAAAATTGAAATTTGTTCGTGCTGTAGATGTGATTGAGAGAGGCCGTTTTGTGGTTCCAGAAGATAAGTTGGATCCTGCAAATTCAAAAAACACACAAAGCAGTTTGCCGATAGTGAATTTAGAAATAAGCGAAGACGATGACTTGCCATTTTAAGTGGTTGAGCAAGCTGACGAGGTGGTTTAAGTGAGCGTACTTGAAGTCATTCGCGACAACAAGGTTTACATGCATGGCGAATATCATCCGGGTATCTACAGCCCGGGTGAGTTCACCATCATGATGGCCGCCGGGTATACGTTCAGACTTGGCGGGAAGCCGTGGAAGCCTACAGGTGAACTACCCTCGCCCCCTAAAGGGTCGGGGCTTCTAGTTACTGGAAGCCAGTTCACCAGACTAAGCTACAGAAATGATAGCTACGATGTTATAGGTTATGACACCTACGGTTGACGCACCAGACCGTTGCTCTGTCGTGTATGTTTAAGAAGGGCTGAGGGGTAAGGCCCGGTGATATACACATGAAAGCCATTACATCATTGTCGAGGTGATGCCGGAAAAACATTGTGGTAACAGCAATGTAGAGTACGCATAACCGCCATAAGGCGGAAATTATCCGAAAGGATTACATTTATGGTATATGTGATTAGCAAAAATGGAAAACCACTAATGCCTACGACACCGCGCAAGGCGAAAATGTTGTTAAAAACAGGGAAAGCAAAATGTATCCGCAGAACACCATTTACCATCAAATTGCTTTATGAAACAAAAGAATACACTCAGCCGTTAACTCATGGTGTTGATACAGGTTCATCCAGAATTGGCAGCGCTGTAACAACCAACAATGGCAACGTTATATACATATCGGAAATAGAGATACGAAATGATATACCCGACAAAATGAAGCAACGGGCCAAATACCGCCGTAATAGGCGAAACCGAAAAACACGGTATCGAAAAGCTCGTTGGCTGAATCGAAGGAACAGCATTAAACAAGGTCGGTTTTCGCCAACCATGACAAGCAAAATTAACTCTCACCTTAAAGAGGTGTGTTTTGTACAGTCGGTACTTCCGATAACAAAAATCATTTTGGAGACTGCATCCTTTGACCCACATGCCTTAAACAATCCAGAGGTATTGAAAAACAAATGGCTATACCAGAAGGGCATTAACTACGGATTTGCGAACACCAAGGCATTTGTTTTGTGCCGGGACGGCTACACATGTCAATATTGCAAAGGCAAAAGCAAAGATAAGCGGCTTGAGGTTCATCACATAATATATAGCAGCAAAAAAGGTTCTGATGAAGCTGACAACCTGACAACGCTCTGTAAGACTTGTCATGACAAAGTGCATGACGGGGTTATAACTCTAAAAGGCGGTGTGAAAAAAGGTACTTTAAATCATGCCACACAAATGAACAGCATCAGGCTCCAGCTGCTCAAACGTTTGAATTGCGAAGAAACATTTGGGTTTGTAACTAAAGAACACAGGCAACATTTGGGTTTACCGAAATCCCATTACATAGATGCAGTGGCTATAGCAAGCCAAGGCAACGATGTAGAATTCAAAACGGGGGAGGTTCTGTTCAAAAAATGCCTTGCTGACGGAGATTATCAACAAACCAAAGGAATTCGAAGCGAGCAGCGAATCCAAACACGGAAAATCCGAGGTTTCAAAAAATTCGATAAGGTCATGTATTTAGAACATGATTATTTCATCAAAGGTAGGATGTCAACCGGCTATGCAATATTGATGGACATCTATGGCAAAAAACAAGAATTAAAGCCGATTCCCAAGTTTGACAAGATGAAGCGCACTAGCGCAAGGAAATCATGGATTATACAAGCAGAAACCATTCGAAATATTGTTTGATGGCTCATTTGATATTTGTATGCAAATACAGAAAAAAATTGCTTTCTGTATTCGGAAACACAATTAAACTCTTATGTACAATATTGCAGAAGAACACGATTTTGACATAATGGAGATTGAAGTTGACAAAGACCATATTCATTTGCTTATTGAATACAATCCAACACAAAGCATATTGCAGATTGTCCGGCATTTGAAGCAAATATCGACTTACAGGATATGGCGAATGGACAATAATGCTAAATTGCTGAAAATGCATTTTTGGAAAGAACGAACTTTTGGAGTGATGGTTATTTTGCCTGTAGTAATGGGCAAGTCAGTAAGGACATTATCGAGAAATATATCCAGTCACAAGGGTAGATGATTGCTCAAACTAGCTCCTAAAACCTAGCACCTTTCGGCGCAAGCAGAAACCAGCGCATTCTCGCAAATATCAAGACCTTGTCGATTCAGCCACTACCCTAAAGGGTAGCGGTTTTCTCGACAATTCTGTATAAAAAATAAGCTTTTCGATTTGTGCAGGATGTGTATCAACCAAATGATATCCATGACAATGGAAGAAGACACAGAAACAAAAGTGGCTCTAGAGGTAATGACATCTAGAAATATTACTGTCATTTTTCTTAAAGCTTTAGAAAAAGAAATTCACAATGCTATTGAGATTATAGAGGAAGCGAACAGTGATGACACTAAAAAAACCTATATCGCGAGGATCGATAATGGACATTAGAGATAATTGGGTGGGCATTAGGCCAACAACGCTTTGGAATTGCGTGGATTGCCTTGATTTTTCATCTCTTGAAGACTGCCCTTTAGATCTATCTGCTGTTAGGCATCGTGATTTAGCAAAGCAAATGGCTTTTAGCTTGATGATTTCTTGTCGTGGCGCGGCAACAATTGTTGCCGCAATCGATTGCGGGAAGGCTTCCGTTATATTAAATGCTTTAGAAGAAGGAGCTAAAAAAAACTGTGAGTGACAAGCTCTTATGACCGACATTTGTAAGGCTGAAGCAGATTAACGCTAAAAGGAACGCAAGGGGATCCTCCTGTGTTCCTTTAGTGTATTGCCCGCAAGACCCACTTTTTATTTGCCTTTCGGCAGCGCTGCCGTTTGCGCTTGCGAATTGTCCGATAATGATTGCGGCCTTTTGACTTGTCTGCGATCATCTCCTTGAGTTGCCGTTTTAACGACAGCCAATCACGCCGGGACATTGGGAAGTATTCCCCAACCATGCAGTCATAATATTTATTCCAGTACCCGACATAGTCAATCCCAGCCCGGATCGTCCTGCTTTCAGGGTAGTGTAACAGCCGAATTTCCACACAATTTAGTGTGTACCCTAACCACATGTCGTCTTCTGTATTTAACACAGCGTTATTTTCATTCAAAAATTCTAAAAATTGTTGGAACTGTGGGCAGTCAAACCTTGAGATGCTCATGGGGCGTCGTTATTAGACGCTCGCGGCTGGTAATTGCCGCTCCAAACATCATAAAGCTGATTCTGATTTTCAAGCTCAATTTCACGAAAAATTTTACAGGAAAGCAACTTCAGGTTATCATATAAGGCCAACAATTCATCAAGATATGGCGAAAAACGTGGCTGTTCTTCAATTACTTTCCCCAGTGCTTTTCTCACTGGCTCCAGGTTGTCAAGCGTGACTTGACGATATGTTAAGCCTTGCTCGTTAATTGGGCTTAAAAGATACGAAGGCATTATTCTTTTCATTTCCATTAATTTCACCCACTATATTTTTTTATAGGCTTTTCTTTTAATTGTCGTTTCACATACCTATCTACTTGTTCTCCAGACGGATATTGAAAGTTTGTGAACAGCTCACGAGAGTCAGCCCCAAACCTCAACTCAAAATCTATCAATATTGCGATACTTGCATCGTTTTTTTTGATAGAAAAAACATAGTACGAACCATCACCGAATCCACTACCGGAGACTATCCCTTTATCCTCGTACAATCCGCAATCAGTGTCGTCTAGTGTATTCCAAAATTTAACTTTAAAACTTTCATTATCCTCACCAAGTGACGGGAATATAGTGTCGTCAAAAATACCAGCATGGGCTGAATCGACCCCAATTGCGTCTACGTACTCCCATTTTTTGCTTGCGTAAAGCTCATTTTCGTCTTTAAATTCATTGACGTTATAGCAGAGCAGCCCAACAACCACTTTACCCCAAGTAGCATTAGCATGTACCCTGAATCCATGCGTTTGATAAGTACCTGGCTGCACAGATAAGCCTTCAATCATGCACCAAACATCCCTAGTGTAACAAGGATCTGATATCACCACTTTGTCAGACAGGCTTATTTTTCCAATGTTGATAAATTCTAAATTCATAATTTCCCCCTTTTTTTATTTTCCCAATATTTATATGCCGACACCACAATATCAAAACTAGGGCAACTCATAAAGCCAATCAATATTAAAAATTTGTGAAATTTGCTATTCTTGTTGGTTTTTCTCCAGTAATTCCAGTGTTTAACTAGCTTTTTCACAAACCCCTCACCCCCCTTTTTTTTTCTGACTTCCATTATATCACAACCCAGTCGTGACGAGCGAGAGTAACACATAGTAAAAAATCCCCAAATCTCGAGATGTTGTGATATAATTTTTTTGGTCAAAAAAAGAAATATCGCACACAAAAGAGAAAGGGGATGAACAAATGGTAGCAACACCATTGTTTTTAGAAGGTGAAAAAACCAAAGATATTAAAATAACCAGAGCAAATCATGAAATCGAGAAGCAGAATGCTGAAAAGCCAAGCATACAAACAAAACCAAAAAGCGACCAAAATCCTGTCGAATCAAAGAAGCCATCAGTCAACAGAGCCGAAAGGCGACAAGTTCTGCACTCAAGCAAATTCTTGCGCGAACTGCTGGCGATAATATATAGCTACTTTCCAGGCTTAATAAATCAGCTTAAACAAGTGGAAGATCCCCGGTATAAGAGTTATACCAAATATGACATCAGTGTGCTGTTATTAGAACGGATATTTGCCGCCATATTCGGAGTAAGCAGTATGCGGGAGCTAACCTCTGAGTTTAGTGATGAAAATATGATAAAAAACATAGCAACGATCCTAAATCAAAATTTAGAAGAGCTACCCAGCCACGATACAATCAATAACTGCTTCAAAAAACTATCCACCACAGAGTTGGAGAGAATCATACATGATATGATTGTAAGCTTGACACGAAGGAACACATTTAACAAAAGCCGGCTAAGAGGCAAGTATTGGCAAGTATTAGTTGATGGCACTGCGCTCAGTAGTTTCAATAACAGACATTGCGACAATTGCCTTTACAGGAGGCATAAAAATAAAAAAGGCGAGGTAACCAGGGTGGAATTCTATCACTATGTCTTAGAAGCTAAACTTGTCCTGCACGAGAACCTTGTGTTCAGTATCTGTACCGAATTCGTTGAAAATGAGGGCAAAATCCCCAGTGAAGAGGAACTTTACAGCCCCGATTATGATGAACCTGGATATGAGCGTGCAAAACAAGATTGTGAGATCAAGGCGTTCTATCGGCTAGCTGATAAACTGAAGCAAGCATTCCCGCGCCTCCCTATATGTATAACTGCTGATAGCCTTTATGCCAATCAACAGGTTTTTGAAAAATGCCAAGTCAATAACTGGCGTTTTATCTTGCGTTTCAAAGAGGGTTCAATACCATCATTATACAATAAATTCTGTCAGGCATCAACAAAGGTTGGCCATTCGTTTAGGATTTTTATAAAAAAAGATAGCTACACCATATCTGCAAATGAGGATGTAACACCAATCGACGAGATTTATGACGGTTTCATTAAGTTTGAATATACATATGCCAACGATCTTCATTATGAAGGATATTCCATCAATATGGTTGAATGCAAAGACAGCAGAGTTAAGTATCCGTTTTTATTTCTCACTGATCTGCCTATTGACCAAAAGAACTGTGAAAGCACAGTCGAAGATGGACGGAGACGGTGGCGCATAGAAAACGAAGCATTTAAAGTTCAGAAGCAACACGGCTACTACCTCAAGCATGTCTTTTGTGAAGACTATAACGCTATGAAAGTACACTATTTAGCAATTCAGATAGCTCACGCTATATCCCAATTACTTGAGCATGGCTCTGATGTCATTAAAAATCTCAATATTACACTGAAAGAGTTTCACAAATCACTACTTAAATGCTTCGGTGTCGTTACTTTAACTCTTGAGGATCTCGTTGCCGCTCAAAAGCAGAGAAAATTTAGGCTTTCTTGTTGACACTCTCTTTAGCCAATGCAAATACCAACACGCGGAGGTGGGGCTGGGTACTATAAAATGTCGAAATTTAGAAATTGTTTTATTTCGTTACAGGATAAATGCTTTTGCTTCATCATCGAACATATGTTGCGCAAACTTAATGGTGCTTTTCAATGTTGCAAAGTAGGCATGATCTACATTCTCTCGTCAACACTGATCACAACCATGTTTTTTTTGGCTTTAAGCTCAGGCAATTTTTTGCATTAAGCTACTTTTTTGTCTTGTTTTGTAAGGCTTGTAAAACTTTGTGGTTATTTGTTGACAAGAAACAATTGACATATTTTGTGTGTTAGTATATACTGCTAGTATAATCTTTGAAGGGAGATAATGAGATAAAATTATGGAGCTTTTAAAAATGAGAGAAGAATTAGGTTTCACACAAATAGAAATGGCTAAATTTATAGGCATACCACCAATGACATATCGAATGTATGAATATAATGCCATGACACCAAGGGCAAAAAATGCAAAAAAGATTAAAGATGCAACAAAGAAGTATGAGCAGATGCAAAGCCCCGAAATTAGATTAAGCAAAGAAATGGGGTAAAAATGACAAGAATATTTTGTCATGATGCCAATCGTGAGATAAGCACTCTGATTGAAAAAAGATTATCAAAGTAAAGGACGTGAGACATACAAGTGAAATACTTCATGGTTGCCTTATATCTTTTAATGAAAATCATGACGAGTGGACAGATTAAGGGCCAAAGGTGAAGTAAATGGCAAGTCCACAAAAAGAAAATGGATTTACACCTATTGCAAATGAAATTTTAGAGCAAGTAGTAAAATTGCCATTGAATGGTTCTCAATTTAGCATATTAATAACGATATGGCGTTATACTTACGGATACAATCGTTCTAAATGTGAAATATCTCAAACTTTTATCGCCAAAGCAACTGGCATCTCTAGATCCCATATTTCTAGAGAAATCAATCCGTTGTTTGAGATGGAAATATTGAAATATATTCGTAAACCCACACATGGTAAATCTGGAGTGATTGCATTCAACAAAGATTATGATAAATGGATTATCAACAGAAGAGGTAGTACCGAATCTGGTACCTCAGGTAGTACCGAATCTGGTACCTCAGGTAGTACCGAATCTGGTACCTCAGGTAGTACCGAATCTGGTACCTCAGGTAGTACCGAATCTGGTACCTCAGGTAGTACCGAATCTGGTACCCAAAAAAGAAAGAAAGAAAGATCTAAAGAAAGTATATGTGGGCAAGGTGCGCCCACACACACAGTAAAACCTTTTGTTCCTCCTTCCATTCAAGAAATTGAGGAGTATTGTACCCAGCGTCAAAATAATATCGACGCGCAAAAATTTCTTGACTTTTATGAATCCAAGGGTTGGATGATAGGTAAGAACAAAATGAAAAACTGGAAAGCGTCTGTGCGCACATGGGAAAGTAACAGTAAAAATGAAAAACCGACACAGAAGCGAGAACCAAAGAAGCCAGAGCAGACAGAAGAGGAAAAAGAAAGAATCAAGAGATTAAGGAATCAATAGATAGGCGGGGAACCAAGTGGGATATATTTTTAATCCGCAAGATGTAAAGGATTTTTCAAGAACAGTACCAGGAGAAACATTTGAATATAAGGGGGAGTTGTTTTTCAACAAATGCCCGTATTGCCATGGTGGTACTAATGGCAAAGACACTAAAACGTTCAGTGTAAACTTAACCAATGGTGCATTTAAGTGTTTTCGAACGAAATGCAAGAAACAAGGGCATTTTGTTGAGCTAGCAAGGGACTTTAATTATCGCTTGGAATTTAAAGACAATGGCACCAAGCAATATAAAAAACTTGCGCAGCCTAAAAAAATTGAATCCAGGGATGACGCTGTTAAGTACCTTGAAAGCCGCGGAATTAGCAGAGATGTAACAGAAAAATATCAAATCACTACCCGCAAGGATAATCCGAATATTTTGGTGATTCCATTTTTTGACGAAAACAACGTTTTAGTCTTCGTTAAATACAGGAACCTTAAAAATAAAGGTGCAGGAAAAGAATTCTGTGAAAAAGATGCAAAACCGATCCTTTTTGGAATGAATCATTGTGATGGCTTTGACAGGCTAATAATTACAGAAGGCCAGTTTGATGCATTAGCGCTTACTGAGTCAGGTTTATCAAATGCTGTAAGTGTGCCTTTGGGTTCTATGGCTTTTACGTGGATAGAGCATGTGTGGGAATGGATAATTCGCTTTAAGGAAATTATTATTTTTGGAGACTGTGAGAAAGACAAAGTGACTTTGATTGACGCACTTCAAAGAAGATTGCCACAGCCTGTCAAGTGTGTTAGTGCGGGCGATTACCTTGGCGAAAAAGATGCTAATGATATTTTAAAAAAATATGGAAAAAACGCAATCCATACGGCTGTTAACAATGCTATCGTCCCCAAATTGCCTAATGTCAAGCGACTCAAAGATGTGACGCGGGTAGATATTTATAATTTGCCACGTGTTTATACTGGTATTCCAGAGCTGGACAAAGTTATTGGTGGATTGTTTTTTAGCCAATTGATTCTTTTGACGGGAAAGCGTGGGCACGGAAAGTCAACTTGGATGAGCCAGCTTGCGCTTGAGGCTTTAGATCAGCGCTATAAGGTTTTCGTTTACAGTGGTGAATTGGCTGATTATCATTTCAAAAACTGGGCAGATTTGCAAGCAGCAGGAGTTGAAAACCTTAAGGAAAACTTAAATCAATGGAATGAAAAATCATACGCAGTAAAACCAGTTGTCGGTGAAATGATAGATAATTGGTACGGTGACGATTTTTATTTGTACGACAATGAATATATCGACGAAAATGCTGAGTTGGAGGAACTGCTTGAAACCCTTGAAAATGCTATCAAGCGGTATGGTATCAATTTTATTTGCATCGATAATTTAATGACAGCGTTGGACATCGGTATGCGTGACGACTTAAATCGTGCACAAAGTAATTTTGTGAAAAAATTGAAATTGTTGACGCGAAAACATAATGTTTCTATAGTCCTCGTTGCCCATCCGCGCAAATCAATTTCAACAAATGGTAACTCAAATGATTTTAATGATGATGTAAGCGGCAGCAGCGATATAGTCAACTTGGTTGATACTGTTTTGATATACGAAAAGAATGAAAACCCTGAAATAGATTGCGACAGCAGATTGATGGTAACAAAAAATCGTCTAACTGGAAAATTGGCGTTTAAAGATGACGCTATACCTTTGTTTTACAGCGACGCGTCAAAAAGAATATCGTCCTTGCAAAGCAAAGCAAAACGATATGGGTGGGAAAAAATGAATAAAAATGTTGCTTTGGATGATGATATTGATTTGCCATTTTATTGATCTGATTTAAAAAACGGAGGTCTTGCAAGATGAACCAGTGGAACCAGCCCGATGTGCCACACAAGGGTTGGTCTTGTGTGGCTGTACACGACAATGAAACGGCTGAGCATAAATGTGAAATGTGTGGACAGGAAGATATTCGATACGAGCATGAAATGGAGCACATTGAATATCCTCAGCGATTAATTGTTGGCTGTGTCTGTGCTGAAAAAATGGAAAACGATTATGTTAATCCCAGACAGAGAGAAACAAAACTTAAAAACGAAATAAAGCGAAAGCAAAATTTCATGAAACAGACTTGGCGAAAAACCCCAAAAGCACGAATTTTGAGATATAAAGGCAAAGAAATAGCTATCGTTAGCAATAAGTTTTATAAAAAAAATTACGGGATTATTTGTGGCAATAAAATTTATTGGACATACAACGATAAGCCTATTCTGGCTAAAACAGTACGCGATATTGCATTCGAAATATTTGAAAAGGAGTATTATCTTGAAAAAACAAAAACTAACAGATAAATGTAATTTTGTCAGATGCCCAATATGTGGTTCAACAAACTGCATGCTTAACCGTATAACATCTGACTCGGAAGCGATCAACATAATAGATTTCTTATGTGGTGATAGCGGTCACGAATTTCGTTGGGTTTTCACTGAAATATTTGATGGTGTCCATGTGAAAAACACATTGAACGTAAAAAGCGGTTGGATTAAGGATGTTATGTTTGTAGCGGAAGGCGGGGTAAACCATGCGTGACGCATTTAGCGAACTCTACAAACTACTGAATCTGGTAATAGCTCAAAACGGTTTAATCATAGCCTTGCTAACAAATCAGCATATTGATGTGGCTCAAGAGTTTGTCAATAAATGCTTTGCAGAGCTAGAAAACTTTGAGTGTGATAACGATTAAGTTGCTTGGAACCAACTTGAAACCGAAAAAACAGCGACAAACCAAGCAATATAGCCATTTTTTAACTTGCTGGTAAGTTGCTGGTTGCAACTAAATTAAAAGAGGGAGAAAACAGTGTGGGAACTTTACAAGAATAGCGATGGCAGCCCCAAAGCCATAAATTGTAACAAGCCATTAGGGCTTGCACGTGAAAGATGTTTTATTTGTGGGCAATTTTTTGTATTAAACGATAGCTTGTATGTTGTCCGCATACCAATCAACTATGTCGAAATGATTTCAGGCAAAGACAACAAAATCGCTCATGACGTTTGCTGGGGTGTGTTCTGCCAGGGAATTACCGATGATTTAACCCTTGTAACCAAACTTTCTGAGCATAAACGACCTAAAAGAAAAACGTTTACAGCAAAACAAATTGAATGTATTAATGTTTTTGAAAAGGTTGCTTATGAATGTGGGTTTAAAAAGAGAATAAAAATGCCATGGGGACTTAAGGCTAAAAAGTACAATACTTCTAGCACGCTGGCCTATAATGTATTTTGGGACGATGTCACTTACAACGATAGGCGCAAATCCGGTCTGTTGGACAGATTCTTTGAGAAGGAATTTGAGGTTGACGTGAAAAATAAAATGAATAAGATTCTTGGTGTAGATGAGTTTGACGATTATTCGGCACACAAAATTATTCAAGACGCACTTAAAAGCGTAAAGTGGTGATAAAATGATTGCAGGATACAAATACACCGAGAAAGAACAAAAAACACTGCTAAAATCAATGGTGCTGATTGCCGACAGCCGAGAGCAGGCCAACAAACACATCACCGACTACCTAACCCAAAAAGAAATTCCGTTTGTCACACAAAAATTAGATTTCGGTGATTATTCCTACATGCTGCCAGCCTGCCCAGACTTAGGCATATACCGCGATTTATATTTTTCCAACAGCATAGTCATTGAGCGCAAAAATAGCCTTGATGAGCTGGCGGGCAATTTCGGTGATGGCCGAACGCAGTTTGAAAATGAGTTCATGCGGGCCGACAAGTGCGACATGACATTGATGGTGGAGCAGCCTGGTGGGTATGGTGACATCTTGGCGCATAAATACAACTCACAAATGAACGAGAGGGCCTTTTTTGGCTCATTGATAACTTTTGAGTGTCGGTATAACATAAAGACAGCCTTTGTTGACAAGGCTATGGCTGGACAATATATATTTGCTAAATTTTATTATCATCTGCGGGGAGTACTGAAAAAATAGAGGGAGCGGGGGACGGAATGAAAGTATACGAGTTGATACAGGAGCTAGTGCAGTATGACGCTAGCGCAAAGGTTGAAATTAGGGTATTGGCCGATAGTTTTGACGCCGAGTGTACAAAATGCGGCGAGAATACCCCTATTGGTAAAAGCTTGGTAGTTTGTGGGTACTTTATGGCAGATCGCAAAAATGATGTTATAGCTTTATGTGGTGAGGAGGACGGGTAATGAAAGCGATCTTAGAGTTAAACATGCCGGGAAAATGCAGTCAATAACCCCACGACCCTAAAGGGTCGGGGCTTGCAATTAGAAGCCTTTATTGACTACACTAAGCTTTGAAACAGAAGCTACGTTATCCAAGAATATATAGGCACCGCCGGATGTATGCTCTAGTCTAGCGCACTGCGGCTTATGGTTAAACAGACCTGATGGGTAGGGTCAGTGCTGTAAGCATACAAACCTTGGATAACATTGTGGAAGGGCAACTAACTCCATTAGGAGGTAAGCTTTATGTTAGCTTACGTTATAAGCATGCATGGCAAACCACTTATGCCATGTAAACCTAGAAAAGCAAGATTATTGTTAAAGCAAAATAGAGCCGTGGTAATTAACTACTGTCCGTTTACAATTAAACTATTGTACGGTTCAGCTGGTTATACTCAACCGGTAACCCTCGGCGTAGACGCAGGGAGTAAAGTGGTTGGGTTATCCGCTACAACAAAGAAAGAGGAGTTATACGCCTCTGAGGTTCAGTTACGCACAGATATTGTTGATTTATTATCCACCCGCCGCGAATTTCGACGTTCAAGGCGCGGCAGAAGCAAGAGATATCGCGCTCCGAGGTTTAACAACAGGATGCGTACAAAAAACAAAGGGTGGCTTGCACCATCGGTAGAGAACAAAATCCAGGTGCATCTAAAGTCAGTCTCTAGAATACATGCGATTTTGCCTATAACAAAAGTTATCGTTGAAGTAGCATCGTTTGACATACAGAAAATTAGAAACCCAGAAATCAGCGGCTCAGAATATCAAGAGGGAAATCAGCTTGGATTCTGGAATACTCGTGAGTATGTATTGTTTCGCGATGGACACAAGTGCCAGGGCAGAAAAGGCTGCAAAAATAAGATTCTTAATGTTCATCATATAGAAAGCCGTAAAACAGGCGGTGATGCGCCCAATAACCTGATAACGCTGTGTGAACAATGCCACGATGATTATCACAGCGAAAGACTGAAACTAAAGCTAAAACGCGGACAATCATTTAGAGATGCTGCATTTATGGGTATTATGCGTTGGGCGTTTTATAATCGGTTAAAGGAGCTGTATCCCAACGTCAATCTCACATATGGGTACATAACCAAGAACACACGCATACAAGCAGGGCTAACGAAAGAGCATTGTGTTGATGCTAGATGCATTAGTGGCAACCCATTGGCTATACCAGTAAATGCTTTATACTTTCAGAAAGCCGTGCGGACACACAATCGACAAATACATAAGGCGACCATTAATAAGGGTGGTATGCGAAAACTTAATCAAGCCCCAAAATACGTATTC
>Ga0123355_10000149_pt1 | contig 83900 bp, 73 predicted proteins | sample TergutEmb28metaG_3_FD_89872 | JGI IMG/M metagenome (GOLD analysis project Ga0123355, IMG submission 89872) | Embiratermes neotenicus P1 segment gut microbial communities from Petit-Saut dam, French Guiana - Emb289 P1 | ecosystem: Host-associated > Arthropoda: Insects > Digestive system > Gut ... | reverse complement strand
GCCCGCCAAATACGCAAAAATCACGTCCTGCCGCGCCCACCGCGCCATGTGCATAAAAAACGGGCCAAACCGCTCGCGGTGGATTTGTGACCCCACCCCGCGCGACCGCGCCCATAAAAAACCCGTCGGGTAATAAAAAAATATATCCGACCCTTGCAAACCCAAATTAAAAATCCGCTCCGACGCTGCCGGAATGAATGCCTTTACTTCATCGGGCAGTTCGGCCAAAACCGACTGCCCCGCCAAATAATGCGTAAGAAAACCGGGCACAAATTACACCCCCAATTTTTTATTGTCCGTACCACCAAAGATTGCCGCCTTGGGTAGAAACGCTAAAGCGTTCGGTGGCGATATATCGCACGCCGTCACGCAAGGTCAGTACCGCTTCTTCACCACCGGGGAAAAATACCAGCACCGTGCGGCCATCGTCAACAAAGCCGCGCATCATTGCATGGAACAACTCAAACATTTGCCGCGGGAAGGCTTGCGGGTTTACATTCATGCGAATGATGAGATGCGTAGGGTTATAAGCCGCTATGTCGTTGGTTAGCCAATCCCATTGGCTACGTTCGTCCAAGCCGTTGCCGTTGGCAGACAAACGCGCTACTGCCGTGTTGCCGGTGACATCAAAGCGATATTCCCCCGCATTCATAGGTGCCGAGCGCGAAAGATTGAACCCGCCGTTAACGCCCACAAGTGCATTGCTCGACATCATCGGATCAACAAAACGCGTACCCGCAGGAACCACCGGCGCAGGCGGCGGCGCAAACAACGCTTGTATATTGTAGAAGTAGACGCTGTGCGCGCGCGCGGCATCGCTGCTCAATGATGCCATCCACACCCTATCCAAAGTAAGGGGCAGCGGCAAATTGGCGGGCAAAGCCGCGGTAACTACGTTCCATCCAACAAAATCAACATTTTGTGCAAAGTTAATGACGTGCGAAATGCCATCCGCATCGGTAACACGCCCGCGCAGCCAATGGCCGGAGCCGTCGCCATACACCTGCATCCGCAAGTGCGTAGGCGCACCGTTCGCATTGGAAGGAACGGCCAATGGCGGATCAAATACAAGGTGCGCGGCTTGCGTTTCGCTTGTTTCATTCAGGTTGTAATGCAGGCGTGACACCAATTGCCCCGCCAAGGGTACCAACGTAGCAGAACCCGTTACATTCGCCGGATAACCGGAGAACGCCGGCAAGCTCCAGCGCATATCCAACGCATTGGATAACGCACCCACACTAACCGGCACATAAACCACCACACTACCCAAACGCGCGCGGATATAACCCGTGCCCGAACCGGTCGCTACAAAATATCCATCCTCAATGTACCCCAACGAAGTGGGCGATACAGTAAGGTCGGTAACATTAACATGGGGGAAAAAGCTGCCATCCACAGCAATACCGCTAAAACGCGGTGCCGCGCGCCCACCGTGTTGCACCGCAACGGGCACAGCACGCAATTCCGCCATATCCATTACATATATTGTTTGTGGCGCCAATATATCACCGTACTGTGAATGCGCAAACAAAAACTCCGCCATTCCCATTTCATTTATTGTTTGCGCCCATATATTGCGATCCCATGCAAACACTGACAAAATATGTTCACCCGGAACAGAAGGTACATATTGATTATCCCACCATAAACCACCCTGCATCCCTTGCCCTGCCATGAATGCATAATCCATGTCTTCGTGCAACGGGAAGCGTAACCCTGCCGCGTCCACCGCGTACACAGTGGCGGTGATGGGAACACCCACGGCAGTGCGAGTCAAATTGGTTTCCATTGCAATGCCCACCATCGGGCCAGGAATGATATTGTCGAAGATACCCAGCGCGTTAACAATGGTGCGTTGGCTGCCTTCGGAGGGGATATTGACTACGTTGTGACGGTTATTTTCTGCCACGACCATGGTGGACGAGCCGCCGCCGTCAAAGTGCATGGCATTCCACGCGCCGGCTTGGCGCATTAGGGTGGCCATTTCGGTATGGGTCGCGCCCACAGATACGCCGCGGCCGTCTACAACCATGAGAATCAAAGTGGTGCCGTCCACGCTTACACCCACGGCGGTACGTGGATGGCGGCCGGTGGGTACAAATCCGCCATCGTTGGCGGTCTGACCGTTAATCAGGAGCATGCCCGCACCGCCGATGGCACTTTGGATATCTGCAAAGTCCATCGCCAAGCTATTGGTCACGGACAAACGCAACGGCTCCCCTTCCCAGAAACGGAAGCGGCTATTTGCTATATTTGCCGGGAAGACGATGACAAAACCTTCCTCGGGGATGTCCACAATGCTGTCGGCATGCATCAAGGGCGTTACATACGTTACATAGGCACCATCGGAAACTACAAAACCCGCACCGGGGAAGCGTGCAATTAAAGGCGCAGTCGTTTCCATGGCACTGCGGGTAAAGATCGCAGGTTCGGTCAATGTGTTGCCTACATTATTAATGTAGTTGATTTGAATGCTACGCGCATTGAAGTGATACAGATTAATTTCCACGCGCATATAATCAAAAAATGCAAAATTATCCCATCCGACAAAAAACGTGCCCATGCTACGGTTGTATCGATTATTATGCGCATTAGCAACCATCAGCTCGCCGTCTTGAATCGCTGTACCGGTGAGCAAGGCATACGTTGTGGTCATGTTAAAAAAGTCGGCATTAACCCCTGCTACCGCGCCGGCATTGGCCAGCAACGTTTGCGTGGTTTGTCTGCGCCCCAAGCCCAATTGGCTGGCTACAGGTGCAACTTCAATATAAGGGTCATCCAACGGGATGCGCAGGATATGCGCTTCGCGCAGCCCCTGCGTGGTCATTTGCAAGCGCCGTTCGTATTCCACCGCGCGCGAAGCGTTACGGTAGGCCGAAAATTCAAAATAAATTTCCGCCGCACGGGTAGTTTGCACAGACAAAATAAAAAATAGCAATACCGCACCAATGGCTATGTATTGCTTCACAAGCTTCTTCATGGAGACCCCTCCCAAGTATGTATGACATCGGAACGTATCATAGACAAAATTGCCACGGTTGTAAACTTACACCCATGTTACTATAATAACGGGGCTTTGGCGTAAAAAGTTCAATTACATATTCCGAAAGGTGGAAATTTATTGCATGATTCATGAAAGCGTAAACACAATGATTGGTGGTACGCCGCTATTTGCGTTGACCAATTACACACGCAACAACCAACTGCCTGCGTTCGTGGTGGGCAAGATGGAATCCATGAACCCCGGCGGCAGTGTGAAGGATCGTTTGGCATTGGCCTTGCTGGACGACGCAGAGGCGAATGGGAAAATTAATGCCGACACGGTGATTATCGAGCCCACCAGTGGCAACACGGGTGTGGGGCTGGCCATGTTGGCAGCGGCGCGGGGTTATCGCCTCATCCTCACCATGCCCGACACCATGAGCATGGAACGCCGCAATCTACTGAAGGCCTACGGCGCAGAGTTGGTATTAACCGACGGCGCACAGGGTATGGCGGGCGCGGTAACCAAAGCACAAGAACTTACCGAGCGCACGCCCAATGCCTTCATGCCGCAACAATTCATGAACGCCGCCAACGCCCCCATGCACTACCGCACCACCGGGCCGGAAATTTGGCGCGACACGGGCGGCAACGCAGATATATTTGTGGCAGGCATAGGCACGGGCGGCACGATCACCGGTGCGGGGCAGTATCTGCGCGAGAAGAACCCGAACCTGCACATTGTGGCGGTGGAGCCTGCATCGTCACCCGTTTTATCACGCGGCACCAAAGGCCCACATAAAATACAGGGCATAGGCGCGGGTTTTGTCCCGCAGGTGTTAAACACCGAAATATACAACGAAATTATCACGGTAACGAACGAAGACGCTTTTGAAGTCGGACGTACATTGGCACGAACAGAAGGTTTGCTGGTGGGTATTTCCAGCGGCGCGGCTGTTTGGGCGGCTACACAGCTTGCCCGCCGCGCAGAAAACGCCGGCAAGACCATTGTCGTCATCCTGCCCGACACGGGCGAACGTTACCTATCAACGGAGATGTTTAATTATGATTAAGAAAATTGCAAAAATGGTTCGTCGCCGTGACCCCGCGTTACGCAGCGACAAAGAAGTACTCTTGTACCCGGGCATCTGGGCGATTATTTTTCATCGCATTGCCCATTCGCTGTACAAGGGCAAGATGTATTTTTCTGCGCGGTTGGTTTCTACAGTTGCGCGCTTTTTGACGGGGGTGGAAATACACCCGGGAGCGCAGATTGGGCGCGGGGTTTTTATTGACCACGGCATGGGCTCAGTCATTGGCGAAACCAGCGTCGTGGGCGACAACGTGCTGATTTATCACGGCGTAACGCTGGGCGCTACGGGCAAGGAACAAGGCGAAGGCCGCCGCCACCCCGTCGTAGGCGATAACGCCATCATCGGCGCCAACGCAAAAGTACTGGGCCCCATCACCGTGGGCAAAAACGCCAAAATCGGCGCGGGCGCGTTGGTCGTGCAATGCGTACCCGAAGGCGCAACCGCCGTAGGCCACGCTGCACGTATCATCGAACCCAATTCATCACAACCGGTGAAACCCACGGTACCCGCGTACAACTTACCCAAGTCATGAAAATGCCCCGCCCCGTAGCGGCGCTGCCCAATTATACCCGTGGCGAGGAACAATTTAACATGATCACGCACATCGTCGGCGGTGCTATGGGGCTGGTGGCGATGTTGGCGTGCGTCATCGTAGCGGCTTACCACCAAAACGGCTGGGGTATCACCAGCGGCATCATTTATGGATTCACCGTAATCCTACTCTTCACCATGTCCAGCGTGTACCATGGGCTCAAATTGGAAATGCCCAAGCGCGTATTCCGCGTGCTGGATCATTGCACCATCTATATCCTCATCGCAGGCACGTATACCCCCATCGTACTGGGCGCGTTCCGCGTGGCCTACCCCGCCGACGCATGGACCATGTTCGGCTTGATTTGGGGCTTCGCCATCGTCGGGACAACCCTAACCGCCATCAACCGCAAAAAATTTCAAATCTTTGCTCTCATCTGCTACCTGGGCATGGGCTGGATGGCCGTATTCCGCATCAACCGCCTGGCCGAAGTGCTGGGTTGGCCGTTCTTCATCCTCATCTTAATAGGCGGCGGCTTGTACACCTTGGGCGTAGTATTCTATGTAACGGGGCGCAAGGTGAAGTACATGCACTCGGTATTTCACCTGTTTGTCAACGCCGCATCGATTGTGCATTCCGTGGCCATTGCCGCGTTCGTCATGCCCATTTGAGTTGGTCGCAATTTGCGACCAACTGAATTTGCAAGTATTCCAACCGGTCGCAACTTGCGACCGGTTGTTTTTTATGCCGAGATTCAACCGGTTGAAAATTGCAACCGGTTGAAATGAAAATGAACAGGGTTGCTCCGCTTTGTTTTGTCTTCAGATAATTAATCGATTCTGCGCAGGGTCATGTAAAAATACTCGCTGTGACCCCAGACTCGTCCAGGTGGTGCCAGCTCAAACTTTGATAAGGTCGAGCCAGAAATCTCATATCTAAAGGCATGTGTACGATCATTTTCGGTTATATATAAACGACTGTCTTCAGTTGTCCATGTGAAATATGTTCTCCTATACTCAATCTCCCAGTTGTCAACACGGATCCCAGTGCCATCCGCAAAATATTCATAAATAACTGAAATGTTTTCTACTTATCCCTCAATTAATTCTGCCACCCAATTATCTTCTTCATTCATTTCATCTTCATCCCATAAATCATATTCATTCCAAAAATCATGTGCCGCGTCCCATTCCCAGCGCCCCACCAAAGGCGAACGGCCACAAGCCGTGAACAATACCAAAGCTCCGGCCAAAAACGCACCCGTGAAAAACAAAACAACACCCCGCTTGATAAATAAAAACATGTTCATATTCTCCACAATAATGCACCTCCAGTTGTAATACGCGGAATTATATTGTGGTGCCCTTATTTTGTCATTGTCATTATTAAAGCCGCTTCGTAAAATACGCACAAGCCCGGGTGGGTGCGCGGGCGATTGCGCAAACGCACGCATTGCGGTTTTTCCGATTTACGTTGCCTCCGAGCTTAGTGGTTGGCGTTCGGCATTTTTTTGAATACCTGCTCCTTTCATTCACAATTATGGTATTATTGCGCGCAGGGGTTCAAAAACATGACTAACGCAACCACTTGGCGAGAAGACCGCGCAAATCGAGAAAAACCGCACAGCGCGCGTTTGCGCAATCGCCCGCGCACCCACCCGAATTATGTACAAAATTTATTTGACGAAGTGCCATTCACGTTGTATAATCCGTCTTCGCAAATGATTTTAGAGGAGATGACCCGCATGCACAGCATGATAAAGCAACTTGAGGGCGAACAACTCAAAGCCGAGGTACCGCAATTTAACATCGGCGACACCGTAAAAGTGTACGCAAAAATTGTCGAAGGACAAAAAGAACGCGTACAAATATTTGAAGGGGTAGTGCTCAAGCGTCGCCATGGCGGCCTGCGCGAAACCTTCACCGTGCGCCGTGTTTCCTACGGTGTGGGCGTGGAGAAAACTTGGCCCCTGCATTCCCCCCGTGTAGAAAAAGTGGAAGTCGTGCGCCGTGGTATCGTGCGCCGCGCCAAGCTTTTCTACCTACGTGACAGAATCGGTAAAGCCGCCAAGGTAAAAGAAGCCATCTATCAGAAGCCCAAAAAATCTGCAAATGCTTAAAGAACGCGTCGCCAACCCCGTGGCGAGAACCCTCATTGAATGGTTCATCGCCGCTGCGTTGGCGATTTTATTTTTCTTGATCATGCGCAACTTTGTGTTTCGCGTGGCGCACGTGACGGGCTCGTCCATGGAACCCACGTTGGAACACGGCGACATGGTCGTACTTAACCGCGTGGGCTGGCTTGTATTTGGGCCGCGCGTGGGCGATATCGTAGCCTTCCCCTACCGGCTCGACCCTACGGAAAACTACATCAAGCGTGTGATTGCACTCGCGGGTGATGTGGTGGATTTGCGTGATGGTGTATTTTATGTCAACGATGCGCGGCTGGAAGATGATTTCTCCTTCGAGCGCATCATACAACGCGGGGATGAAACCTTCCCGTTTACCGTGCCTGAAGGCACGCTTTTTGTATTGGGTGATAACCGCAACGGTTCCAAAGACAGCCGATTTACGGCGGTAGGTGCTGTGCCTGTGTCCGATGTGGTCGGGCGTGTGGCAGTGCGCGTATGGCCATGGCGCTCTATTGGCGGCGTGTAAGGAATCGCCATGAGCATGCACATCCAATGGTACCCCGGCCACATGACCAAAACCCGCCGCATGATGGAAGCTCACATGAAATTGGTGGACATGGTCATCGAATTAATGGACGCGCGGGTGCCGCTTTCCAGTAAAAACCCCGACATTGACCGCTTGGCCGCGGGCAAACCGCGCTTGATTATTCTTACAAAATCGGACATTGCCGACACAAACATGACAGCCCGCTGGGCGGAATATTTCCGTCGGTCGGGCTTTTTTACTTTGCCCATGGATTTGAAAGCCGGCAAGAAGAAGGCGAACACCACCCTACTGGCCAACGCCGTATCCACCATGATGAAGGAAAAACTCGCACGGCAGGCAAAAAAAGGTCGCCTGGCTGTGCCCATCCGCGCCATGGTGGCGGGCATCCCCAACGTGGGCAAGTCCACGTTCATCAATATGCTGGCGGGGCGTGCTGTGGCCAGCGTGGCCGACCGCCCCGGCGTAACCCGCGGACGGCAATGGATTACGGTGCGCCCCGAAGGTAAAACGCCCCGCGCGGGCGAATATGGCGGCTTCGATTTGATGGACACACCGGGCGTACTGTGGCCTAAGTTCGAGGACGCAGATGTCGGCTTGCGGTTGGCAGTCACAGGCGCGGTGTCGGACACCATTTTGGACAAAATCACGCTGGCGGAACATCTCATTACCATGCTGGGGGAAACCGCACCCGCCGCATTGTCCACGCGTTTCAAGCTCTCGCTGAGTACCGAAACCGTTGAATCCGCCCCGCGTAATGCCCTCACCGCGATTGGCGCGGCACGCGGCTTCAAGATGAAGGGCGACACGATCGATTTGGAACGCACCGCCATCATGTTGCTGGATGAATTCCGCGGTGGCAAGTTGGGGCGTATTACGTTGGAGTCTCCGGGCACCGTCAACAAACCCAAACCCGAATCTATCGAACCGGTTGCAAGTTGCGACCGGTTGATTTCCAACGTACCCGCCGAGTTGCCGCCTTATGGCGAATAAAAAAATATCCCTCATCGACCGCCTACTGCACGAAGGTTGGTTCACCAACCCGCAAGAAGCCACGCCATGGCTGCTAGCGGGAAAAGTCCTCGTCAACACACGCCAAACCTTCAACGCCAACGAAAAAATCCCAGCCGATGCCTCCATCCGTGTCAAAGAATATTACAAACGCTGCTTCGTCAACAAAGGCGGACTCAAACTACATAAAGCACTCACCCATTTCAACATAACCGTCAGCGGCCATACCGCGCTGGACTGCGGCGCAAGCACCGGCGGTTTCACCGACTGCTTGATCCAACACGGCGCAACCCGTGTATATGCCGTAGATGCTGGCCATGGCGAATTGTCCGCCAAATTGCGCAACCACGACCGCGTCATCAACTTGGAGCGCACCAACATTTCCGACGCCATCTTGCACACGCTCGACCCGCGCCCCACGCTCATCTCGCTCGACCTCTCCTACCTGTCGCTCAAAAAAGCGCTGCCATCGTGCACAAAAATCCTACAAAACACGGGCGAAATTGTCGCGTTAATCAAGCCCATCGTCGAGGTCGAATCCGTCGCCATCCGCCAAAGCGGCGACATCAACCAACGCGCCGTCCTCATCGGCGTATTAAAAGATATGTATCAATTCTTTGAAGAAAGCGGCTTCACCTTGCGGGGAATGACGCACAGCCCCATCCGCGGCAACCGCGATGCGTTGGAGTATTTCGCACATTTATCCTTTGCCGCGCCCGGCACAAACAGCGAAGATAACCAACGCGCGCCCCTCAACTTCGCCGCAATCGTAGACGATTCCTTCGCATTGGAGAAGTTCGACCGAAACGGATTCGACCCTACCCATCTTCCCATGCACACACAAGACACAATGTAATAATGCATCGTTCACAATTTTATGCAACCGTTCTTGCGCCTTCAAATCGGGGCGTTTTTTATTTTCGCCACCACTTGTAAAAAATGGTATAATCCACGCATGTCAAACTATTGTATTCAAAATTGCAGCCTATGCGGCAAATGCAATCACCCCCAAAAGTGGGAAATCACCCAACAGTACCCCAGCGCGCCGCACCACCCAAGCGCGCCGTGCACCCTCGCACCGGGCGAATACGGCATCGCGCTGGACATCGGCACCACAACGCTGGCGTTCGAGTTGTTCGGCACGCGCGATAATTCGCCACGCAAAAACGCCGACGGCGCCGAGCCCTATGATGGCGCACCCGTGCGGCTGGCCTCATACGCCTGCGTCAACGCGCAACGCACGCTGGGTGCAGATGTCATCACCCGCATCCAACGCGCCACCCAAGGCGACGCTGCACAGCTGCACGAATTAATCCATCAAGACATCCGCAACGGCGTGGCACATATATTAGAAGAAACAGGCATCGCAGCGGAAAAAGTGCGCCGCATGGCCATTGCAGGTAACACGACCATACTGCACCTCTTACACAACTTGCCCTGCGATACGCTGGGCGTACATCCCTTTGCGCCCGTGGACATCTCACAGCGGGCGATAAAATTCGACTTCCTGCCGCACTGCGAAGCCTTCACCCTACCGGGCATTTCCACGTTTGTGGGTGCAGATGTCGTGGCAGGGTTGGCGCTCTTAAACAGCACACCCGCAAACAACGACGCAACCTTCCTATTAATCGACCTTGGCACCAACGGCGAAATCGCGCTGGCACACAACGGGCGCATCTACGCATCGGCAACCGCCGCAGGCCCCGCCTTCGAAGCCGCCAATATTTCTTGCGGCGTAGGCTCAGTCACAGGTGCCATTTACACCGCCACTTACGACCCCGCACAAGAAAAATTCCTGTATAAAACCATCGGTTCTACCGATGCAACCACCGACCCCAACAACATCGGCCAAACCAGCGACATCGCCCCCGCCACCAAGCGCATCCATTCCCCCCCGCCCATCGGCATCTGCGGCACAGGCGTATTGGAAATCACGGCGGAATTACTACGCCACCAATTAATCACTCCCAGCGGGCGACTAATAGACCCTTGGCGCGAAAGCGGCATCCCCTTAACCGACCGCATCCACCTAACCCAAGCCGACCTGCGCGAGGTACAAACCGCCAAATCCGCCATCCGTACCGGCATCGAAATCCTATTACAAACCGCCCATTGCACCCCGCACGAAATTGCGCACGTATATATTGCCGGGGGCTTCGGTGCGCGTCTGCGCCCGCAAACAGCGACAGCGTTGGGCTTTCTGCCCGAAGCACTCGCGCACAAGGTGCAATCAGTAGGCAACACCGCGCTGGGCGGCGCTGCGCACGCGCTCTTATCCCCCAACGCCACGGACCAAATACAAACCCTCATCAACTGCGCCACCGAAGTCAACCTAGCCGCCCACCCGCAGTTCAATTATCTCTTCATGGAATACATATCTTATTGACAACGGAGGTACAATATGGCAGAAATCACTAGTAAACTCGCCAGTATGACCAAATCTGCATCCAAAGTCACTGGCGATCTCTTCAAAACCACCAAATTGAATCTATCGCTGTCCACCGAGCAAGCCGCACTCAACAAGCTCTACGCCGAAATCGGCAAAAAAGTACACGAAATCTACCAATACGGCGGCACATTGGGCGAATTGTTCGACAAATACTACGCCAACATCCAAGCACACGAGGCCAAAATGGAGGACATCAAAGCGCAAATCGCCGTGATACGCGGCGTGCGTGAATGCCCCCATTGCAACAAACCCGTAGATCGCACGTCGGATTTTTGCTCCAAATGCGGCACATCATTAGTTCCCATCATCACTGCACACGATGCGCCCACCACCACGCCCCCGCACGAAGCCGCATCATACGATGCACCGCCTATCCCGCAAGTGCACGCATCGCAATCGCCGCCATCGCCTCAACCTGCGTCAACCGCTACGCCATCCCCCGCGTTTAAAACCGCCGCGCCCATTCCCACGCCACCACCAACGCCCTCCACGTCGCCTCTTTCCGCACCCACCGCAACCCGCACTTGCCGTGTATGCGGCACAGCCAACGAACCCACCGCCAAATTTTGCCTTTCCTGCGGAAGAATAGTAGACTAGACGCATCCATATCAAGGGGCTGTTTAAATTGTGTGAAAAATGCAAAAAAAATCCCGCCACCGTACACATGCAACAATTCATCGGCGGCAAGAAAAAAGAAATTCATCTCTGTCAAGATTGCTCCATTAAAATCGAAATGCCCATTTCCTTTGAGAATATTTTCCAAGGCTTCTTAAACAGTATCCAATCAATGCAAACCAACCGTCCCGCCAAGCCGCCCGCCGCCCCCTGTGCGCGTTGCGGCATGACGCACGAGCAATTCAAGTCCAAAGGCAAGCTGGGTTGCGAGGATTGCTATCAAGCTTTTGCCAAAGAAGTGGAGGCGTTGTTCAAAAACGTGCAGGGCTCGACCCACCACACGGGCAAATTTCCGCGGCGCATGGGCGTAGACATCCGTACCCGACGCGAAGCGGACGACCTGCGCCGCCAATTAAAAGAAGCCGTAGAAGCCGAAAACTACGAAGAAGCCGCCCGCCTGCGTGACACCCTACGTATATTGGAAACCCCCCGCAGTAAAACCGGAACAAACGAAGAAATGCAACGGACTTTTCCCGACGAACAACAAGGGTTTGAAGGCAACACCTCCATGAACCGGGAGGTGCCTCATGAATAACCCGTGGTTCACACAGCCCGGCACCGACGAAGGACCCGTGTTGTCATCGCGCATTCGATTGGCGCGCAACTTGCGTAAATATCCCTTCCACCAAAAATTAAACGCGTCCGCCGCTGCCGGCATGGTGGCCGAAATTTCCGGCGCGGTACCCTCCGACTTTTACAAATTGGATATGCAAAGCCTAAGCGAGGCCGAGCAAAAAGTATTTCTGGAGAAGCATATCGTTTCTCCGGAATTTTTGCGTTGGGATTTGCCGCGCGGCTTGATGATCAGCAACGACCAAAATGTAAGCGTCATGCTCAACGAGGAAGACCACGTGCGCATCCAATCCGTAAGGCCCGGCGATGCACTGGCCGATGCGCTGGCCACTGCCAACGCCGTAGACGATGCCATTGAAGCCACTTTGGAATATGCATTCCACACTGAATACGGTTTCCTGACCGCTTGCCCCACCAACACGGGCACCGGCCTGCGCGCATCTTACATGATCCACCTACCCTGCCTTGAACGCACCGATAAATTCAAAACTTTATTGCCCGCCATAAGCAAGTTCGGCATCACTTTGCGCGGTATTTATGGCGAAGGAACCGAATCCATGGGCGGCATCTATCAAATATCCAACCAAACCACTTTGGGCAAAACCGAAGAAGAAATCATACAAGTCTTGCAAAACATGACACGCAAAGTCATCGAACACGAAGGTCACGCCCGCGAAAAAATGCTGACCACGCATAGGGCCGACCAAGAAAATATCATCTATCGCGCTTACGGCGTACTCGCTTACAGCCGCAAAATCACCACTAAAGAAGCCATGGATCTCCTGTCCGAAGTGCGTTTGGGCTACCTTTACGGCCTGCTCGACCGCCCCAGACCCACCAAAACGATTTACCAAATTATGATGGAAATCCAACCCGGACATTTGCAACGTACCGCCGGACGCGAAATGGATGAAACAGAACGTGATTATGCCCGAGCACAGTACCTGCGGGAGATATTTGTTTAACGCGAATTGATTCTTATCGGGAGGCCCGTATGAAGACATTTTTTTGTTTGTCGATGATTTTGTTGACATTGATGTTTTTGGCTGCTTGCGGAACGCAAACTGCCCCTGATGACATAACACCCCATATCACCGAACCCTTTGTCGATGATCCCGAACCCATTGCACTTCCTCCATCCACCGGGCGTATCTTCATGTTTGGCGAAACCCATGGCGATGGCGCAATATTGGAACGCGTATTGGAAATATGGAGCGAGTTTTATCATGACTACGGGATGCGCCACTTTTTTCTCGAAAATTCATATTTCGGCGCGCAATGGCTGAACTTGTGGATGCATGCCGATGATGACACGATTTTGTACGCTCTTTTCGCAGATTGGCATGATACGTCGAAGAACAATCCTTATCAATTGGATTTCTACCGGGCATTTAAACGCGACTTTCCGGAAACTATATTCCACGGCGTTGACATAGGACATCAAAGCAACACTTCGGGGCAACGTTTCATACAATATTTAATCACGAATAATTTAACAAACACAACGTCGTATGCACTAACGCGCGAAAACATGCAACAATTCAATCATTTTCAATCCACGCAAAATCACGGATTACGTTCGTCCGTGTACATGCCAAAAAACTTCATCCGCGAATTTGACCGCTTGGGGAATCAAGACATCATGATCGTCAATGGCGGAGCACATACGCACATCGGTTATTTTCAAGGCCAACCGGGCGTACCGACATTGGCAAGTGTTTTGTATGAACGCTACGGTAATGCGTTGCACCTCTTCGATTTAACACATTATGCATCACCGGTAATGGAACCTTTACGGACGGATATAATAAATGTAGCCGGTATCGATTTTGAAGCGTCCTATTTCGGCTTGGATGATACGGCGTTCGGCAATATTACAGGTCGCGAATTTTGGCGATTGGAAAATGCTTACGATGCCTTTTATGACCGACCGTTAACCGGCGATGTATTGCCGTTTAGGAATATTCCTACGCGGGTACAAATCGGACAAGTTTTTATCATGGACGTACACCGCACGGATGGTAGCGTCACACGCATGCATTTCCGCGCAAGCGGTTACATTTGGCAAAATATGCAGTCTCTGCAAGAATTTATACCGTAAACAAGGAGGCACAAATGCAAGGACCAATGAAAGGACCCTTCACCGAAAAAGCACGCCGCGCGATCCAAAACTCGCAAGAATCAGCTACCGCTATGGGGCAATCATATGTAGGCACGGAGCATATTTTGCTGGGGCTGGCACAAACGCACGACGGCATCGCCGCCAAGGCATTGCAAAATCAAGGCGTGAGCGCCGATGACATAAAGAAGCGCATCGAAAGTGCAACGCCACAAAAAGGCACACCCAATACCATGATGCAAGGCTTCACCCCACGGGCAAAGCGTATTTTTGAATTGAGCCATGCCGAAGCAGCCAAAATGCATAATGGTTACATCGGCACGGAGCATCTGCTGATTGCGTTGTTGAAGGAACATGAAGGTGCGGCATTGCGCATTTTGGCGGATTTGTCGTGCAATGTGCAAAAGTTGTATGACGACATGATGGCCATGTTGGGCGGCGGCATGCAGAGCGGGCAGCCCATGCAACCGGGGCAACCCTTCCCCATGAACATGGGCAAGAATATGTACCAACAATCCAACTCCGCCACGCCCACGCTGGATCGATTCAGCCGTGACTTTACGAAAATGGCGCAAGAAAATAAATTTGACCCCATCGTGGGGCGTAATAAAGAAACCGAACGCGTCATCCAAATATTAACGCGCCGCACCAAGAATAACCCTTGTTTGGTGGGTGACCCCGGCGTGGGCAAGACCGCCATCGCCGAAGGGCTGGCGCAACGCATTGTATCCGGCGACGTGCCCGAACCGGTGAAGGACAAGCGCGTAGTAGCCCTCGACTTGCCCGGCATGGTAGCAGGCACCAAATACCGCGGCGAATTCGAAGAGCGTATTAAGCGCGTGGTGCAGGAAGTCACCACCAACCCCAACGTGATTTTATTCATCGACGAGCTACACACGCTCATCGGCGCGGGGGGCGCGGAGGGCGCATTGGACGCAGCCAATATCCTCAAGCCATCCTTGGCACGCGGCGAGATGCAAGTCATTGGCGCAACCACCATGGACGAATACCGCAAGCACATCGAGAAGGACGCGGCTTTGGAGCGCCGCTTCCAGCCCGTCATGGTGGACGAACCCACCGAAGAAGAAGCAATCGAAATCATGCGCGGCATCCGCGACAAATACGAAGCACACCACAGCGTCAAGATTGGTGATGACGCGCTGGTGGCATCCGTTCGCCTTTCCGCACGGTATATTTCCGATCGATTCTTGCCCGACAAGGCCATCGATTTATTGGACGAAACTTGTTCAAAAGTCCGCTTGCGTTCCTACACCGCGCCCCCCGATGTGAAAGCGCTCAAGGAACAAATTGCCGAATTGGAAGCGGAAAAAGAGTCCGCCATCAAAACCGAGGAATTTGAAAAAGCCGGACAACTCAAGCAAAAACAAAATGCGGTGCGTCGTCAATTGGAAACCACCGAAGCCGAATGGAAAGCCGCCAATACCAAATCCCACCATGAAGTAAATGAAGACGAAATCGCCGATGTACTGGCCGCCACCACCGGCTTGCCCGTCAAACGCTTGCAAAGCGAAGAAGGCAAACGCCTGATGGAAATGGAAGCCACCCTGCATAAACGCGTCGTAGGGCAAAATGCCGCCGTTACCACCATCTCGAAGGCCATCCGCCGTGGGCGCGTGGGGCTCAAAAACCCCGCCAAACCCATCGGTTCATTTCTGTTCCTGGGCCCTACCGGCGTAGGAAAGACACACCTTTGCCGCGCCCTGGCCGAAATCCTCTTCGGCGATGAAAACGCCATCATCCGCGTAGACATGTCTGAATTTATGGAGAAGCACAACGTGTCACGCCTTATCGGATCGCCGCCGGGTTATGTCGGCTACGACGAGGGTGGCCAATTCACCGACAAGGTGCGCCGCAAGCCCTATTCCGTCATCCTCTTCGATGAAGTAGAAAAAGCCCACCCCGACGTGTTTAACGTCCTGCTTCAAGTTCTGGACGAAGGTCATATCACCGACGCACAAGGCCGCAAAATCAACTTCAAAAATACCGTCATCATCATGACTTCCAACGCCGGCGCGCGCCAAATCGTCAATCCCAAGACCGTAGGTTTCGTACAAGAAAACGACACCGAACGCAGTTACAACGACATGAAAAAGCGCGTCATGGATGAAGTCAAGAACCTTTTCCGCCCCGAATTCATCAACCGCATCGACGATATCATCGTTTTCCATCCCTTGGCCAACGACGACATACAAAAAATCACCCGCATCATGCTGGACGAGACCATTACCCGCGTGCGCGAGAATATGGGCATCGAATTAACCGCATCCGATGCGTTGGTGGAATTGATTGCGTCCGAAGGGTACGATCAATCCTACGGCGCGCGCCCGCTACGCCGCGCGATACAGACGAAAGTCGAAGATGAATTGGCGGAGGATATTTTGTTGGGCAAGTTTAAAGAGGGGGATGCTATTTTAGCGGATGTTGTGGATAGGAACGTTGTGTTTCGCATCACACAAGGCTTGCAAGAGTAAAGATCAAGACCCCGGGCGCTGCCCGGACCCGCGAGGGAGAAGCGTTCCCCCTCGACCCCGCGCTGTGCTTCGCTGATACCGCCGAATAATAGAATGTTGCTTAAAAATAAAAACCGCGCCATAAAATCGGCGCGGTTTTTATTTGGAATTTAACTTATGCTTTATTCGTGTGAAATCATGGCATCCAATACATCTTCTGCGCAGTCTATCATTACTTTGTAACTTTCGCAGGATACGGGGTGCGAATGGGGTTGTAGATTGTCCAGCAGGACGTTACCTTTGGCTGAGGGGCAGATGTCAAAAATGTCGCATCCTTCGCATTCGGGTACTTTGGGCAGGGTGGTTAGGTGTTGCATCATGGCGGGGTCGAAGCCGTTGAATACATCGCCTACGCGCAGCACTTCGTTGCCTACTGCGCCGGGGTATGGGTAGATATCGCCTGTTACCGATATACCCATCAGAGGCCGGAACGCGGGCATGTCGTCCAGTATAAAACGCCGCGCGTACAGGCGCATCATGGCATCCAATCTTGCAAGCACAAAGTCGTCTCCTGCGTTGCGCCATTGGATGTAGTCGGCGGTGATTTTATTCCATTGGTCGCGCAGGATGTTTAATGTTTCCGCATCCCAATCCGCGTCGTAGTTGGTTACATGTTGCACCCGCGCCGGCTATCGCATAAGCCATGATGCGCTTGCGTTTGGCTTTGCGCTCTTCGGTCATTTCACGGTGACGGGGATTTTTGTTGTTTTCCATAACAACCATCCGCTCTTATTTATTCTTTTTTGTTTTCCGCAATCATATCATCACGTAGTTGTGAAAACCACTTGTGATTAAACTTGGCTTCATCCAAGCCATGCCGCAGAACTGTTAGCGAAAATTTAGAAATGTCTGCAAGCAGGATTTCAAGATCCTTGACTTCAACACTCTCTATTAATTCATCCATGTAAGCAGGGTGTTGTGCGATGTGGTGTGATTGCATTTCATCCATAGAGCCGTCGAAGTTTTCTAGCTGCGCTTTTACGGTTTCTTCAATCGCAGTTAGATATGCGAGGTCTGCTTGCAAGCTTTCGATAAGATCGTTAAGCCGTTCGATGCGTTTGTCCGGCGGCAAAAAGCCCATAAGCAATAACTTGCCAAGTTCGATGTTGTTTGCTTTGTTTAATAGCATAGGGGAATTGAGCCATTGCAAAAACTGCTTGCGCCCGGCACTAGTGATTTCGTAAACTTTTTTAACTACTTTGCCGTTTAAGACTTCGTTCATAATAACGAAGCCTTTTTTGTGCAGGATTTTAAGTGCGCGCTGTACGTTGCCTATGCTGTGGCTGCATACATCATTATAGTTTTCTTTAATAGTTTTGTGGATTTCGTAGGCAGTTAACTTGTGGATCATTAATAAGCCTAGGATAAAATCTTCCATAATCGCTCCTTATTGAGGGCGTGTACTCCCGTATGCGGGCACACCTTTATGCGGTAAGTTTTTTACGGTATACAGCTACAGACATTGCAAAAGTGACTACCAAGATGCCGCCCCACCATATAAGGGTTAGAAGCAGGTCATTGCCTTGGGTGCTGTAACCATTTGTGAGGGCGCGGATACTGTTAACAAACGGGCCCATGGGTTGGTTTTCTGCAAAGATGCGCAAGAAGCGGGGCATGTTTTCTGTGGGTGCCATTCCTGGGGACAAAAATGCCATTAATGATGCCATGGTTAATATTCCGCTAACGTCTTCTGGGCTGGCCATGGTTACGCCCATCATTACAGCCAACCAAGTAACCGCCAAGATAAACAGCGCTATTAATGCCGCAATCAACAGCCACTGGGTTAGGCTGGCAACGGGGCGAAAGCCCGCAATATACGCTACACCTAGCGCAACAGATGTTGTTAGAATTGCTTTAAGAAAAGCCACCAGAACATGTCCGGTCAAAAATGCCGATGAAGCGATATCCATACTGCGAAAGCGGTTAATAACGCCTGTGTTCATGTCTTGGTTAACACCAATGCCTGTGGAAATGGAGCTTTGTATTAATACATTAACCAATATACCCGGCACGATGAAATTGGCAAAGTTCATACCGCCTACATCCATAGAACCACCAAATACATTTACAAATACAAGCATCAATATAGCGGGTACGACAAGGCTCATGATTACGGTGGTTGGGTTGCGCAAAGTGGTGAGCGCACTGCGCCAGAACATTGTCTTTGTATCATCAATTAAGTTAGTCATTATTGATTACCTCCGTTTTGTTGTGCCCGATTACGGCAAAGAATACATCTTCTAGTGATGGGGTTTCTTGCTCTACATTGATGACGGGAATTTCGGCAGCTTTTATCCGCGTTAAGATATCGGTGAGTTCTTCTACTGTACCTTCGGTTAGCACTGATAGGGAGCTGTCGGTTTTATGTGCTACGCGGTACTTAGATAAAACCGTTTCGGCTTTGGTAATGGTTTCACCATTTTTTAATAGGGTGAGTTTTATCATGCCGCCCGGTAGCATACTCTTTAATTCAGCAGGTGTGCCTTCGGCGGCAATTATGCCCTCGTGTAGTACTGCGATGTAATTTGCCAAGGCTTCTGCTTCCTCTAGATACTGCGTTGTTAAGAAGATCGTTGTGCCGGTGGCAGCCATTTCTTTTACCATTTCCCACATGGCCAAGCGGTTTTGTGGGTCAAGGCCTGTGGTGGGTTCGTCTAAAAATATGACTTGCGGGTCGCCTATTAGGCTCATGGCAATGTCTAGCCGCCGCTTCATACCACCTGAATATGTACCCGCTGGTTTTTTACCGGCTTCGGTTAGATTGAATTTTTGTAAAAGTTCATCGGCTTTGGCGGATGGGTTTTTGATATGTCTTAGTTTGCCTACTAGCAGCAGGTTTTCGCGCCCGCTTAGCAACCCGTCCACAGTGGCGTACTGCCCTGTTAGACTGATCGCCCGTTTTACTTGGCGTTGTTGGCTAAAACAGTCGAAGCCGTTAATTTCGGCCTTGCCGCTGTCGGCACTTAATAATGTAGTTAAAATGTTAATGATTGTGGTTTTGCCTGCGCCGTTTGAGCCTAGTAGTGCGAATATGCCACCACGTTTAACCTTAAAACTAGCCCCTTTTAGCACTTGGTGCGACTTAAACGACTTGCGTAAGTCTGTTACGGTAATGATTGATTGCATAATATCCTCCAGCAATAAATGATTTATACCTGTTAGGTATGATTGGATTATATTCTGCTTAATAGGTAGTGTCAAGCATTTTAAAAGAAATTTTAAAATTTTTTTGAGCAAATAAAAAATGCCGGATAATTTTGCGAATTATCCGGCATTTGACCCTTTTTACATAACCACCGGCAGCAACGTTCCTACTGTCAGCAACACCAACCCCGCCACACTCCTGCGCGAGAACCGCTCGCCCAAGACCAACCGCGCGAAAAGCATCGTTAACAAGACGCTCAATCGGTCAATGGGCACTACGCGGCTGGCATCGCCGTGTTGCAAGGCATGGTAGAAGAACAGCCAGCTAACGCCCGTTGCCACGCCGGATAAGATCAAGAACGTCCAACTTTTGCGTGTTACTTGTTTGATGGTTTTGTGGCTACCTACTTTGGCTACCATCAACCAGCTAAGGGGTACGACGATGACGGTACGGGCGGCTGTCCACAGACTGGCATCCATATCGGCCACGCCCACTTTGCCGATGATGGCAACCATACTGGCCAACACCGCTGCCGCAATGGCGAAAAATAACCAACCGAATTTGCGCGGCTTGAAAAGATTGAACTTGCTCAATCGAGGCGCGGGTTGGGATGCCGCAGGCGAGTTCGCTTCATCTTTGTTTTTCTCATCGCCCTTCCCCAGCTCCAGCATCAGCCACGTACCCATGCCCATCAGTATCATGCCCCCTACTGTTACGACGCGCATTGCTTCGCCCAGGATGATGAATGCCAATAGCATGGTTAGCATGGTACTGCTTTTGTCGATGGGCACGACTTTGTTTATGCTGCCCAGCTTGAGCGCGCGGAAGAAGCACAACCACGACCCACCCGTCGCCAACCCGGACAGAATTAAGAAAACCCATGTCCATCCTTGTATGTAAAAAATACCGCCGTGTGCACCGGTGACAAACACCATCAACCAAGCAAAGGCCAACACCACCACTGTGCGGATGGCCGTGGCCAAGTGCGAATCTACATCTTTGATGCCGATCTTCGCCAACACGGTCGTTAACGCGGCGAACACTGCCGCTCCGGCAGCATATAATAACCACAATTCCATGTATGTAATGCCTCATTTCTCAAAATGTATCTGATGACATAAATATAACACGAAACGTTGACACACCCCTAATCCTGCGTTATATTGCGGATATATAACTTGTTAGGTGAGGCTCCTGGAAGAACACAGGCTGCTGCCCCCCAATATCGAGAGATGCCACGGGGTATAACAGGCATAGTCGGATTAAGGCTTGCTTAATGTAGCTGGATATTTTATATCCTACGTCTTCCAGTGCTAAAACTCATACGAGGGGTTAGTTTGAATGTGCCTGTGTTTAAGCACCGCTTTATTTTGCGTGTTGCGTAAATAAGCTTGCGGCATGAATCGACAACGACCCTTCGCGGTCGTTTTTTATTACGCGCCAAACAAGGCAAAACTATATTAAACGGATAAAAAAGGGGGGAGACAGGATGGACCCGGACGGTAGTAGATACCGAAGTATACGCACATACTATACCCAATCGGAGGTGCAATGCCATGATAGACTTAATCCAACAACATATCCAAAACAAGGATATGGGAAGCATCAAATCCATCCTCTCCGCCGCAGAGGAAATGGAAATCCTGTTCGCATTTAACGACTTGACCGCGGAAGAACAAGTCATCGTCTTCCGCTTGCTAACCAAGAACCAAGCCTTGCTTATTTTCGAAGAATTGGATACCGACTTGCAACACAATTTATTGCGTTCCTTCACCGACGAACGCGCCATCGAATTGGTGAACGAATTGGCACCGGACGACCGCGTCCGCCTGCTGGACGAGCTACCCGCAGGTGTGGCGAAGAAACTCATTGCCGCCCTTTCCCCGGAAGAACGGGCAATGACCAACGTACTGATGGGCTACAAAGCCGAAACTGCCGGTCGCATCATGACCACCGAATTCATTTCATTGACAAAAAATATGACCGTTACCCAAGCCTCAGAAAAAGTGCGCAAACAAGCCGAGGGCAAAGAAACCATATACACCCTATTCGTCACCGACACCGCCAAAAAGCTTGAAGGCGTATTAACGTTGAAGGAACTTTTCTTGGCCGATCCCAACGCCACCATTGAAGAGGTAATGACCAAGCATACCATTTATGTAACCACCGATACCGACCAAGAAGAAGTAGCCAAAACCTTGCAAGAACTGGACTTATTGGCCATCCCCGTCGTGGATATGGAAGCACGACTGGTGGGCATCGTCACCATCGACGATGCCATCGATATCTTAGTAGAAGAAGCTACGGAAGACATCTACGACCAAGCGGGCCTAGCCGATGTCACCGACAACGAATCCGGCCGCAGCGAAGTCCTCATCCACGGTAACTTGTGGAAGATATGGAAAGTGCGCCTACCTTATTTGTTGGCAACCTTGGCATTGGGTATGCTGTCCGGGTTGGTTATCGACGGCTTTGAAGAAACATTGGAAGCCGTCATCGGCGTGGCGGTATTCATTCCCGTCATCATGGGCATGGGCGGCAACATCGGCACCCAATCCTCCACGGTATTCACCCGCGGCGTGGTATTGGGGCACATCCAATTAAAAAACTTCTTCCGACATTTTCTTAAGGAAATAGGCATTGGGTTAAGCATCGGTGTGCTTGTTGGTGTGCTGGCCGGTACGGTTGCCACGGTGTGGTTGAATATGCCCATGTTAGGCTTGGCCGTTGGTATTGCCATGGTGTTTACGATGACCATTGCCGCCTTGTTGGGCTTCTTGGTGCCTTATATACTAATCAAACTCAATGCCGACCAAGCTGCAGGTTCTGCCCCGATTATCACCACATTAAAAGACTTGGTAGCGTTGATTATTTATTTTGTGTGCGTATCATTATTGTTGGGGCACATGTTGTAATTTAACGCGCTACCATTTCCAAGACATTGACGCGCAGAAAAATAATTACTGATGTCGAAAACGATTGTTAAACACAAAAACACCCCGCCCGTAGATTTTCGTCCATTGGCGGGGTGTTTTGTGTCTAGCCTTACAATATTACAGATGTCTGTATGTAGTCATTTCCATACGGTTCAAGCTATCCAGCATGCCGCGTGATGGTTCATACACGTTGTTGGCCAGCAGCTTGTCCACCGCAGCGGCGATGTCTTGTGTCGGCAGGTTGGGATTGGGGTTACTGATGCGCAACGTGCGGTGCACGCGCCGTTGTTGTACAGGGTTTCGATGGCATCGACAAAGTTGCCCACGGTGGCGGCTTCTACATCGTGCGCCATGCCAAGGACGGAGCAAATACGCTTCTTGTCATCATTCATGACGCGCATGCTGGCGGAGATACGGTTAAGTGTTGTCATTTCTTCACCTCCTTTCTATTTTATTGTATCTGTGACGTTACGGTGGGGGGGCCCCATTACTATATAAACCTGTCGTTGACTCTTGATCGGCCGATCTTTTTGTTGAGTCGTAAGTCCGGTGGTAACGATTCGATCCTTAAGCATGTGTTGTACGGGATGCACGCAGGGACGTTTGCATACGTTTGTCATGAGAGCCGTGTTACATGTGCGGATGTCTAGGATACGCCGATGACTTGGCGGCAGTATAACGCGGAGCGCCTGCCAAGTTCTAAGAAAAAGGCTAAGCATTTTGCCACCCATATATTGGTAATAATAAATCATGATTATAATCTATCTATCCACTCGCAAGCGCGGTACAATATCCGCGTTTTTTATTCTAACTTCTCCTAGAAAGGAGCGTGTTACATGTTTAACACTAATTACGCAGCAAGTGTAGCGAACCGGGAGGTTTGCACAAACTAAAACTGCATAACCTCCCGAATCGTTTACACAAACATTCTAGGAGGAATTTTTCTGAACCGCGAAAACAAACGCAAACAATTTGTAAAAAATTATTACAAGCACCATCCATGCAACGAAGGTTTCAAGTGTAAAGTCTGTAAACACGACGTACTGCCCGACAACGCAGGCACCCACCACCGCAACCATTGCCCCCACTGCCTGTCAAGCCAACACTTAGACATCACCCCCGGCGACCGCAAGGCCGACTGCGGCGGTGCCATGGAGGCCATCGGTGTGTGGGTACGCAAAAACGGCGAATGGGCGGTGCTTCATCGCTGCACCATTTGCGGCCACATATCATCCAACCGCATCGCCGCAGATGACAGCCCGTTAAAATTGATGTCGCTGGCAGTCAAGCCGCTGGGCAACCCGCCGTTTCCGTTGGCAGGGTTGGTGTAGGGCGGGGGGTTAATATCAAAAGATTAAGATCAAAAGATCAAAACCTTGGGCGCGGCCCAAACCCGCGAGGGAACGCATCCCCTCGACCCCGCTCTGGCGTCGCCGATGCCGCCGATTAACAATGCAAAATCTAAGTAAAAATCGCGCCCTAGTGGCGCGATTTTTTAGTATTGGTACTTATATGATTGAATAGAGGCGAAGCCATAGCGCGGGGTCGAGGGGGAACGCTTCTCCCTCGCGGGTTTGGGCAGCGCCCAAGGTCTTAAATCTTTTGACCTTCATCTTTTGATCTTATCAGTAACCCGCGGCATCTTCCATGCCTTGCACAATCTTCACAATCCGACTCGTGCCCAGCCGCGTCGCACCCAATGCGATAAACTGCTCCGCATCGTCTAACGTCGCAATACCCCCGGCGGCTTTTACATGTACATGCGCGGGCGAATGTTGACGAAGCAGCGCTACATCTTCGAACGTCGCTCCGGTGGGCGCGAAGCCTGTGGAGGTCTTGATGAAGTCTGCGCCGGATTCGCCTACGACTTTGCATAGGGCGATTTTCTCGTCTTGATCCAGCAGCGCAGTTTCTATGATTACTTTTAAGATATAACCTTGCGTGGCGGCGCGCACGGCGCGGATGTCTTCTAGGATGGCTTCCCACGCGTGTTCTTTGGCTTTGCCGATATCGATGACCATGTCAATTTCTGTGGCGCCATCTTGGATGGCTTGGGCAGCTTCATTGGCCTTGGCGGCAGAAGAAGCGTACCCATTGGGGAAGCCCGCTACGGTACATACAGCTACTTTACCCGCCAAGTATCCGGCGCACAATGCCACGCGAGACGGCGGCACACATACGGATGCCACGCCGTAAGTTAATGCCTCATCGCACAGGCGGATGTAATCGGTTGCGGTGGCCGTCACACCCAAAAGAGTGTGGTCTACATAAGTTAAGATTTTTTCCGGGGTCATGAAGATGCTCCTTTATGATTCGATTTCTTTAAGCCGTGTAGCAATTTTTTCAAATTCCGGGTGGATCTGCATGAAGAGATTGGTTAGGGCGGGGTCAAAATGCGAGCCATGCTCGTCAGATATGACTTTGACGGCGTATTCATGCGGGAAAGCACTCTTGTACGGCCGCTTTGTTACCAGCGCGTCGTATACATCGGCAATGGCCATAATGCGCCTCAGTAATGGAATGTTGCTCTCTTTCAAACCAACGGGATAACCGCTGCCATTCCACCGTTCGTGGTGCGTCACGGCAAAAATACGCGCGTATTCAAGGAAATCACTTTCATGTGTGGTGGCCTTCATTTTATTGATAATTTTTTCGCCCACGGTGGTATGTAGTTTCATTTCCTCAAATTCATCGGGAGTCAGGCGTTCGGGTTTAAATAAGATTGCATCGCGCACCGATATTTTGCCCACATCATGCAATTGTGAAGATTGTAACACCAATTCCATGTTAAAGCTCTGCGCTTCATCTGCGTATACATTGTGTTCTATCATGGCATTGATAAACAATTCCAAATATTTTTGTGTGCGTTCAATGTGATTGCCGGTGTTTTCGTCTCTGTATTCTACCAATTCTGCCGTGGTGCGCAATAACGAGTTTTTTAATGATTCTACATGGTTGGATTTTGTGGCCAATTCTTTAATTTTGTCTTGTACCATGCGCTCCAAGTTGTTGCTGTAGTCGAAGAGCTTTAAATGCAATTCCACACGCTTGCGCAGCAACACGGCAGAAAACGGCTTGATTATGTAGTCCAGCGCACCCATTTCCAACCCCTTGACCTCGTCAACGGTGCTGTCCATGGCAGTCAAAAATATAACCGGCACCTTTTTGAACCGATCGTCCGCTTTCAGGCGTTGCATGACTTGGTAGCCGTTCATTTCCGGCATTTGTACGTCCAACAGGATTAAATCCGGCATCTTCTTTTCCATGGTGTTGAGCAAACGTACACCCGCGTCAAACGTTAATACCGTGTAATAACTGCTTAACGCATCCAGCGCGGTCACTAAATTGCTTTTGTTGTCGTCCACCACAAATATGGTTCTTGTAGTGTTTTCCATTTTATATTACCTCCTTTTTGCAGCTTCTTTGGCTAGTATGCCCGCTTTTTCAAAATCACCGCTAAGCGTCAAATCAAACAATTCGTCAATTAACATCCGCGTTTTTTTCGAGAAATCAATCAGGTGCAACTGTCTGAAGGATTCATTGGTCACGTCAATTTCATATGATTCAAGCGCATCTGCCAATTTTTGCATGTATTCGAAGAAAATGGCTTGGTTTGCTTCCGTGTCGGTGCCGTCATAGGCACTTTTTTGTTTGCGTTCAAATTCTTCGGTGATGGCCTTTAATTCGCTTACGAAGGGCGGCGTTTCGGTCATGATTTTGTCCAAATCGTTCTTTCGGCCGGCGCGTTCCAATTTGGCTGCGGTAGATGACAATTCTTTGTACCCGACGTTAAACAACGCGCTCTTCATGGCGTGCACTTGTATGATGTAGCTTTTGAGGTCGTCTTGGCTGCCGCTTTGCATATAAGCTTCAATGCTATCCAATGCTTTGCATGCATCTCGGATAAATGATGCCGCCAAGGTATCGGATATTTCGGTACCCGTATGATCCGTTAGGGTGCCGAAGCGCTTGCGACGTGCACGGTTGATGACTTCGACCGGTTGTTTTCTATAAATAAATTCCATAAGGTGCTTGTCCAATTGATTTACATCAATCGGCTTGGACGCGTATCCAGAAAATCCATTGTCCATAAACACTTGCGCCATTTCGGAAAATGCGTTGGCCGTCAACGCCACGATCGGTTCGTTGTATCCCATGCCGCGTATGATTTGAGTGGCTGCGATACCATCCAAGTCGGGCATCATATGGTCCATGAAAATGATGTCGTACCGTTCCCCGGCTTTAATTTTTTCAATGGCGGCGATGCCGCTTTCTACCGAATCGATAAATAATTTGTACGGCATCAAGAAACCCTTGGCCACGAATATATTTGACTCTACGTCGTCTACAATCAATACGCGCCCGTAGGGCATGGGCTCGCGCCGCAACTTGAGCGACCGGGCCAATGATATTTGTGTGTCTTCCAAGCGTTCCAAGCGTTCGGCAACTTCCGCGCCGATGACGGTATTGTCGCGTTGTTGCTGCGGCAAGCGCACGGTAAAACTCGACCCCTTACCCAACTCGCTCTTGATGCTGACCGACCCATTCATCATTTCAATTAATTGGAACGCGATGGACAAGCCCAATCCCGTACCTTCTACATTTTGGTTTTTGTTTAAGTTAAAGCGTGAATATTCGCATTCTGCAGACAACCCGGCGACTTGCTCGTCACTCATGCCTTGGCCGGTGTCGGTAACATTGGCAATTAAATGTACTTCGCCGGTGCCGGGCATATTTTCCGCTTCAAAAGATAATCGCACATACCCTTCATCGGTATATTTGAAGGCGTTGGAAATAATATTGGTAAGGATTTGCTTTACACGCAGTTCATCCCCGATCAAGAACTTGGGAATATTTTCGTCCACATGCAGCGTGAATTCAATTTGCTTGCTGCCCAAATACATCAAGTTTAATTGTACGGTGTCTACAATCAAGCTGGCGGTTTCATACACACCGGGTACGATTTCCATTTTGCCCGCTTCTACTTTGGATAAATCCAAAATATCGTTAATAATCGTCAACAGCATATGCGACGAGTTGTAGATGCGGTTAAAGGCTTCTTCCGTTTCGGGCGGGTGTGTGTTCTTTTGCAATTCGATTTCGGTAATGCCCAGCACGGAATTCATAGGTGTACGGATTTCATGGCTCATGCGCGCCAAAAAGCGCGTTTTTGCTTGGTTGGCTAATTGCTCGCGCGTGACGGTATCTTCCAATGTGGTCATCAATCGGTTATGTTCGCGCATGTCGATGATATAAGCCACTACCACTTTGCGCTCGCCCAAGTCCAGTCGGCGCAAAAATACTTCACATGGGTACAGCGTCTGCTTGTCCAACGAACAATGCATCCACACAAAATTGGCTTGCCCTGTCGTAAATGCGGTGCGCAGCATTTCGTCCCATTTGGTACGCGAATGGGTGCCATCGGGTTGGAACTCGGGCGTCAGATCATGTAAATGATCGATGTAGACCTGTTCATTTTCCAAGTCCAAAACTTGTGCCGCCGCATGATTGGCATCAATGATTTTGTGCTCGTCATTAAAAATTGAGCAGATAATGGGCGATGCATTAATAATCGTACTCAGGCGTTGTTCCGCTTCGCGCGTTGCCTCGTCTTTTTTGCGTTGGGCGCGCAAGTCGTTTATGTATGCAGCGGCCATGACTTCGCCTTTGAAGGTAAAACGGTTCCAAGTGATTTCGGTGGGTATTTCTTCGCCGTCGGCACTTAGGAATGTCCATTCGAATTGCGTGGAGCCTTCGGTAAATGTTTTCGCCAGCAATGTGTGGGCATGTTCCTTAACGGGTTTGTCCCCTTCCTGGAAGGGGGCGGTGTATGTATTGAAATAATTGCCGATCATATCGCCTTCGCTACCTGCGCCCACCAATGCAACGAGCCGTTCATTTACGCTCACCAATTCGCCTTGTTTGTTCCACACTTCCATGCCAAAGGGCGCCGTCGCCAACAAAGTCGAAAACATTTCATCAGCGCGGCGGGCTTCTTCCAAGCGGGCTTGCAATTGATCCTTGGTGGCATTTAAGTATTGGCGCTGCTCCCAATTGCGCACCAGTGTACGGTAGTTGCCATGCGACAAAAATAAGGTTATCACCGAAATAATTAATATTGCACTTACCGCATGCTGTGTAGCGGATTGGGACAAATCAATACCAAAAACCGCCGCCAACATAGCCAGCACACCCAACCCCAACGCAATCGCCCCCCAACGGAACAACGGAGGCAACACAATAAAAGTCGGTGCCAAAAAAACAAGCGAACCAGTACTAATGAACGCGTTCGCATAATCGCCCGATGTGCCCATGATGATGGCCATACACAAAAACAACGTAATAATCATCACCCGCAGCAAAACAGCAGGGCGGTATCGGAAACGCTTGGTAAAACGCAAACCGGCCAACAACATACAAACCGCAAACAACGCTGCTTTCAACCAAAGCAACAGCCACGGATACGGATGCATCATAAAATCCATGGGGATAAACGGCAGCAGCATCACCGACGCAATAAATACCAAATAAAACACTTTGCCGTTTTCGTAATTGATTTCACCGGCAATAGTGGCGCGTTGGTTTTCGTCGGGGGGTACTTCAAATCGGTTCTTATATGTACGTAGCAGGGTTTTGATCATAATAAAAACCCCTTATATGTAATTTCAATGATTATAAAGGAATATTTCTGTCGACGCAATGCTTTTGTAATAAATTTTAAATATATCCCCGTTCGCGGGCAATGCCGTATTTGGACATTTCGGTATGTACCAATTCCAACCCACCCAACAGCCGCTGGATAATTTCCGGCAAAAAACCTGTGTACTTCACCTCCAATAATAATTGGTACGGCGGCAACCCAAACGACGATACCAACGGATCGTACCGAAGCGGGAAGTTATGCGCCCCGTGCGTAAATAACGGGCTGTCAAACGCCAAGCGCACATTTCCCGCGGCATAGGTCAATGTTTCGCGCCGATAGGAAAACGACGCCGTGGGATGTAACCCGCGCAACCGATGCACCACGGCCAGTTTTTGCCACAGAGGTGCTTCTTCTTGCAACACAAAGTCTAAGTCACCTTTATTGATTTGTGCAAATTGCTCCAGCGTGATGGGCAGCGTTTCTTTGTAATTTTGGATGCCGTCCTTGTGCTTGCGCTCCAATCGGATAAAGGACAAATCATCGTTGTAATAACGGATGCGATATTTGTCGCGTTTGGATTGGCCCACCAATTTGGCATAATAAAAATTATTTTTTCGGTCGTCCAAATAAATATTGTTAACGACGTAGCCGCCGTTTGCGTCGCCGTAGCTGTCGGGGCGCATGATACCCGCTGCGCGGTTGCGCAACGCCGTGGCTGTGGCCGGATTAATCAGATACTTATGCTCGAAACGGTAACGCATGGGCACTTCCCTCAATTAATACACTGCGCGATAAAATAACCCTTGCGCTTGTACAATATTTTTATTTCACGAAATGTTTTTGATAAAAAAGTCAGCGTGGATTCTGCGCCGTGTTTTTTTTGGATGACGATGTATAGTGCGCCGCCGGGGTGTAGGTGTGCGGCAGATGCTTCGTACAAGCGGTTTACCGCTTCCTTGCCCGCATGGATGGGCGGGTTGAGCGTGATGTGGTGAAAGCGCTGCGCGATGTTGACAAAGCCGTCGGAATGCACAACCGATGTACATATGCCGTTGGTTGCAGCATTTTTTTGTGCGTAGGTACAAGCGATTTCGTTAATGTCGCTTTGGGTGATGGTGGCGGCCTGCGCGTGGGTTTTGCCCAGTACGATGCCAATCAGACCGTATCCGCAACCCAAGTCCAGCAAATCTCCTTGCAAGGGCGGCTGCGTATTGCACATCACTTGCATCAGCAATACGGACGCGGCGTCGGGTTTTTCGTAGGAGAATAAACCGCTGCAAGTATTAAACCGGAAATCCTGCCCGAATAACGTTGAGTTGAATGTGTGCGTTTTCTCCGCTGCGGTTGCGTCTGCGATGAAATAATGCCGCTGTGTTGCTATATCTTGCTTCATACGTAAATATCCAACGCGCTCGGACGCAACGTGAAGTGTATGGATTGACCTTTTTGCTGCGGGTACAAGTTGCCGTCCAAGCACAAGACTTCGATATTGCCGTGCAGCGTAAATGTTACTTCGTTGCATTCGATGAAACTGACGGTCTTGAGCCGGTGGTGCTGTGCAATCATCAACGACGGAAAAATTAACATCGTCTTGGGGCGTGACATTCCGCGCACCAAGCACAGCGTAAACTTACCGTCGTCAACACGTGCTTTGGGCGCGATGTGCAGCCCGCCGCCGTAATATTGCCCGTTGCATATCGCCACCAGCGTGAAGCCATCGTCAATGACTTCGCCGTTTACCTCCACGGTCAACGGCACGTTGCTATGTTGCGCGATGCTTTTGTATACCGCCGCCACGTAGGCATACCGTCCCCAACGCTCCTTAAATTTCAACGCGTTGTGTACGATGCGCGCGTCCAGCCCCATGTTGCCGATGTTCATGTACGCCGTGCCATTGGCGATGGGCAAATCAATACTGCGTATGCGGCCTTCCTTCACAGTTTGTGCGAAAAGCCGCGCGGCTTGCGGCAAATTTTTCTTTTTGTACCGCGTTAATGCATTTTTTTTGCCGTCCAATTGTGTCATGACAAAGTCGTTGCCGCTGCCCGCCGGGAAGATGCCCAATGGCACACCGATTTTTCCTTGCGGGAATGCCGCGTGCATCCCGTCGGCAATTTCTTGTATCGTGCCGTCGCCGCCCATGCCGATGATGCCCGCGCAATCAGGGTTGCGTTCGCAGAGTTCGCGGGCTTTGTCGCGGCCATCCAAAGGTGCGCGTGTGTGGTAAACATCGTGCGGCAAACCTAGCCGTTCGAATTCCTTGACCAGCAACGCCAAGCGCGCGGGCATTTGCCCGCGCCCTGCAATTGGATTGACGATGAAGTGGTACATACCGCGTACTAGCGCGTGCCGAAGATGCGGTCGCCCGCGTCGCCCAATCCGGGCACGATGTAGCCATGCTCGTTGAGTGGCGCATCGTCGTAGGCGGCGGCGTAGATGTCTACTTCGGGATGTGCGCTAAGAATCACTTCTACGCCTTGCGGTGCGGCTACCAGGCTCAGCAACTTTATATTTTTTGCGCCGGCTTTTTTTAAGTAATCGATGCTTCGGGCGGCGGTGTAGCCTGTGGCCACCATGGGATCCACCAGCAGAATTTCACGCTCTTCGATTTCGGGCGGCAACTTGCAATAGTAATCAACCGGTTGCAACGTGTCGGGGTTGCGGTACATGCCGATGTGGCCAATCTTGGCCGTAGGCAACAAGCGCGAGATACTCTCCACCATGCCCAAACCCGCACGCAATATCGGTACAATGCCAAATTTTTGGTCGCATTGGCTGCCTTCATACGTACCCACGGGGGTTTCCACAGTCATGGGCCGCAAGGATACGTCGCGCGTTGCGATGTAAGCGATGAGCGAAGTGATTTCATTCACCAGATCGCGGAATTCGCGGTTGCCGGTGTTCTTGTCGCGCAGCATGGTCATTTTGCTTTTTACCAGCGGATGCCTTGCTACGTGCAAGCGTTGCGCGATTACTGCTTGTAAATCCGTCATTCAAGTCACGCCTCTCTTATATGTTGGATTATTTTGCCTAAGGAAGATTTGATGAGCTGCTTGATTTGCGCGGCGCATTGTTGGTAGGTCAACAAGTCGCCGCCGAAGGGGTCGACTACGTCAGCATCTGCTTGTATTGTGTCGTTTTCGTGCGGGTAGCCGCAAAGGGTGAACACTTTGTGCGCCGATTTTGGCGCAATCGATAACACGGCAGCACGATGCGCCGCGGTCATAGTCAAGATCAATTTCGCATCGGCAACTAATTGCGCAGTGGCGCGTTGCGAACGGTGCGGCAATAAATCGCACCCTGCGCCACGCATGGCGGTGATTGCGTGGGCACTGGCGGCACATGCCGGCGATGCATGCACCCCCGCCGACTGCACAGCATATTCCGTGCCCGCTTCGCGCAGCAATTTTTGTGCCAGCACGGCGGCCATGGGGCTGCGGCAGGTGTTGCCCGTACACACAAACAAAATCATACCGGGCTGCCCACTTGAATGATGCGGCCTTCGGCGGCTTTAGTCATGCGGTCAATAATAGCCGCGCCCAACCCTTCAGCGGGTACGGCTTCTGCTAGAATAATATCCACGCCCAGCGCATCAAACTTGCGCAAGTTGGCGAACAAATCACGCGCGGTATCATGCGGCGCGTCGCTGCTGCCCATCAAAATCGTGGATACCAGCGGCACATAACTTCCATCGGTCTGCACCGCCATCATCGGCCAATTTTTATCCATACAAGCCTTGACCTGCGGCGACACCATCACGCCGATGTATGCGTCCAGCTCGGATATAATTTGCGTGGTGATATAAGAAGCAACCGCTTCGGGTGTACCCGAAAGCAGCGTCATGGGTGCGTTGGGCGCGTAGTGGCGGTATTTCATGCCGGGGGAACGTGGAACGGCAGCTGCATCCGTCGGTGCGTTGACCAATGCATCAGCTTGTCCACCGTTTGCCGTTTGTGTTTTTTCATTTAGTATGCCCAGCATTTCTGCTGTGACGGCTCCGTGGCGCAAGATCACCGGCGTATCGCCCGTGATGTCCACCACGGTCGACTCCACACCCACATCCACCGCGCCGCCGTCCAATAATAAATCCGGCGTCAGCGCTGCGCTTTCGTAGTCTGTCAAAATATGCGCCGCGCAAGTGGGGCTGGGTTTGCCCGCGATGTTGGCACTGGGCGCCGCAATGACGCAGCCCGCGGCCTCGATTACAGCACGCATGACCGGGTGCGCAGGCACACGAATGCCCACTGTATCCGGCGCATTATCAGGATGGCCGCCCAACCATGCGGGCAGACCTTCTTTTTTGCGCACCACCAGCGTCAGCGGCCCCGGCCAAAATTGCGTCATCCAACCACGTGCATAATCCGGCATATCCGCCGCGATTTTGTCGGTGTCTGCCGCATTGGCAATATGCAAAATCAACGGGTTGTCTCCGGGGCGGCCTTTGGTGGCGTAGATTTTTGCCACCGCTTCGGCGTTAAATGCGTCTGCGCCTAGGCCGTAGACCGTTTCGGTCGGTAACGCAACCAAGCCGCCCGAGCGTATCACTTCGGCGGCTTGTAGGACTCCGTTATTGTCTGTTGTGATGACGCGCATTAAGCCGCGCCGCAACATTTTTTGTGTTTTTTACCGCTACCGCATGCGCAGGGGTCGTTGCGGCCCAACTTGGGTTCGTTGCGCACTACGGTGTGCGATTTTTTTTGCTCGGTGTATAAGGCTTTTTGCTCGTCGGGGGTGAAGATGTTCTCCCATTCGGGCAGGGTGTAGAGTTCTTCTGCTTTGTACGCCACCATTTGCTTGTACAAACGTGCAAAGTCAATATCGAAGGCGATTTCCGTTTCTTCGGTGATGCCTTCCAACGGTTGCGGCACGCCATCCACGGCTTCGTGTATGCCGTCCAAGAATGCCGTAATGAGCATCGGCGACAGGCGCAGTTCTTCTGCCAGTTGGGCCACCGTGCCTTCGATGCGGGTGGTTTTATTGTTTAAGATTTGGGCGTACACGGCTCTTTCTTTGATCATGTATTCTTCCCATACGTGCTTCATCGGTTGTCCTTGCGCGTCCATCGACACACGTTTCCATGCTTCGTACAGTGCCATATGATTCCCTCATTTCCTATATTCAATTATTTATCTTTGCGCAAAAAAAGGATGGGTCACCCCATCCTGTGTTGCATTGGTTACGCTTTGTACATTTCAATTAATGGCAAAACTCTTTCCGCGCTTGCGGCATTATGCATATCCAACCGCAACGGCTTTGAAATATCCAGGCTGAAAATACCCAGTATGGACTTGGCATCCACCACATAACGGTCAGAAACAAGGTCAAAATCGCCTTCAATGGGTGAAAGGATGCCAACCAATGTCTTCACCTTGTCAACCGTGTCCAACAGCACATGAATGCTTTGCATGCAAATCTCTCCTTCCGAATTAAGAGGAATGTTGCTACCATTCTAATAGCCCCTTTTACTACTGTCAATCAAGGAACGTGCGTTCGCTGCAGTGCAGACGGCAAAGTTATTCGCTACGTGTTTATTGCACTTCCGGCCCGTAGCGTACTTCCTCGTATTGGGTGGTTAAGTCGTCGATATTTTCGGTGGGGCGGATTTTGTTGGCGATGATATCGGGCGTGTCTGATTGGAAAATGGGCACGCCTTTTTTGATGTGGCGGTTTACTTTTTTGGCGAAGGCACGGCGCACTTTGTGGCGCGACAGTGACGCGAAGCGCGGCAAGAAAGCTGCCAAATCGCCGAAGAAGAATTTGAGCCGCCCGGTGGCATCATCGGGGATGAGGGATTCGTCCTCGTCGATTTTGTTTTTCTTGTGGAAGCGTTTGAGCAAGTTGTTGATGAAGAGGTATATGCCCACGGTTAGTACAAATAACAATAAAATTCCAAAAAGGATGTGGGTAGCGACCATCAGCCGGTTGTATGCAATGGATATTGATTCTGCCACTTCTTCGGGGAGGTCATCGCGCCCGCCCCAATCTTGCCAGTACTGCCCTATTGGGATATCGCCATGATAAGGTTCAACGCCTTCGCGGACAAAAATACTGATGACCGTGCCGGGCAAGCCAAAAAGGAATAACACAATTGCACTTATCCCATGCCCACCCCAGCGTACAAATCGCCATATTCCATGCGAGAAAAGCGACAGTGCACCCAATAACATGAGCGACCCCAAAAAAATGCTGATGAGCCGATTATTAAATGAAAGGATGCCGCGCAGCGAAGTGGTGCTTCGGAGTTTTTCGGGCAGGTTGGCGATGCGATGGTCTATGTTGTCCATTTGCAACACCAGCACCGTGGCCGACATCACAACCATGGCTGTAGCGAAGAAAAAACGCTCTAAGTCCTCGAAATTTGCCCCAAACACGAAGGAAACAAGAAAATATACTACACCCAAGATGCCTAACATCATGAATACGGATTTTTCACCGGGGCGCCATTCCTTGTAAGTGCGGGCGCGGATGGAATAAATGGCGCACAACAGCGCGAAAGCCCCCACCAATAACCGCAGCGGCCATGCATTGAATAGGATAAACGGCAATATCAACACACCGCCGTGGATACCCAAGAACACGTCCTTGCGCTTGGCCCAACTACGCACACCGTACAACCCCGCGAAGGGTATTGCCAGCAACAAATAAACCCACGGCACGCCATCGCCCAGCATTACATAAACGCCTACAAACAGACTAAATAGCACCAAAAACACGACTGCGTTGGCGAAGAAGTTTTTGATGCGCTCGCGTTTGATTTTGCTGGTTAACATGGCAGCGCCTCCCATAGGGTGGCTTCGATGGGGGTTGCGGCGGGGATGGTCATGCCCTGCGATATGGGCATGATGGTGTGTACGCGGAGGTTACGCGCCTTTAACGCCACCAGCGACGCAGCGATTTCTTCGTTTTGGCAGGTGGAAATGAGGACGTAGATGCTGCCGGCGTCGGTTAATTCATCCAAATACCGCGTGATGGAATTGGGGCGAAATGCTAGGCCCAACCGCCCCAGCGCGTGGTACACGGCATAAAGCTGCGCCGCGCTGGCGCCCGACGGCAACCGCACCGACTCCGCCGTGAACGAATCGCAGCCGTTCGTGTAGAAACCCAACATCACATCTTGCGAAATGTAATGCTGCGCCAGCGTAGCCGCCAACCGTATGGCTTGCTCGTACAGTTCCGGCTCGGTCGTGGGTGCGTATTGTTCCAAGTTTAAGATGATTTCCAACCGCTTGGCAGATGTGGGTTGGTGGATGTTGACCATTAATTGCCCGGCGACGGCGGTGGCCTTGAAGTTGACGTTGCGCAGCGGATCGGTGGGGATGTATTCGCGCAGGCCGCGGAAGGTGAACGGGTCGGGGTTGATAAGCGAATGCGACAACAGCATCGTGTCGATGGTATTGGTTGCGATTTCGATTTCGTCGATGTGCTCCAGCAAGCGCGGGAAAACGGTAAGCTCGCCGTAACATGCCAATTCTTTGCGGAAGGTATTGGAGTGCAGCAGATTGGCGGCGGTGATTTGCACGTGCCGCAGCCGATAAAATCCACGTTTGCTGCACGTAAATTCCACTTTGCGCCGCACCCGCCGATACGCCATGACGCTGAATAGCCCCGTCTTGACCGACTCGCCCATCTCCACTTGGCTGCCCTCAGGGAAGATGAGCGCGTTGGAAAGTGAATATTTCAACATCAGCCACGGCAGGGGCAGGATTTTTTTGTTGGTGATTTCCGTGTGGAAGTACAGCGTATCGCCCTCGAAGGCATCGCGTGCGCTGAAGCGGAAGTCTAACGTAAGCGCATGCGCCCAAAATTTGCGGTACACGTAGGCTTGCAACAACACAAGCCCCAGTACAATTGCACCCAGGATTAGGATAAACATATTATTGGCGTGCCCAACGCGAATTATCTTTCCAGTTTTCTACGGGGGCGGTGACGCTGCCGCGTACCGCTTCCAGCACGGTTTGCATGATGGCTGCCGCGCGCCCTACCCCGCCCTTGACGGCCAAGCGATGCGCGAATACGCACGGCATCAATGCCAGCACGTCTTTGGGCGTGACTTGCTCTGTGCCGTTGATGGCGCAATAAGCCTGTGCCATCCGCGCCAACGCCAACGCGCCGCGGGTAGAAATACCCAGCACGACGGATTCGTGGTTGCGGGTGGCTTCGGCCAAGTCGGTGATGTAGCGCAGGATGTCTGCGTGGATGAACACGTCCTTGACGGCGGCTTGCATGGCCAACAAATCTTCTGTGCTGCACACGGCTTGCATGCTTTCCATCGGACCTTGCGGGGCGATGAAGCGCGCCAAAATATCCGTGCTTTGTTCGGTAGTGGGGTAACCTAATTTCAGTTGGGCCATAAAACGGTCCAACTGCGCTTCGGGCAGCGGAAAGGTGCCTTGCGTTTCGATCGGGTTTTGTGTGGCGATGACGAAGTAGGGTGCTGGCAGCGGGTGGGTCACGCCGTCTACGGTGATTTGCCGTTCTTCCATAGACTCGAGCAGGCCGGATTGCGTGCGCGGCGTGGCGCGGTTGATTTCGTCGCCCAATACGATATTGGCGAACAATGAACCGCGGCGGAAGGTAAATTCCCCTGTTTTGGGGCTGTAGAAATTGATGCCCGTTAATTCGCCCGGCAGCAAGTCCGGCGTAAATTGCACGCGCGAGAATTCGCAGTCGAAGGATTTGGCCAACGCCTTGGCCAGCAGGGTCTTGCCCGTGCCGGGTACGTCCTCCAATAATACGTGCCCGCCCGCCAGCAATACCGCCAGCACGCGCTTGATTTCTTCCGTTTTGCCTACAATAACGCGCTCGATGTTGTTAATAATATCGGCGGTTAGGGTTTGTATGCGCGCGGCGTTCATTTCTGCACCGTTAATACGCCGTCTTTCATGCGCAGGATTTGATCGGCGGTTTCGGCGATTTCGGGGTTGTGGGTAACGATGACTACGCAATACCCCTGCTTGTGTGCCAAATGACGCAAGATGTCCATGACCGCGTCGGAGTTGGCACCGTCCAAGTTGCCGGTGGGTTCGTCTGCCAAGATGACTTTGGCACCCGATGACAACGCCCGGGCGATGGCCACGCGCTGCTGTTCGCCGCCGGACAAGTTGGCGGGGTAGCGGCGGTGCTTGTCTTCGCTGATACCGACGGATTCGAGCAGGGGCTTGGCGCGCTTGACAGCTTCATCACGCGATGCACCTACGGCTTCCATGGGGAAGCATACATTTTCCATAGCCGTCAACAGCGGGAACAATTGAAACGCTTGGAACACCATGGACACTTGTTCGCGCCGATATTTGTCCAAGTCCAACTTCGCCAGCGATGTATCGTCAATGTACACCGCGCCCGCCGTGGGTTTGTCCATGCCCGCCATGATGGACAGCAGCGTTGTTTTGCCACTGCCCGACGGCCCCACGATGGCGTGCATTTTGCCCGCTTCCATGGTGGCGGATACTTCCTTGAGCACGTCTTGATTGCTCTTTTTGTAGCGATAACATACATTTTCCAGTTTTAACATTCTATTTGCTCCTTTCTCATTCCTTTACTTGTAATAATTCCAACGGTGCTTTTGTGCTGATGACATATGCACCTGCCAACGACCCGATGAACGCACCGGCAAAATAAATCGCCGCCAACATTGCAATACTGCCTGCCGCACCCCACAAAACAATACCCACAACCGCCGCGATAATGCCAACGACACAAACGATTAATTGCTCGCAGATTAATAACCCTTGCGTAGCGGTCTTTGGGCGACCCAACACGCGCAGGAGGGCGGCGTTTTTTGCGTTTTGCAACATCATGAGCAACGACAGCCCCAACGCCAATGCAAATGCCGTTGCCACCGCAATGGGATAAATCAAACGCATTAATGCCAAATTTTGCTCCATGGGTTTGACGACATTTTGGAAGATATCGTCGTCCATACGGAGCTCTAACGGCACTTGCCCCACTTGACCACCCATTTGATTAACTGCTAACGGGGTATCTACAGCGTTGCGCAAATGTTCCAATTCGCGGTTGCGTGCCGGATTGGCGATGAAACGCGCGGTCATGTACGGCGGGCGCAATGTTCCCAACCCCGCTGCGGTGTCGTTTGCAAATAAGACATGCCCGTATACCAGCGATTGCAACGCTTCCAGCGGCATGACATATAACGGTTGTACGCTCAACCCCACACGCCCCACCGCACGTTGCAATCCGCCATCGAACGTACCGATGACGAATAACTCTGCGTTGCGCAAGCCATACACCGTGGAGATTTGCTTGCGGATGGGGGCACCAAAGGTATATCCCATCTCCACAAAATAATCGTTGCGTACCAGCACGGGTATTGTGCGCGCTGTGTCATACACAAAATCCGCCGCACTCCACCCGGTACCAAAAGTAATATGAATATCATCACAAAACACGCCGAGCTGTTCATCCAACGGTGTTTTGGTATTTTCTTCAATAAAGCCCGCCAAGTGGCTCACACCCAGCAAATACGCCGTTTGCGATTGTGCTAGGGCTTCCAAGTATGCATCGGTGACGAAACCCGTGGCGTATACGGCATCCCATGATGCGGGTGCAATGTAGGCAGGCCATCCATGCAATGCGGGCATTGCCGCGTCGGCATGACGCATGATTTGTGCATCAATGCGCGTAGTCATCCACAGCCGTTCGATTTCCGCCTCGGTGGAGCGGATGGTGTTATCCAACCACCCCAACGAAAAGACAAACGCAACCGCCAGCACACATGCCAACGCCGTTTTTACCGGTGCGCGGCGTATGTGCCGCCACATGTAGCGAACGGATGCACGCAACCCACCCAAGCGCGTGCGGGTAATTACCCCGACATCCACATTACGCACGCGGAAATGTTTGGGCACAACACCCGATTCCACTACCTTGGCTGCCGCCGCTTGCGCTTCTCCTTGCAACTGTGCCAACACCGGACGGCGTAATAAACCATACCCCACCAACCACAAAATACCCAATATAAACACACATATCCCTGCGATTAATAACGGTAACCACCAAGACCAAGCCCAAGCCCATGTATTTATCGCCGTGGTTTCATAATCGCCGATGCCCGCAAGTGCATCGTTGGCTTGCGCCATGGCAAATTGCATCCCCGCAAGCGCACCGATTACCACCACGGGCACCCACAAGCAAACCACCGGAACAAACAACCCCTGCATAACCCTCCGCCCGGGTATACCCAACGCCCGCGACACCGCTACGGCCTTGCGCCATTGTCTTACATACAAGTACACCGCCAATACAAACACCAACGCAGCCACAGCGGTAAACACCCACAAATTAACCGTGACGGACGTGCGAATCGGGTCAATCGATGCCACCACATGGTCAAACCGCGTAGGCAAAAACGCCGTTGCAAACCCCAACGCCGCCAAAGCTGCTTGATGGTCGCGCACAAACGCCTCTTCGCTCCGGGGCGAATCCAACACGAAGCTGTACATACCCGTCAACAATGGTGCGCCGTCCCATTCAAACCCTTCAGGGATCAAGCCGGCGGGGATATATATCTCCAAACCCGAAAAGTTGTGCATCGTCACACCGGGCAGGGTCATGCGGTACACACCTACTACTTCTACTTCGATGGTATGGGTTCGTGCGGTTTGCCAACCCGGCTCGCCCGCTTCGGTGAATGCCCACCAGCCGTCGGGGTAGTTGTTCCACCAGCCTTCGATACCCGGTGCCCAAGGTGAAGTGGTTAGTGTGGCTAACCACTTGGGTTGTGTGGTATCACGCAATGTCATGGTAAAGGTCTCGCCCACGGTCAAGCCGCTGCGGATGGCCAATTGCATGGGTACGACCGCAACCGCACGTCCTTCCGTATAATCTTCATACGTGAGCCACCGCCCGCCATAAAAAGTGGACGTATGCAATAACCGCGCATGGTGCGCATTGGTAAAGCGCGGCACGGCGGTCATGTCTCGCGTTTCAATGACCACAACGGAAGAACGGTTCATTTCATGTAAGCGCAAATGATCGCCCAATAAAGCTTCCAACCTATCCGCATCATTTGCCGGCAGGAAGAAGCGCATATCATCCGCGTTGCTGCGCAGTTCGGGTTGAATGCGCATTAATTGGTAGAAACCGAAAAAACCGAACGACAGCGGTCCGTATATCAACCCATCGTTACCCACCAGCGGGCGCAAATTCCAATTTAAACGTCCATACGTAAAATCTTGGTTGGGTGCTGCTTGAAACACGTATTGCTCACCCACGCGTACATCCAACGGATTCCATTCGCCGCGTTGAAAAGCTTCGGCTTCTTCTTCGGTTATGCGCAAACGAAAATCCTGCCGCCCGCTTATCCGTGCGGTTTGCCCGTGTGCGTTGGTAAATTCACGCATACCCACAGGCAAAACGGACGCATCGCCTTGCAACATTTCGTCTACCATGACATTGAGCATCAACACCGGTTGCCCGCCCAACCGCACCAAAGCCGCCGGCGCGCGCACCGTACCTATGAAATAATGCTCCAAACCCGGCATATCCAATCCGCTGAACGCCGGTAAAAAGAACGTTCCCCACGCACCCGCGCCTTGGTACACCGCTACAGGCGTATGCCGATCCAATATCCCCGTGGTAAAACGCCGCGTATCGGATATCACCACGCGCCGGTCGGCAGCAATTAATTGCGCGGCACGTGTGACGTCATGGTCGTTGGTAAAATCGTTAAATTCCAATGGCGTCAATACGCCGATGGCGCGGTACATACCTTCGATACGTTGCAACTCGCCGCGTACCACAATGTATTCCGCCGCACGCGCCACAAACGCGAACGAAGCCAAACCTACCAACGCGCATAACAAAAATGCAAGCAAAGGTCGCCGTGCACAAAATATTAAAAACAACCGGCGCGTCATTCCCGCACCTGCAACAACTCCAGCGGTGTCTTCGCACTAATCACAACCGCACCGATAAACGACCCCACCAACGCTCCCGCCAGGTACAACCCGGCGAACGACACGGCAATGAGCCCCAATGCTACATTTAACAACGGCATAATCAACAATCCCAATGTCACACCCACCAAGCACACAATTAACTGCTCAGCAATCAGCGCGAATTGCGCGTTGGCTCGCGTCTTGCCCAGCACGCGCAGGATGGCGGCATTCTTGGCACTTTGCAACATCGTCAGCAATGATAACCCTAACGACAGCACAAACGCCGCGCCAATGGCAATAGGATACAACACGCGCAGCAGCGACAAGTTGCGCTCCATGGGGATGATAACGTTGTGGATAACGCTGTCATCCAGTACCAATTCCAGTGGTTGTTGGCCAAAGAAACGGCCCAAGAAGTTTTGTGTTAATGCCAACTCCACAAAATCGCGCAGGGTATCCAATTCGCGGTTGCGGGTGGTATCGACGACAAAACGTGTTGTCATGTATGCGGGGCGACCGGTTTGCAAGAACGCCCATTCGGTGTGAAACCATTGGTTCCCATCTGCTATATAATAGAAAGCTTCCATGGGTACAACCGTGGGGAGGCCCGAACGCAGAATCCCGCGTTGCAACCCGCCGTCATACACGCCAATGATTCGCCCCCGCGTTTCAACCATAACGGTGCCGAATGCAAAATGCATGCCCCAATCCACAAAATCGATGACCGAACGGTCAAACGTGAACACCTCGCCCATTTCAAATATATAACCGTCTTCATACACATACAATAAATGACGCGGTACAATCATCGGCACGGGTTGGCCCGATACAAATATGAAGTCCTCCGGGCCGAAACCGGGGGCAAATTCAATTTCTATATCGTCACAAGCCACACCCAAGTGTTCATCCATTGCGGTCTTTGTATTCTCCGCGATAAAACCATCCAAGTGGCTCACACCCACAAAACTATTCAAATAACTGAGCCAATGGCCAAAAACAAATCCTTCCAAGTACGCTTCGGTTACAAAACCCGATGCCAACATCAAATCCCATGATGTCGGCGCAATCATCGACGGCCACCATGCCGTTTCTTCAAAATCTTCCTGCGGTATGGGTACCAGCTCCGCATAAATACGCGTTTCCGTCCACAACCGTTCAATTTCCGCCTCGGTAAAGTGGATCGTGTCGTCCAGCCAGCCCAACGAAAAGACGAACAGCAATGCTAACGCCGCCGCCAGCCCGGTTTTGACGGGCGACCGCAGAATGTGCCGCAACCCATGCCGCAAAGAGGCACGCCATGCCCCCACGCGGGATTTGCGCAGCGGCTCGGTCGACAATGACAATGCCTGCACGGTGAAACCTTCGGGCAATTCGCCCGATTCCACGCGTTGGATATTTAGACGTTTTTGCGTGCCGCCTTGCAATTGTTCCAGCACCGGACGGCGTATCAAATTGTACGCGCCGCCAAACACCCCGGCGCACATGACCAATGCCATACCGCTTGCCATCGCACCCAACCACGCGGCGGATATCAACGCCGCCGCGTCATAATCGTAGGCAAACGTCTCGCGCAGTACGGCTTCCGCTTCGCCCAAGGCAAAGTGCCAACCCAACCAAGCCCCGGCCAGCATCGCGGGTATCCAAATGCACAACACGGGTACAAACAACCAACCCATCACCCGCGTGGATGGCAAACCCAACGCCTTGGTAATCGCCACGCTGCGCCGCCATTGCCGCACATACAGGAATACCACTAACGCCAATATCATTACACTAACCGCGCCGAATATCGCCAAATTGACTGTAATCGATGTGCGAATCGGATCGGTCGCCCGCACCAACACATCAAACCCCGTGGGTACGAAGATAGGCACAAAACCCAATGCGGCCAACGGCTCGCGGTAATCACGCAAGAAGCGTTCTTCGTCACGCGGGGAATTGAGCATGAAGTTGTACATCCCCGTCAATAACGGCATGTCCTCCCAGCCAAAGCCCTCGGGGATGATCCCGGCGGGTACGTATATCTCCGCCGATGTAAAGTTGGTAAACGCACCACCCGGCGGCGTATACCAATAAATGCCCACCACTTCCAACGCAGCTTCATGGGTGGGGAAGCTTCGCCAATCCGTATGACCGGTATAAGTCATACCCCACCAGCCTGCAGGATAGTTGTCCCACCAACCCTCGACCCCACGGCTAAACCAAACCGATGTATCACGCGGATTGTGGTCTATCCACGGCGGGCGGGGTTGGTTGCGCAAGGTAAGCGTAATGGTATCGCCCACTTGTATGCCGCGCCGTATTGCCAACTGCGCGGGTATCACTGCCACATGGCGGTTGTATAAATAATCTTCATAAGTAAGCCAACGTCCTCCGGGGAAACGCGGCGTATCCAGCAACCGCGCCTGTGTTATGCGCATAAAACGCGGAATGGCCGTCATATCTTGCGTACCAATGACCGTCATCATGGACAAATTATTGTCATGCAACGCCAGCGTCCGGTCGTTGTACGCCATCGCCGCTTCCATCGCAGTTTCATCTTCCGCATTTACGAAGAACGTCAATGCATCATGCGTATCGCGCTGTGCTGCATCCGTAACAAACCGTTGCAAATAATGCCCATCTTCATACACGAAGCCAAAACCCAGCGCATCCACACCCATCACCGCACGCAAGTACCAAATCATGCGCCCCTCATTGTCCATATATGCGGGTGTAACGCGGAATAAAAATTGCCCGTCTACATAAAGGTCATCCAACGGATTCCATTCCCCGGCGTTCATCAGCGCCAATTCTTCCTCCGTTAGTATCAAGCGGAAATCGCGGAAGCCGCGTATCACCGCCACTTGTCCTTGTGCGTTTGTAAATTCGCGGTCGCCCACACGCAGCGCGGTGGGGTCGCCCTGTATCATTTCGTCCACTTGCAAATTGAGTACCGCTGCAGGCCGTCCTTGCAACTGCGTCCTAATGGGCATACGCCGCAATGTACCGATAAAATAATGGTCGACGGCATACAAATCCAACCCATGCATCTCTGGATTTAAAAAACCCCACGTACTCTGCGCAATCAAATTGCGGTGGTCATGCATGACCCCCTGCGCAAACACACGCGCATCTGCACGCCCCACCAGCGGACTGTCCGCCAACAAAGCCGCCACCCGCGTCACATCATGGTCATATGTAAAATCATTAAAATGCAGCGGCTGCAGCACCCCAATAGCGCGATATAACTGTTCAATCCGCGTGATTTCATCGCTGATGACCCGATACTCCGTAGCACGCGCCACAAATGCAAACGCCGCCGCCGCAATAAGCACAGCCAATAAAAAAGCCCGAATCGGCTGACGCAACACGGACTTCAAAAATACATTTTTACGCATAAGTAGCCTCCCGATGGAATCTAATCGGATAAACCGATTATTATTTCCCCAACCGGTTACGCCGGGGCTTCTCCTGCCGAGCGGGCTTCGGTATCAATTGCCGCACGTTGCCAACAACGTCGACAATCAATGGTTCCTTTCTGCATATAAGGTAATTTCGCTTAGGGATAGCGAAGCCCACTCGGCGGGCAGCCAAATCAATTATTTGGCGCTTAACAGCTATAATAATTGATTTGCCGATTGTAAAACGGATTTTCAATCCGCAACAATCGGCATCCCTGTTTTGTTGCATTTGCTGCTATATTTAACGGGTTGTTATCACACGCAAGGCATCATCCATCCCAGCCACACGCGCGTGATAAAACGCACTCATTTCTTCAAACGCCCGCCCATACACATCGGTAAAATACAGCGGGTTAAACCGCAAGTTAAATCGGCTGTGCGGCAACGGAATATAGGAGTTCCCCCACCCTGCCGCTGTGGCATCTTCTTGATACAAAATACGCCACCCCACATCCTGCGCCATTTGTAAGTACATAAAGTTAGGCCCGCTGAACGACCCGCTGTCTACCAAGACATAAATTTGTCCGTCAAACAACGGTGCATTCCTGGTCGGTGTCGCAATGATATCCATCACAATATAGTAATCCAAAAATTCGGCATCGCTTGCGTTTAAATACGGCAAACTCGGCACACCCGGCCGATACGCGCCAAAGTCATACCACTCACGGAAAGCCGCACTCACACGCATGGCCATATCCCCTGCGCTGTGCATGCCATAAAAACGACCGCTCGCCGGTTCATCCATGTTGGGCTCCAACAAAAACGGCACAAAATAATCGCCAAACCCGGAATGCACCCCGCGTATGTCAATCACCAACGCATCCGCGTCCAACCCGGCAAAAAATGCTTCTAAGGCAGCCCGTTCTTCCTCTGCATAAAAATGCCGGAACGACACCCAGCGCGGCCGGTCAAACCCTTCGGCAATAAACGAAGCAATCTGCATGTACGCAACGTCGTCATGTAACCAACCCGTGGCAAAGTTGCTTTCAACCCTATCCATTTCCCAATGGTCAGAATCAAAACGCCAATCCCTGTAACCAAAAAAATACGGCTCCATCATCCACGGTTCCGTATAACCCCGTGGCTCTGATATGAGCCGTACATTACCTAATCGATTAAACTCGTTAAAAAAACGTTCATTAGCGAACGATACCAAGTCAAATGCCCAATAATACGCTTCTTCTTCCATATCGGCCAAACGCGCTTCCGTCAATGCCAACAAATCCGCGCCGCCGCGTTCCGCCATATCCAAAAAAGGATAATTTTCATTCAATAACCACAACATGACCGAAAAATCCTGTATCCGCTGATTGCTGCGGGCCGTTTGCCGCGCGTCGGTAAAAACATCGCGAAACTCCGTAAACACACGACTATGATCGCCACCAAAGATTTCAACATCCGGATTGCGGAACGCCAAAGTCAATGGCACCGCAATCAGCAGCACAAACAGCGAAATGACCAGCGGCCAGTAAATACGGCGAAAGGTACGCGCCCTTTCGGCAAAAAATATTTGTACCCGCATCCACTGTAACCGCATTCAATTCACTCCATCAGCCAAATATCCAATGCATACCCAATCCAAATAATAATAACGCGCCGGCCAATATTAAAACAAACGGCACAAATACAATAATTGCGGCCAAGATAATGGCCTTCAAGTCGCCTTTTTCCAGCTCCAGCGGTTCTTCTTCCTTAGACCGCTCGATGATTTCGTTGGCCTCCTCGCGCGTCATGCGTTTTTTCATGTTGCGCGGCAACAAAAACATTATTCGGCCCTCGTGTATTTATGGCATGCCACAAAGTGACCGGGTTTATGCTCGATCCATTCAGGCACAACACTTAGGCAAATATCCATACAATCGCGGCAGCGGGTGTTAAATTTGCAACCCGGCGGCGGATTGACAGGGCTGGGAATATCACCCTCAAGGATAATCATTTCTTTGTCCTTGGAGTCGGGGTCGGTGGTGGGTATCGCCGACAGCAACGCTTCGGTATACGGATGCAACGGACTGTCAAATAACTCCGCCGAGCCGCACAACTCCACGATGACACCCAAGTACATAACCGCAATGCGGTCACTAATATTTTTGACCACGCTCAAGTCATGCGAAATGAACATGTAGGTAAGATTTTCTTTTTCCTTCAATTCTTGCAGCAGGTTAATGATTTGCGATTGAATACTTACGTCCAACGCAGATACGGCCTCGTCGCACACCACAAATTTCGGCTTCATTGCCAATGCGCGCGCAATGCCAATACGCTGGCGCTGCCCACCACTAAACATGTGCGGATAACGGTGGATCATATACCCCGCCAGCCCGCATTCCTCCAACACTTTCATCGTATACTCCTGCATACGCTCGTTGTTGGCGGCAAAGTCGTGGTGGATTATCGGCCCTTCGCTAATGATCTGACCCACGGACAAGCGCGGATTTAACGACGAGTACGGGTCTTGGAAAATCAATTGCTAGTCTTTACGCAACAGGCGCATTTCGCTGTACGTAAGGCGCGCCAAGTCAATGCCCGCGTCGCGGTAGGAATCATACTTTTGATATTCGGGAATGTCTTCGTACCTAGCGCGGAATTCGTTTATTATTTCTTGTTTTTCCAAGCGCAAGTCATCCGCTTTTTTCAAATCACCGTTGACGATGCCGTCCAGCTTTTTTTTCAAGGCATCCAATTTGGCTTTGTTGGCAGTAGTGGGGTTTTTGTCCACTTTGTATTGCGTTTCTGCAATTTGCAAACGCAATTTACTCAAGCCCAATGTAATGCTGCGCTCGGCCAATGCTGCCTTGAAAAAGTCCATCAAGATACGTGATGCCTCGGCATAATCATCCAAACCGTACATGCCGCCCACTAAACGCACAATGGACAAGAATTCACTGTATACTTTGCGGCGGTACAGGATTTTTTCGTTAAGTTTTTCAAACATAAGCTTGCGCTTTGCCGGGTCTTTATCGCCGCCGATTTCTTTTTCTAATGCATCGTAAGCGGCTTCCATTTCTTCCAGCTTTTTCATGTTGATTTTGGACTGAGTGCATTTGCGATCCAGGTTTTTGAAGATATCCAGCGCGTACATGGGCACGACTTCATCAATGGTGCGGCCGTAGTACACGGTTTCGCCTTCGGTTTGTACCAACAATTGCAAGATAACGCGCCCCAACGTGGACTTACCGCAGCCGGACTCGCCCACGATGCCCATCGTTTCGCCTTCATAAATATCCAGCGTTACGCCGTCGTTGGCTTTTACAAACATGCCGCGCCTGCCGCGCACGGGGAAGTATTCTTTCAGTTCCCTTACGGAAATTAACGGTTTTTTATTTTCCACGACGTATACCCTCCTCCGGATAGAAGCATCTGATGGATTGAACATCGGATACGTGAACCAACTCAGGTTCTTCGTTACGGCATTTCTCAGTTGCGTATTTGCAACGTGGGGCAAATTTGCAACCCACGGGCAAATCCAGCGGATGCGGTACCGCACCTTCAATGGGTTCCAACTTCGTACCCACCGGCGTATCCAAACGCGGGATGCTCGTCAGCAACGCTTCCGTATACGGATGCGACAAGCCGGACGAAGCAAAAATTTCGCGCACGGGGGCTTGTTCTACTACCTGCCCGCAATACATGACGGCCACTTCATCGGCCATTTCATTGATTACGCCCAAGTCATGCGTAATAAACATGATGGCGGTGCCTTTTTCGCGCTTGAGTTCATTCATCAGGCGCAAGATTTGTGCCTGAATGGTTACATCCAGCGCCGTGGTCGGCTCGTCCGCTATCAGCAAATCGGGCTTACATGCCAGTGCCATAGCTATCATGACACGTTGGCGCATACCGCCGGATAACATAAACGGGTACTTCACCGCCACTTGCTCCGGGTCGGGGATGCGCACGTCGTCCAACATGCGTATTGCTTCGCGGTATGATTCGCGCTTGCTCATGCCTTGGTGTACGCGGAACGCCTCGCCAATTTGTTTGCGCACAGTAAATATCGGATTCAAGCTGGTCATCGGTTCTTGGAAAATGACTGAAATTTCATTACCGCGGATTTTTCGCATTTCTCTGCCGGATAGGTTGGTGAGTTCGCGGTCTTTGAATTGGATGCTGCCTTTTACGATTTTGCCATTTTCGTCCAGCAGTTGTAACACGCTCATGGCGGATACACTCTTGCCGCAACCGGATTCGCCCACGATACCCAAGGTCTTACCGGCTTCTACGGTATAGGACACGCCGTTAACGGCTTTAATAATTCCGTTTCGCGTTTGGAAGAACGTATGCAGGTCATTCAATTGAAGTAATGCCATCTTGACTACCTCCCTTGGGTTTTGGGATCGGTTGCTTCACGCAAGCCGTCGCCGACTAAGTTAATGCTCAGTGCTACCGATACCAACGCTACAGCAGGGAATACCCAACGCCACCATTGTGCACGTAATACGACCGAGTCATTTGCCGCGTTAAGCATATTACCCCAAGTGGGTGTCGGTTCTTGTACGCCAAATCCGATGAAGGACAAGCCCGTTTCAATCAACATGGCGCCTGCCAGGTTCAACGTCAACCATACGATAACCGGCGACAGTATATTGGGCAGGATATGCCGGAAGATAATGCTAAACTCACGCGCACCCAATGCCTTGGCGGCGGTTACATATTCCGACTCACGTGCTTGCAAGATCAAGCCGCGCACAATGCGCATCAAGCCCGGCCAGGAAAGTATCCCCAGCACAAACATCAACAGCACCATGCCGCCTATCTGGCCAAAATTATCACGGAAGCGGAATTGCAATATTAACGCAATCGGCAAGAACGGAATCGAGCCTACTACTTCCGCAAAGCGCATAATAAACATATCCAACGCACCGCCAAAGTAACCACCAAAGCCACCCAGCAACACGCCAATTAAAAACGCAACAATGGATGAAATCGCACCAATCATCAAGGTGTAACGCCCCGCCAGCCACAAGCGCGAGAAGATGCAACGCCCCATGCCGTCGGTACCAAAGATAAAGCCGCGCATACCCCAAGTGGTTACAGAACCATCGGCTTGCAATACATAGTTATGGTCCCAACCCACGGCAATCATTACACCATCGGACACACGCGTCGGGTATGCGGTACGCCCATGGCGGTCTTCGCCCCATGAAACTACCGAACCGTCACGCAATAATACCGTGGCATGGTTTGTGCCAGAATCAATCGCAACCGCTTGGCCTTGTATGTGTTCGGGGATTTCATTGATTAAACCGGTTGCACCCCAGATGTACACCGTATAATCGTCCAAGATAGCCAAGCCATTATGATCGGTTAAGGTAAAGTCGGTGATGCGCCCTTGGATATGTTCGGGTACGTCGCGCCATTCGCGGCCTTCGCTGATTAAGATGAATACATAACCACATTCGGTAAGTACGCCCCCGGACATGGTATTAACCTCGATTTGTACGCCCACGCGGCCGGCAGGCAAGCGCCCCGGCGACACATGGCGCAAGTCGGGCATGTTGCCCCAGGTATGCAAGCGCCCATCGTCGGTGAGTGCCAAGCTAAAACGACGCGCTGCTTGTACTTGAATGGTGCGCCCTTGAATACCCGACGGCACATCGGCCAACCGGAACACCACGTTTTCGTCGCCCCATATATACACATACCCATCTTCGGTTAATGCGGCGGCATGGCCCTGTCCGGCAGATATTTGTACGATGCGACCTTCCGGTTGTGGCGGATTTTGGAGTGGCTCGCTGTGGTGCGACATTACCCCCCATGTGTGCAGGGAGTTGTCGTTGCCCACACCCACGCCAAAACCCGCACCTGCGGCCAGTAATGCCACATCTCCCCGGATTTCACGAGACACACGCATCATGCTACGCGACGGCGGTTGGTTAAATTGCGCCATATCAAAGTCGCGGACATCTACAGGAAAGAAGAAAGGAATAATTACGCTGGCCAAAAACATGCCAAAGAAGCCAATTAAACCAATGATGGTCATCTTCCTTTTAAAGAACATTTTCATTGCAGTCATGAACGGGGTTTGAACTTGTTCTTCATGCATGACATTCGATTTGGGATTGTCTGTATTCATTATCGGCTTGCCTCCTTTGGTTTTATCTAAAGCGGATACGCGGGTCTACGATTACATACAAGATTTCCATAATCAAGATGGACAAGAAGCCCATCAATATAAAGAACATGTTCATGGTCATCATAACGCCTATGTCGCGCTGGTTAAGTGCCGTAAGCATGACACGCCCCATACCATTCCAGCCAAATGTCTGCTCGATAACAACCGAACCGCCAAAAACAGCCAAAAACGCACCGATGGTAACTGTAATAATCGGCACCAAAGCGTTGCGGAAGGCATGCACAAAAATAACCGTTTTTTCCGCTACACCCTTGGCGCGGGCGGTGCGGATACAGTCCATGTTTAATGCATCAATCATAGATGAACGGGTAAATCGGATGATTCCTGCCAAAGAAGTTAACACCATTGTAGCCAACGGCAACGCCATGTGGCGCATACGGTCACCTAACCAAGCCAAAGTCCACGGTTCAGGTGGCATAGCCGATTGAATGCCGAAGATTGGGAACCACCCCAACGTAATGGCAAATATAAAGATTAAAATAAGTGCGAACAAGAAGTTGGGTACACTCAGCCCAAACATAGAAAATAGCAACGCCCCATTATCGAATGTCTTGCCCCGTCGTATGGCACTGTACACGCCAATGGGTATCGTAATGGAAAAAACAAGGATCAAGTTAATAATGTTAATAAAAAGCGTGTTGGCCATCGGTGAACGGATATGATCCCAAACCGGCTGGCGCGAACTGATTGAGTAGCCAAAGTTACCTTGGAGCATGTTTCCTAGCCATATAAAATATTGCACAACATGCGGTTGGTCCAAGCCCAATTCTTCGGTGATTTGCGCACGCAACACTTCCAATTCATGGGGCAATAACCCGGCGGCTACCTCGGGGGGTACATGGATATCAACAGGGTCACCCGGCATTGTCCTAAACAGTGCGAACATGATCGCCGATACGATAAGCAACACAAAGACCATGTAAAAAAGCCTTTTTACAATAAAGATTGCCATACCCTGCCTCCTAGGTGCGATAAACGCGTTTTTATGTATAAGTCGTTATATTTATATGCCCTGCGACAATAAATGCCGCAGGGCTATAAATATAATCAGTTTACTTGTTATTTACAAGTGCACCATCTTTTATGCTACTGTGTGTTACGGGTATTAATTAATACTAGCGTACCGCGTACTGGTCTACATAAGCACGTTGGATAGCGGCTGCGAAGCCCCAAAGTGCGTTGTTGTTCCAATCACCCAGCCAATAAGGTACAAAGTCAAACCAAATGTCTACATACAAGGGAATCATGGTAACTTCGTAGTTCATGACAACCATGAATTCGATGAAGGCTTCGATAAAGTCTGCACGGCCATCGCCTGTGGGGTCGTTGATGTTACGGATGCGGTATGCAGCTTCCATAACATGTGGCATATCCACTTGACCCCAGTTGCCGGCGGGGATGCTATCCGGAGAGAAGGTAAGCCATGGTGCCCATGCGCCTGTAAAGGTTAGACCCAAGTTGAACATGTTGTAACGCACACCTTCGGCTTCTCCTTGGCGCATCATCAAAGCAGTCGGTGCGGCATAACGCACTTCATTCAAGTAGAAACCTGCTTCTTCCATGGGGCCGGGCAACAAGACGTTGATGATATCGGTGATGCGGTTGGGTGAGGTAAAGGTTGCCCAGTCGATGCGCAGGGGCATGAGTTCGCCGTCTACCCATTTGTGGCGGATGTGCATATCACTCCAACGGCCGGGGCCTACGAAGGGCTCGCCATCTGCGGTGTAGTTCCAACCATCGGCTTCCAACAAGGAAATCGCCATCGGTACGTTCAAGGTGTACATAATCAAGCGGTCATACATGCCTGCGTCACGTGCTTCTTGCGTCCACCACCAAGAGTTGGCGTAGGGGCCGTGCGCGGTAGAGCCATGACCTTCGGTAAACATTTCGCCGAATACATCGCGGTCGATGAGCCATTTGAAAGCTTGGCGTACAGCGGTGAATTGGGTCGGGCCTGTGTCGGTGTGGAACTGGATCAAGCCGTAACCGGGGCGATCATAATTGGTGAAGTTGTGGGTGCCGCCGGCAACCAGCATATCCAATGCATTGTTGATAATTTGGCCTTGGCCTTGGCCTACAGTCATGTGTACTTCGCCTGCTGCCAGTGCATCAACCAATGTGGGGTCGGGCACTTCGCGCCAGATGATGTATTCGATACGGGGGGAGAAATTATCCCATGTGTAACCAAAACGCGGGTTGCGTTGTACTTGCAAATGGCCTGCGCCTGTATCCACAGAGTGGAATACGTAGGGGCCTACAAATACGGTAGGTGCAAAGCGGAAGCCGTCGCCGCCTACGGGAGGCAGGTCGTCGCGTACCCAGTCTTCGGTTACGCGCACCATTACGCGCTCATATTCGCCGGTGGGTTCGCCATCTTCGTCATTGATTGCGCGGTACAAGGGTTCTCCGTCTGCGTCGTATGCTTCTTCCATCAGAGGCTCGTCATTTTCGTCATACAGACCGCGTTGGTCTACGCGATAGCTGATTTCGCCGCCGTGTACAGCAATATTAAGCATTTCATTGGTAAGCGTAACGCCGCCGGGGCCGGTCAAGAACACACCTTCGCCATCGTCATGCGCTTCAACACCAAATGCAAACAACGGGAATGGGGCATAGCTGGCGAACGCCGCGTCTTCCCATATCATCGGGAAACCTTCTGCGCGGATGGTTACAGAGAAGTTAGCGTCGTCATACAAGCGCACGCCTGTAAGCACATTTGCTTCACCTTCCAGCCATGCAAGGCGGCCAGAGATATCCATGAAGGCAGTATTTCCGCCGGGGGTAGCGGCATTCCATTGCGGGCTGATAAGGAACGCAATGTTGCCGGCATAATGTTCTGCGGTGATGGGTGTGCCATCGGAGAACACGTTGGTGGTATAAATATGGAAGTGGAATCTTACGTCGCCATTGTCCAGCACAGTACGGGTCGGCATTTGACCGCCTACCATAACAGAGGGGTTGGCAAAAAGTTCGTCATACATGTTGGCTACGAGGGTACCGCGGCCGCCCCAAATGAGGTCACGCATTTGGCCGTTGACAGCAGGATTACCCCAGTTTGCCCAAGCGATGTTGTTGTCCGGCAAAATGGTGGCGCGTACTACAACGTAGTTGCCACGCACTTGGTCACCTGCAGGTGCATCCGGGGAGTCGATGGGCGCCATGGTTGCGTCAGGTACATTGGCAACCGGAGCCGTCGTTGCTGCTGTTCCGGGGCCGGGGTCATACCCGTTGTCGTCGTTGTCTCTGTTACATGCCGCCATGAAGAACAAGGAAGCAGCAAGCAATGCGACTAAAAACAATAGCTTTTTCATACGTTTCCTCCTCTTAACTTGTCTGCCGCTTTTAGTTACAAAACGGCACTGTCCTTAAGTTCCGCGCACTATAGCACAAGCGTGGGCAATTTGTCTAATTGAAAATGCTGGTACAAGCCCAATTATACCTGTATTTTTGCACAATTAATGCGACATTTCAAGACTTTACGCTGTGCATACTTACAGTGCCCGGACAAGTAAAGCCTGTCCTGCATTACAATCCTGTTACATGCGCGGTGTGCAGGCTGCAGGTTGCCAACCCTTTTACTTTATGCAACCATGCGACTTTTATATGCATAACCACGTATATAGTACCCATTGGAAATTGTCACAAAAAAACCGCGCCTACGCGCGGTTTCAATATTTTAACATTTATTTGGCTTTCACTTACATAAAATAGGATTTCACTTTGTCAAACCACCGTTTCTTGTGGTTCTTGTAATCGTCGCCCATCGCATCGCTGAAGGTCATGAGCAGTTCTTTCTGCCGTTCGTTCATTACCGTGGGCACGGTCACGATAAAGCGGATGATCAAATCGCCAAAGTTGCGGCTGTTGCGCACGCTGGGTACGCCTTTGTTGCGCAGGTTTACCACCGTGCCGGGCTGCGTGCCTGCCTTGAGGTTGTGCTTCTCGACAGAGCCGTCCAGCATGGGCACGGATATTTCATCACCCATGGCTGCTTGCACGAAGGTGATGGGAATGTCTATATGCAGATTATTCCCTTCGCGCGTGAATACTTTGTGCGGATTAACTTGCACGATGATGTAAAGATCACCGGCAGGGCCGCCTTTTTCTCCGAATTCGCCTTTGCCTTGCAAGCGTACTTGCTGGCCGTTGTCGATGCCCTTGGGAATGTTGACGTTCAGTTTGACGTTGGCACGGGTACGACCTGCTCCGCGGCAAGAAGTACAGGGGTCTTTTATTATTTTGCCTTCGCCACGGCAAGCGTTGCAGGTGACGACGCTGGTCATGTAACCCAGCATGGTCTGCTGGACAACCCGTTCCGACCCGCTTCCGCCGCACTTTGTGCAATTATCCGCGAAGGTGCCCGGCTTGGCACCGCTGCCTTTGCACGACAGGCATGTTTCGTAAGTGTTGATCGTGACTTCGCGCATCGTGCCAAATACCGCTTCTTCAAATTTTATATTCAAGCGCATTTGCAAATCCGAGCCACGCTTTGGCCCGGCTTTACGCTTTCCGCCCATACCAAAAAAATCCGCCCCGCCAAATATATCGCCAAATCGGCTGAAAATTTCATTCAAGTCCATGGAGCCGCCGCCATAACCACCTTGCTGGTTAAAGGCTGCGTGGCCCACGGCATCGTATTGACGGCGCTTGTCCGAATCGCTCAATACACCGTAGGCTTCGCTCACTTCTTTAAACTTTTCTTCGGCAGCGTCGTTGCCGGGGTTGGCGTCGGGATGGTACTGCTTCGCCAACTTGCGATACGCCTTTTTTATCTCGTCATCGCTTGCGCCTTTGCTTACATTTAATGTTTCATAAAAATCACGCTTGCCAGCCATTTATTCCCCCAAATACTGCGATTAACATTCGTTCGCTAATTTGTATTGCTCAAAAACTCGCCTAATATACGCGAAAAAAAACGATACCACAACTAAAATGTGCGGTACACGTTCAAATCTTCTCCGTTTAAACGCTTCTTGCGCCGCGCAACCGTAAACAAAATGATGGCAACCACCCATGCCACAACGCCAATACCACCAAAGGTAAAGAGAAACACGTTGCCCAATGTGGACAAAACCGTGCGTTCAAAGTTAGCGGGCACGGCGCGCCCTTCATGGTTGACGCGTATCATTAAATTTGTACCCACCAATGCTTGCGCTTGCCGTTGGGTATAACGCGCACCTGTTTGCGCGGTCAAGCCATCCCATGCAAAGGTCACCCGGTACATGCGTTCGTTATTAACAGTGGTATTCGTTTGCGCATAATTTGTGACGATGGCAGTATGCATGGGATAATTTTCATTTTGTGCGATGCGCAAGTCGCGCGTTTCGGGCCGGTGCAGGCCAATATAAATACCCACGCCTGTAGCCACGAAAATTAAACCGAAAATACCAACGCATAACGCGGCGATGCGGAGTGCTTTCACAACATTCATAAATTCCTCCTAAATAAATATGTATTCGTGCCGTGCACACCCGCCGAAAAGTGTACCAAGGTTATGGTACACTTTTCGATGTGGGGTATTTTTACATAACGTTTTTAATTTTCTGTAAAGTCGCCGTCAAATACGTTGCTGTCTGCGTCGTGGTTGTGGTCGGGGCCGTAATCGCCGGGTTCGGGCGCGGCGCCCATGTCTTGACTGGCCGAGGCGTATAGTTTTTGCGAGAAATCGTTTAATGCCTTGGTGTATTCCTGACATGCGGCGTTGAGTGCGGCGGTTTCGTCTTCGTTCATTGTTTCGTGGTGCAACGGTTCGGACACGGCTTTGAGTTTATCCATTTCTGCGGTGAGTTGGGCTTTGTCTTCTTCGGTGATTTTTTCGGCCAAGTCGGTGAAGAGGCGCTCGGTTTGATTGACGAGGGATTCGGCTTCGTTTTTCGCGTCTACGGCTTCTTTGCGGACGCGATCGGTTTCGGCGTATTGCTCGGCTTCCTTGATGGCGCGGTCGATGTCGTCGTCGGACAAATTGGAAGATGCGGTGATGACGATTTTCTGCTCTTTGCCCGTGCCCAAGTCTTTGGCGGATACGTTAACGATGCCGTTGGCGTCGATGTCGAAGGCCACTTCAATTTGCGGTACGCCGCGGGGTGCGGGGGGAATGCCATCCAAACGGAAGCGCCCCAGCTCTTTGTTGTCGCGGGCAAATTGACGCTCGCCTTGCACGATGACGATATCTACAGCGGTTTGGTTGTGCGCCGCGGTCGAGAATGTTTGCTTTTTATTAGTAGGAATGGTCGTGTTGCGCTCGATCAAGCGCGTGGCCACGCCGCCTTCGGTTTCGATAGACAGCGACAACGGAGAAACATCGAGGAGCAAGATGCCGCCCGCGCCTGCATCGCCCGCCAGCTTGCCGCCTTGGATGGACGCACCCAGTGCTACGCATTCGTCGGGGTTGATGCCCTTGAAGGGGTCTTTGCCGGTAAGGCGCTTAACGGCTTCTTGCACCGCGGGGATACGCGTGGAACCGCCCACCAACAGCACTTTATCCAATTCGCCGGGGGAGACATCCGCATCTTTGAGCGCGGTTTGTACGGGGCCTAAGGTTTTTTCTACCAAATCGTGGGTCAACTCGTCGAATTTGGCACGGGTTAGGTTAATGTCCATATGCTTGGGGCCATCTTGGTTCATGGTGATGAAGGGCAGGTTGATGTTGGTGGTGATAACGGTTGAGAGTTCTTTTTTCGCTTTTTCGGCGGCTTCTTTCAGGCGTTGCATGGCCATTTTGTCTTGGCCTAAGTCCATATTTTCCATTTTCTTGAATTCTTCGACCAAGAATTTGATTACACGATCGTCAAAGTCGTCGCCACCCAAACGGTTGTTACCGCTGGTTGCCAATACTTCGATAACGCCGTCGCCGATGTCGATGATGGACACGTCAAATGTACCGCCGCCCAAGTCATATACCATGATTTTTTGCTCTTTTTCATTGTCCAATCCGTAGGAAAGCGCGGCAGCGGTGGGCTCGTTGATGATACGTTCCACTTCCAACCCGGCGATTTTGCCCGCGTCTTTGGTTGCTTGGCGTTGGCTGTCGGTGAAATAGGCAGGTACGGTAATGACGGCTTTGGTGATGGTTTCGCCCAAATAACTTTCTGCGTCGGTTTTGAGTTTTTGCAAAATCATGGCGGAAACTTCTTGCGGGGAATATGGCTTGTCGTTGATGTTGACTTTAAAATCCGTACCCATCTGCCGCTTGATGGACATGACGGTGTTGTCGGGGTTGGTAATGGCTTGGCGTTTGGCGGTTTCGCCCACCAGACGGTCGCCGGTTTTGGTGAATGCAGCTACGGATGGCGTGGTGCGCAAGCCCTCGCTGTTGGCGATGACTACGGGCTGTCCGCCTTCCATCACGGCTACGCATGAGTTGGTGGTGCCTAAGTCGATTCCTATAATTTTTGACATTTTTTTGTCCTCCTTATGATTAACAATAGAATTTAATTTCGTCCAAGATGAAGTGTTGTTTCCATGCGGCGCATATGGTTGTTGACTGCGCAGCGATAATTTCGAGCAGTTCATGCAAATCGGATGCAGGAATTTTACTGCTGTTATTTGCTACGATGCATCCGCCTTTGATGGTCAACCATACTTTGGTTGCACCGGGCGACGGTTTGCCTTTGTTGATATGCACATGGATGGATTCGTTATTTTCGTTCGACCAAAAATATATCTTGTACCCACCGATGTTGAACAAGCTAGGCAATTTTTAATCCGCCCGTTTCGGCATACTTGAATAGCAAGTGCGCGTTGTTGTGTAAAAATTGCGTGAATGATGCGACTTCGTCGTTCGTATACCCTATTTGGGAAATCCATTTGTACGAAGGCAATATACATCGCGCTTCGTTGAATCCGTCGTCGGTGGGGCGTTCGAAGTGGACTTCTATTTCTTGCTGATTGTTGCGCGATAATAATTGCGAGTGGGTGACTTCGGTTTCTTCGGCGAGGGTGATGTAGGGGAACATCATATTTATGCGCCTCCTTTAATTTGCCACGCGTACCATACTGTGTCGCAAGACTTTTTCCTTGTGGATATAACCTTTTTGCAAGACATCAGAAATTTGATTGGAGCCGAAGTTATCGTCTTGGGTGTGGGCGACGGCGTTGTGTAAGTTGGGATCAAAGTCAATGCCGGGGTCGGCGGGGATTTCGGTGATGCCTTGATCGGTGAGGTAGGCAGTGAATTGGCGCGCGATGAGCGAGATGCCTTGGTAGAAGCTATCTTCGGCGTGGGTCTTTTCGCCGGAAGCCATGGCGCGCTCGAAGTTGTCGATGAGGGGTAGGAGCTTTTCTGCGGATGCGCGCACGCCGTCATCGTATTGGGCGGCTTTTTCCTTGATGCTGCGCTTGCGGAAGTTATCGAATTCGGCCAAATTGCGGGTGTAACGGTCGAGGGTTTCCTTGTAGAGGGTTTCGAAATTGTTGGAAATATCCTCCAGCGCTTCGGCAGCCTCTTGCTCGATGGTTGGCAGAATTTCGGGCGTTGTTTCTTGCGCTTTGTTTTTCTTCTTTTTTCTCATGGTGTTCCTCCGAGGGTTTAATGTGCAAGGGCGGTGATGACCCGTTGTATATTTTGTGACACACCGGTAAGCACGGACACGGCTTTGGCGTAGTCGAGCCGCGTGGGGCCGATGATGGCAATGGTGCCGATGCTCTGATTGTCAATGCTGTATCCGGCGCGGACGAGGGAGCAGTCCTTGAGCCAATCGTTGTCGTTTTCATCGCCGATGATGATTTGTATGCCTGTGAGTGGTGCCAATAAGGTCATGAGCGATTCGCGCTCTTCCAAGGCTTGGAAAATGGCGTTGGCTTTTTCGCGGTCGGCGAATTCCGGGAAAGCGAGGATGTTTTTGGCACCGCTGGTAAAAACACGCACATCGTCTTCGGCTTGTATCATGGATGCTATGATGCCCAAAATCGGCATGAGGATGTGTGCTTGCCCGCCGAAAAATTCCAATAACTTCTCAATGCAGGGGCGGTCGATTTCGCGGACAGTTTTGCCGTGGAGTTGGGCGTTGAGGATGATGGTCAGGCGGTTGAGCGCTTCATAACCGGGTGCTTCCGGTAGCGTGACGACTTGATTTTTGACCGCTTTTGTGTCGGTGATGAGCACCAGCAGCAGGGCGCGTTCGTCCACGGGTACGAGTTGCAAGTGCTTGATGCGCGTTTTTTTTAAATAGGGTTCGCTGACGATAGCCGGGCAGCGCGTGAGACGCGACAGCGCCTTGGCTGTTTCTTGCATCATAAATTCAATTTGGTTGATGTTTTGGCGGATCATGCCTTGCAAGAAGAGCGCTTCTTCGCCCGCCAGGGGCTGCTCGTGCATCATCCGGTCTACATAAAAACGATAGCCTTTTTGCGAAGGGATGCGTCCGCTGGAAGTATGCAGCTGGGCGATAAGCCCCAAATCTTCCAAGTCGCTCATCTCATTGCGAATCGTAGCGGAGCTGATGCCCATGCCGTACTTCTTGGCAATCGTGCGCGAGCCGATGGGTTCGGCCGTGTGGATATAGTCGTTGACGATGGCTTCGAGGATTTTTAACTTGCGTTCGGTTAAGTCCATGGCGCGTTCCCCCTTTGCGCGGTGTTGGTGGCTGTGGTGTTGGCGGCTTTGATGTTGGCGTCCGTCTTGTTAGCACTCATTCGCTTCGAGTGCTAACGGTGGAGAGAATAGCATCGTGGGTGGGTGTTGTCAATAGGTTTTAGAAATTTTATTGCGTGGTGGCGGTTATAATCGCGGCTAAGAGCAAGATCAAGGTCGCAGCCAAGATCAAGACCCTGGGCGCTGCCCAGACCCGCAAGGGGCGACTCGCCCCTTGACCCCTGTTTTGCTACCGCAACGCAGTTATTGGCAAGGATAATTTTGAATAAAAACAACCGGTGGCAAATTGCCACCGGTTGGAATTTAAACAAATTCGCTTTTTGAGTTGGCCCCAAATTGGAACCAACTGGATTTTTACCCTAGCCATGATTGAGTAGGAGCGACGCCCAAAGCGGGGTCGAGGGGCGCTGCCTGCCAGTGGCAGGCGTTTAGCGCGGGCGCGAATGCGCCCTGGGTCCGAAGGACGCGTTCCCTCGCGGGTTTGGGCAGCGCCCAGGGTCTTAATCATTTGATCTTAATCTTTTATTCTCGGCCACCATCAACCCTCACCCTTCATCGCCCGTCGATGGTACGTCCGCAGTTTCCGATAGACCTTCCCGTGCACCGTCTCGTGGGTATGCTGCGCCGCCGTGCCCGCTTCGGTTTGCAACAATATCTCCAGCCCCTCGTCTACGTGGGCGATGGGATATATATGAAACAACCCATCGCGCACGGCTTCGACGACCTCATCCTTGAGCACCAAATCGCGAATATTCCTTGACGGCATGATGACGCCTTGCTGACCGGTAAGGCCGCGCTTTTTGCATAGGTCGAAGAAACCCTCGATTTTGAGCGTCGCGCCGCCTATGGGTTGGATTTCGCCGTGTTGGTTGATGGAACCAGTTACGGCAATGTCTTGGCGCACGGGCAAGCCGGACAGGGCGGAGATAATGGCGTACAGCTCAGTGGAGGAAGCGCTGTCGCCGTCTACGCCGCCATAATTTTGCTCGAAAGCGATGCGGCAGGACAGGGAGAGTGGGAAATCCTGGGCGTAAGTCTGGCCGAGATAACCGCAAAGTACCTGCACGCCCTTGTCATGAATTTCGCCGGAGAGATTGGCCTCTTTTTCGATGTTGACGACGCCGGACTTGCCCATGTAGGCGGTGGCGGTGATGCGCGATGCCACGGCGAAAGCATGCTCGCCGGTGTCTAGGACGGCCAGGCCGTTGATTTGCCCAACTTTGGTGCCTTCGGTAGACAGGAGGATGGCATCCTCGGCGTAGCGTTCGGCAATTTTTTCTTCATACATATTGACGCGGTACTCGCGTGCGGTGATGGCATCGCGGATGTGGACTTGCGTTATTTCGAATGCGCTGACTTCGGCGGCAGCCAATGCAGTGGCTTCGGCCAGTAGGTCGGTTAGGCGGTTGAAGCGCGTGGTGAGTTTGTCTTGCCGCTCGGCCAAGCGGGTGGCGTATTCAATGACTGCGGCGATGGCATCGTCGTTAAAGGGAAAGCGCAGCCCTTCGTCTTTCTGCGCGGCAAACCGGTGGACAAACTTTGCGATTTCCGTCCGATTTTCGTCGTTCAGCTTCATTTCATAATCAAAATCCACGCGGACTTTGAAGAGTTTTTCAAAGTAATCGTCGTAGGCGTGCAGGATGTGATAGTAGTAACTGCCGCCGATGAGAATGACCTTCACGTTCAAGTCAATAGGTTCGGGCTTGATGCCGGACATGGCCACGCCGGTGTTGTATTCGCGCAGGGGTTCGGTAACGATTTTTTGTGTGACGAGCGCACGGCGCAGCGACTCCCACGCGTGCGGGCCGGACAATACATCTTGTGCTTGCAATATAAGATAGCCGCCGTTGGCACGGTGCAATAAACCGGGCTTGATTTTCATAAAATCGGTGGAGAAATTACCGAATTCGTTGTCGTATTCCACTTCGCCCACGAGGTGCGTGTAGCCGGGATTGTAATCCACAATAACGGGCGCGCCGCGCTGGTCGGTGTTATCGGTCAGCAGATTAATGCGGTACTTGGTCATGAAATCCTCGCCCGTTTTTTTGCTGTACCACGGGAGAAATGCCTGCATGGCCTCGGCGTCCTCTTCAGACTCCTCGTTCACAAAGTCGGCCAAATTTTCAAGAATGTCCTCTTTTACGGCCTTCAAATACTCCAACACGGCGGGTTCGTCGCCGAAGGATTCGATAAGCGCGTTCATGTAACGCCCCACGGTGAACAAACCCAGCGCATATTCCAACTCTTCCACGTCTTTTTTCGTGATTTTTTCGTGGTCTTTGATCAGGCGCATGACTTCGGCGGCGCGTTTTTGAATGACTTCGGAATTTTTGGATATCGCATCGCGCTGCTCCTGCGTCAAAGCGTCGAATTGCTCTTCATTTATCACTTCGCCGTCCACGATGGGCAAAAAATAAATGCCGCTGTTCGTGTTTTTGACGCCAAAGTTTTGCTGGTGCGCTTCCGCAGTCATGTGCTTGATCATTTCTTCGCGCTTGGTGTGTAGGACGCGCACGATTTCATTTTTCTTGTGTTCGTGCTCCTTGCCGGAGAAGGTCTTGGGGATTTCGATGGCCAAGCGCGCCATGAGTTCGCTCAACTCGTCACGCAGTTTGCGCCCCATGCCGGCGGGTAAGCGCAACAGCTTGGGGCACTTGGGATTTTCGAAATTGTAAACGTAGCATAAATCCGGCGGAGTGGGTTCTGTAGTCGCTTTCTCCAACGCGAAATCGCGGGCAAAAGTCGTGCGCCCCGTGCCCGTCAAACCACTGATGTAGATGTGATACCCAGCGGCTTTCATTTGCAAGCCGAAATGTAACGCCTTGGCCGCGCGGTCCTGCCCAATTAATGCACGCGGTGATTCGCCGTCGGCAGGCGCAGCAAAGTCCGCCTCGCAAAAATATTTACATTCTTGCCAAGTTAGTTCGCGGTGCTTATTCATATGATTCCTCCAAATAATTGCGCATTAAAACGGCGTCTTCGGGCGGGTCGGTGTAGTATGCCCGGCGGTAGCCTTCGATTTTGAAGCCGTATTTGTGGTACAACGCCATGGCGGCGCGGTTGCCTTGACGCACTTCCAGCATGATGGATGTGAGTGCGTTTTCCCGCGCCCATGTCAGCAGCGCCTCTATTAAATAGGAAGCGATTCCGCAGCGTTGTGCGGCAGGAGAAACGGCGATGTTCTCAATATGCCCTTCACTGAAGCCGTGGCGCATGAAGGTGTAGCCCAAAACTTCCTGCGAATCTGCTAAACCTCGCGCCACAAAACCAACGATGTTTGCGTCCGACAATTCAATTGCCAGCGTCTCACGCGACCATGGCGTAGAAAAACAATCTTGCTCAATGGCTTCGATGGCATCTAAGTCGCCCAATGTAGCGGGCAAGACCACGATTTGTTTCGGCGTGGTGATCATGCGTTGCGTTCGCGCACGGCTTGCGGCGCACGGACGTACAACAACGCTGCAGCATTTGCGGCTTCGCGTGCCAAATGAAAATTTGCCGCCGCCCACAAACCTACCGCTGCGGGGTCTATTTCATCACGGATCACTAACGCTTCGCCCGCGATGTCTAACACGGCGGTTTCTGCATCGGCCAAATAATCAGTAACACGTGCGGGCAAACCGTTGGCGTCAGATTCGTACACTGCGGCATACACCTGCCCGCGCCGTGCGTCCAGCATTGTAACGACGCGTGGTGCGCCGTTTGTAATTATTCCAGTATATGCCATCGCATCCAAGGTCGGAACCGCCACCACGGGCAACCCCGCCGCACGCGCCAACCCCAACGCCGTAGCCGCGCCAATGCGCAACCCTGTAAATGACCCCGGCCCGTTGGTGTATGCCACCGCGCCCAAATCACCCACGCCAAGCGCCGCCTCCGTCAACATCTGTTGCACCGCAGGCAGCAACCGCTGCGAATGCTTCCAATTTGCAGGCAACGCCGCGCCGTCGGCCGCGTCATTCGCATTCACTACCCGCACGCACAGCGCGTTCCCGTTCTCCACCACGGCAACGCCCGCACTGCGCCCGGATGTATCAACGGCCAGTATTTTCACGAATTGTTATCTCCCTCGCATTTTCATTTTCCGCGCAAGTGGTTAGTGTCACTAACCACTTGAAAAATGCCGACGCTTTCATGGCACGCTCCGGCCACTCCACTACGCACACCCCGCCCGCGTCAAAATATTCGTCGTACCCTATGCTCTCTAAGTCCGCCGCGCCACCCAACCGGTACAAATCAAAATGAAACACCGGCAGCCGCCCGCCCTCATATACATTCACCAACGTAAAAGTGGGCGAAGTCACCCCCCCGGCAAACCCCAGCCCACGGCACAATCCCCGTGCAAAAACCGTCTTGCCCGCGCCCAACTCCCCGGACAAATAAATAACATCGCCCGCGCGCAATTCCCGGGCGAAGTTTTGGGCAAATTCCATCGTTTCTTCGGCACTAAGCAATGTTTGTGTAATCATCCGCCAAACTGTACCATAACTACACGAAAATCACAAAACTACGACTTGTTAAGATGATTGACCGCAATGGTAATTGCTCTGCTTGACAGCCGCGCATGCTTATATTAGAATTCGTCTCGCGTCTTTTCCTGCGGCTGTGGCGGAATGGCAGACGCGCATGGTTCAGGTCCATGTGCCCGAAAGGGTGTGGAGGTTCAAGTCCTCTCAGCCGCATACATAAAAAGCCCGTGAACATTGTGTTCACGGGCTTTTTTTAGTTGGTAAAGAACCATTCTAACCAAATTTGGCATTGCGGCCACAACGCAGCCACGTTATCCTGCACACAAGCGCTTAGCAAAGTACCCAAATATAACCGAATAAATAAGGATGATAAATATGAAAACCCCTGCACAAAAACTAACCGATTGGGCCATCAACAAAATCGAAACGGAATACCCCAACGACATATGCCTGCTCATCGGGCACAACACCCTCAACTTAGACAAGGACATCAACGACGCACCCTTTGGCTTCTACATCCCCGCTACGCACCGCGCCAATGGGTTGGCGCGCACATTCATCATCGGCGGCATCGGCCACGACCTCTTCCCCATGTCGTGGGACACGATCGAAACCATGGCCGATATGAAGCATTACAATTCCACTTGCCTACACGACGGCCAAATTTTGTGGGCACGCAACGACGCCGACCGCCAACGCTTCACCGCATTACAAGCCCGGCAAACCGCCAACCTCCATAATCCACAATACATGCTAGCGCGCGCCCAAAAATGGCTCAACACCGCCAAAGAAGTCTTCGCCGATACCCTGTTCGAAGAACGCCTATCCAAAATCCGCGAAAACGCCGGACACATTTGCGACCTATTGGCCATCGCCGTGGCATTCGCCAATCAGCACTACTTCAAGCACGGGCAAAAGGACCAACTAACAGAACTAACCGAAATGAAACAACGCCCCACCGATTTCATCCAACTCTACACCCACATCATCCACCAATCCAACCGCGACACCCAAAAACGCCTCTGCCACCAATTAATCGCCAACACCCAATCCTTCTTGCAATGTTTAAATCCATCCAACGTACCTCAAACCACCCCCGACTTCACCGAGCTCGCCAACTGGTACCAAGAGTTATCCTACACCTGGCGGCGCGTCTACCACTGGTGCGACGCCAACGACCCCATCAACGCCTACCTCTGGTGCTGCTTCCTACAGAACGAAGTCGAAGAATGGGGCAGCAAATTTAACATCCAAATCCGCGGCATCCTAGATGCCTTCGACGCCAACAACCTACTCGCCTTTCGCCAACGCGCCCAACAAGTAGAAACCGCTTTCACCCAAGCCATCGCCGCCAATCAAGTAATCCTAGACACCTACCCCACCATCGACGACTTCCTCTCATCCAACTAACACCCCCGGAGGCAACCATGCGATACAAAAACGCCAGCGACATCCTCCCCGATGACCTCCTAAAACAAGTCCAAAAATACGCCGCCGGAGAAACCCTCTACTTCCCCAAAGACGCCGAACGCCAAAAATGGGGCGCCAACTCCGGCGCCCGCGATTATTACACCCAACGCAACCAAGAAATCCGCCATCAACCACCTAGCCCAAGAATACAACCTATCCCCCGAATCCATCCGCAAAATCGTCTTCCACAAAGACTAACCCCCCTCCCACTAATCTATTCTTTTCCCTAGAGGTTCGCCGTAGCATGGCAGCAGGCGGGCGGGTTAATGCGAATGCGCCGCTTTGCGGATTTTGCGGGTTTGTGATGCCCTCGATCTTAGCGGTTGGCGTTCGGCATTTTTTTGGACACCTGCTCTCCCAACAAAAAAACCTGCATTTATAAAACGCAGGTTTCCAAAAACATGACTAACGCAACCGCTTAGAGAGAGGGTATCGCAAACCCGCAAAATCCGCACAGTGGCAGCATTCGCATTAACCCGCCCGCCTGCGGCTATGCCCCACTAGAACCGGTCAAATTGCATGGGCAGCAATGTTACCTCCAACACCAACACTTCGCCATCGCGTAATATCCGCATTTCCACTGTATCGCCCGGGCGCAGCGTGGCAACTTCCATGCGCATCTGATTAAAATCCAGCACCGGTAGTTCATTAAAACCGGTGATGATATCTCCCGGTTGCACCCCGGCCCGTTGCGCCGCGCCGTTTTGCGTAACATGACTTACCAGCGCGCCCATTTGGGGGATACCCAGCGCTTCAGCGAGCATAGCGGGCACATCGCCGCCTTGGATACCAATGGCCGGACGCATCCGGTTAACAATTTCATACAAGGCAGGTTGCACGGTGTTGGACGCAATACTGTGCCCAATCCCCTCGGCCTGCGCACCCATGTCAAAAATCATAATCGACGCATCAATAATGCCAATTACTTCGCCCCGCGCATTCAAGAGCGGCCCGCCGGAATCGCCATAATTAATAGAAGCATCGGTTTGCAAAGTATAAATATCAATATAACGCCCAAGGTTGCGCCCCCATACCGTAATCACATGCTCCTCGGTACTAATCACCCCGCGCGTAGCAGAAATCCCCTCGCCGCGCGCATTTCCCAGCGCAATCACCGTATCCCCCATACGCATCTCGGACGAATCGCCGAAAGTCGCCAGCGCAATATCCGCTACCCCCGCATCCGCCATCGCAGCGCGGCCCACCGTTATCACCGATATATTAATGTCCTGATCCTGCGCGAAAGGCTGCGCGAAAACCAACGCCCCGCAAGCAAAACGCACCTGCACATGCGTGCCAAGCTGCACCACATAATGGCTCGTAGCAATATAAATCTGATCTTCACCCTCGGCAAAAATCACACCCGATCCATTCCGCCGCGCCGGCATCCGCTGGAATCCATCCTCTTCCGCATCTGTAAACGTCGTCAAACTCACCACGCCGGGTACAATCAAATCAATCATATCCGCAATCGTCGCCACAAATGAAGGGTCTTGCAATTGCTCAAATACATAACTCGGCGCAGCACCTGCATCTGCCGGAACCTCCTGCACCACCGGTGCCCCCACGTCTTCCACCCCACGGCCGCGCATCCATTCCCCCGCCGCCCCCGCCGCAAAACCAAAAGAAGCCGTACCCAACGTGCAAACAATGCACACCAAAGCCAGCTTCCGCAACCAAGAACCCCGCGCCTGCGGTACCACTACCGGCCGCGGCGCAAAATGCGGCATCATAACCGGTTGCGCCCCATACGCCGCACTCGGTGGCATCAGAGCACTTGACAACACCGGCGGCACAGACAACTCCAAAGCATCCGCTATTTCCAAATCACGCGCAATGTCGGCTTGTATACGTTCTATTTCATTCATGTCATTGAAAATATTATTTTCGTTCATTGTAATTACTCCTCTGCGCTTGCGATACTTTTATTATATTTCTTTTTCAAACAATTTCAAATCAATTCACGTGCCATTCCGGATAAATACAAGGGTAAATTAGTTATCGCACCGTCTATACTATACCCTCGTTTAGAAAAACGAAGTGCTGTTTGGGGTGTACGGCTTTTTATATAAGGGTCTTCCCCAAATTAGAGTGTTGATGATATACTCAAAAGCGAGGTATATCATCAACACTCTAATTTGGGGAAGACCCAATTTTAATATGGCGTAAATATACCCATGTCATCGCAGCTTTTTCTGCACAACAAAACATTGCTTGACACAAGCAATGGATATATTTTACAAAAAATACACCTACCGAGAAATGCGCGAAGGCATTTCCAACATGCACTGCCGTGGCGATGCGTATCTTGCAGAAGAAATTGCACGGGAACTTATTCATTAAAATACTTTTATATCGACTCCACAATCCGCTCCAACGCATTGCCATCCCTAAAGGGATTGGAATGCACCGACCACGCCAACAACGCATTTAAATACTGGTTCGTTCTTATGCTCACCAAATCGAAAATGATTCCGGCAATTTTTTTGTTTTTAAGAACTGTTCATATTGGTCAATAACTTCGTTTGATTCACCGAAAGCAATTTGTTTACCTTTGTCCAGCCACAACACTTTATTACATAACTTGCGGATTTGAGGTAGCGAATGAGACACAAAAAGAGTTATAGCTCCCCCTCCGATGATGGATTTCATTCGCTCTTCACTTTTTTGCTTGAAGCTACCATCACCAACACTCAAAACCTCGTCTAATATTAAAATGTCTGGTTTTACCAAACAGGCGATTGAAAATGCCAGCCGCGACTTCATTCCACTGGATAATTGACGAAACGGTCGGTCTTGAAAATTTTCCAATTCGGCAAAGGCGATAATATCCGGGTAGGTTTCGTGCATAAACTCGCGGGTATAGCCCATTAATGCGCCCCGCAGAAAAGTGTTCTCGCGCACGGTCATTTCACCGTCAAATCCGGTGCCTAATTCCAACAAAGCAGCTATTTTGCCCTCTGTTTCAATATTTCCACGACTGGGCTGCATGATGCCAGCAATGGTTTTAAGCAAAGTAGATTTGCCTGCGCCGTTTTTACCTGCGATGCCGAGAAAATCACCTTTTTGAAGTTCAAAAGACATGCCATCTACTGCCCAAAACTCCTTTGCTATATGTTGTTTTTTTATTTTTTGCATTACATAATCTTTAAATCCGATATTCTTAAAATCGCCTATCATATATTTAATACCAAGATTGTCCAATTTAATTTTCATTCAATCACCCCTACATATAATAAATAAAACGATAATTGTATCGTTTGTAGAACCATGCACCCACTGTCAACGCACCTAAAGCATACAAACCGCATATCAAATGTATATGCCATGCAGGGATATAACCGTGCAAAATCACTAGCCGTACATAATGGATATGAACAAAAATTGGATTCAATAAAAATAATTGCTGTGTGGTTTCAGAGAAAGTATCTATGCTATAGAAAATTGCAGACATCCACATAAGCAACATGGTGAAAATATCATACAAATATTGTATGTCTTTAAAAAACACATACAACGCAGAAAGCACAAGCCCCACGCCAATATTAAAAACCAAAAGCGTCAGCATTGGATATATAACCATTACAAAACGAAGGTGTAATGGCACTCCATCAATTAACACGAAAATAAAGAAAATAACAAGCATTAATCCAAAATTAAGTAATGCCGCTACATTCTTGGATAGTAAAAATAAATACTTTGGCACTTTTATTTTCGTTAATATTCCACTGTTAACGGCTAAAGACTGCATACCTTGACTAGTAGATTCTTTGAAAAATGTAAATATTTTGAGTCCGGCAAACACATAAATAATAAAATGAGGAATATCTCTGCCAAAAAAATGTGTAAAAACAAGATACATTACTACAAGTTGACATAAAGGCCCCAGCATACTCCATGCAATACCCAGCGCGGTGCGTTTATAACGTTTTTTAAAGTCGCGCTTAACAAGCTCCTCGAAGAGAAAATTATATTTTCCCCATCTTTCATATATCGTTTTTATCATTTTTTTGTCTTTACGCCCCTTTTGTTAAGCACATTCAGTTATCCATTTGTCTAACGCACAAAGTTAACTTCATACCCATTATTAATAAATATCCCTTGGCGTATTAATTTTAATATCGCACCTGTACCATCCGTAATAGCTATATAAAAAACATACTCATCATCATCAAGGGTAGAAAAATCAATACTAAGCTGGAAATATTGTTCGCTAATGCGAAGCCGTTCCCGTCTATCATTAATATTGAGAACTCGCGGGTGTACATGATAAAAGATAGCGAGGTTGTCGTTGCTTTGAACTAAAACTGCCATAATTCGGTTATGGGTAGTTATCGCTCCATTATAGTGAGGTAATTCTGATATAATTTCAGCCATCTGATAGCGTAAAAACCATACAGTATCATTAAGCATTTGTTCATAACGGGTATAAGGGAGTGAATAAAGATTGATATGAGGGGTTGCGATAACACGGAATACCCTACTCCCTAAATCACTAGCAGTTCTTACAGATGTTTTATTAAATAACCTGTCGAATGCTACATTGTGCCAATTGGGGCTTTGAGTAAATGGTATATCTTGTGAATTATGAGCAACCATGCTAGGAAAGCGCGGGGTAGTAAACTCTATTATATCGGCTGTGCTTTCTTCTAATATTGATTGCCGCCAATTCATAACCCATAAATATTGAGATATTTCCCCACTTCTAAAATGATATATTCCAGTCATAATGTTTCCGTTAAGTATGAGTTGAAGATGATTGCCGCTTACCATCAAAATACACGCCATTATAACCACATAACCTTTATCAACTTTGCTTTTTTGCGCAGACAATATCCCTCTATTTATTAAATAACCTGTAATATAACAGAGCCACAAAAACAGAATAACAAAGCTAGCCGAAAAAATAAAATTGCTTACTCTTGCCCGAAGTTCACCCATTCCAAAAAAGGCAGGTGCATACATAGATGCCAGTAAAATGAATAGCACCCCCGACATAATAATCGGATGCTTGAACTCTATTTTGCTACGCTTAGAAATACAAGAAGCGATTGCAGGCGAGATCATAACAAAAAACAATATCGTTAATCCATGATGCCAACGTATAATATCGGACGCCGCTCGCTTGACGGAAGTAAATATAGTACCGGTAAAGCTCATACCATTATATAGCCCCCCTCCCTCGGCGCGCACTACCGCTCCAGATACATTTTGCATAAGCAAAACAACAGAAAGCGCAAAATAAATATATAAATAGATTTTTTGGAAAAAAATCTTTTGTTTTATAGATGCAACAAAATGAAACAAGCAGAACATAAAAAATATACACGTAAGTAATAATGCGCCGGATTGTTGACTCAGCGCAACAAATGGTATAAGCAACGTCAACGCAAAATGATATACTGTTTTACGAAACAAACTTACATTTGAATAGTACAAATCAACGATAATACCGCATATATACAATATACATGCAAGAACTAGACTATAATTGACAACGCCAGACCACCAAAAGAAATTTTCTGCAAACCCCCAACCCATATTATTGATAGTAAAGAACACAATGCTTAGTGATATTGCCAATACCATTCTTAAATCAAAGCCAAATATATGTTTTGACAATCTTCCTACGAAAAAGTACACAGAAAGTACATATATCCAAAACATAGCAAATAATATCATGCGATGCAAAATTAAAGAGAAATGCGCAGGAACGATAGTAGCAACAAAAAGATGCGAAAATGTTCCCACGCTTTCGTGATTAACTAGAGCCAAACGCCAAGATGCCGAAACGGCTTGAAAAAAATTTTCTACCCCACTTTCATTTAACGCCGCCATGCGTGAAATATCATCTGCAGCCGGAAAGGCCACAAATGAAAAAAATGAAAAAAATACAATGGGAATAAAGAGAATAATTGAATAAACAATCCAACTGTTAAAATGTTTAAATGAAAACCTCAAATGAATTCCCCCAACTATAGATTCAATGTGATTCCATTTGATGCACAGAATTCTTTAAAATTATTTAATATATTTCCGTAGTTTTTGTTAAATTCTGTATAGTCAGCAAGTTCAGCGTAATATTGTATATCCTTGTTCGGGTCAAAATCGGAAGGACTCATAAGGGGCAAGTTGAAAAATTCGCACATTTCCGTTACACGAGAATCGACTGAAAAAAACAAAGACGGAATACCCGCATGAAGTGCGGCAACATTTGCGTGAAATCTGTATCCTATATTGAAGTCAAATGAACGCATGCAATTAACCCATTCTTCGGCGGAAAAGAAAATTTCTGATTTTTTGTCAAGCCACTTTTTTAACAGTTGATAATCGTCAGCATTACTCATTCCGGCTTCAAGGGTTTGTTGATTTTGCTCCACAAAAGTAAAATCCTTACTCGCACAATATTTCAAAAATTTCTTTTCGTGATCTTTCAACTTACCATGAAAAGCCCTAAAGTTGGAACAACATATTTTTGGTTGTGCAATGTTTTTGATTCCCAATCCTGCGTCCAAGCCAAAATACACGGAAGGACAACCGATAACTTTTATGTTTTTAATACCGTGTTTGTTTAAAATATTTGCGGCATAATATCCTCTAACGCCAAGCACGCATCGCTCTGCCATAGCAGAAAGCACATTTACTGTGTCCTCGTGTATCTTAAAATCAGGGCTGAAGACATGTGCCTGCAAGCCCACGCTTATTGGTATTAGGGGCTTGTCTTTGGCATAATTAAGTAAATGTTTATGCCACGCGGTAGCTTTTGGGTCGTTTGGTAATATCCAAATAAAGCCTGTTGTAATTATCGCCTTGCAATCATCAATAATATAATCGCTGCGTTTATTCATAGGTATCAATTCTGCGTTGATTATTTTTTTAATTGAATGGTCAAATATTAAGTTGCCTGAGTTGTTTCCTGCCCACACAAATTTATCATTAAGGTCGGCCGGGGGTTCTGTTGAAAACCCTAAATAGGCCATGCCATCTTGCAATTTTATTTTTTCCACAGCTGCTTGTTGCGTTATCGGATGCACAAACGTGGTTACAAGTTTGCCGGTCAATTTGTCTATCATTTCTTTAACAAGCGGGTGCTGCCCTTGCGAAAGTTCTGGGTTGGCTTTGAAATTTGCAATTGTCGCGTCCCAAAATTTAGTAATTTTAATTGCGTTGCTTAGCAAAGCCTCGTGCGCTTTTTTCACTTTATCCTGTGTTAAATCAAAGCCGTACTTTGCAAGGTCTGCCCCTTCCGACAAAATAGACACCCATGTTCTTACGCATTTTTCGCATACGCAACAATTTTGCCCGCCATTGCTTTGCCAACATACACGCAGCACGGGCGATTGTTTGTTTTTTTCTGCCCACGAAATAATATTGCGGATTTTTTCGTTTCTGCTTTTTTGAAACGACTTGTGTACGGTAAAAGTGTTAGAAAATTTCACATTCTCATCGGTTAGCGGATTTGAGCCTGAAAATGAATTTATGCCGTCTTCAAGCGAATACGATGAGCCTATAAATACTATGCGGATATCCTTTGCATACGAAAAAGGCGCGGCCATACCAAGACAAGACACTCTAGATTGTATATTGTACCAGTAGTTATCAAAACCAGGATGCAGATATTTCATATGGGCATTGATAACACCGTAATTAATAATACTGCGGAAATTTGATTTTATATGAAAAAAATTAAGCCCCAAGCTGTCAGCGACTTCTTTATTTGCGGCGCTGGCAACTTCCCATCCCTTGATGTTATTAGGATAAATATCACAACCCCATATTGTAAGCAAATCAGGCTTCAAGTGAATTGTGTCTATCAACGTATCCCATGCATCGACGCCGCCGCTAAACATCACTAATGCATTTGTTTTTTTTAAAGATTTTTTTGCGCGAAAAATATTAAAAAACGAAACTGTTTGAACGCTGTTTTGATTTTGGATTATATTTTTTGTATAAATACACGAATTCCCTCTATTTGTATGTTCAAACCATTTGGGTTTATATTTTTTGAAGCCATTCAATAAACTGTCTAACGCATGGTAAAAGGTGTCGTCGACTTCATCTACGTGGATTTTTGCATCAAATAACCATGCCATCGGAACGATATTTGACAATAGCGGCAAAATAGCGATTGAATACGGCACGTTGCCAATGTCAACCGAATATTCATAATACATCCATTCAAAGGAAGGAAACACCTTGCCCCAAAAAGGAGAAAGCTCTGTATTGTTCCAATTTTCCTCTGTGCGGAAATATTTAATCCAATCGCCCTCTATGCGATACCTATAAGATATGCGATGGGTGTTTTGTACAATTGCTTCCACGGTAAATTTGTTTTCCATTTTTTCAAATCCTTTCATTTCCGTTTTAATTGTCGATATATTCGCCAACAAAAATGAAGCAACGCCGGACGTTTTTGCAAATGAAGCTTAACGCGCTCTTTAAATACCTTCCCGCCTATAAGGAAGTAAATCAATCCTTTTGTTACTTTACCCTTACCCGATTTGTATAAATAGTCATCCAAGATTGATTCCAAACTTTGCGACACAAAGCTGTTTCCTTGCGGCATGGGTAATTGTGAAAGTTGCCGTAAGATATGTTCTTTTATATTTATACGTTCCACCGCCCCGTATACGGTGTCTTCAAAATAGGAGGAGGAAAATATTGAAAGGTCGGCATCTATCATGTTTCGTACAAAACCTTCAAATGGCAAAGATGCAACTTGCGGATTAAAATCCATTGCTTCGGGAAAACGGCTGTAGATTTTGAAAAATTCGTCGCAAAAGTCCAACGCGCCCTGATGGATTTTTTGCACCATGTGAATATCGGCCGGATTTTTTCTTTTTTCTTCAATAATTGGTGTGCCATCAATTTCGTAACCCGTGCAAGACCCCAAAGCATCGGAAAATAAATGTTCCCGAATCAATCCCGAAATCATTGGAGTATAATTATAAAAAGAATGCACTGCAAACCCATGGAGATTACGCAATTTGAAAGAACGGTCCTCATCGCCATGCACGAAAAAAACAGGAATCTTATTTTCACACGCTCTATTTATAGCAGCTTGTATGCGTCCGCTATACCCAAGGTCAAATGTCACTGTTTCATTGTCATCAATTGCGGAAAAATATTTTTTACAGCCTTGTATTTTTTGCATGTGTTTTTCTTTATCATAAAAATTGTTAAAAAATATTTCCACAAATGTTTTATATTCTTTTTGTGATGAAAAACGTCTTGCCGATAAAAATTTGCAAGTCTTAAAAACCTCTGCAATTTCATCTTCCGATATATTTTTCATGCAAAATGACAAATTATCAAGGAGAGTTTCAGCTGTGTGGTTCGTTATTTCAATCGGCATGTCATAAAAATCAATCTGTTCCTGCATCATAAGTGGCATTACGGACTTGCGCGAAGCAACGTAATACTCCGCCTTAGGCAGATTGTTCATATACTTTGCCGCTGTTTTATGTGCCAAGATTGGCAAATGTCCATCCCTTGCTAAATAGGCTATCCTTGAATACCCGTGTTCAGCAGCTTGCGAAAACATCCATTTGCACAAGCCCGCAAGGTGCATACCAACAGGAAAATATCCCGTCAAGTATGGATCTGCATTGTATTTTGAACCGATATATGTAGTTCTGTACGGGTTGTCGAAATAGGAATTGCATACAATACCAAGCATTATTCTCATACATACTGAATCAAGAGTTTTGCCATAATTTACCGACATGCCACAAGCAAGCTCCATATCGTATAAATAATTGTATCCATTATCAATTTTGCCCTCAAAAATATCTTTCGCCTTTGGGAAAAATATTGCCTGCATTCCATGTGCTTGCGCATTTGTAATATCTGATTGCCATGTATCACCGATATGCAAAACTTCTGCGGCGGAAATTTTCAATTCCTTCAAAACATGTGCAAACAGCTCACCCGAATGATGTTTTGTCACCCGCGCTTCTGAAGATACAAACAAATGCTCGTACTCCTTGTAGTTGCATTTGTTTAATATTTCCACCATTGTTCGCTTATTTAAGTACATGTCCGAAATTATAAGAATTTTTTTGCTGCAAGCTTTTGCTACTTCGTATAATTCTCTTGCCGCATTTCTTGGCGTTATAAACTCAAGCTCTAATCGAATTTCTTCTTCCATTAAAGTTTTCGCAGCTTCGGCAGAAATGCCGTATTCCTCTTGCATAGCCGCATAAATTTCGCTTAAGTTACAGTCTTGATAATTCGTACCCGATTTGTACAAGTTAAACCGCGCCGCATCCTCCGAAGCACGGCGAATTTTATGAAACGAAATGTTTCCGCATACAAGCGTTTGAAAAGTTTTATCCATTAAATAAAATATATCGTCCGGGTTGTAAAAAGGACGTTTTACCAATGTATCAAAAACGTCGAAGCTTATATATTTGCAAGGAGAAGTAGCAATTTGTGTTTTCAAGTATTCAAGCCCACCATTCCAAGGAATCCTTACCCTGCCGTAAAAATCATCTTCTTGCAAGATGGTTTCAGCATAACCCGGAAGCAGACGTTCAAGCACTTCGTTGGCTTCTTTTTTGTTGTTACCCAAAAAACGATTGGATGCAAAGTTTTGCCACAAACGAGCGTAATGTTTTCTGAACGCTCCGAAGTCATCTTTATAACGATTTTCTGCCTCCACTTTATCAAGAAACCATTCAACGAAATCAAAAACCAACTTCATGTCTTCAATATTTTTTGTAAAACGTTGCATGGACACGCTTGCGACGTTTGTTGACGCACCTTCATTTTCGCAATAAAAATAAGCCTCGCTTTGGACAGATGAAAGACTTTTTGCAAAATATAAAAGTGGTACAGAAAACGCAACATCTTCCGTGAGTATTAAATGCTGTTGTATATAATGATAATATGGCTCGCACTTGTCCCAAAGCGTCTTTTTATATGTTTTATTCCAAATGGTATGCCATCCGTAACAATGTCCCTGTTGGTTAAAAAATCTTTTCTTTATGTCATCTGCGCATAATACGCCTATACTTTCAAAATGATGGTCGTGAAACGGCAGTATGTACTTGTTTCCGTCCATATCTAAATGCACTGTTCTACCTACCACAACATCTGAATTATCTGCATCCCTTGACCTTTGTATCAAAGTACGAAAATAATCCATCGAAAGGAAATCGTCGCTGTCAACGAAAGAGATGTACTCGCCTTGAGCCAGTGCGGCACCCGTTAGTCGTGCTTGAAACAATCCCCTGTTTTGCTCGTGCGCTACATATCTTACGCGCCCGTCTTTGTTTGAATATTCTTCAATTATTTCACTGACGTTTCCTAGAGAAGCATCGTTCACGATAATTACTTCTATGCTTGTTAAGGTTTGGCACAGGATGCTGTCTATACACCGTTTAAGGAATTTTTCTGTATTGTATACAGGCACAACAATTGACAATGTTAGCATTAAAACTTCTCCTTTGCGATTTTTACCCTAAGAGAAAAATCGCTTTTTTTTGCGTTTAAGAACGTTTTCCAGTTGGTTCTCTAAATCTTTTACGCGATTACGCAATCCTTCATCCTTGCAGGTGTTGCGCAAAACCATTCGTTCAAAATTTTCGATTTCACCTTGTAATTGTACAATGGAAGCATCTTTACCGAATATGATTTTTTCGCAATCTGTTTTTATGTTGCTAGCTTCTTCTTGCAATTGAGCAATAAAAGCATCTTTACCGTATATGGTTTTTTCATAATTTGTTTTTATGCGGCCATTTTCTTCTTGCAATAATGCAATGATTTCATCTTTACCGAATATGGTTTTTTCGTAATTTACTTTTATACGGCTGTTTTCTTCTTGTAGTTGTGCAACAATTTCATCTTTACCGAATATAGTTTTTTCGTAGTCCGTTTTTATGCGGCTGGCTTGATTTTCTAAATCTTTAACATACGAATCCTTTGATTCTATCGTTTCTTGGTACTTTCTAATTTCACTTTTTTTAATATCAATTTGTTCCTTTAAAAAGTTAATATGAGTGTTGTCATCTTTTATTTTAAAGTGGTTTTGGCGCAATCTATCGAACCCCTGCATGCAAAGCCTATTACTTGTACGTTGATACCGCCCTAATTCCACAAATTTTAATTTTTCGTATACAACAGAGCTTAAACAAAGTATACCCAACCCATAACTATGGTCAAATTCTAATGTATAATCATTTTTAACTTTAATTTCTTGCCATGCATGTGTGGAAGACTTACTCCCCACATACGGGCTATCATAAGAGGTTTCACTCGTGTCATGAAACAAAATAACACCGTCCGGTTTTAACTTGCAAAGCCAAGTTTCATAATCATGTAAAACCGCTTCATAACTGTGTGTTCCATCAATATGAAGCAAATCAATACTATTATCCGCAAAATCGCTAAGAGCATCGTCAAAGATTTTTCTATGCAGCACCACAGCTGATTTTTTATTATATCCTTCAAGGGTTTCAAGAAAGGCTTCGTGAATATCCACATTGTAATCGCTTGCCGTATCGCAGTCACCAACTATATTTGCCCAAACATCTATGCCGTGAAGCTCGATTGGCAAATTCCCATCTTCTATTGCTTGCAAAAATGCAAAAAAGGATGCTCCGTAATGAACACCGAGCTCAACAACACAAGATGGTTTAATATTCATAATATAATCATAAGCAAAATTACGATGCCCAAACCAAGGTGAATAGCACAGCAAATCGTGATTCACTTTGTCGCAGCTGTAAACAGGATTGAAGTGTTCCCAGTGCACACAATGCACCCCCTTAGCTTAACGCAATGATTTTAACCAAACTTTAAGTCGATAAGCGAACAACAATAATTTCATGTCTAATTTTCGCAATACAGAGGCGTTCGATAATACGGCAGAACCCTGATGCCAAAAAACAGGAGCGCAATTCATTTTTGGCTGTCGTATAATTTTTGTTTTTATCCTATGGGTGAACGTATAAGTTTTCAATTCGTCATCAGACAACGTTCGTGCCAATGTTCCTACGTTATTTTCAATAACACTTCGCGAAAAGGGGATTGCCCCATAAACAACGGCTTCTTCTCTAGAGGGCGAGTTCATAAATATTTTAAAGAGTTTGTCTATAATTTGTGTGTTAGGTAAAGTTGTTGTCTTGCAATTTTGCGATGCAAAAATCTTTGTATAAGCTATACACAGTTCTATTTGCTTGCCCGCATCCCAAGATGACGAACATTCGAGCATTTCCTCCGCAAAAACGGGAACCATTCGAATGCCATCTTTTTCTTGAGTATAGCCCACGACTCTGCCATGGTTTGCCGCACAAAGGCATTCAAATAAATCAATGCAAAACCCTTTGAGCCTATAAAAATTCACATCCGGTGAAAAATAATAACTGAAGTATTTGCCTGTGCTTCGGAATGGAGTTCTTAACATTCCAAAGTAAAATCCAGTTACATCGCTAGGGCTTCGGTTAAAAAAATGCTTATATAACTTACCAAAAGCTTCTTGAATCGAACCGCGCCAACCACTATCTACTATTGCAAATTTTGACTCCGGCATATATTCAATGAAGTATTTTCTTGTGTTTTCCAGCTCGACTTCGGATACTTGAAGTGCATATTTTTGAAATTCATGATCATGGAGTAATTTCTCTTTCGTTTTTTTGTTTACAAGTTCATTTAAATTTGCGCGAAACTCGGTTATTCCTGCGGCTTTATATAAATCGCGCAATGTCTTGTTGCCGGAATCAAGTGAACAAAGTTTTTCCAACGCATAATTTTTATCAATGGCAAACATTGGCAAACCAAGGGAACTGCGGCTTGCGTGAAAATATTTACACTCTATCATTATACCCCATTTTTTACAAAGTATATCTGCAATTTCATACATGACCAAACCATCACGCGAAATAAACAACAGATTACGGATGTTTTGCTTCTCTGCGTTGTATAAAACCCAAATAACAAAAGATACTAGAACAGGCGCAGTGATTTGGGATGTTACGGATAAAAAAGTTTTATTTATTGTATTTTCGTACGTTTTCATTAAATTCTTTGCAGGCGTTCCGAAGTCCCAATGAGGGATGCTATTCAGTATTTGCTGGTATTTTAAAGATTTCTCATCCGAAAGCATACTTCCATACCCCTCTCGCACATTTTGCCGAAAACAAGCTTATTGAGAGAATATGAAATAAAAATTTATTGTTGCATATGGCAGCAATTTTATGAAGCTTGGATGGAGAGTTTTTATATATTGGCAACACAGATTTGTAACTTTTCCAAATACGCTTACGGTCTTTTTGATTGAATGTGCAATATTCGTTTATATACAAAAAAGATTGAGTTATTAGTTTCTTATATATGCCAGGGCGTTCTAAATATTGCGTTGCAAGCTTGACAACTATGCTATTAAGGTCAATTAAACGCTTAGGGGTTCGGGTATTCATAATTGAGCCTGTTCTCCGCAAATAATATGCATAAAAAGGTTGGGGTAAAAATGACATTGTTTTTGCTGTATCAAGTAGTTTCAACGTCCACGGAACATCTTCGCAAAGCAATCCATTTTCGAAAAACAACGCGTGTTTTAAAATCACTTCACGACGGCAGACATACCTCCATGCATTCCATGAAGGTTCGGGTAGGCCGTTTATGATGTATTCCGTACGTCGTTGCAGGTCTGCGGGCGGATTCCATTTATAAGATTTGCATTGAGAAAATCCCACCGAAGGCGACCAATTAAGGTAACGTCCAAACAAAACATCAGGTTGCTCACGTTCCAAGGTAGACAAAATTTTTTCAAGCGCGTTGAAAAGTAGAAAGTCGTCCGAATCCAGAAATAAAAGATATTCGCCCGTTGCGGCAAGGATGCCCGCATTTCGGGCACTACTTAGTCCGCCGTTTTCTTTTTTTACAACGAGAGTATCTATGTCAGACAAATATTTTAAACATATCTCTAAGGAATTGTCTAAGCTGCCGTCATCGACCACGACAACTTCAAGTCCCTCAAAAGCTTGACATGCTATACTTTGAGCGGCTTTTTGTACGTATTCCGATACATTATACAAAGGGATTATTATACTTAACTTTTTCATTTGTTGGTATTTTCTCTTTTCGTAGAAAAATTTGTCACAACTTGTGAAAGTCTACCAGTGTATTCGGAACGTGTCAATAATTCGAACGCACGCACTGTCCGCAACTACGCACAAAGCCGTGATTGCATATAATCAATTATAAGGAGTTTATTTTATTAAATTTTGTTTTTTGTTACCAACCTTGTTACGCTGTACATTTAAAGCTACGTGCATGGGCGGAGTGTTGCTTAGAGCTTATCCCTTTAATGAAGAGGTGCATGATGGCACACACCACCCGGCCGGGGTTGTGTTACGGGGTGTGCTTTACGTTAATCATTTCGGGGCGTCAGGGACGTATGTTTCCGGCAAGGATGGGGCTACCCTTTGGCGCGGGGCAGGAACGCATGACAGTTGGGGTCGGGTGTGAGCCGGTTGACGTGGGTACATCTTAACATGAATGCGGCGGCAGCTTCTTAGAGTCTGTCCGGTTAATTATTTTACAAGTTTATAAACGATAAGCTGATTTAAGCTTACACCGTTGTCTTTGGCACTTGCCAACAACTTATAATGGAGTTCTTTCGGCACCCTTAATGAAATTTTTCCGCTACATTCACGATACGCTTGCACTGCTTCCAACGAAAATGTTTCATCGTCATTTTCTGCGTCGATTTCCGCCAACATTTTTTATCCCAATCGTCCGGTTCAATTTCCGGTAAGCTTGCAAGATTTTTTGCAAAATCATCAAATGTTACATTTTTCATCGATATCATCCTTTCTTGTATACATTGCCACGCGTTTCAATTTTCATTACAATTATATTATCATAATCACGTTGACTGCATGTGCTTAAGTATTTTATATTTATGTCCAATCGTCAAGCAATTTATATCGTTTGCAAATAAAAAAGCTGCCTTGTCTTGAATAACAAAGCAGCTTGGTTGTTACAGTGCTACGGTAGTTTGTATGGTGGTTAATTCCATACGGTTCAAGCTGTGCAGCGCACCGCGTGATGGTTCGTATACATCGTTGGCCAGCAGTTTGTCCACCGCGGCGGCTATGTCTTGTGTCGGCAGGTTAGGATTGGGGTTGCTGATGCGCACCGTGCGCCGCATGCCCTTGTCCGTGTTCATTACGATTGAATAATGGGTTATGGTTTCACCTCCTTTCTTTTTAAAATGGTATTTGATTTGTTCTTGTTTATCGCACGACTTCCAATGCAATATTCATGCGTGCGGTGCACGCGCCGTTGTTGTACAGGGTCTCGATGGCATCGATAAAGTTGCCCACGGTGGCGGCTTCTACATCGTGCGCCATGCCAAGGACGGAGCAAATACGCTTCTTGTCATCATTCATGACGCGCATACTTGCGGAGATGCGGTTCAGTGTTGTCATTTCTTCACCTCCTTTCTATTTAATTGTATTTATGGCGTTGCGGTGGGGGGGCCCCATTACTATATAAACCTTGTGTTGACTCTTGATCGGCCGATC